>JACCEA010452861.1_pt1 | contig 31045 bp, 41 predicted proteins | sample 7449851 | NCBI WGS metagenome assembly JACCEA01 (sample SAMN15323453, study PRJNA562643) | freshwater metagenome | isolation source: river surface water | place: USA:Blue River Watershed | collected 2017-08-18
AATTAAATCTGAACAATTAATTTTTTTATCTTGTTTTATAAAAAAAGAAATAATTTTTTTAGCTTGTTTAAATTTTTTATTATTAATGTAATTATTTACAATAGATAAACATACATTATCAAAATCATAAATAAATTTTTCAATATCTTCAATTTTAAAATTAATACAAAATTTATTTACAAAAATAATAATGTTACAAGTATCAAAATAAAGTTTATAACTATTTGCTATTTTTTTATTTAATAAATTATTAAAATCTTTTAATAAGTCTTTTTCAATATATTTATCAATATTTAAATTATCAAGTATAAATAATTTATCAATAATGAGATCTTCATAATATTCTTGAATTATAGAAATATCTTTTAAAGGTATTCTTACTTTCATTTAAATACAACTTGAAAATTTTCAATAAGCTGAGATTTTATTTCAGCATAAGCATTCTCAACTTGCTCATCAAAATCTAGAGAAGAAAGAGCGGCTTCTTCAATAGAATGAAAATCAAGAGAATTAAACATATTTCCAATTTCATCTTCTGAGTATTTAACCATTGAACCCATAAGAACATTTTTAACATCTTCTAGTGTAACTTCAAATGCAAAACTCATAAAATTCTCCTGTTATTTTTTAATTAAACATCTTTACCATTGTTCCAATAAAGTTTTTTACTTAAAACACTATAAAAATTCCAATCTAAGGGAAGTAAAACTTCTACTTCTTCTTGTACTAATGAAATTTCAATTGAATCATTAGTTTTTAAATCTTTATAAAAATTACCATCAACATAAATCTTTGAATCATTTTTAAAATTAACAATAATTTTTGAATTTTTACCAATAATTAGCGGTCTAACAATAGTTGTTGGAGCCACCATTAAAACTTGCATACAACGAACAGTAGGGTCAACAATGGCACCACCAGCATTCATATTATAAGCAGTTGAACCACAAGGACCAGAAACAATTAAAGTATTAGCTTTATAATGACCCGCCTTACTGAGTTGTCCATTATACTCAATTTCCATAGAAAAGTCTAGAATAGAATTAACAGAATGTCCATAAAAAGACATTTCATTAACAGAAACAATTTCATCAGATAATCCTGAAATAAAACCTTTTAAAATACTTCTTTTTTCAGTTCTATAAGAAAGGTTATCAATAAAAATTTTTTCAGATAAAACATCTTCAATAGTAAAAGGAGTGAGAAAACCTAAATTGCCAGCGTTAATTCCGATAACAATAGATTTGTTACTAATATGTTTATTCATTGCTTGAAGCATTGTTCCATCGCCACCAATTGAAAATACATAATCAATATGTGTATTTTTATCATGATTAATAACTTCTGAATATCCTAGTTGTGACATTTTTTCAATAATTTTTAAACAAACAATATCAATTTGATTTTGCTTTTCAACCGATTCAGATAAGTAATTTAGTTTTTTAAAAATTTTAAAGGTTTTCATTGTTATTTTCCTTTTTATTTTGTTCTCTTTGTCTTTTCATTTGATCTACTATGAACTCTTTAGACTTTGGATTGATAATATAATTAAAACCGTTAATTTTTATTTCAAATGGCCTTTTATCAAAATATCTATAATAAAGACGAAGAAATCCATATCTAATAATAAGAAAAAATAAAAATATTGATCCAAATATAAAAACTAAAAGGTTAAAATAGAAAACAATATTATTTAACATGACCACCTCTTTTTTTGTTGATAATATCATAATATAAAAAAAAAATCAATTTATCCGTTTGGATTTTTAGTATTCTAAAATATTTAAAAAATCTATTAATTCTATATTTATGAAATTTTCAAATGAGTTTCCTATTAAATGCTCTCGGTTTAAAATAATATTTTGTTTTAAAAGTTCAGCCTGCTCAGAATTTGTATTTTTTAGTTTTAAATAAATTTCTAAATTTTCTCGAAATTTTTTATATTTTAATAAAATAAAAAAATCTTTATAATAAAAAATTTGCAAATTATTTATTTGTTTTAATTTTTTTAAAGACTTTTGTGTACAATCTATAATGTTATATTTGAAAATCAATGGTATTAATAATGTTTTTTTTGCATCAATTATTTCAATTAAATTTTTATGCTTATATATTGAAACAATAGAATCAGTTAAATATGAATATTCAAAATAATAAATATGAAAGCTGTTGTTTTTTAAATTAATTCTCTTATTAATACAATAAAAAATTTGATCTTTTTTTTCAAATTTTGAAACGTATAAAAATGTGTTTTCATCTAGTTTTAAAAAAATATCTTTCGTATCTAAATTTAATATATTAAAATCATTGATTTGAATATCAAGTTTTTTATAAGCAGTTAAAAATTCAGAATAATCTATCTCATATTTTTCAAAATTTGAAAAATATTTTTTATTAATTATAAAGCTATCATAAGAATTTTTAACTATACTAATGATTTCATCAATTTTTAAAGGCTTAAATTTAGGAAAATAAGCCTCATCTTCTTTTATGATATGTACTTTATAATTTATTTTATCCATTTTTTTCTCCAAAATTATTATATCATAAAATAAATCATTATCACAAGTAATCTTCTTCTTTTTTATTGCCTTTATGAATCAAATTATATATATTATTTCTAATATGTTTTGCTTCGTCAGTAGTTAATGTTTTTGATAAACTTTTTAAAGTAATTCTAATAAGAAGGTTTTTTTGTTCTGGTGAAATGCCCATTCTGTTTTTTGCACTATCTGGAAGGTTTTCATAAAGAGTAGATGAAAGAATTTTAATTTCCTCTATCAGATCAGTTGCTTCAGGATAATTTTCAAGAATAATATCACCTATTTGCTCTTCATCTAAATCAATATTAACTGCAACGGATATATCTTTTTTGCAAGGTGGCATTTTAGAAATATCTTTATATATCAAAAGATCTTTCATTTGTTTTGAAACTAAAGGATCTGGTGAACGTAAAAGTCTTATATCAGGAATTTTCTTAATAATCATAGTTAATCTATCTAATCCAAGTCCCATAGCTAATCCATATATAGGAAGTCCTGATATTGATAATACTTTAGAAGATGCAATTCCACACTCACCAACTTCTATCCATGTATCATTAACTTTTACATCTATTTGAAGTCCATTTTCTGTATATGGATGCTTTGCTGGAGTTAACTTATATTCCATTTTTCCTATTGTTGATTTCATTACTAAATCAATCATTTTAATTAAATCTTTTTCATCTTTTTTTTCATTTGATAGAATCCAAATATCTAATTGATGTGGATTAGGAACATGAAGTTTATCAATAGTGTCTCTTCTATAAACTAAACCGGGACAAGCCATTAAAGTATCTTTCTCAAGTCCAGTTATTGATAAATCTTTAATAATAGAAGGAATCATAGAAGATGTTTGAGTTCTGAGTATTAAGTTATCTGAAATATATTTTGTATACTTACTATCTCTTGCTGCTCCATCTTTAGGATATAATAAATAGTTATAGTTATCTTCTAAAGAAACAATAGAAGAATTTCTATGGATTTGAACATTTAAATTCATTTCATTTTTTAAACTTTTTAATATTTTATTCATTACTAATTGAATAGAATGAGATCCATTCAATGGATTTGTTAAATCTTTGACAGATAAGATTTCAACAATTTTTTCATTTGATAATTTTTGCATTTTATATTCTCCTTTAAAATTTTAAGTGCAAAACAAAAAGCCTCTTGGAATTTCTTCCAAGAGGCTCAATTTATTATTCTTGGAAGCAAACTTTACAGTTTAGCTTCCATAAAAGTATTAGAAGTTAAACTGGTGATTTAACTCCAAAAAAGAAAACAGAAATTTTTAAATTTTTAATATTCATTTTTAATACCTATTTAATATTCTTTAATTGTAAATAAATTTTTAATAAATGTCAATTAATTTTGATTTATTAATAAATATAATATTAGAACCATTAGATAGTTGTATAACTGATAGAATATTATATTCATTATTAACAATAATATTGTTTGAATTTATAATTTTTTGATATACTGGAATATAAATTTTATTTCCTGTTTTATCTATATAATTTTCAATACCAACAAATATTTTAATTTCATAATTTATTGTTTGTGTTGTTTTATCATTTTTTAAAAATAATGGTTCTAATTTAAATTTTAAATATGCTTGTTCTTTAAAATTAAATAAAGTTTCATTTGGATAAAATTTTAAATCAATTACTTCAACAGAATCAGATGAAATTTGTTCTATTGTTGTTTTGTATAAAAATTTTGAATTAGAATTTTTAGGTAATTTTTTAATTAAATCTTCAATGTCATAATTTAATTTAGAATTTTTTATTTTTTCTAATATGGAATCTGGAGATAAATTTGATTGTATAAGATATAATTCTGTATTTACTCTATTTTCTTTAATATTAAATAAAGAACATCCACTAATAAATAGAAATAAAGAAAATATAAATAATAATTTTTTCATAATTAGATACTCAAAAAGTTTTAGAAAAATGCCTTATTCTTATTTTTTTTCTTTTCTCTTAAAATAAGATTTTTTTTTGGTTCTTCTTTATAATTTCTTAACTCTTCAATAAGATTTCCAAAATTTTCTAATGTTAATGGAAGGCTAGCTTCAGTTAATACAGAATTAGACCAACGATCAAAGTTATCATCCGAAACTTGGAAAATATCATTCTCTAAAAGTCTGAACTTTCTAGAAGTAATTGTATCATTCCAATAGGGAGTTTTATCAGAAAAACTTTTTTCATAGTTTAAAGATTCTCTTATTAGTCCTTTTTCTTCTGCCACAAGAAAAATTTGTTCCATTTTTTCTCTATTTTTTTTGCTAAATTTTTCCATAAATATTAACCTTTTTTATTTGTTAAGGTGTACAAAAAGAGAGTTATCGCTTGAATTTGGGAAAATTCTTTTAAGTTTTAAAACATAGTAATATTTTACAATGTCACTAGTTGGTGAATATGATTCAATATTAGATTGACGAATAGCATTAACAACATCAAATTTAAGGTCGCCATCTCTATCTAAAATGACAACATCTTTTAAAACATTTCCTTCACTATCAAAGAATTCGTACATAATATTATCTCCAAATTTTGTTAAATTAGTATTTGTATTTTAACTTAAAAAAAATAATAAATCAATTAAAAAATAAAACCTGAATCGTCTTTTTCATTTATATTATATTCTCTTAAAAAATCTCTTACATCTCTTCTAAATTCAAAGTTTAAATTAGAAAAGTAAGGATTTTGAGTGTTAGTGTTATCTTCAATTAAGACTGGAGAAAAGTTTAATCTTATAAATATTCTTTTTCCTTCAAATGGTAGTGGATTAACTCTATGCACATTATAAGGAGTTACAAAATATATTGATTTAGGCTTTGTCTTTATTAAAAATTTAGGATCTGAATTTTTTTCAAAAAAATCATTAATATCATGTTTGGTTGGATTTAAGTTTTCTACAAAAAAAGGTTGTAATGAAAAATCAGTAGCTGAAATATTACACCAAAATGCATCTTGTTCTATTATATGTCTATTTATTCTTGCTCCTTGAAATCCATCAATATGCCAAGTAGAAGAATTTTTATAAAATAATTCTTCATAAGTCGATGATCTAACAGTTAAGTATATATAACAATCTTTATTAATAGAATAATGTTGTCTATGATAATTAATGTTTTCAAGAATAAAATTTTTAAAAGGAGATAATTCTTTTGGAATAAATATATTAGAGTTTTCTGAGTTTTCTCTTATCATTAATCTTAATACATTTAAGTTTATGCTTTCTACATCTGGAATTTCATAATTTCCTAGATATAGTGGTAGATAAGGATATTTAAATTTTGATTGGTTGAAATCTAATTCAGAATCTATATAAGATGGATGATCTGGATCATGTTTTAATCTCATATATTTTGGAACTGGAATTTCTAATATGTCTTCTTTTTTTAATTTTACATCTATGTATTTTACATTTTCTATATAGTTTTGCATTATTTTAAAATATTGTTTTTTTCATTATAACATAAAAATTAAGCCACTTTAAGTGGCTTAAAATTGATTTACATCGATTTTTACGCAATATGCACTTGGACTTTCTTTAATAACACCTTTAGAATCATATTCATTAGGTTTAAAAAGTAAGTGAACACCAGATACAGCATCGAATTGCATTTCAGTTGAAGTATTTCTATTTTTATTTAAGAAAATACCTTGATAAGTAGATTTATTTTCTTTATGATCTATTACTTTTTTCTGGATATACACTTTTGAACCTTTTGGAAACATATATGAATATCCAATTAAATCAACTTCTTTTTCAATCATAATAACTTCTACTTTTTGATTCATTTTAAATCTCCTAATGCTTCAATAGGTTCTAAATATATCATAATTTAAATTAAATAGTCAAATTTAATTTAATGAAGATCTATATCAACTAATTTTAAATATGATTTGACAAGTTCTAAATTATCAACGCTTTCTTCAATTTTCATTTCTTCCAGTAAATTAAATAATTTCAAAACATCATCTTTTTCACCTTTTAAAATTAAAATCATTGTAAATTAAATTCCAAAAAAATACAATATTTTTTGACATTTTTAGCTCAACAATATATAATAAATTCCAATATTTAGAGATTATCATATATGTACCTACTACTATTTATTCCTGTTTTATATTTTTCTATTAAAATATTTAACAAACATAAGATCGAAGAGTCTATTTTAGATTTAATATATATAAATATTATTTACTTAATTATATTGTCACCATTTTATTTTTTTTATAAATACTTTGATAAAATAGGAACTGATTTTAAATTAGTTTTTATTTTAGGTATATCTATTATTATTTATACTTCTTTTATTCAACCATTTAAAATTTTTAAAAATTTATATATAAAAGACATAATTGAAAAAAAAAATTACAAATTAAAAGAGATATGTATTCAAAGTCTTTAGATAAAATCAATATATACACACAAATAAAATCATATATTTTCGGAATAATTTCTTGTTTAATAATTTTTTATTATTTTTTATTTGTAAACGATAAAAATGATGATTTTACAAATTTATTTACAATATCTATAATTTTCATAAGTTTTTTTATAGCTTTACTATATATTTTAAGTACTTTATTTTATGTATACACAAAGATATTAAACTTCAATATTAACTTTATTTATTCAAAATTTATTGAAAAATCAATTTTTAACACTATGAAATATGTCAATGAAACTAATATTTCTTATAATAATTTAAATTTTCTTAAAAAATTAAAAGTATTAAACATATTGAATGATACACATATTTACTAATAGAAATTTAATGATTGATATTGAAATAAACTCTTCTAATATATTTCTTTTTTTTGAAACATTACAGAGTTATTTTCCTTTAAAAAAATATGTTAATCTTCTTGAACAAGATATTGAAGGCCATTTACAAGAAATATCTAAATTAATTGAAGTTATAGAATATTAATTATGAATTTGTTTATTTCGATTACTGGTGCAGTAATTCCTTTGGTAAATTTTAAGCTTTAATATATTATGGAATATAGCAAATTTCATAATGTTGACCTATTATTTGATAAATATTAGAGTCATAAGTTAAGTTTGTAGAATAAATAATATCACCACCTGCCTTTGGATAATATTCAATTAATTTTAAATCGCCTGGAAAAAAGTCAATACCTCCAATGTTATACACACCAGAAGGATTGCTATACATAGGTTGCGTCTCATTATATAAAACACCAGAAATATTAATTCTTGTAACATATCCAGACCAAGTTGTCGGAGGGCTTCCTGCTAATGTTATAAACCAAGACTCCATTGAGCTATAACTATTCCAAGGATTTATGCTGTCAACATTATAATGACAAATAGCGTTACTTTTATCTTGAGAAAAGTTTTCTGGTGATATTAAAGAAGAATTGCTCGAAAAAATAATACTTCCATTTTCTAAACTTCCACCTTGACTTGACTCCAGTGGAACTCTAGCTGAATAGTCAGCCATTGATTGAACCATTGTAAACATTGAAAGAAGTAAAATTATTTTTTTCATTTGATTAATATTATTTTTATTTTAATTTTAACATTAAAAATGTAAGTGTCAATGGTAATGACCAAATTAAAATTGATGGAAAATATTTAATTCTTCCTAAATTATATCACATTTCATTGACAAATCTATCATCTAATGATCAAATTTCTATGTTGGAGGCTATAAAATGAATGTGAATGTATTTAAAAAGTATATTAATGAGATAATAATATGTACCACATTTTTTACTTGAATTAGTTAAAAATAATCAACTTTTAAGCATAAAACAATATTTTGAAGATCCAAGAGATATTTATTTATGTGTATATCTATTTGGTATAGGATTATTTGGTGGTTTTTATACTGTTCCTTTGTATGCAATGATACAAACAAGAACAATAAAAGAGCAAATGTCTAGAATAATTGCAGCCAATAATATATTTAATGCTTTATTTATGGTTGCTTCTTCAATAATAGCAATAATATTATTAAGTTTTTTAAATATATCAAAATTATTTTTAATATTAACATTGGCAAACGGGATAGTAGCAATATACATATATAATAAAATACCAGAGTTTTATTTAAGATTTATTACTTGGATGGTTTTAACATTTATGTATAGAATAAAATCAAACGGAATAAAAAACATACCAGAAGAAGGTGCAGTTATAATAGCTGCAAACCATGTAAGTTTCATAGATGCATTATTATTAGTTAGTGAAATAAAAAGACCGATAAGATTTGTAATGTACTATAAAATATTCAATATACCAATAGTAAATTGGTTGTTTAAACAAATGGGTTTTTAACTGTCAATCATTTCTCCGATCAAATCTGATCATCTGTAATTTTTTATTTAAATTTTACTCTTGACTTTAAATTTAATTATTGTATTATTTTATTTAATTTAAAGGATTTTTAATGCTCATATCTCATAAAATTGAATTAAAACCCAATAACTCTCATATTGTTTATTTTAAGCAATCGGTTGGTACATCCCGATTTTCTTATAATTGGGCTTTAAATGAATGGATAAATGATTATGAACATTATAAATCACATCCTTTTTCTTGTGGTATTTCTCCACGTTCTGTTAAATATGAAATGGAATTAAGAAAGCGTCTTAATTCCATTAAAAAAGAGCAATTTCCTTGGATGTATGACGTTTCTAAATATGCTCCACAACAAGCTATTAAAAACTTAGGAAAAGCTTTTTTAAATTTTTTTGAAGGTAGAGCTAATTTTCCAAAATTTAAATCCAAACATCACCATAATTCTTTTGAAATTGGTAATGACCAAATTAAAATTAATGGAAAATATTTAATTCTTCCTAAAATTAAACCTATTAAAATGAAAGAAAATCTTCGTTTTGATGGTGTTATTAAAACAGCAGTTATTTCTAGAACTGCTAATAAATGGTTTATTTCTCTTTCTGTTGAAGTTGAACATAAATCCATTGTCTCTAGCAAAAATCACGCTATTGGTATAGATCTTGGTGTTAAAGCATTTGTTACTTTGTTTGATGGTTCTAAGTGCTGGAACTCTCCAGCACTTAAACCATATCGTAATTTACAAAATAAAATCAAAGTTCTTTCTAGACGTTTATCTAAGAAAAAACTTAATTCTAATAATCGCTATAAAGCTAGAATGAAACTTGCAAAGCTTCATTCTAGAGTTGCGAATATTAGAAGAGATTATATTCATAAATTAACTCATTATTTGACAAATAATTACTCTATTATTGGTATTGAAGATTTAAATGTTAGTGGAATGGTTAAAAATAGACGTTTATCAAAGTCTATTTTAGATGCTGCTTTTTATGAATTTACAAGACAATTGAACTATAAATCGAATCTTTATAGTTCAACTATTGTCAAAGCAGATAGATTTTATCCATCTACAAAACTATGCTCTTGTTGTAATAAAAAAATTGAAAAATTAGATTTAAGTGTTAGAGCTTGGATTTGTCCAAGCTGTAACACTAAACATAATAGAGATGAAAATGCTGCTAAGAATTTATATAATTATGCTGTTAGTTCAACAGTTAAAGCTTGTGGAGAGATTTGTCACTGAAGTGGTTTTTACAACATTTTCAAACAAACTCGTTGAAGCAAGAAATTAGTGATGATCAGATTTGATCATTGTTTTTAGAACGGTGAATGGTGTATTATGTAATACTCAGAATTTCTATGAAAACGTATTTGGTCTTGATAGTTATCAATACACATCTTGCACAACAGGATTATCAAGTAAACTTGGTTTAACTGTATCACTTTATATAAAAAGTTAAAATTTATATATAAAATTAAACCACTTATTAAAGTGGTTTTTTTATTTAAATATTTATAATTTTAATATTTTAATTTTGAAGGTTTAAATGAAATATCATCTAAATTTAGATCTTTTGAAACTTCTTGCATTCTATCTTTAAAATTAGTAAACTCACTAACAGAAGCTTTTACTGATAATCTTGCTTCATTTATTAAATCTGGTGTAGCTTCTTTTAATTGTTTAAAATTGTTTCTAAAAGCATCTAAACTAATATCATCTAATGATATTTCTTCTACTTCCATTAAATTATCATTCTTTAAAAATGGGTTCATAATATTATAATAATTGTTATCCTAATATTATTATACACCATTTATATTTTTTGTAAAATAATTTAATCTAATTCATAATGTTCTAATATCTTCTCCATACCTTTGTAATAGTCAGATATTTGTTGTAATTTCGTTTTTTCTTCTTGTGTAATATCAGCTTCACTTGTTTTATCATTTAAAAACTTGGTTAAAGCTTTTACATAAGTTCCAGAAACACCAATAATATATTCTATAGAATTAACTTGTTTCTTTTTTAAAGAAGGGTATTGAACTAAAACTTTTTGAAATTTTTGATTTGATTCATTTAGTCTTGTTCTTAGTTTTTCAACATTAATTAAATAATTTGACATAATATATACACCTATATTTTAGCAAGATTATAACATTATAGAATAATAATGTCAATCTTCTTCTTCGTCGTCTTGTTCTGGAAAAGGTATTCTAAAGTCATCCACTTCTTCATCTATTTTATTCCAATGTTCATTAGTACAACCGACACATAAAGTTGAAATGAAAATTATAATTAAAAATCTAAACATATTAATACTCTACTATTTCTCTATATTTTAAAGAATTACTATTAAATTTATAAATATCACAATAATAGTTTTCTTCTAAATTAAATGCTTTATATAAAAGTTTATTTAATTTCTCTGTTAAATCATTTTTATTGTTATAGTAAAATTTTATAGAATCTTCATTCTTACTTATTGTTATACATTTTTCTTTTTTGTCAATTTTAATTAAAAATAAAATTTTTCTAAAATCTGGTTTAAAATTTGTTTCATAACTACTTTTTATAATTGAAGTTTTTTCTATAAAATCTAAATTAATATTATTTATAAAAAAATTATTATGTAATTCTGTGCCTAAAGAATAATCACATAATTTAAATATAACATAGTCTTTTGCTAAAGTTCCAGATGGAAAAGATTCTACTCTATTAATTTGAATTGATGCTTTTTTTAATACAAATTTTAAATCAAAATTCTTTAAAGTTAAATAATTGATAGGATTCAAAGTTTTTAAATGATAAAAAAATATTAATTGGTTAATCACAATATCGTATATTCATAGTTTTCTTTTTTATTATATTTAAGCATATAAATTCCTTAATATTTAAATATTTTAAACAACTCTACAAATTTATTATCTTCTAAATTCATAAATTCATCAAAACTTATATCTATAACTTTTTTGTAATATAAATTTTCAAATAGTAAAGTTAAAGCATAATCAGTAGTTTCTTCAATAGTTTCAAAAATTTTTAAAGTGGTTTTATTATTTTTATAATAAATTGTGCCAAAAATATAATCACCATTCTGTCTTAATATAAATATTTTAACAGATATAAATGGTAAAATAGGTAATTTTATTAAATAACTAGGATAAACAGTATTTCCTTCTTCAGATAAAAAAATTAAGTTATCTTGTTTTAATTGATAACGATTATTTAAATTTAATGAAATATTTTCTAAACTCAAAAAATCATATAAATTTTCTTTTGTTTTTATTTGTGAAAAATTTGTAAGTTTAGACTTTGTAATAAAATCAATATATTTATTTATAGAATAAATAATTTTTTGATTAATTTCTTCATTGATTTTTATATCAAAATGATCAAAAAATTCATTTAAATGAGTGAATTTTTCTTGATAAATCATAATATAATCAATATTATTTTTATAGTCAATTTTTTTATTTTTATAATATTTTTCTATTTTATTTTTTAACTTATCAATTTCTTGATTCAATACACCCATAGTTAAGTTATGTTTAGTATCTTTCTTAAACTTAAATATTTTATTTTTTTGAACATTTAATTTTTTAAAAATTTTCATAAAGCCACCTTTAATCTGATAATTATATAATATTTTATATTTTTTTTCAAGATTTAAAAGTTAATATTGGACTAAATTTTGCAATTACATCAATAACTTTTTCTTCGACTTGAGATCTTATTACTGGTCCAATATCTTTATAAGCTGATGGACATTCTTCAATTAATCTATCTTCATTTAAAGTTATACATTCAATATTTTTTAATCCAAGGTCAAATTTTTTATTTTTTGATTTAAATAATATTTCTGTTCTTGAAATACTTCTTCCGGCTCCATGACTTGCTGATTTAATCCAGTCATTGTTTCCTAATCCATTTAGAAAATAACTATCATGTCCCATACTTCCGGGTATTAATAAATTTTGGTCTTTATGTGCTGGTGTGGCACCTTTTCTATGAACATTTCCTATTTCTTCTTTTAATATTATATTATGTGGAACATCAACAATTAATGGACAATCAATATCTCCAAAAACTTCAATTGTTCTTTGACGAACAATTTCTGCTATTAATGCTCTATTAAGATTAGCATAATGAGATGCACTATGCATGGCTAACATATATTCGTTTGCTAAATCACCATATATTGGAAAAATTTTATTATCTGGATATTTTAGTTTTTTAGACCAAGCTTGTTTAGCTTTATCTTTCCATCTATTACCAACATAAAATCCTACATCTCTTGAACCAGAATGAATCATTAAAACAAGTTGTCCAACTTTTAATCCATTAAAATATGCTTTTTTCTTATCAATTATTTCAGTTACAACTTGTAATTCGCAAAAATGATTACCACCACCTAAAGTTGCTAAACTTGGATCTCTAATTAAATCTCTAGAAATATTTTGTAAAGAATCTGGAGCATACATTGAATTTCCTTTTTCAAATGCGGAAAGATGAAGTTTTGATAACTCTTTTTGTATTATTGAAAAGTCTATTTTTTTAAATAATCCTTCTTTTTTATTTTTTATTTCATCAAAAAATGCGCCCATACCTTCATTAAATAAAGCACTCATAGAATATGGAGTAACAGGTATATTTCTAGTGCTTCCTAATAAATCACCTTTCAATTTTTCAATCCAAATAGATTTAGTTGATAAAAATTTATCATAAGTTAAATCAATTTTATGCAATCTCATTCCACAATTAATATCAGTTCCTATAGCTTGTAAACAACTCGGCAATAAATTACCGAGCATTTAGTTTTTTGAAGCCAAACTCTGATAGTAAACTATCTAAATTTAACTTCTTTGGGTAGTTTACGATACCCTTACTGGCTTCTTCAAAAAATGAATCTTTCCATTCTTTAAATTTACCATTACTTTTCAAATATTTTCTCAAAATATTTGCCGCTCCATTAACATCCGAATTAATTAATATACCATCTTTTGTTTTGAAAATTCCCCTTTTGGTTCTTCTACCAAGATACTTTTCTTGGTGTTTCATTGGTTCTAAATCAATGAAACTTGTTTTTGAAGTATAAGATTCTTCAATTCTTTTAACTTCAATACCTTTTGCTTCTGCTTTATATTCAAGAATATCTTTGAATCTAGCATGAGGAATATATACAAAATTTTGGTTGTTAACTTTGCCAATATTAATGTTTTGTTTTTGTTCTTTATTTTCGCCTATAATTATTGTATTAATATTATTTGTTAAACAATATTGAACAATATATTTAGACGAACGATGAAAATAATCATTTATATGATTATTTCTTTTATGAGTTAGTTTATTTTTCTTTTTAATTAAAGAATTAAAATCCAATTTATCATTTTTAGACTTATCAATTTTACTTTGTAATTTTGAAGATTTTTTATTATAAAAATTATTAATGGATTTAATATATTTACCATCAATAATAAAAGAATTTCCATTATTAGAGTTAAAACAAGCGGCAAGATTGTTTAAACCCGGATCAATTGATAAGAAAGAATTGTTACATTCTTTCTTATCGTCTATTTTAACGGAATAAACAATTTCAAGTTTAAATTTTACAGGACTTTTACCTGTTGGTATAATTCTAACTTCATCAATTTTTTTAATATCTTTTGGTACAAAAAACTCAAATCTATGTGATGTTTCTTCGCAAGGATAAAGTTCTTTAAAGTTTTTTGAAGCGTTAATGGCGTAAACATTAACGTCATTGTATAAAGCAGATTTTTTTTTATCTAAAAGAACACCTTTGCCTTGAACAATAATATTAGATAGTAATGTTTCACCATTTTTCTTTTTGTATCTCGGAATTCTAATGTCAGGCTTATATTCACCTTTAGATTTTTTCTTTAATAAACCAAAAAATGAATTAAAATCTCGATGAGCAAGTTGTAAAACTTGTTGAGAACAAGCATTAGGTAAAATAGAAAAATTTTCATTTAACTTGCAAATATGATAATTATCTTTAAATTCTAAAATTTTATCAAAAGTGCCATTTTCCTCAAATGATTTATTACTTTTAAAGAAAGATTGTCTAATTTGATAAAAAGAGAAATTATACATCAATGAAGAATGAATAGACATTTTATGAAGAAAAGAATGATCTTTATCGGAAATAGAGTTAATCCAAGATTGTGAGACTCTTTTAACAATTAAAGGATTTTTAGGTTTAGTATTTTTCTTCAACTAAAGGACTCCGAACTTGACTTAATTATAGAATAAAAAAACTAAAAGTCAAGAACAAAAGCAGCAAAATTCACCCCAGTAATAAATTACTGGGCACCCTTTTGTTTTTTTTCGTGGAATGACCATAGAATGGTCAGTTACTACAATACTACCTACTGGAATATCAGTTCCTGAATGAAAATCTGGTGTTGCACAAGAACATTTGACATGTCCATCATCTGGATGTGCTATGTTTGAGAAGTCAAGTAATTGATTAATTGCTTTTTCTTCTATATTAAAGTTTTCTGGAAGTAATATCTTAGATTTTAATCCATAAGTGTTTAAAGATTCAACATGGATTATATTAGAGTTATATCTTTCAATTTTAACTCCATTTTTTTGTAATTTATTTTGTAATCTTTTAAATGTATATTTGTTCATGATAGCTGCCTTTTTATATTTAAGTAAAATCCTCGGAAAAATCCGATAAAATTACTTCAATCAGCAGCGTTTGAAGTTTTATTTTTTAAATTATAGTTTAAATTTTAAAAATAGTCAATATATTAATGAATGGTTTTATTTTCCATTAAATATTTATCTGATAAATAGTCTATCTCAAAATTTTCAAGATTGTTGTCTATAAGATGATTAAGTCCATCAATAAGAATATCTTCTATCATTTTACTTATTGCTCTAACATTTTTTATATTAGATATAACACAAGCATTTGATATAGCTCTTATCCCCTCTTCATTTATTGTTAAGTCTTTAAAGATATCTTCTTCTCTATAATCTTTATAAATACTATTAACTATATTAAACATATCTATATCTCTAGGTTCATTTATTTCAAATATTTTAAATCTGTTTAAAATCCCAAAATTAACATCACTTAATTTATTTGCTGTTGCAATTAAATTAACATAACTAAAATCAATATTGCTTGCCAATCCATTTTCATAAAATATTGATGCAGATCTTTTTTCTAATAAATCAAATAATGGTGTAAATATATTACCATTATTATCATTTTTTGTAGCTTTATCTATTTCTTCTAAAACAATAATTGGATTGTAAACGTTATTATTATTAATACATTTAGAAATAAAACCAATATTACCAGTTCGCCACATAGGAGTTAATCCAGATAGTTCAGCAGGAGTTGTTATGCTGCCATAGTTAATACAATTATTATATAGATCAAAAATTGCAGATAATTTGATTAAAAAAGAACTTTTTCCTATTCCATTTTTAGATACTAGTAAAAGAGGTTTAAAATTTAAAATTCCATTGTTTCTTAAATTTACATTTAGATATAAACAAATGTAATCAATGACTTCAGAAAAATGAGGAAAGTCATTTTTTAATTCCTTTAATTTAAGTATAGTTTCTTTATTGACTTTTACATGATCTAAGTAACTAATAATATTTATTATAGATTTTAAATTATCATAAGAAGTTGAAGAACTAGGTAATTCGTGAATAATTTTTTTATATCTTCCAGAATTATCAAAAGGTGTTTTACTTAAAAATAGTTTTTTAAATTTTTCGGAGAAACTGTCATCACATACTTCATTAATATGGTTTTTTATATTTTCTAATTCTGTTAAAAATATATTTTTTGGATAATTATATGTTTTATGATCTATTTTATATTCATATTTATCTTTGTCTTTGAAATTTTTAACATAGCTTTCAAAACTCCAAAATATTCTCTTCAAAAAGTCATTTAATAATAATACTTCTTTTTCAAAAGAATTAATTGCTTCATAATAATCTTTTATATCTAATTTAATTATTTCAACTAATGCTTCTTTTATTTCTTTACTTGGTTTAAATTTTGTATCTTCTAATATATTTAGCAATAATTTCAATTCTTTTAATTTAGTAAAATCCCAAGATCTAAGATCTTTATGTCCTGAAAAATTAAATATGTTATTTTTTAATAGATTACTTGAATTAAATAATCTTAGGATAATTAATAAATCTTTATAGTTTTTTGAAAAATCTGAAAAATAAAACTTTTGTGAATCTTTATAGTAAATGTTTTTATTTTCTAAAATTGAACAAACAAAGTAAAGATATAAATTTATTATAGAATAAAGTGCTTTTTTGTTTTCTTTTCTTAATATTTGTAAGGTTTGTTCTTCGAAAGAAAAATCACCATCAGCTTCTTTTGCAATACTTTTATTAATGTTATCTAAAAAGTTTGGTTCTATTTTTAATATAATATCAATAGGACTATAATATTTTTCATTCATCTTCATTTGAAAGTTCCTTTTAATTTAAGATAAAATTTTAACAAATTATAGTTTGTTGTCAAATTTCTAATTGACAATAAATTAAAAGGTATGATATTATACAAAAAAGAGATAATTTAATATGAAAATCAAATTAAAAATAAACAACAATGATAATAATATGACATCAAAGAGTGTCAGGTTATTTATCGTCTGAAAAAACTATAAATAAAAAGGCACTCAAATGAGTGCTTTTTTTTTGTTTACAATTTATAAATTAATAAAGGAGAGTAAAAATGAGAACGTTAGTTAAAGAGCTTAAAGAGAAAATTGGAAAAGAAGTAACTTTGTTTTTAACATTAGATGTTTTGAGAGATCAAAAACATTTACAATTTATATTAGCACATGATAAATCTGGAGCAATTCAATTAGTTGTACAAAAAAGTAAAATTCAAAACCATGAAGATATAAGTCAATTATTAATGGGGTCTACATTAATTGTTTCAGGAGTAGCAGTTGAAGCTATTCAAAGTAAAACATTTGGAATAGAAATACAAGTGTCTGATTTAAAAATAACTTCAAAAGCTGAAGCATTCCCTATTACTGAAGATTCTTCACTTGATTTAAGATTTGATTATCGTGCTGTTGATTTGAAATTTCCAAAACAACAATTAATGTTAAAATTAAAGAGTGCTTTTGAACAAGGTTGTAGAGAATATTTATTGTCAAAAGAGTTTACTGAAATACATACAGCTAAATTAATGTCTAGGGCATCTGAATCTGGTTCTCAAGTTTTTAAAGTTGACTATTTTGATAGGAAGGCTTATTTATCTCAATCTCCACAAGAAGGAAAAGAACTACATGTTTCTACTGGATTAGAAGGTGTTTTTGAAATAGGAAGTGTATTTAGGGCTGAAGATTCAAGATCTTCAAGACATTTAACAGAATTTATAGGATTAGACGTTGAATTTGCTTGGTGTTTTGAAGTAGATGAAGTAATGAAATTAGAAGAAGAAATGTTAAAATATGCTTTTAAAAAATTATCTTTATTTTCTGATAAAGTTAAAGAACTTTATGGAATAGATTTACTAACTGAACCTACTGTTAAATATATGACATTAGAAGAAGCAAAATTAATACTAAAAGAAAATGCTGGAATGCAATTAGGTAAAGAACAAGATTTACCAGACGAAGGAGAAAGACTATTATATGAAATATTAGGAACAGATATGATTTTTATATCAGAATATCCAATTGCAAAAAGACCTTTTTATCATATGTGGAACGAGAGCGAAGGAACTACAAAATCTTTTGACTTAATATTTAAAGGTATAGAGATTACATCTGGAGCAATTAGAGAACATCGTTATGATATTTTTAAAGAGCAAGTTGTAAAAAAAGGAGTTAGCTTAGAATCTGTAGAAAACTATTTAAAAATATTTAAATATGGTTGTCCACCACATGGAGGTTTTGGAATAGGTGTAGAAAGAGTTATTACAAAACTTTTAGAATTAGGAAACGTAAAAGAAGCTTCAGCAATGCCTCGTGATCCTGATAGATTGACGCCTTAAAACAAAAGACACTTCATGTGTCTTTTTTTAATTTATTTTTAATTTATGTTTACTTTCTTTTAATGAATTTTTTATAAAATTTTCTTTAAAGTGTTGAACTGTATTATTGATTTTGTTTGAATTATCTTTTGCATATTGAACTCTTTTTTCATATTCTTCTTCATTGTTTAAAAAATTATTTTTTTCAAAATTTAAATTATTTATACAGTTAAATAAATTTTTAAATTCTGGAATAAATTTTAAATATTCTTCTTTATTATTAATTGATTTTACAATGTCTGAGATATATTCAATAACTCCTAAACTTTCTGAATTTACATGTGTTATATCGTTTTCTATCATTAATTTGTCAATTTTCTTTTCTATAAGCAATGAACCTTCATTAGTTGGCTTGCTTCTCAAATATATAAGATTATCTTTTTTAGCAATATCCATAGAGATAAGCATCATCTTTGTAGCAATTCCTTTATTTTTAAAATGTTTTGAAACAGAAACATAACTATTAAATATAAATTTATCTTTCATAAAATGGTTACTTTCATTTTCTTTGAAATACATTTTATAATTTGTTAAAGATAATAAACCAACAATTTGATAGTCATTATGAGCAACGATAAACTTTCTATTTTTATTATAAAAATTTGAAAAGAAATCAATTTCTTGAACCTCATTTATTTCATCATCAAAATTTATTTTTTTGTTAGATTTATCTAAAGGAGATTCTGGTTCAATAAAAGATGGTTTAAATTGATAGATTTTATGATAATCATTAAGTATTGAAAAAACATCTTCCTTTACGTCAACAATAGAATATTCAATATTGTTTCTTTTCTTTAAATGTAAGTTTTTTCTGATTGAATCTTCTTCAAAAATAATTTTATAAAAAGGATCTATATTTAAAAGTTCTTTTTTTATTTCCTCTATATTAAAATAAATTTTTCTATAACTGTTATTTGTTATAATTGATTCATAGTAGTCAATTAAAAATGGCTGAAATTTAACACCATTAAAACTTAGTTCAAGACAGTCATTTTTTTCATAAATTATAGAATTGTAACAATTTTCAAAATAATAAGAGTTTAATATTTCATTTAAAAGTGGAGACAATTCTTTGTTTAGATCATTGAGAATTCCATCAAATCTTATATCTCCATAGATATTTTTACAAGCATTTATAATATCTTCTTGATATTTTATGAAATAGTTATGCATTTATATAATTTTTATTTATTATACAAAAATTATAACATATTTATAAATTAAATAAAATCAACTTATATAATTTAAAAGTTTATTTTTAATAAAGTAATCTATTTCTTCACAATTTTCTTGTTTTATATAAATATCAAATAAAGTATTCATTATAAATTCATCTTTGATTTTAAACTTTTTAGAGATGTCTGATAATTCTAATTTATTTTCTTTACTTTTTTCTTTTAAGATTTTAAGGCATAAATCACTTATAAAGTTATAAAAATGTAAAGATATAGTTCTAATTTTTTCATGGTCTAAATATTCAGTTGAATCAAAATACAAATTTCTATCAGTTAATTCTTTTATAAAAAAATAATCAAAAACCAAATTTTCATATAATTCTTCTGGAGTGAAAAATATTTGACCTTTATTTTCATCAATGATTTTTAATTTTTCGTTTTCTTGTAAAATAAAACTTTCTTTATCTAAATAATGTTTTCTACAATAATTATTATGGTCATAAGATATGAAATCAGAATGCTCTTTTCCACAAGAAAAGCACTTTGATTCTGGAGCAAAATAATTTAAAACTTTTATTTGACATTTTTTACAAAAAGCCTCTCTTGTATTGTCAACTCTAACATAAGAATGAACACAATTAGATATTTTTTCAAATTTATTCCAAGCATCCATTTCTGCGTCTTCTAATGTTTTTCCTTCGCCTCTAATAACTATCTTTGGAGATTTAGGAAAAACCTCAAAAAATGCTGTAGTATATGAATTATTTCTTTTTAAAGAAGCAACAATTCCTTTTTCGCCACATTGCATTTTTAAATCTTTATTCCAATTAAGTTTAGTTTCATAAAAAGATTTAGGTTTTCCTAACGTATTGTTTTCTATTTTCATTTTTCAACCTTTCTCTTGATTTATTTTAATGAAATAAGTATAAGAGTCGCCATATTTTTCAAAAAAGTAATTATCATAATCATTTGCAAAAGCATGTATCATATTTTTAACTTCATTATTTTCTTCTATATCTTTATTTAAAAATAATCTAACTATTGTATCCATATAATTATCATTAAGTTTTATATAATCCTTTAAACGAGTAGATGACATGAAACTAAATTTATAAATGTTTTGTAAGCTTTTTATGTTTTTTATTATTAAATTATGTAAAAATATTGTAAAATCATTTTTTTCTTCACGCAAATAGATTTCATGTTCATTCATTTGTGAATATTCAACATGTTTTAGTTTGTTTTTTATAAGAATATATTGACTTAATCCATGTTGAATCCAATTAAAAAGAAAGTTTTCTTCAAAAATAAAGTTAATGATCTTTTTTTCTTGCATAATTTCATTATAATGTAATTCCATTTTATTTTGAAAATGTTCTAAACAATAATATATTTCTTCTTTTGTTTCTGGGTTTTGATAAAAGAAGTATGCCTCTTTTGAACAATCAGGACAAGTTTTACAAGTTTCAAAAATTTCACTCATGAAAAGATTACAATTTTTACATATGCCATGATTTGATTCGTCTCTTCTAACAAAATCATGTTTTGGACAATTCATTATTTTTTGATAAAAATTCCATGCTTTAGTTTCTGCTTCTTCTAATGTTTTTCCTTCACCTCTAATAAATGTTTTTGGATTTTTTGGAAATGCTTCAAAAAAAGCTGTTTCGTATGGATTATGAGATAGTACAATTCCATAATCGTTGCCTTGTAAATATGTGTCTTCTGTCCAATCATATTTTACTAAATAACCACAATCAATTTTTCTCATTGTAAAGCCTCTTTTAAAACAATATTATACAACATAAATAAAAATATTTCAACTTAAAATTGAAAACAAAATATTAACATTTATAATTTTTCAATAAACTCTATAGTTTAAATTAATTAAATAATACTATAAATTTTATAAAAAAAATGTAAAATATAATTAAATAATTTTTTTAAGGAATATATAATGGATGAATATCTAAAACATCATCATAATGATAAAAAAGTTCATGATAAAGAAAATTTAAGTAATCATGATAAATGCAAAGGACATCATCATTCAAATAAAAATACTAAAAATTTATCATTTATATTAATCATAACAATTATATTTTGTGTAATAGAATTTTTAGGTGGTATCTGGTCTAATTCTTTAGCATTAATATCAGATTCATTTCATATGTTGACAGATTCATTATCAATATTAATAGCTTTAATAATGGCAAGAATAGCAGCAAAACCAGCAAATAATAAATATACATACGGACATGGAAGATCTGAAGTAATAGGCGCTTTAATAAATAGTATATTAATGGCAGGTATAATTATTTTTTTGTTATATAAAGGTGTTGATAGAATCTTAAATCCAAAAGAAGTTGAATCTTTAGGAATAATATTAATTGCTTCTGGCGGTTTAATTGTAAATGTTATTGCAATATATTTATTAAAGGATTCTCATTCTCTAAATTCAAAAGCTGCTTTAATTCATGTAATGGGAGATTTTTTAGGTAGTCTTGCTGCCATATTAGCTGGAATATTAATATATATTACAGGCTTTGTTATTTTTGATCCTTTAATTTCAATTTTCGTTTCTTCTATTTTAATATATCCTACATATAAGATAATAAAAAGTTCAATAAAAGTATTAATGGAAGGTGTTCCAGAACATTTAAATTATACTGAAGTTGGAGATGAAATAATGAAAATAAATGGAGTTTTGGCTGTTCATGATTTACATATCTGGTCTATGACTTCAGATCATAGTGCATTATCAGCACATGTTAAAATTAATGATATGGAATCTTGGAATGAAATTTTAGAAAAAATACAAGAAAATATGTTTGAAAAGTTCTCTATTAATCATTTAACAATACAGCCAGAAATTTAATCTGGCTTAAAATCTTGTTAAATCAATGTTATGTTCATTGAATACTTTATTTATAAAAATAATTTCTGCATCTTTTTTCTTATTTGATTCATTTTTATGTATACTAGATTCTATATCTTTTTCTTTTTTATCTAGATTTTGCAATATATTATAAAAAAGAACTATATCATTATAAAATCCTGAAAAATCATGATATGTTGGTTTTATTTCATTGTATTTATCAAAACCTTCTAAAGTAAAAAGATATTTATCTAAATTATTATCAATAATTAATATTTCATTAAAATTAATAACTCCTTCATAAGATTTCTGCAAATATTGAATTTGATTTTTTACGTCTGAAATAAGTCTTTTTATAAAATGAAAAAGTCTTTTACAGTCATCAACATAATAATCACCTGTTAACATTCTTTCGTGTAGTTTTTGATAATCTCTAAAATTTGAAGCGTTGTTTTCAAAATATGAAATAAATGTATTAAGCAATATAATTAAATCATTGTTTGAATTATTAGAATCATTTTTTTCATTATCTTGAATAAATGATTGAGTTCCTTCTTCCAAGAATGCAGAGACTGTTTTTTGAAGTTCTTCTTCTAATGATTTTAGTTTAGCTAAATGTTCGTTAACAATTTTGTTAATTGTTTTAATTGAATTATTTTTATTAAAGAGTTTGTTAAAAAATGATTTTTCATTATATTTTAATTCTTCTTGAATAAGTAAAGTTTGATACTCAAGAATTTTAGAGTTTTCTACTTCAATATCTGAAGATATTGAGTTTATTTTATTAGTATAATAAAAAATTTTTTCAGATAACATTTAAATCTCCAATTAATCTCAAAAAGTCAGTAATTACAAAAAGTGTTAACCCTATAATTCCGCCGATTATAGTACCATTTATCCTGATAAATTGCAAGTCTTCTCCTACTTTGTTTTCAATTAAATTAGAGACTTCTATTGTATCTAGTTTTTCTATATAACTTGAAAAATAAGAATCAATAAATTCAATATTTTCAGTCATTAATTTTGGTATTTTTTCATTTATAATATAATTTAACCAATTATTAAATTTTTGGTTATTTTTTATTTCTATTAATAAGTCATCATATATATTATTTATAAAAGTGTTCAGTTCTGAATCTTTTTTATAAATATTTATTAAAATATAACTTTTAATTTCAAATAAAAATGAATTAATTTCTTCTTCTAAATTAATTTCTTGTAATATTTTATCTTTTAATTCATTAAGTTTAATTTTTAATTCTTTATTGTTATTAAATTCATTATAAAGATCATTAAAAATAACATCTAATTTTAATAATACTTTTTTATTTGAGTCTTTTTCTATAGAATTAATAAAATCAGTTAAATAATTATGTAGCTTAGGTTCTCCAATAAATAAACTTTTTATTAATCCTGAGAAGCTTGTTTCACCTGATTCATTCTTTTTTATAATGTTTTTTAATGCTTCATTTACTTCTTTTTCATTTATTGGATTTGATAGCCATGAGTTTAATGATTTTAAAATTTTAATAAATAACAAATGATGGTAATTTTCTTTTTTAAAGAGTTTTATAAGTTCTATTGATATTTTTTTTAAATCTATTTCATTAATTTTTTTATTTAAAACAGGAATAAGTAATGGTAATAATACCTTGTGGTCGAAATTATTTAAATAATCAGATAAATATTTTAAAGAGTAATCTAAAATAGTTTTTTTGTTTTCTGTTAATAATGTTAAAATTTTACTTTTTATATCAAATTTATTTAGGTTGTCTTTTACATATTCAACTGAGAGAAAATTTTCTCTTATAAATTTAGATATGTTTTTTGCAATTTTAGATTTGCTTTTTGGTATAATAGCAGTATGTGGTATTTTTAAGCCTAAAGGATGTCTAAATAAAGCTGTTACAGCAAACCAATCTGCAATACCACCGACAATTGCAGCTTCAGAAAAAGCTTTTAAATAGTAAAAAAAATAATTTTTGTCTAAAAAAACAATAGATAACAAGTATAAAATAAAAGCAACTAATAAAAAAATATTAGCTAATCTTTTTCTATTTGAATTATTAATCATGTTTTAACCTCTTTAAGTTAAATAATTATAGTTAAACTAAGAGAAAAGTCAATTGATTAAAAATTCAATAGTATTATAATATATAAAGATAATAATTAATTAAAAAAAATGTTATATCATTTTACAACATTAGAAAATGCAAAAAATATAAAAATTAATGGTTTAAATCCAAAAATTGGAGAGTTAACAAAAAAATATCATAAAGAAACCGCAATACCGTTAATTTATTTTTGTGATAAAGATAATATTCATACTGGTTGGAGTAGTTTAATATTTCATATTGGCAATTTAACAGGAAAAAAGAAGATTCCGTTAAGAAGATCAAATCAAAAAATTAAAACCATTAATTTAGCAGTAACAGAAAATGATATATTTAATTATGGATCAATTATAACTACAGAAAAAATATTAAAAAAATCTGAAATTGATAATCCACTTTTTGGTTTAGAAGCTGGAGATTATTATTCCACTGAAAAATTATCTAGCTTTGATTTAAAAATATATTCTGGAATTGATATGTTAAATTTTATAAGAAAAGAAAATATAAATATAAAAAATGAGTGGTTAATACCAGAATATAGATCTGTATATGAAATAGATCAATTAGAAGTATATAATAAAGAAGATATTTTAAAAGAAATTGAGTTATTTGAAAATTTTATAAATATAAATAAAAATAAGATAAAAATAAAAAATTAAGCACTTTTAAAAGTGCTTAAATATTAAGGATTTAATTTATGTAAGAAAATAAAATTAAAGACTGTTTTTTGTTTTATCCATTTCTTGATAGAAAAAATGATCAATATAACAATAAAAAGAATTTTTAAAAAAAACTACATTTTCTCCTATTGATTTTATATTAATAACTTTAATATCTTCAATATTAAAATTTTTAAATTGATTTAAATATTTTATTTCTTCTTTGAAACTAAAAGTAACATCTTCTCCGCCTACTTTAGTATCTTCATATTCTTGTATATATTCTTTTATAAAGTTTTTTATAAATGTTTTTTTCATAATTAATTCTCATCTATTTTATAAAATTTGTTATTTTGTTCTGTTATTTTCGCAATAGATTTTAATAAAATATCATAACTGTTATTGTTGTATTCTTTAACCATAAATGTTGGCTGTATTACAATACCTATTCCTTTCATATAATCCTTTATAAATTCAATTTTCGAAATATCGTCAAAAAAAGAATCATTAAAATTAAAATTATCTAAATAATATTTGTGTTTATATATTTCCAAATTAAAGTTATATTTTAAATGCTCTTTAAAATTATTAAAATCTAATTTTTCATCAAGAAAACTAACTTTATGATTATTTATAATTTTTTCAAATATAATTTTATTAACAGTAAAGAACTGAAATATATAATCTTCTCCATTTAAACAAAAAGTTATATTCTTTAAAAGTTCATGAAAATCAATCCAATTATAGTTTTTTCCTGTTTTTATTAATTCATTTAACATATTTAAAACAGATTTTGATTTTTCATTATCTTTTAATTCATATATTCCATGTCTTAAATATTTAGACTCAATAACAAAAGGAATTTGATAAACCAATCTATCAATATTGCTAGTGTAATAAATATTAGAAAGAAAAAAAGTAGGAATCAAAATAATTTCAGAATCAGAATTAAATGGTGTTTTTGTAATAGAACAATTCATTAAGTAATCCATATTAGAATGCTCCAAATGCAGCTTTAAATATACTATAATTGCTGATATCAGGTATAGCGAATATTATTTTACCAGAATAAGTAGTGTTATTAATTACTTCTTTAAAAATAGAAGATACAATTAAAGGATTTAATCCAAAAACTCCACAACCCCAAGCTCCAAGTATAATATTAGGATGTTTTTCTTTTTCTGCAAGAACTAGAATAGATTTTATTCTTTCTTTTAAAACATTATAAACATCCATAGTTTCTTTAGTTCTTAATGAGTAGTTAGACATCATTTCTTTTAAATTTGGAGCAGCACAACCAATTAAACTTATTTTTTTAATATCATCTTCAAATCCATGATCATCTATTAAATAAAAGGCTTCTTTTACATAGAGACATTGTTCAGAATAAAGAAGGCTTTCATGTTTTATTTTATAATATTCATCACAATCTTTAACATTGAAATACCAAGTAGTAGATAAAGAAACATCTTCTTCTTGTGCTTTTGCTCCACTTAGGACACCACCACCGGGTTTTTTAGCAGAACCAAAAATAAGTGCTAATGGATTTTCAAAATTTTTTAAAGCATAATTTGTGTTTTCTTGAATAAATATGATTTCATTTCTATTTATTTTATTTAAATTTAAAGGCTCTTTAAAATCATTAAGATTTAAAATGTTAGCTTTATTTATTTTAAGATCCTTAATTTTAACTAAATCTTTTAATATATTAAATTTCTTAACTCTTTCTTCTCTCATAATTTTTATCACCTGTTTTATCATTTTAATTATATTGATTTATTCAAAATAGTCAATAAATAAATTAAAATTTGACAATGTATTTTTTGTATATATCATAAAAATAATATGTTTAATAAGACTTAAAAGGAGTAAAATAAACATGAATATAAAAAATTCTCTATTAATAATAGTTTGTGGTGTGATAGGGTTTTCTTTTGCAGAAGTTAAGGCTGAATCTGTCGAAGAGCAAATACCTCTGGAAAAGTCACTTGAAGGAACAATTTCTGATTATTCTCATTTAAATATAGGTAAAGAATCTCCTAAACAAAATATTGATACTTTTATAGAAATTAAAAATAGTTCAAATACATTAAGATTAGTCAACTATCCAGATTCCCAAAAATATATAGAGAAAATTTTAAATAATAGAATGGAAAAAGATGACTTAGAACTTGAAACATTAAAGATAAAAAAAGAAATTTATAAAATAGAACTTGAAACAAAAAAAGAAAAATTAAAAAAGGAATTTGAATTAAGTAAAGCTAAAGAAGTAAATGTTATTGAATCTTTTCAAAAAGACTTAATGGAAGAATCAAAAAATTCAATAGAATCAAAAAAAGTTTTAGTAGAAGAAGCTAATAAGTTTTTAAATTCAAGCAATTCAAATAAAGAACCTGAAAAACAATAGATTAATATAAAAATAAAAGCACTTCAAAGGTGCTTTTTTTATGTTATAATATAATAAAATATATATTAAAATTATGAATTTAGAAGCAATAAAAATTAAGATTTCAATAAAAAATAAAATAGAAGAAAATCTTCATTTAATAAAGTTATTTAAAGACAACGATTTTAATTCAGCAATTATTAATATATCGAAAGAAAAAATAAAAACACCTCAAGAGTTAATTAAATATAGAATATTAAATTTCATAAAAAATACAAAATTTATAGAAAAAAAAATAAAAGAAGATAACAAAAGTTTTATAGAATACTTGAAGTATGAAGAAAGAAAACATTTAAGAGATAAAATTTTAGAAGATTTAACAAAAGAAAATAAAAATAATGAATCAATAAATATTGATAAAAATTTTATAAATAAAATAAATAAATCATCTGAAGAGTTTTACACAATATGTAATCCATTTAATGAATTAAGTATGAATTTAAAGTTTTATAGTGGAGATAGTCAGGATATATCTTTTTTATCTATTAATAACACTAAAATAGAGAATAAAGAAGTCGGAGAATCTTTTTCAATTGTAATTAATAAAAATATTAAAAATAGAGTAAATTATAAAATATTCAATATAGAAGAAGAAAAAAATCTAATAACATTGTTTACAGTTTTACATGAGTGTGCTCATTCATCATTTACACAAATATTAAAAAATGAAGAAAATTTTAAAGAAAAACATTCTGATTTGTCAGCCTTGCTCTATCTAATTAAAATGAATGATTTAGATTTAGAAGATTCTAAAAAGTTATGTGATTTTATTTTAAAATATAGGTCTAAAAATTTTAAATTAAAATTAGAAAATTATAATTCTAATACAATAAGAACTCATTTTACTGAAGATGCATTATTGGTTTTTAAATCTTTTTTATCAAATGATAATTTAAAATATATAAAAAATATAAAAAATAAAGATATTTGTGCATTTACTGAGATTTTATTAGAAAATGATAATAAAGTAAATTTATTTAGTGATTTAGATACCGAAAAAAGAAAAGTTATATTAGAGTCAATTTTAGAAGATCCAATATATTTTAAACATATAAAAGAAGATTATGATTTCAATCATGCTTATGAAATGTCAAAAATTTCAAGCTTTTCAATAAAAGAGTTGAAAAGTAATTATCCAGCAACTAATGAATTTATAAAAATGTTTAATAAAAAAATTATACAAAAATGCTTGATTAATAATGAATCATTTCAAGATATATGTATAAATTACAAATTAAAAACAGATTTTAAAAATTTTATAAATTCAATAATTGTAGAAATCAATAATGATAGAGATATAAAAGATAAATTTGAGTTATACATTTCTGAAAAATCTTCTCTTAGTTTTTCTATAGATAATAAAACAACATATAATCAATTAAAAAAATTGACTTTATAAAAAAATAAAATAAAATCATAATAAATTTTTAAAAGGATAATAAGATGAAAAAATTTAGAATGATTAAAAAATGCAATAAAGTTAATGAATGTTTTATAAATAATTTTTTTAAAGAAATAAATATAAGCAAAGATAAAAAAGAACAAATTTTGGAAAAATATAATAATAACAAAGATAGTTTATACTGTATAGAACTAATTGAAGTTGATGTAAAAAAAATAAAATTCCAAAATTTATCAGAAATTATTAATTATTTTAATGGTTTAATAAAATTTTTTATTTTTTTTCTAATAATTTCTTTTTCTTTATCTGGAATTTTTACTATATTGTTAATAAATAATTTTAAAAATTTTAATTTTGATAGTATTTTAATTAATATAAGCGTTATGTTTGTTTCTTTTTTCTTTGTTTATTTATTTTATATAAATATTAAAGATTTTAAAAATTTAGTAAACGAAATAAAAAATGATAATAAAGTATATTTAGAAGAAGTTAAAAATGATACTATAATAGATGTATAAAAAGCTGCCATAGCAGCTTTTTATTTATATGATTAATTTATTAATCGTAATATATTCTAAATGAAAAATTTTCTGTAAAATCTTCACCATCTGAGTTAGTAGCTCTTAATTGATAATTATAAATTTTTTGAGTTCTTCCTACAGGGTCATGATTAGGATAAGAAACATCAAACATAGAACTATTATTATCATAATAACATCTAGTTATTGGTGTCATATAGTTAGGATCATTTGTAGAGCTTAAAGTAACACATTCAGCATTGTCAACTCTAAAAACAAAACTAAAATGGGCACCAGAGCCACCATCCCATATAGCAGCAGAACCATTTAAACCTTCTTGATAAACATCACAACCTGCACCATCCATAGCTTGAAATCTACACCATTTTATGTCTATTTCATCTATTGTTGTTTTATTCATAAAATAACTAAAGTCTTTTGTAGTTGTTCCATTTTGATTTGTAGCAGTAGCTGTTAAATCAACTGTAGTGGAAACTGTTGAATTAACTCTTAATGGGACTTCTCCACCAACATCTACAGATTTAGAACCACTTATATATCCATTTACGTCAGATACAGATATATCATCAGCATTTAATAATCCAAAAACTATTATATTTTCTCCAAAAGTAGATGAACCTAAATATACACCATCAAAAGTATCAAATGGATTTCTATTTTCTAAATAAGTCTCTTCTGTAATAACTGGTGGTGTAGCTTCAGGTATTATATCTAAAGAAAATGGATATTCAGTAATTGTACCATCTATAGGGTCACCATTTCCATCAGCTTGATAACCTATTACTGCAAAGTTTTGAGTTCCTGATTGATACATTTGATCTAAAGCCCATTCTGGTGAGAAATACATGTAATCAGCTTGTGTTCCACAATAACC
>JACCEA010108958.1_pt1 | contig 31000 bp, 18 predicted proteins | sample 7449851 | NCBI WGS metagenome assembly JACCEA01 (sample SAMN15323453, study PRJNA562643) | freshwater metagenome | isolation source: river surface water | place: USA:Blue River Watershed | collected 2017-08-18
GCCTGCAGCCGCACCCGCGGCGCCGCGTCGCCGAGCAGCGCGACCAGCTCGCGGCCGCGCCCCTTCGCGCCCGTCTCCGCCGCATCGCCGAGCACTTTCACCGCCTGCGCCCGCAGCTCCGGATCCGCGTCACGCAACAGCGCCGCCACCGGCGCCACGTCCGTGGCGCTCCGCCGCAGCAGCTGCCCGACGCCCCACAACGCATGGATGCGCGCCAGCTGCGCCGCCTTGCCGTCCTGCGCCACGCCGAGCAGCACCGCGCCGCGCCCGCGTTTCGCCAATTCGAGCTGCGCCCCCTGCCGCACCCGCTGGTCGGCGTGTCCGAGCAGTGAGACCAGTTCGGCCTCGGGACGCCGGCCGAAGCCCGCGCCCAGCAGCGCGCGCACCTCGGCCCGCGCCGGATTCTTGGCCGCGTCCTTGGTGTCGACGCGCCACACCGCCCCGATGCCGTCCAACGGATAGCCGCCGATCCAGTCCGCCATGATCAGCGAGCCGTCCGGATGCCACGCGAGGCCGATGCCCATGATGCCGTCGTTCAGCACCCGCGCATCCGCCATCCTGAACGTGGCGCCGTCCTGCGCCGCGCGGAAGGCCTTCATTTTTCCCGAGGGAAACTCGTTCAGCAGAAACATCCCGCGCTGCGTCGCGCCGAGCGCCGTGCCGGGTTCGAATTTGAATCCCGCCGGCCCGTCCGAGTAGCTCAGCAGCGGCGGCAAGAGATACGCCGGCTGCCCTTCGTGGTGCGGCTTCCACAGGCCCTCGCGCATCCACGGACTCTCCGTCTTCATGTATTGGAAATTGTTGCGCCAACCGCTGTCGCTCGCCTCCGCGAGGTGGACGAAGCGCTCGCGCTCGCCCGGCTGGTCCGCGTCGTTGTCCACGCCGATCAGGTCGCCGAATTCGTTGAACGCCGGCTCCTGCACGTTGCGGTTGCCCCGCGTGTAGACTTCGAAGCCCGACCCGTCGGGTTCCACCCGCATCGTCACGCCTTCGTTCGGGAAATAGAACCGCTTCCCTTCCTTCGAGAGCACGTTGATGCCCTTGTCGCCCATGCTCCAGTAGATGCGCCCGTCCGGCCCCACCATCGGGCCGTGCATGTCGTGGCCCGCGTAGGCGATGTGGTGGCCCACGCCGTGCACGAGCCGCTCGCGCACGTCCGCCACGCCGTCGTCGTCCGTGTCCTTCAGCCGCCACAGGTCCGGCGCGATCGTCGCATACACCCACCCGTCGTGCCACAGCACGCCCGCCGCGATGCCGGTCACCTCGGTGTTAAACCCTTCCGCAAACACCGTCATCTTGTCCGCCGTGCCGTCGCCGTCCGTGTCGCGCAGCTGGTAGATGCGCTCCGTGTGGTAGGTCAGGTCCTTGATGTCGATCGACCCGTCGCGGTTGTGGTCCGCCAGCATGCCGCGCGGCGCGCGCATCTTCCCCGGCGCCAGCTCCCGCCGGTAGAACGCCAGCTTCGCCTCGACGCTGTCGATCGCCACGTCGTCCGGGATCCACATCGTGTGCTCGCGGATGTCGAGGTCGCCGACTTTGCGCCGCGTCGTCGCGCTCACGTAGACGCGCCCCTGCGGATCGACCGTCGCCGCGACGGGATCGGGCACGTTGATCTCGCCCGACCACTTCTGGAGCACGAGTTCCTTCGTCGCCGGCGTGAGGTCGCGCTGTGCCGGCGGCACGCGCTTGGGCGCCGGCGCGGGCGCCGCCTCCTGGGCGGTCAACGAAACGACGGCCGCCAACGCGACCAGGGATCCGGCCAAGCAACCGGGGAAACGACGGGGGGAATTCATCGGAAGGTGCCACGAAAACCACCGCCCGCGGTGACGCGAGCCGCGAGTGCGTTTTCTTCCGCCGCCCTCGCCCGCAACGCCCACAGCGCACGCCGGTCCTCCGGCTCTCAACTATCAGCCCTCAACTCTCAACCACCTCGCCCCCTACGGCCGGTGCCGCGGAATCTCCGCCTTGAAATCCCCGAGACTCGACCAATGCAGCCGTCGGTTCAGGTCGACTTCCGCGACCACCACCGTGCCCCAATCCTTGGCCTGCGCCAGCACGCGCCCGTCGTGCCCCCACACCGCGGAGAGCATCCAATCCTGTTTCGCATCCGTGTGCGTGCTCGACACCACGTAGACGTGGTTCTCCACCGCCCGCGCCGCCGCCAGCAGCGGGTTGCAGCCCATCACCGGAAACGCGATCACCTCCGCCCCGCGGTTGCTCAGCTCCCGCGCCACCTCCGGGAAAAATCCGTCGTAGCACACCATCAGCCCCACCGTGCCGAACGCCGTCCGGAAAACCGGATACTCGCTCCCCGGCGTGATGCCCGCCTCGATCTCGCCCCGCGGCAGGCAGATCTTCCGATACTTGCCCAGCAGCGCCCCGTCCGGCCCGATCAGCACGGCGACATTGTAGATCAGGTGCCCGTCGCGCTCCATCAGCCCGGGCACGAGGTGCAGCCGGTGCCGCTTCGCCAGCTCGCCGAAGAACGCCGTCGACGGACCGGGAATCGGTTCCGCCACTCCCGCATAGGTCGAACCGCTGCCGAAGGTCAGCACCTCCGGCAACACCACCAAATCCGCCCGCTGCCGCGCCGCCTCCTCGATCAGCGGCACAAACGCCGCCCGCCGCGTCTCCGGAGTCTTCGCCTCGCGCGGCACATGGTGCACCGCCGCGAGCCGCACCGGCCGCGCCCCCGGCCCCGGCACTTCGCGCAGCGCCACGCCCGCCCACTCCACCTTTGCGCGCGGGGCCCAGCGAAACTCCAGCTCCACCACCGCCTGCGTCGCCGCCGCCGGCACCAGATAGGTGTCCGCCACCGCCGTCCACCCGGCCGCATCCGTCGCCCCGTCGAGCGGATACTCCGGTTCCGCCCGCGGCCGTTCGCCCGGACGGTAGGTCGCCGGCGACGGCGTGTCGTGGTTCACCGCCCGCCCGCGCGCATCGCGCCACAGCACCCGCGCCACTCCCGTCCGCCGGCCGTCCGCCCCCGTCACGCGCCGCTGCGCCGAGAACGCGTAATGCTTGCCACCGGAAACCGGATACGTCCGCACCCAGCGGCCGATGAGGCCCGCGCGCGCGTCGGCCTCGATCACGAACGCCCCGTCGCCCGCCGGCCCGCCCGTGGGCTCGTAACGGAACGCCGGCGCGATCTCCTCCCGCACCGTCGCCGTCGTCCAGCCTTCGGGCGCGCCGGCCCGCCCGGCGCTCGCCGCCGCCACCCGCAGCCCCGCACCGGCCCACAGCCACAGCCCGCACCACACCGCGCGTTGAAATCGTTTCATCGGGGAAAAGCCAAACCCGCCGCCCCTGCGGCGGCGACCCGCGCAGCCCACCACCGGCCCCGCCCCCGGTCGACCGCGAAATTCCGCCTTGCTCCGCGTCGCGCAAACCCCGACACGAGATCCACCCAAGTCCGGGCTTCCCGCCCGGTCTCCGCACCGCCCTTCGTCCGTGGCGCGCTCTCCGCCATGTCGCGTCCCTCCGGGGACCTGCTCCTGCTGTCTCCGCCGCCATGCCCGCCGATACGCCCGCCGACCCGCCCGTCCCGCCCGAGTCCTTCGTCGTCCCGCCGCCGCCCCTCGTCCCGTCGGTCCCGACGGAACCGCCGCCAGCGGCGGCCACCTGCTCCCCGGCCGGCGACACCACGCTCCCGCCGCCGCTCCTGGAAACCGCGGCGACATCGGACGCGGTCCTCCCGCCGCCGATTGATCCGGCCGTCGCCGCCCGGCCGGCCACGCCCGCCGAACCGGTCGCGCATCCCGTGGTCTTCCACGGCCGCACCGACGAATATTTCCGCATCTGGATCGTCAACGCCTGCCTCACGCTCCTGACCTGCGGGCTGTTTCTCGCCTGGGCCAAGGTCCGCCAACGCCGCTATGTCCGCGGCAGCACCGAAGTCCTCGGGCACCGCTTCGATTACCGTGCCGACCCGGTGCGTTTGCTGGCCGGCCACCTGCTCGTCGTTGCCCTCTTCGCCGGCTACACCGTTTTCGGTTCGATCTACCCGGTCGTCCGCATCGGCTCCCTTGTGATCGCCGGTCTGCTCCTGCCGTGGGTCGTCGTCCGGTCGCTGACCTTCAACGCCCACCAGACCGTCTACCGCGGGCTGCGTTTCCGCTTCTCCTCGTCGCTCAGTCCCGCGATCCGGATCTACCTGCTCGAACCCGTCCTGCTCGTGGTCACCCTCGGCCTCTACTATCCGGCCTGGCAGCGCTCGAAACGCGCCTACATCGTCGGCGGACACCGTCTCGGCGACGCCTACTTCCACTTCGAGGCCAACACCGGCGGCTTTTACCGCGCCTACTTCATCGGCGGCATCATCCTCTTTGCCTGCGCGATCGGCGGCGGCATATTGCTGAATCTCACCGCCCAGCGCCAACCCGGCGTCGCCCTCGATCTCGTCCAGATGCTGCCGTTTTTCGCCATCTACGGCATCGGCTTCTTCGTCTCGCGCCAGCTCATCTTCGCCCGCCTGTTCAACCACGTGTGGAACCACACGCGCATCGATGATCACCGCTTCCGCGCCAATCTCGACATTGGCAAATGGTTTGGCCTCCAACTGGGCAACCTCGGCGCGATCCTCGGGACCGCCGGCCTGCTCTACCCATGGGCCGCGATGCGCGCCCACCGCTACGCGGCCTCCTGTCTGCAGGTGATCCCGGCGGGGCCTGTCGACTCCATCCAGCGCATCGGCGGTGCCGCCGGCGCCGCCACCGGTGACATCGCCGCGGAGTTCGTCGGTCTCGACTTCGGCCTATGAACCCCGCCACCGGCCACCTTTTCGACGGCGAGACCGCGCGCCCCGTGCCCGTCGCGCTCGAGTTCACCGCCGCCGGGGAACTGCTCGTCACCGGCGACAACCTCGCCCGCACCTACCCCGTCGCCGCCCTCCGCGCCAGCGACCGTCTCGGCGACGTCCCGCGCTTCCTCTACCTGCCCGACGGGGCCACGATCGAGTCGCCCGCCAACGCCGTGATCGACGCCGCCCTCCGCGGCCAACCGCGCGCCCGCGCCGCCCGCGTGATCCATTTTCTCGAGTCGCGCCAGCGGATCGCCGTCGCCGCCTGTGTGCTTCTCGTCGCGCTCGTCGGCCTCCTCGGTTTCTACGGCCCGCCGACGCTCGCCCGCATCGTCGCCGCCCGCGTCCCCGCGGAGGTCGACCGGAAGATCGGCGCGCTCGCCCTCGCCGCCATCACGCCGTATTTCCAGCCGACGCAGTTGCCCGCCGCCGAACGCGAGCGCGTCGAGCGCCAGCTCACGCGGCTTCGCCCACCCGAGTCCGGCCCGCGGCCGCAGCTCACGTTCCTCTCCATGAACGGCGGTCTGCCCAACGCCTTCGCCCTGCCCGGCAACACGATCGTCATGACCGACGAACTCGTGCGCCTGCCGGCGACCGACGACGAAATCGCCGCCGTCCTCGCCCATGAGCTCGCCCACCTCGACCGCCGCCACGGCCTCCAGAGCCTGCTGCGCCAGTCCTTCGCGGTCCTCCTCGCCGCGGGCATCACCGGCGATGCCTCCGCGCTCACAACCTTCGCCGCCGCCATCCCGTTGTCGCTGCTCACCGCCGGCTACTCCCGCGATATGGAGCGCGAGGCCGACATCGCCGCCCTCGACCTGCTCCGGGCCCGCGGCATCCCGCCCCGCGCTTTCGCCGCCGTCATCGTCAAGCTCGACGCCTCCCGGGAATCGCTCCAGCGCAATTCCACCTACACCAGCACCCACCCGTCGACCGAGGAGCGCACCGCCCGCTTCGGCGGCCTCGCCCCCGCCGAGCGCGCCGCCGTCCTGGCCGAGCCGGCGGCCGCCCGCGCCGTCGCCGCCATGCGCCGCGGGGCCCCGGGCGAAGCCCTGCCCCACCTCGACCGGCTCGTCGCCCTCCATCCGGTCGCACGCTCGTTCACGCTGCGGGCCCGCTGCCACTACGAACTGCAACGGTTCGACGCCGCCAGGTCCGACCTCACCCGCGCCCTCGAACTCGCGCCCGACGACCTCGACGCCCGCCTGCTGCGGCTCGAACTTCTCGTGCTCGGCGGTCCGGCCGACGACGAGGGCCCCGCCGAAGCCCGGGCCCTGCTGACGGCGCATCCGAAAAATGCCACCGCGCTCGCATTGCTCGGCTATGCCGAGGCCCAACAAGGCAAACGCGACCTGGGGCTGGCCGGGCTCGACGAAGCCGTCGCGCTCGAGCCCACCGGCTACCTCGGCTGGGCCCTGCGCGGCGCCGTGCACGACCTGCGCGGCGCCCCTGCCGCCGCCGAGCCCGACCTCGACAAAGCGATCGGCCTCGAACCCGGCGTGGAGTGGCTCTACGGGCTCCGCGGCCGGGTCCGCCTTCACCTGCGCAAACACACCGGCGCGCTGTCGGACTTCGCGCGGGTGAACACCCCCGCCCTCCAGACCGCCGCCTACTTCTACGATCGCGGCTCCGCCGAGCTCGCCCTCAACCGCTTCCCCCGCGCCGTCGACGACTTCGGCCGCGGTCTCGCCCTCCGCCCCAAGGGCGGGGCGCTCGCCCAACTGCACCACGCCCGGGGCACGGCCCACCTTCGCCAGGCCAATTTCACGTCCGCCGAGAAGGATTTCACCGCCGCCCTTGCCGCCGGCAGCACGCATTGGCGGGTTTATCTCCAGCGCGCCGCCGCCCTCCGCCGTCTCGGCCGTCTCCGCGAGGCCCTCCCCGACCTCGCCGCCGCGACCCAGGCCGCCGGCGACACGCCCGCCGCGCTCACCGAAATCCGCCTGGAGGAAATCATCACCCACTTCGACCTGGCCGACTTCGACGCTGCGGCCGCCGGCTGCGCGGCCGTGCTCGCCTCCGGGCCGCACCCCGGTGCGCTGCAGCTGCGCGGCATCGTCCGCTTCGCCGAGGGAAATTGGTCCGCCGCGGACGCCGACCTCAGCCAGGCGCTGACCCTCGCCCGTCGCCCGCACGATGAATATTTCGAGTTCTTCCGCCTCCTCGCCCGCCGTCGCCTCGGCGTCGACGAACACCTCAAGGACTTCACCGTTGTCGTCACTGGGTGGCGTCCGGGCTGGGGCAAATCGATCGGCCGCTACCTTGGCGGCCAACTGACGGAAGAACGCCTGCTCGCCGAAGCCGATTTCTCGACCGGGACGCCGAGCCAAAAAGAACGGCGCTGCGAAGCCTACTTCTACATCGGCGTCACCGCCCTGCTCGCCGGCGACACCGCCAAAGCCCAGTCGCAGTTCCAGCGCTGCATCGAAACCGGCGTGATCAATTTCTACGAATACCGGCTCGCCCGCGCCGAACTTGCCCGCCTGCGCCGCGCGCCCTGAGCCGCCCGCGCCCGCTCCGCCGCTCAGTTCCCCGCCCCGCGCAACAGGTCCGGCTGCCCCGCGCGCTCCGCGTGCGCCTGCAGCAGCGCGCGCGTCTCCAGTGTCGGATCGTAAGCCTGCAGCCGCCCGGCCAGCGCGCGCGCCGCCTCGACCTGCCCGCCACCCGCCAGCACTTCGACGTTCCGCGCCGTCGCGGTCACCGCATACCGGCGCTGCGCCTGCCGCAGCCGCGCCGGGTCGCCGACATTCGCCGGCAGGGCGCGCTCCGCGGTGTTCCGCTCGAATTGCTGCACCAGCATCGCCGGCGGCTGGCCTTCCAGTGCGTCGCGATAGCGCCGCCGCTCCACCAGCTCGTCGAACAGGTTCATGGCCAGCGCCCGCCGCCGGCCGTCGCCCTCGCCCAGCCCTTCGAAGATCGCGAGCGTGCGCTCCGGTTCCTTCAGCACGCGGTTGATCGACGCAAACCCCGAGGCGGCCTCGTAGTCCGTCGCGCTCGCGTTCACCCGCGTCTCCAGCGCGTCGCGGCGTTCCCGCAGCGCCGCCAGCGCGGGCGGATGCCGTTTGCCCAGCTCCACCAGCGTGCTCAGCAAAAAGCTCTGCCGCACCCCGCTGTAGCTCCCGACCTGCACCATCCCGACGTCGTAGCACCACAGCAATTCGCGCAACGCTTCCGCCGGGTCGCCCGTGCGGGCCAGTTCCTGCGCGCGCCGATACCGCGCCGTCACCAGATCGTGCGTGATCGGCCCCGTCGCCTCCTGGTCCGCGCCCGCCGCCGCCCGCGGCGTCAAGCCCGCCCCGTTTCGCGATCCGATCGCGTCCAGCAACCGGCCGACGTCCTCATCCGCCTGCGTCGCGCGCGCCTCGGCCGCCCTCACCCGCGTCTCCAGCCCGCCGACCTGCGCGTGCAGCGCCGCGCCGGACTGCTCGAGCCGCCGAATCTCCGTGTCGCGCGCCCGCACCGCGGCCGCCTGGTAAAACCACCCGCCCGTCGCGACCGCCGCGGCCACCCCTGCGCCCACCAGCAGTTTCACGCCGGCCGCACCGCCCGCGACCGCTCCGCCGACAGCCACCGCTCCTCCGGCCCCCAACGCCGCCCCCGCCACCGCGCCCGCCAGGCCCGCCGGCGCCGCCCCGAGCGGATACGCCAGCACCGCGCCCACGGCCGCCGCGGTCGACTTCACGCCGCGCCGCGCCAACACCGCCGCCAGCTTGTCCAGCGCGCGGTCGACGCGCTTGCGCGCCGCCTCCTCGCTCAGGGCCAGCGCCCGGCCGACGTCGGCAAAGGCCCGCCCTTCGAAAAACCGCAGCGCCACCGCATCCCGATCCGGATCCTCCAGCTCCCCCAGCGCTTCGTCCAAGAACGGCCGCAGCCGGTCCCAATCGGTCGCCGGCCCTTCCGGCGCGGTAAGGTGCTCCATGGTGAAAGTCGCCTGCTCCCGCGCCCGCCGCCGCCGCTCGCCCCGCACGACGTCGCTCGCCGCGAATTGCGCGCTCCGATACAGCCAGCCGCTCAGCACCGTCCGCCCCAGCAGGGTCGGTGCCTTGCGCGCCAGATCCGCGAACACCTTTTGCGTCACATCCTGGGCCAGATGGACGTCGCCCGCCACCTGCCGCAGGGCCACCGCGTAAACCAGATCGATGCGCCGCGCCACGAGTTCGGCAAACGCCGCCTGGGAGCGGTCGTGGACAAAGCGTTGCAGCAATTCGGCGTCGTCGCTCATGGGGTCGGCGCCGATATGGCAGTCAACCAACCCCCGAGCGGACAACATTTCTCCGTCGCCGCGCGGCGATGTCCGGGCCCACCCCCCTCGACGTCCAACGCGTGCCGCCGCGGCGCGCCTCAGATCGCCTGCGCGTGCCGGCGCGGCGCGGCCGAGAACGTCGGGTCGAAACGCATCGCGATCACCCGCAGCAGCGGGATGCCGGCCGGCGTGACTTCGAGCCCGGCCTCCGTGAAGCGCAGCAATCCGTCCGCCCGCAGATCGTCGAGCCGGCCCAGCTCGGCGGCATAGGTCGCCGCGAAATCGAGCCCCAGCGTCCGCGACAGCGCCGCGTAGTCGAGGCGCCGGTCGCACATCAGCCGCATGATGATCGTGCGGCGGCGTTGATCCTCCGCCGTCAGGCGCAGCCCGCGGTCCGTCGGCAGCCGCCCGGCCGCGATCGCCTCGCGCCACTCCGGCAGCGTCTTGTAGCTCTGCCGGTAGGAGTCCGGGGTCGACGAGATCGACGACATGCCGAAGCCGTAGAGCGAGGCGCCGGCCTGCGTGCTGTAACCCTGGAAATTCCGGTGCAGCGTGCCGGCGCGTTGCGCGACGGCCAGCGAGTCGTCCGGCCGCGCGAAGTGATCCAGCCCGATGTCGACGTAGCCCGCCGCGGTCAGCTTCTCGTGCGCCACCGCGAACATCGCCAGTTTCTCCTCCGCGCCCGGCAGCTGCTCCCGGTCGTCGAAGATTTTCTGCGCCGGCTTGATCCACGGCACGTGCGCGTAGCTGAAGACCGACAGCCGGTCCGGATTGAGGGCCAGGACGTCGTCGATGGTGCGGGCAAACGACGCCGTGGTCTGCAGCGGCAGCCCGAAGATCAGGTCGACGTTGATCGAGGTGAACCCGTTCTCCCGCAGCCACGCCACGGCCTGCACGTTCACGGCCTGCGGCTGGAAACGGTGGATCGCGAGCTGCACCTTCGGGTCGGTGTCCTGCACCCCGAGCGAGGCGCGCGTCGCGCCGATCTCCCGCAGGGCCTCGACATGCTCCAGCGTCAGCCGGCGCGGATCGATCTCGACGCTGAACTCGACGTCCGGCGCCAAGGTGAAGTGCTTCCGGATCACGGCGCCGAGCCGGCGCAGCTGCGCGGGCGGGAAAAAGGTCGGGGTGCCGCCGCCGAAGTGGATCTGCGACACGAGCCGGCTCCGGTCGAGCCGCGCCTCCGTCAGCTCCACCTCGCGCTCCAGGTCGTCGAGGTAGTCCTCGGCCGCGCCGCGGCGTTTGGTGATGACGGTATTGCAGCCGCAGAACCAGCAGCGGGTCTCGCAGAACGGCAGGTGGAAATAGAGCGAGAGCGGTCCGGCGCCGGGGGCGTTGTCGGCCGCAATCGCGTCCTCCAGGCCGAGCGTGTCCAGCTCGGCCGTGAACTGCGTCGCCGGGGGATACGAGGTGTAGCGCGGTCCGGGAACCGAGTATTTGCGGATCAGGTCGAGGTCGAGCGACGTGCCCGTCGCTCCGGTGGTGGGTTCGGTGGGAAGGATCATGGCTGTGGGGGCCGGTCCCACTATCGCAGAGCGCCGCCCGCCGGGCTCCGCAGGGCTTGCGAAGCACCGCGCAGGAGTTGCGCAGCCCCGCCGGGCAAAAAACGCCCGCCGCGCGCGGGCGGGGGACCGCCGGCGGGAAAGGCGATCAGCGCCGGGCGGACTCGCGGCGTTCGGCCGCGGCCTTCGACCAGCGCGTCCAGGGCAGGGCTTTCAAGCGCTCCGGCGAGATCGGCAGCCCGGTGGCTTCGCAGATGCCGTAGGATCCGGCCGCCAGCCGCCCGAGCGCGGCCTCGATCTCGGCCAGCTCCGCGCCTTCGCGGGCAAGTTCCGCGCGGACATTGCTGTCCTCGGTTTCGTCGGTGGCGCGGTCGATGGCGTCGGCGCCGTCGCGCTCGAAGGGTTCGCGGCCGGCGGATTCGTGTTCGCTCGCGGCGAGGCGCAGGGCATCGCGCAGCCGGACCAGCGTCCGGTAGTGCCAGTCCCATTTCGCGGGGACTTCGGAGGGGTTGGTTTTCATGGGGAGGGACCTTAGGCCGGGGCGCGGCGGATTACTGGGCAACCTTTGGCGAGCGTTGGGCGGAAATTGTCCAGCCGGCGGCCGACGGCACCGCGCCCGGGACCCGGCCGGTCTCGCCGGCCGCCGCGACGCCCAGGCGCGCCGCGCTGCGCCACTTCGCCGTCGGCAGCGCGCCGACCAGCATGATCGCCAGCTGGCTCGCGACAAAACCCAGCAACGCCCAGAACGCCGCGCCCATGAAGCCGTAGCTGTGCAGGCCGACGCCCAGCATGTTCACGCCGAACCAGCTCCACGCGGTGACGATGTTGCCGAAAATCGCCAGCTGCACGAGCCCGCGGTCCCGCACCAGGCCGGCCAGGCGGGCGTGCAAGATCACCGCGCACCAGAGCACGATGATCAGCGCGCCGTTCTCCTTCGGATCCCAGCCCCAGAAGCGCCCCCACGACTGGTCCGCCCAGATGCCGCCCAGCACCGTCCCGACCAGGCTGAAGAGCGTCGCGAAGCACACGATGCCGTAGATCATCCGGACGAGCGCGCCGGCCGTGGCGCGGTCGAGCGAGCGCGTGAACACGCCGCGCGCGATGTAGACCAGACCGAGGAAACCCGCGAGGAACATGGCCGAATAGCCGACCGTGATCGTCACCACGTGCGTCGCCAGCCAGAAGTTCGAGTCGAGCACGGCCCGCATCATCTCCATCGTGTCGCCGCCCAGCGAGAGGTGGTGGGCGATGAGCAGCGCGGCGAAGCCGGTCAGCCCCGCCGCCACGCTGCCGATCGCGTTGCGAAAGCTGTATTCAAGAAACAGGCACAACCCGACCGCGCCCCAGCCGACGAAAAGCGCCGAGGAGTAGAGATTCGTCACCGGCGGCCGGCCCTCGAGCCACATGCGCGCCCCGATGCCCGCCGTCGTCAGGGCAAACGCCACCGTCACCAGGCCGAAGGCGCAGGGGCCGAGCGTCTCCGGCCAGCGCAGCCACGACGCGACCGCGAGGAGAAACGCGGCCACGAACAGCCCCATGCTCGTGTAGAAGGGCTGCGCGCCGTTGAAGCGCACTTCGAGCGCCGTGCGCCGCAGCGTCGGCGCGTGGTCCGCCGCCAGGGCGAGACTCAGCCCGCGGCCCGCGGCGTTGAACGCCGCCGCGTCCCCCGTTTCCCACGCGCGGCCGAGCGCCGCGTAGGCCAGCGCCGCCGGCTCGACCTTGCCCGTGCCGAGCGCGGCCGACCACGCCGCACCCGCCGTGTGCCAGGTGTGCGGCGCCCCGGCCGGATCCAGCGGCGGGATCACCCGCAGGTAGGCGTAGGAATCCATCGTGTTGAACTCGCGCCCGAGCTCGAGCAACAGCGCCCCCTCGGCCGTCGCGTGCCCCGGTCCGGTTCCGCCTGCGGCGGCCGCCAGCGCCGGCAGCCGCGCGGCCAGGCCGGCGCTGTCGCGCAGGAAGGTCGCGTTGCCCGGCGGGACGAGGCTGGCCTGCAGCCGCTGGTAGAGCGCCAAGGCATCGCGCAGCTGCACCGCCGCGCGCTGGAACGGCGTGCGCGTCGCGCTCTCGACGTCGTCGGCCAGCCGCGCCTGCCGGTCGATGTCGGGCAGCCGCGGGCGCAGCTGGACCAGCGAAAACCGCTTCCCGCCCGCGCCGTCGTCCGGGCCGAGTCCGACCAGCGACAGCACCTCCGGGTGCACGATCTCGAAGACCTGATACGCATCCGCCCGCTCCGGCCGGTAGAGCACGTCGAGCAGCCACTCGACCGGCGTCACCGTCGCGCCGTCCGGCGCCGTCACCCGCTGCCGGCCCTGCAGCATCAGCAGCGAGGTGCGCGCGACCGTGTCGAGCGGCTTCAGCCGGCCGTTGACGAGCGTCGGCAGCCGGCCGAAGGCCACGGTGTCGAATTCGCCGGAGGGACGCGGCGAGCGCCACGTGAGCGCCACGCACACGAGCGCACCGAGCGTGACGAGAGCGGGAAGGTAGTTTTTCATGCGGCGGCGGGGACGGGACGGGCGGTGCGGCGACCGGCGAACTTCGCCAGATGCAGGCCGAATTGGAGGAGGAGTCCGAGCGACATCAGCCCGCAGGCGACGTAGGGCATCAGCCACGAGGGGTTGCGCACGACCTGCAGCACGGTGGTGCGGTCGTTGTTCGCGAAACCCGCCTGATAGAAGGTCAGGCCCGCGTGGCGCAGCGGGTTGTTCATGTAGATCACCACCTCGCGGCCCGGCCGGCCGTCGCCGGCATCCAGACGCAGCGTGCTGGAGAAATTCTTCGGGATCTGGGTGCCCGGATACCGGTCGTGCGTGAACTTGAGCAGCGTGAGCGAGAACGGCTGGTAGGCCCGCCGCGGCCGCAGCGCGAGCCGCCAGGTCCGGCCGGCGTGCGTGAACTCCTGCGCATCCTCCAGCTGCGCGGCCGCCAGGAACGTCCCCACCGTGCCGTCCGGGCCCGCCAGCTCGACATACGCGGCGGGGAAGTTCTCCGCCTTCGGCTGGTAGCTGAAGGGTTGGGGCGCCGCCGCGAGCTGCAGGCCCGCGCCGTGCGTGGCGGCGACCAGCGCCCCGGCGCCGTTGCCGCGCCGCGGCTGCAGCGTGGAATTGGCAAAGAAGACCCGCGGCACCACCCGGAACGGCAGCTGCGCATGCGCGATCGGCGTCTTGTCCGCCAGCCGCTCCGCCGGGATCGACACCACCGCGTCGAAGGCCGCGTCCGTCGTGTCGGTGAGCGCCAGCTCGTAGTCGCGGTAGCTCTCCGCGTAGTTCCGCGTCTGCCCCTCGTCGAGGCGCAGGTAGTAGTCCTTCTGCCAGAGCCCGGTCAGCAGCTCGCCGACCAGCAGCACGATCAGGCCCGCGTGGGCGAGCGCGATGCCCGCCTTGCGCCACGCAAAGCTGAAGCGGGCGACGAAGGCCCCCGCGAGGTTGGCCAGCAGCAGTCCGCCGATCGTGTAGCCGCCCGGAAAGAGCGGCACCGCGACGGGGCCGACGTAGCCGTAAACCACGAACGCCCGGAAATATTTCTCCTGCACCGCCCAGATCCCGAGGTTCACCTGGTCCAACGTCGCCGCGAAGACCAGAATCATCCCGAGCACCAGCAGCACGACCGAGAGCTTGAGCGAGCAGAGGGTGTCGACGACCGCGGCCCACAGGGCGGCGAGTCGGCCGGAACGATCGGTGACGGTGGGTGCGGGCATGGCGGCGGTGGGTGGGCCACCACGGTGACAGACCCGGCGCGCGCCGGCTCCGCGTTTCTTGCGGAGCCCTGCGCGAGGCTTGGGTGAGTGCAATTTCCGCGCGGTGCGGCTCGGCAAGCTTTGCGGTCTGGTTCGCAAGCGATGCACAGCCAGTCCCCTTCGTTTGCGCCATGATTGCGCCGTTACCAACTCAGCACGCCAAACCTTCGCTCCTCCCATGAAAACCGAAATGAAACACATCTTCGCCGGGGCCCTCATCGCCGCCGGCGCCGCCATCGCCCTCGCCGCCCCGGCCGCCGAAAACTGGGAAAACCACTGCGCCAAGTGCCACGGCGCCGACGGCAAAGGCCAAACCAAGGCCGGCAAGAAACTCAACGTGAAGGACTACACCGACGCCAAGGTGCAGGCCGAGATGAAGGACGACGACATGATCAAGGCCACCGCCGACGGCGTCTTCGACAAGGCCGGCAAGGAGCGCATGAAGGCCTACAAGGAGGAACTGAGCGCCGCCGAGATCAAGGAACTCGTCGCCTACATCCGCAAATTCAAGTCCTGAGCGCGCCGCCCGCGCGCTGATGCCGCCGGCGCGGAGCCCTCGCTCTCCGCGCCGGTGTTGTTCCCGCCTCCCGTCCCTCTGCCTCCCTCGCCGCCATGCCTGCCGAAGATCCCTCCCCCGCTCCCGCGACGCCCGCCGAGCGCTCGCACTACAACAATTGGATCAGCGCCATCGGCGCCGTCGTCGCCATCGGCGCCCTGTTCTCCTTCGCCCTGCTGGCGTGGATGGACCTGACCGGCGGCAACTCCAATCCCTACCTCGGCATCTTCACCTACATCGTCGCGCCCGGCTTCCTCATCGGCGGCCTCGCGCTCATGGGCTTCGGCGCGTGGGCGCAGCGCCGCTGGCTCATCCGCCACGGCGAGACGATGCCCGACAAATGGCGGCTCGATTTCCGCAGCCCCGCCCAGCGCCGGCGGCTCGTCCTCTTCGGCGCCGGCGGCCTCGGCTTCATTCTCCTCAGCGCCTTCGGCAGCTACCAGAGCTTCCACTACGCCGAGTCCAACCAGTTCTGCGGCCAGGTCTGCCATTCCGCGATGAACCCCGAGTGGGTCACCTACAAACGCGGCTCGCACGCCCGGGTCGACTGCGTCGCCTGCCACGTCGGCGAAGGCGTCGAGCACTTCATCAAGGCCAAGCTCAACGGCACCCACCAGCTCATCGCCTACACCCTCGACAACTACAACCGGCCGATCGACACGCCGGTCAAGAACCTCCGCCCCGCCCAGGACACCTGCGAAAAATGCCACTGGCCCGAGAAGTTCCACGGCAACGTCGAGATGAACTTCGAGCACTTCCTCTCCGACAAGCGGAACACCCCCTACACCGCGCGCATGCTCATGCACGTGAACAAGAGTTCCCCGGGCAGCCCGCTCGGCGGCATCCACTGGCACGTGAACGAAAACGAGCGCGTCGAATACTTCGCCAAGGACGACAAGCGCCAGGAAATCCCCTGGATGCGCGTCACCAACCTCCGCGACGGCTCCGCCCGCGTCTTCCGCACCGACGACTTCAAGGGCGAGCCGCCCGCGCACAAGATCCGCGTGATGGACTGCATGGACTGCCACAACCGCCCCGCCCACACCTTCCCGACGGCCAACGACAGCGTCGAGAAGGCCATGGCCGCCGGCGCCATCAGCACCAAGCTGCCCAACATCAAGCGCGTCGCCGTCCAGGCCATGACGCAGAAGGAAATCACGACCGACGCCGCGGCCGCCGGGAAGATCGACGCCTTCATCAAGTCCAAGTATTCCGATCCCGAGCACCTCGCCGTCCTCCCCGAGACCATCGCCGCCGTGCAGCAGATCTTCGCCTCGTCGATCTTCCCCGAGCGCAAGGCCGACTGGCGCGTCTACCCGAACAACATCGGCCACAAGGACTGGCCCGGCTGCTTCCGCTGCCACGACGACAAGCACAAGACCGCCGACGGCAAGAAAGTGCGCTCCAGCGACTGCAATTCCTGCCACACCATCCTCTCCCAGGGCAAAGGCTCCGAGCTGGAACTGCTCAACGCCAAGGGGCTCGAGTTCAAGCACCCGAGCGGCGAACTCGACGCCGAGCTCACCTGCTCCGACTGCCACAACGGCGGGATCCAAAAATAGGGTCCGCGCCGGACGACGAAGGCCCGGTCCCTCGGGACCGGGCCTCCTCGTTTTTGGGAATGCGCCGCCGGGCGGACGCCGGGTCAGACGTAGCGGCTGGGCTCCGGCTCGTCGTCCGGTTTGCCCTCGTAGGCATGGACCGACCCCGCCGAATCGCTCCACAGCGGGAGGTTTTCGCGGTGCCAGTTCCACGTGTCGACGATCTCGGCCCGCACCAACGGATCCCGGGATTTCAACATGAGGTGGTTCAGGGCGCCGTAGGCCACGGCCTCCGGCGAGATGTCGTTCGCGGCGGCGAACCGCTCGATCGCATCGTATTCGGCCTGCTCCAGGTGGAGTCGTAGGGTTGGCATAAGTCCTCCGGGTTGAGGTTTCGGCCGCACGCTACGCCCCTCGCGGGGGCAATTCGCCGCATCCGTTGGCCATTCCGCCGCATCCGTTGGCCGGATCGGGCGCCCGGCCCCGCCGCGGCCAATCGCCGACCACGAACCGTCAACGCCTGCGCAGAACGCGCCGCCGCTTCACGCTATGCTCTGCCGCATGAGAGCGCGACTGATCTGTCTGCTCCTCGGTGCCGCGGCCGCCGGTGCGGCCGAGCCCCCTGCTCCGAAAAAAGCCCCCGTGGTCGCCAACAAGGACTGCCTGGATTGCCACGAGGCCGAATTCAAACCGCGCAAACGCGGCCTGCCGCCCGAGTGGATCGGCGTCCGGCCCGAACTCTACGCCAAGTCCGTCCACGGGACCGTCAACTGCGTCGATTGCCACGCCGACATCACCGAGGCCGAGCACCCGTCGAAACTGAAACCCGCCCAGTGCGCCTCGTGCCACGAGCAAGCGGTGACGCAATTCCGCGCCAGCGTCCACGGCGCGCCCCGCGCCGACGGCAAGCCCGCCGCCGCCACCTGCGCCGTGTGCCACGGCGGTTCGCACGACATGGTCCCCGTCAAGCACCTCGACTCGCCGGTCTTCAAATTCCACCTGCTCGAGACCTGCGCCAAGTGCCACGACAACGCCGAGGCCGGCGCCAAGCTCGGCCTCAAGCCCAGCGCCGCGATCGCCAACTTCCGCGACAGCATCCACGGCCAGGGCCTCTACAAAATGGGCCTCAAGGTCGCGCCCACCTGCAACGACTGCCACGGCGTCCACGACATCCGCTCCACCAAGGACGCCGCCGCCCACACCAGCAAGGCCGCCCTCGCCGGCACCTGCGGCGCGTGCCACGTCGGCATCGAGAAAACCTACCTGAGCAGCGTCCACGGCCAGCTCCTCGCCAAGGGCGACCCCAAGGCCCCCGTGTGCACCGATTGCCACACCACCCACAGCATCGAGCGCCCGAGCAGCGCGCACTTCAAGACCACCAGCGACCAAGCCTGCGGCAAGTGCCACGAGGAGCGCCTCGAGAACTACCGCGAGACCTACCACGGCAAGGCCATGGCCCTCGGCCGCGCCAACGCCGCCCCCGAAGTCGCCGCCTGCTACGATTGCCACGGTCACCACGACGTCTTCGCCCACACCGACGCGCGCTCCAAACTGTCGGCCAGGAACATCGTCGGCACCTGCGCCCAGTGCCACACCGGGGTGAATGCCTCGTTCACCCAATACCAGCCGCACGCCGACCCGTCCGACGGCGCCAACTACCCGGGCCTGAATCGCGTCTACCTCTTCATGACGACGCTCGTCGTCGGCGTCTTCGCGTTCTTCGGCGTCCACACCGTCCTCTGGATCGTGCGTTTCGCCCTCTGCTACGCCCGCGATCCCGCCGGGTTCCTCGCCCTGCGGCGCGCCGCGCACGCCGACGCCGAGACCTACCGCCGCTTCAATCCGTTCGAGCGCTTCCTCCACATGCTCGTCGTCACGAGCTTCCTCGCGCTCGTCGTCACCGGTATGCCGCTGAAGTTTTACTACACCGGCTGGGCGCGCCTGATGTTCAATTTGCTCGGCGGCCCCGAGGCCGCGCGCGTGCTGCACCACCTCGCCGCGCTCGTCACCTTCCTCTACTTCGGCCTCCACCTCTGGAGCCTCGTCATCACGTTCTGGCGCAGCCGCGCCGCCCTGCGCGATCCGGCCACCGGACGCTTCTCGCTCGGCCGGCTCTGGTCCGCCGTCTTCGGTCCCGACTCGATGGTGCCGTCGCTGCAGGACGGCCGCGACTTCGTCGCGCACCTGAAATGGTTCTTCGGCCGCGGTCCGCGTCCGCAGTGGGACCGCTGGACCTACTGGGAGCGCTTCGACTACTTCGCCGTGTTCTGGGGCGTCGCCATCATCGGCCTCAGCGGCCTCGTGCTCTGGTTCCCGAAGTTCTTCACGACCTTCCTGCCCGGCTGGCTGATCAACATCGCCGTCGTCGTCCACTCCGACGAGGCCCTGCTCGCCGCCGGTTTCATCTTCACCTTCCACTTTTTCAACACCCACTTCCGTCTCGATAAATTCCCGATGGATACGGTGATCTTCTCCGGCCACATCTCGAAAACCGAGATGCTCCACGAGCGCCGCCGCTGGTATGACCGCCTGGTCGCCTCCGGCAAACTCGAGGAACACCGCGTGCTCCACAGCGACTGGTCCACCCGCAAGACGCTCTACAAGACCATGGGCTTCGTCTTCCTCGGCGTCGGCGTCTGCCTCCTCGCCCTCATGGTTTACGCACTCGTCTCCCGCCTCGGACACTGAGCTCCCTCTCCGGAGCGGGAGCGGCTCCCATGCTCGACTCCCCTCGCATCGACCGCCTGCTCGTCGGGCTCTTCCGCCTCCGCACGCGGCGGCTCCTGCGGCTGGGCGCGGCCGGCGGTCCGCCGCCGCCTCCGCCCGCCGCCGGCTCCGTGGAACTCTATGTCCACATCCCGTTCTGCGCCGCCCTCTGCCCGTTCTGCTCCTTCCACCGCGTCCGGCACTGCGCGGCGCAGGCGGCCCGCTACTTCGCCGCGCTGCACACCGAGCTTCGCCTGTATCACGCCGCCGGCTACCGTTTCTCCGGCGTCTACGTCGGCGGCGGCACGCCCACGCTCGAACCGGCCGCGTTGCTCGGCGTGCTCGGCCTCGTCCGCTCGCTCTTCCCGGTCCGCACCGTCTCCGTCGAGACCAACCCGCGCGAACTCCGCCCGCCGCTGCTCGACGCGCTCGCCGCCGCCGGCGTCACCCGCCTCTCCGTGGGCGTCCAGACCTTCGACGACGATCTCCTCCGCGCCATGGAACGGCTCGCAGCCTACGGCTCCGGAGCCGAGATGCTCGGCCACCTGCGCGGCGCCGCCGGCCGCTTTCCCACCCTCAACGTCGACCTCATCTTCAACCAGCCCCGCCAGTCCCTCGCCTCCTTCGCCCGCGACCTCGCTCTCGTCCGGGATGCCGGCGCCAGCCAGGTCTCGTGCTACCCGCTGATGTCCGCTCCCGGCGTCCGCCGTCGCATGGGCGCGTCGATGGGATTGCCCGACGCCGCGCGGCGTCGCGCGTTCTACGACGCTATCCGCCCCGTGCTCGGTCCCGCCTTCCGCCCGACCTCCGCCTGGTGTTTCACCCGCGGGACCGGGCGCGGCGACGAATATCTCGCGACCGCCGACCACTACGTCGGAGTCGGCAGCGGGGCCTTCAGCTACCTCGACGGCACCCTCTACGCCACGACGTTTTCTCTCGCCCACTACGAGGAACGCGTGCGCTCCGGCGCCACCGGCATCGCGGCCGCGCGCGTGTTGTCTCCCGTCGAGCGCGCCCGCTACGCCCTGCTCGTCGGTCTCTTCGGCCGGGGCCTGGCCATTCCCGCCGCCCGGGCGCCGCACGCCGCCGAGCTGCGCCGCGTCCGCCCCGAGCTCGCCGCGCTGCGCCTGCTTGGCGCCCTGCGCACGGAGGCCGGCCGCTGGGAACTCACCGCCCGCGGCCGCTGGTGGCTGACGCTGATGATGGCGGAATTCTTCACGGCGGTGAACGCCTACCGCGAAGCCATGCGCGACCGGGTGAAGACCGAAACCGCGGCCGCGGCCGCAGTCGCAGTCGCGCCCGCGGCCGCGCCCATCGCGGCCCGCTGAACCGGCGGATCGCTCCGCCCGCGGGCCCGCGTCAGAGGACGTCGTAAATCTCCACCAGGGCCTCGCCGGTCGTGTTGCCCGCGCCCGCCACCTGCACCGTGTAGGTGCCGGCCGGCAGCATCACGAGCACCGCGGCGTCGCGGCTGCCCGCCGCGAGGGGAAAGGCCCCGACCTGCGCGAAGGCCGGTGCCAGCGCCGCGCCCCAGTTGTCGTTGGCCGCCACGGTCGCGCCCTGGCCGTCGAGCACCTGCAGCGCGGGATCGGCCAACGCCCCCGCGACGCCGAAGGTCGCGAGCGTCGGCCCCACCGCGCGGATGAGGAGCTGCTTGCTGCCGCGCCCCGCGATGCTGAACCCCGCGATCAACACGTCCGACCCCGTGCCGACGCGGTTGCGGGCGGATACATTGACCAGACGTGCGGATCCCGGCCCGCCGACATCGTAGGCCTCCACCAGGACCACTCCCGCGCCCACGCCGGAGGCGCGCACGGTGAACGCTCCCGTCACGGACTGGCTGAGCGCCGCATCTTTCGAGCCCGGGGCGAAGCCGAAGGCCCCCGCCGTCGAGAACGTCGTCGCCAGCCCGGGCGTCCAGTCGTCGTTCACCGCCTGCGCCGTGGTCGCGCCGCCGGCGAACAGCTCCAGTTTCGGGTCGGGCAGGCCCGCAAGGCCGAAGGCATTCAACGCGGGCCCGGCCGCGCGGATGAGCACCGTTTTCGATCCGCCCCCGACCACGGCTCCGAGCGTCAGCGCCTGGCCGGCCGCCAGCGCCGTGCGCACCGACAGATTGGCCAACGCACTGGCGCTCGTCACGTCGACCCGGGCCGGCGCGCTCGTCGCCGAGCCGCCCGCATTCGCGGCCACGAGGGTGTAGTTGCCGGGGCTGGACGGCGTGGCGGCGGCCACCGTCAAAGTCGCCCGCGTCGCGCCTTCGACCGGCACCCCGTCCCGCAGCCATTGATACCAGACAAATCCGCCGCCGGTCGCCGCCGCGGCGAGCGTCACGCCCTCGCCGAGCAGCACCCGCTGGCCGCCGGGTTGGGTCGAGATCTGCGGCGCGGCCGGCAACGGGACGGGCGCGGCCGGCGCCACCAGCGGACTCGCGTGCCAGCTGCTCGCGAGCGCGTGATCCGGGTTGGAGGCCGGCCGGTTCAACACGAGACTGAAGCCGGCGCCGTCCGCTTCCTCCGGCCACGGAAACGAATCGCGGTAGGTGAACTGCCGGATCAGCGTGCCGCCCGCGCCGCGCACCACGATCCGCTCTCCGCTGTTGGAGAGGTTGCCGGCGAAGGCGCCGGCCACGACCGGCTCGGCCCCGGGCGCCTTCCGGGCCGCGAAGGCCGCCGGGTTCTCCGCCAGCACGATCCGCCCGCCGGGCGGCAGAAGGCGGACCGCGGGCGCCACGGTGTCGAAATCGAAAACCACGGCGTCCTCGAGCGTCACGCCGCTGAGATCGACCGACTGGGTCGCCGAGATGTTCATGAGCTCGATGAACTCGAAGTCGTTGCCGCTGTTGAACCCGCGCGCCGCCTCCTCCGCGGTCGGATCGGGCGGATGGTAGTGGAACTCGCTCACGACGAGGTTCGCCGCGCTCGCCGGCACCGCGCCCGTCACGAAATCGGTTTCCAGCAGCGGCGACCAGGTGCTGCCGTTGCGGATACGCGCCCGCAGCGTGCGCGCGCCGTTGCCTTCGAGGACGATCGCCTGACCCGCGCCGCCCGCCGTGCGGCCCGCGAGCTTCAGGTCGAAGCGCAGGTCCGAATAGTCGTTGCGCGGGTAGGCGTTCGTCGGGTTCGCCGGAAACGCATAGACCGCCTGGTGGACCTCGACGGCCAGCGTGTTTTCCCCCTCCCGCAGGAGCGCCGGATCGAAGCGCACCCGGAAGTAGGTCGACTCGATCGGCCCGTAGTTGTTGCCCGGATCGATCGGCCCGAGCGCCTCCTGGCCGTAGGCCGCCGGCGCGGGTGCGAGCGGAAAGTTGAAGCGCGCCGCCTCCACGCCGTTGAGGTAGATCACCGCGCCGTCGTCCGCGACGACGTCGAAGAACGCCTCCTGCAGCCCGGCGACGCCGGTCGCGGTGAACGTCGACCGGAAATAGGCCGGTCCCGGTTCGCGGTCCTGCGCGGCGTAACTCGGCGCCACCGGCGAGATGTTCGTGGCCAGGCCCGTCGTCTCCCCGTAGCCCAGCGGCGCCGCGCCCGTCGCCCACCCGGCGTCCGCATAGCCCGCGGCCGTCCAGGCGAGGCCGCCGGCGTCGGCGGACGGCGCCGCCTCCGGCAGCAGCCATTTCCAGGTCCGGCCGCCCTCGAGGATCGGCACCTCCGCGACGGTGGTGGTGGCGACGGTCTGCGCGGCCGGATCGAGACCCCCGCCGGTCTGGCGCGGATCGCCGCCGTTGATCGTGTAGTGCAGCGTGCCGCCGGCGGGGTTCGGATTGTGCAGGGTGAAGCGGTAGCCGACCGGCACCGGACCGCCGCGGCCCGGCCGACCGGTCGCGGCGTCGATCAATTCCGCGGGCTTGAGCCGCTCCGCCAGGGTGGTCGCGTTCACGGTGTTCGGCGCGCCGTCGAGCCAGTCGAGGCGCTCGGCGAGCCAGGCTTTGAGCGCGTCGACTTCCTGCCGCCACGTGGTGCGCGAGGTCTGGCCCGTCTGGCCGGTGTTGGTCGAGCCCGTGCCGAGCACGGGAAAACGCCGGTAGTGGCGCGCCGCGGGCGATTGCAGCGCCATCGTGGCGACGCTCACGGTGTTGCCGATGTCGGCGCCGCTGCCGGCGGCGAGCAACGCGTAGGTGGCCTCGATGCGGTTGAAGAGCGTCTCCCGCGAGAAGTGCGAGCGGCGGAGGGCGGCCCAGCGGTTCCAGTAGCGGTCGTTGAACTCCGGGTCGGACTGGAGGCGCGGGTAGTAGGTGTAGTTCGCCCCGACCAGCCACCACTTCATGCCGAAGGTGGCGTTCGACGAGGCGTAGTTGGTGTTGCCCAGGCTGCGGTCGACGTCCCAGAAGGGAAACGCCTTCATCGGGCCGCCGCGGTCCTTGGAGAAATAGTAGCTGTAGGTGTAGGCATCGACTTCCTTGCACAGCTCCAGCCACAGGGTGCGGTCGATGAAGCTGCGCTCGTCGAGCCAGCGGCCGTGGTAGTTGGCGCTGGCCGGATTCGCGAAGTCCGGCGCCGCCAGCGCGGTGGTCATCCGGTTGAGCCAGCCGACCAGCGCGTTGGCCTGCACCGCCGTGACCGGCTCCGGATCGAAGATGTCGTAGTCCCGGCTCGCGCCCGGGATCGCCGGATTCGCGGCCGCGTTGATCTTGTGGTCGTAGGGCAGCTTGTCGTTGCGGAAAATGAAACCGCCGTCGACCAGCGCGGGCGCGCTCATGCTGTCGTTGAGCTTGGCGATATCCAGGCGCTCCTTCCCGCGGGACGGCTTCTCCATGAGCAGGTAGACGCCCCGGTAATCGGCGTAGTCGAGCGTCGTGTTGCCCTGGTTGAAAAACACTTCGACGAACCGGCTCCGCATGCCGGCACCCGCGCCGTTGGCGTCGAACATGGCCTGCTGCATGAGATAATTCCGCATCAGCGACCGATCGAGAATGAGGCTCATCAGGACCCAGTCGCTGTCGGCGGGCATGCCGAGCAGCGGCTCCTGGCGGTCCGCGTCCTCGTCCGATTTCCAGAACTCCAAGGCATACGGCCGCTGCGCCTGCCCCGAAGAGCTCTCCCCGCGCACGTGCGTGCCGCCGCGCAGGACCTGGTCCGGCGCGGCGCCGAGGTCGGCCCGCCCGGTGTCCGGTTTGACGTCGTAGACGGCGACCTGCGTGAAGCGGAAGGGCCGCAGCCCGGCGGGATTGGTCAGCGCGTCGACGTTGCGGCCGAAGCTGTCGAGCACGAGCACGGGCAGGTTGCTGGTGAACGCGCGGCCGGAGGCGTTGTAGTTGGTGGCCACGTTGAGCAAGGTCGTCGCGTTCGTGTCGGCCCCGCCGGCGAGCCAGATGAAGGCGCGGTTGCCGGTCTTCGAGGGCAGAAAGCCGGGCGCGAAGACCCGCGCCTTCACGCAGGTGCCGGTCGCGATGTCCAGCGGCCCGGAATACAGCGGCGAGCTTTCGGTCGGCTCCGCCGTGTTCAGCGTGTAGCGGATCTCCGCTCCGGGCGGCGCATCCGTCGGCAACTGCAGGCCGAGCGAGAGGCCCGCGGTGATCACCGCGCTGGGCACGTCCGTCACCGGCTGCACGCCGGGCTTGAAGAACACCGGCGCCCCGAGGCGGCGGCCCGGCGCCTGCCGCCCCCGGTTCTCCGCGCCGGGCGTGGGTGTCTCGAAATAGCCGGGCGTCTGCGCCGCGCCCGCGCCGCCGAACGAGACATCCTCCTGCTGGGGGCCGTAGGCGAGTTGGTGCGCCTCGGAACCGTCCGGGCGCACCAGCCGCAGCACGCCGCCTTCTTTGAGGAGCGTGAAATTGGCGTGCGGGCGCACGTTGGTGAAGCGGTTCTTGCCCGACGCAAACACCACCAGATGGCCGTAGGCCGGCACCGACACCCCGGGCAGCGCATAACTTGTCCCGGCCGCGGCCCCGGTCGCGGTGTAGTCGAGCCGCCAGCCCGCGAGGCTCACCGCACTCGCCGTCCCGTTGTAGAGATCGATCCAGTCGGGTCGGTCGAGGTCCTCGTCCTCCAGCCCGGCAGCGTTGTCCGCCAGGATCTCCTCGATGACCAGGTCCCCGGTCGCAAGCGGCGCGGCCGGCGCGGTCGACGTCGTGATCGACAGATCGTCGATGAACACATCCTGCATCAAACCGCCCGTCGCGGCGTTGAAGGCGAAGTTGCAGCCGACCGTCGGCACGAAACCCGGGGTCGGCAGCCGCGTGAAAATCGCGTTCCCGTCGTAGGTCAGATCGAGGCCGTTCGTCGCGTCCCAGCGCAGCGTCACCGTCCGGAAGGTCGGGTCGTAGGTGAAGTTTCCGCCCGGCAGGTTCGAAGCGAGGTAGTTGCCGACCGACACGCCGTCGGCGAAGACCTCGATGCTGCGCGGATCGGTGTTCGAGTTCTGGTAGGTGTCGAAATTCACCACGAGGCCGTAGGCGGAGTTGTGGCCCGTGGCCCCGCCGACGCCGCTCAGCGCCGGACCGAAGCTGACGTTGAACCCGTCCGCCGGCGTCGCCCCGGGCGCCCGGTCCAGCAGCAAGCGGAAGGTGACCGTGAAGTCCGTGACGGCGGCGCCCGCGTCCAGCACCGGCAGCACCAGCGCGGCCGTCGCGCTCCCGGTCGCCCGGTCCGCGAGACGGAGGGCGCTCGCCCCGCCGGCGCCCACGCCGGCCTTGACGATGGCGACATTGAGGGTGCCGGCGCCGTTGTTGTCCCGGCGATTGGAGATCACCGTGGCATTCGCGGTCGCGCCGTTGAGCAGGCCGCCGCCCAGCGTGATCGCCGTGTTGATGGCGCCGTTGGGGCTGTCGGCCGCGGTGTTGAAGCCGTGGGTAAAGGTCGCGGCCCGGCCCCCGGCCGCTCCCGGCGCCAGCGCGCCGAGCAAAAAGGCCGCGCCGAGCGCGGCCTTGAGCCAATGGTATCCGACAGTCGGGGCGGGGTAACCGGACATCCGACGACCCAAGCGGGACCGGCGCGCCGTTTCAAGCGGCGTGCGGCCGGGTCGTATCTCCCCCTATCGGCCGGCCAAAGGGCGCGCAGCCTTGGCCAACCGCCCGGTAGTTCCCCTCCGGCGTCGCCCGGGCCCCCACCCCCGGCCGGCCGATCCGCATCCGGCGCCCGCCGACCGAATACCAACTCTTGCGCACACGTAGCCAAGCCATGCGCAGCCCGAGTGCCGATATTCGGGCATAACAAACACGTAGCTTTAGCGCCCCCTTTTCCACCTACCCGAGCCAACCAACCAACTCGTCATGAACTTCCGCCAACTTCCGAAAAAAAACCTGCTCGTCTTCGGTGGCACTGCCATCTGGGGCCTGCTGTTGGTTTCCTGCGTGATGGTCAATCGCACCGTCATGGCGCCCCCGAACATCCCGGGCGCCACGTTTGTCGGGTCCAAGGACTGCGCCCAGTGCCACGAAGACGTCACCTCCGGGTTTCACGACGCCACCCACGCCCGGTTGATGACCTCCGGCACCAACGCCAAGAACGTCGGCTGCGAATCGTGCCACGGCCCCGGCTCCGTCCACTCCAAGGCCGGCGGCGGCTCCGACAACATCGTCAATCCCGCCCGCAATCCGGAAACCTGCTTCCAGTGCCACACGGACAAGCGCGGCGAATTCGCTCTCCCGCACGCCCACCCGGCCGGCAAGGTTTCCTGCAGCGACTGCCATGATCCGCACAAAGGCGACGCCATCGCCGGCGGCGGCACCCGCATGGCCTCGGCCAGCGAGACCTGCCTGAAGTGCCACGAAGCCCAACGCGGCCCCTACGTCTTCGAGCACGAAGCCCTCCGCGAGAACTGCACCACCTGCCACAACCCGCACGGCACGGTGAACGACAAGATGCTCAAATCGCGCAACCAATCGCTCTGCCTGCAATGCCACTACCAGCAGCAGACGGTCACCGGTCAGCTCATGATCGGCGGCCGCGACCACGCCGCCTTCGTCCAACGCGGCACCTGCTGGACCGCCGGATGCCACGAAGCCGTCCACGGCTCGCACGTCAATTCCTCGCTCCGGTTCTGACCCCGCCTCGCAACCTCAATCCTTTCCTGCCATGTCGCGCATTCTCTCCGGCGCCCGCTGGGCCGCCCTCTTCCTTCCCGCCGCCCTCGCGGCGCAGAATGTGACCACCTCGGGCACCGTCACCGTCGGTGCCGGCGGCTACCTCAACGACGGCGACCGTCCGTCCCTGCAGCAAATCACGCAGCAGAACAAGGACGGCTTCGGCGGCATCGAGGAATTCACCCTCACCCGCGAAGCCAAGGAGTCGCTCTTCAAGTTCGACGCCCGGATCCTTCCCGGCGACGGCGACTACCGCGTCCGCCTCCGCTACGACCGCACCGAGAAGTTCTACGTCGATGCCGGTTACGAGCAGTTCAAGGTCTGGTATGACGGCAGCGGCGGCTACTTCCGCCCCACCGACACCGAGTTCACCCTGTTCGACGAGGACCTCTCCGTGAACCGCGGCAAACTCTGGCTCGAGGCCGGCGCGTTCACGCCCGACAAGATGTATTTCAAGTTCCGTTACGAGCGCCGCAGCCGCGACGGCCGCAAGAACTCCACCCACTGGGCCGACTCCAATCTCGTCGGCACCTTCGGCACCCGGAACATCGTCCCCTCGTTCTACGAGTTCGACGAGGTCACCGAGACCTATGCCATCAATGTCGGCAACGACTCCAAGCCGGACGTCAAGTGGGGCATGGGCGCCCGCTACTCCGAGACCCGCCTGAACAACAAGCGCTTCAGCCGCCGCCGGCCCTTCGAGACCGCCGACCGCAGCATCACCACGAAGGACCAGACCAAGAACGATATCTTCACCGCCCACGGCTTCTACGAGCGCAAGGTCAGCGAGCAGCTCACCGTCTCGGCCGGCGCCCTCCGCACCAGCCTCGACACCCACCTCGCCGGCTCCCGCATCTACGGCCAGACCTACGACCCGGTCTACGATCCCGCCTACATCCGCCGCCAGCAACGCGACGAGGGCTTCTACGCCCTGCACGGCGAGGCCGACCTGAAGCAGACCGTGCTCAACCTCAACGCCGTCTATCTCCCCGCCAAACACTGGTCCATCCGGCCGAGCCTCCGCTTCGAGAACCTCCACCAGGAAACGATGGCCGAATTCGTCGAGACCAACATCGGCGCCGGCCCCGCCTTCGCCGCCATCATCGAGGAAGTCGAGGGCGAGCATAAGAAGAAGTGGAACGAGTTGGCCGAATCCCTCGAGGTCCGCTACACCGGCAAAGCCGACTGGGTCTTCAGCGCCGAGGGCGAGTGGGTCCAGGGCTCCGGCGACCACGAGGAGGAACGCATCCTTCACACCGGCGTCTTCACCGTCGACCGCGACATGGAGATCGAGCGCGCCAGCCAGAAATACTCCGCCAAGGCCACCTGGTATGCCAAGCCGGGCCTCACCTTCGCCGCCCAATACTACTTCAAGGGCAATGTGAACGACTACGACGCCCGCCGCGACAACACCCCGGCCGGCACCGCCGACCGCTATCCCGCCTTCATCACCGACCAGGACTTCGAGACGCACGACTTCAATGTCCGCGCCTCCTGGCGCCCCGCCTCGAACCTCACCCTCGTCACCCGCTACGACAATCAGCAGAGCAAGATCATCAGCATCGAGGCCGGCCTCGCCAAGGACCGCAGCTCCTCCTTCGCCTCGCACATTGTGAGCCAGACGGTGACCTGGACGCCCACGGGCCGCCTCTACCTCAACGGCGGCGTCAACGTCACCTACGACCAGCTCGAGACGCCCGCCTACCAGTTCGTGAAGAACGGCGACAACAACTACGTCAACGGCTCGGTCGGCGGCGGCTACGCCCTCGCCAAACTGGACGACATCTACTTCGACTACGCCTGGTTCCGCGCGAGCAACTTCATCGACAACTCCGCCACCTCGCTGCCCTTCGGCGTCTCGCAAAAGACCCGCTCCGCCTACGTCACCTGGGTCCGCCGCCACAGCGCCAACCTGATCTTCACGGCGAAATACGGCTACGTCACCAACCGCGACGGCACCCTTGCCGGCCGCAACGACTTCGATGCCCATGTCATCTACGGCAAAGTCCAGTATCGGTTTTAGGTCCTAAACAGACCTATTGTTACCCCAAATAAGTCCGGCCGTGGCGCATGTGGGTGCGTCACGGCCGGCATCGTTTTCGGCGGGTCGCACCCATCGCCCGACCCGCTCCGCCCGCCCGCAACGGACCTGGCCGCCGCCCCGGCCTCAGCCCTTGGCCGGAAACGCCGCCAGCATCGCCTTCACCGCCTCCGTCGCTTTGCCGCGCTGCCACGCCACCAGCAGCTCCCACGTCACGTTCGGCTCCGCCAGCGGCCGGAAGGCCACGCCCGGCGCATTCATTTTCATCACGTAGTCGGGCAGCAGCGTGATCGCACCTTCCGTCACGACCGTCGCCAACCCGTGCGTGAGACTTTCGGAATCCTCCAGGAAACGCGGCCGGTATCCCGCCTTGCGGCAGAGTTGCGCCACCCACCGGTTGTGCCCCGGCATGTCCGCCTCCGCCGCCCCCACGAAGTGCTCCGGCTGCAGGTCCTTCAACGTCAGCTTCGCCCGCGTCGCCAGGGGATGGTGCTCCGCCACCGCCACCACCACCGGCCGCGTCGCGATCTTTCGCACGTAGAATTCCCGCGTCAGCGACGCCCCCGCGTTGCCCAGCAGCGCGAAGTCGATCGCCCCGCGCCGCAGCGCCCCGATCTGCTCGCCCGGCGACAGATCCAGCAATTTCACCTTCACGTGCGGGTGGGAACGGCGCAGCGCGGCCAGCGCCGGGTTCAGGAAATCCGGCGCCGCCGACATCATGTAGCCGAGCCGCAGCGTCGCGCTCTGGCCGCGCGCCAGCTTGCGCGTTTCCACCACCACCGCGTCGAAACGCGCCACCACCGGCCGGATCCCGTCGAGCAGCACCTGCCCCGTCGCCGTCAGCGCCACCCCCGCCGGGCTCCGCTCCAGCAGTTTCCCGCCCATCTCGTGCTCCAGCGCCCGCATCTGGCGCGTCAGCGTCGACTGCGAGACGCGCAGGTGCTCGGCCGCCCGGTTCAGGCTGCCTTGCTCCGCCACCACGAAGAACGACCGCAGGAGATCGAGATGCACGCCGCCGACCGTTATGCGCTCCGCGCATGACGGCAAGCCGCCCCGCGCAGTAGTCGCCCGCCGGGACCGGTGGTATCGTCTGGCCATGCAAACGACCCACCGCCTCCCCCGGACCCTCCGCTACGCCGCCGCGGCCATTTTGCTCGCCGGCCTCGGCACCTGGTTCGCCACCGGCCGCCACGTCGGCTGGACCCAGACCAGCGTCGTCAGCATCCAGAAGGACGAGATCACCGGCATCGACTACCCGGTCCGCCGCGACGCCTTCGTCGCCGGCGTCGAAATCCCCGCCGCCGCCGCCGGCCTCGCCGCGGCCCTGGTCGGCTTCAGCTTCGTCCTCGGCCGCCGCCGCTCGCCCTCCGCCGTCGCCGCCTGAGTTGCGCCATTGCCTTTTTCGCCCACCGTCCCCGCTCCTTTTCCCATGAACATCACCCTCCGCTCCTCCCTCCGTTTCGCCGCCGCGCTCAGCGCTTCGGCCCTGATCGCCTCCGTGGCCGCCGCCGCGCCCGCGTCCTACGACTTCAAGGACCCCAAGGGCGTCAACAACGTCCAGTTCCAGCTCGACGCTCCGCTCGAGTCCATCACGGGCACCGGCACCGGCATCACCGGCTCGGTCACCTTCGACCCGGCCGCACCCGCCGCCACCAAGGGCCGCATCGAGCTCGCCGTCGCTTCCCTCACCGTCGGCAACCCGATGATGACCGAGCACCTCCGCGGCGACAACTGGCTCGATGCCGCCAAGCATCCGGCCATCGTCTTCGAGGCCGTCTCGCTTTCCAACGTCCGCACCGCCGCCGGCAAGACCGATGCCACCGTCCAGGGCAAGCTCACCATCAAGGGCGTGACCAAGGA
>JACCEA010040897.1_pt1 | contig 30996 bp, 35 predicted proteins | sample 7449851 | NCBI WGS metagenome assembly JACCEA01 (sample SAMN15323453, study PRJNA562643) | freshwater metagenome | isolation source: river surface water | place: USA:Blue River Watershed | collected 2017-08-18
GGTAAAACCCGAGGTGAAAGTGGTCATGAAGCCATGGGCCCACTCGTTGCGATAGTTCTGGTCGTTGGTGCCATGGTTGAAGTTACGGTAGAACGCAAAGTTGCGGTTCAGCAGAGTGAAATCAGCGTCTTCAATAAAGCCATTGGATGCAGCTTGGCTGGAGACGTTCTCCGAAACCATTGCATCGTCTTGTTCATCGGCATAAGCCATTTGCGAGGTTGCTGCGGCAATTGCCAGAGCCATTACGCTCCACTTCATCACTTGCATGGGATTGCTCCTTTGGTTTTGAACAGTTCGCTGCATCAACTTATCTCGTTGATTGCCAGCAATTTTTCGAAATGAATCCTGGAAACTGTATAGCAGGATGTTGCTAGGTGCGAGTTTTACTGTTGAGTTTTTACAAATTTTTCACGTTGTATCGCGTGATTCCGCACGCATTTTGACTTTTTTTATGCGTTTTACGCAATCCACTTGCCGGTCTTAATCTGCTTTTAAGATTGCTACGCCATTGTGCTGCCATGTTGATCCAACAAGGGATGTATCCATGGAGCAGTTCTGGAAGCAGCAAACCGAAGCACTGGCCCGCATTGGCCGGGATCCTGTGCTTACGTTGCATCTGGTTAAGCAGAATTCGGGCCAACAGTGCCGCGCTGCAGTTGAAAATTTTATTCGCGAACGATTTTTTGAACACTATGGCGCGCATATCCAACACTTCATGCCTTGCCTGCTGGCGCTTGTGGACAATGAAGGTGTTTTGCGTGGTGCGGCGGGTTTGCGCAGTGCAGCCTCAGGACCACTGTTTCTCGAACGTTACCTTGAGCGGCCGATAGAGCAGGAAATACTGCTGCGTAACGGGCGCGTGTTGAATCGTAACGAAATCGTTGAAGTCGGCAATTTTGGCACGCTGGCGCCGGGCAGTGCCCGTGTCCTGATCGTGGCCCTGACGGATCTGTTGGTGGCTCAGGGTTTTCGCTGGATCTGCTTTACCGGCACGCCGATGCTGATCAACAGCTTTCAACGTCTTGGCCTTAGCCCGCTGTGTGTGGGGCAAGCACGACCTGAGTGTCTGGGTGATGAAGTGGCCGATTGGGGCAGTTACTACCAGACCAACCCGCGAGTCATGGTCGGCGAGATCATGGGTGGGCATCAGCGCCTGCTTAATAGTGGGTCGTATCAACGTCTTGGGCTTGAAGCGCTGTACACCGCTGACGGGATGAACCATGTCGCCTGTGCTTGAGCGGTTTTTTAACGGGCTGCAGCTGCACGCTGAACGGCCGGCCCTGATCGAGGGCGATCGGCAGCTCAATTACGCCGACCTGGCGAGCGAAATCGGTGCGTGCGCCGATCTTCTGCGCCAGGCTGGGGCGAAGCGGCTGGCGTTGGCACTGGATAACGGTATTGAGTGGGTCTTGTGGGACCTTGCTGCGTTGTCTGCCGGTTTGGTCTGCGTGCCGTTGCCGGGCTTTTTCTCGGCCGATCAGCAACAGCATGTGCTGGACAGTGCGGGCGTTGACTGTCTGGTTACGGCTGACTCTTCTGTTTACAGCCCTCTGGGTTTTACCGAAACGGCGAACGGCCTGTTGCAGCGAACCCCGGCCCGGATTCCTGATTTACCCAGCGGTACGCTGAAGATCACCTACACCTCGGGCACTACCGGTCAGCCAAAAGGCGTGTGCCTGGATGCCGATCTGCAACTGCGGGTTGCCCATAGCCTGTGGCAGGCAAGCCTGTCTTGCCTGGTGGAAAAACATCTGTGTGTATTGCCGCTGGCGACGCTGCTGGAGAACATCGCCGGCATTTATGCGCCGCTGTTGGCTGGGGCCAGTATCGAATTGTTGCCGATGGCGCAGGTCGGCCTGCGCGGAGCCAGTCAGTTCGATTTGCCGACCTTTCTCGGCTGTCTAAATCGGCTGCAGCCGCATAGCCTGATTCTGCTACCACAACTGCTGCTGGCGCTGGTGACGGCGGCTGAGCGTGGTTTGCCACTGCCCAAGTCACTGCGCTTTATCGCGGTTGGCGGCGGGAGGGTGGCGCCGCAGCTGCTGGAGCGTGCGGATGCGCTCGGTTTGCCGGTCTATGAAGGTTACGGGTTGTCCGAGTGTGCATCGGTGGTTTGTCTGAATGCGCCCGGTCAACGCCATCCCGGCACCGTCGGCAAGCCGTTGGCGCATCTTGAAGTGAAATTGGCCGCTGATGGTGAAGTGCTGGTCAAGGGTGCGCAGATGCTGGGTTATGTCGGCGAGCCAACAGATACGGGCGAATGGCTGGCGACCGGTGATCTGGGGCATTTCGACGGTGAGTTTCTGGTGCTGCATGGGCGCAAGAAGCACCAGTTCATTACGGCGTTCGGCCGCAATGTGAATCCTGAGTGGGTTGAGTCCGAACTGGTGCAGCAGCTACCCATTGCCCAGGCCTGGCTGCAGGGCGAGGCCATGCCGGTCAATGTGGCTGTGGTGGTAGCGCGCTTTGCGGGTACCACGGATGCCGAGATTGATCAGGCGATCCAGCAGGTTAACCAGCGGCTGCCCGATTACGCCCGTGTGCATCACTGGTTGCGTGCCACGCAGCCGTTCAGTGCAGACAACGGCCTGGCTACGGCCAATGGCCGCCTGCGCCGAACAGCCCTGAATCAACATTATCAAACCGCTATTGCCGAGTGCCTGGCAGCGGAGACGGTCGATTGATCGGTGTTGGCAGTTTTTGATTTTCGTAGGGTGGGCTTTAGCCCACCGCAGCTGAACAGAATTTTAGGGTGGGTTGACGCCCACCCTGCGCCTACAGGCCAAACCTTTAGCTGGCCGAATCAACAAGGAGTTATCGATGGATTTTTTTGATGAGCTGAGTCAACAGACCCGTGCAGAACGTGACTACCTGCTGGCGGCGCCGATCATTGCGCAGGCCAGTTCTGGCAAGGTCAGTCTGCCCAGTTATGTGGCATTTCTGAGCCAGGCTTACCACCACGTCAAGCACACCACCCCCCTGCTGATGGCCTGTGGTGCGCGTTTGCCGGAGCGTCTTGAGTGGCTGCGCGAGGCGGTGGCGGAATATATAGAAGAAGAGCTGGGTCATCAGGAGTGGGTGCTCAATGACATCCGTGCCTGTGGGGCCGATGCTGAAGCCGTGCGCGCAGCGACACCGAACATGCCTACCGAGTTGATGGTCAGCTATGTCTACGACCGCATTCAGCGCAATAACCCGGTGAGCTTCTTTGGCATGGTGCACGTACTGGAAGGCACCAGTATTGCGCTGGCGACCCAGATGGCCGGTGTGATCAAGGGTGAGCTGGGCTTGCCGCCGCAGGCGTTCAGCTACCTGACATCCCACGGCAGCCTGGATGTGGGGCACGTCGAGTTCTTCAAGAAGCTGATGAATCGTCTGGAAAGCCCTGAAGACAAGGCGGCCGTGGTGCATACGGCGAAAGTGGTTTACCACTTGTACGGCGATATGTTCCGCAGCTTGCCTTTGTCCGCCTGACCCACCATGAAGGAGAACAACATGCAACTCTCAGACTGCAGGCTGGTGGTCACCGGCGCCAGTGGCGGGATAGGCCAGGCGCTGGTGGAAACGCTCTGCGCCAGCGGTGCCCAGTTATTACTGGTTGGCCGGCATGCCCATGATCTTGACCTGCTGGCCAGCCGTTTTCCGGGTAAAACCAGTGTGGTGGTAGCTGATATCGCGGAGCGTCAGGGCCGCGATGCGGTACTGGCAGCCGCGCGCAATTTTGGTGGCATCAACGGGCTGATCAACGCGGCCGGGCAGAATCGTTTCAGCATGCTGGCACAGCATGATGAGGAGGCCATTGCCGCGCTGATCAATCTCAATGTCACGGCGACCATTCAGCTGACCCAGCGCTTGTTGCCGCTGCTGCAACAACAAGGCTCTGCACTGTTGGTCAATATCGGTTCAACCTTCGGCTCGATTGGCTATCCGGGGTTTGCGGCCTACTGTGCCAGCAAGTTCGCCCTGCGCGGTTTCAGCGAAGCATTGCGCCGTGAGCTGGCTGATACTCAGGTGAAAGTCCTTTACATCGCACCACGCGCCACGCGCACCAGCATGAATGCCGAGAATGTGGTGGCCATGAATGACGAGCTGAAGGTCAGCATGGATGATCCGCTGGCCGTGGCGGCGCAGGTCGTCGAGGCGATCCGCCTGGAGCGCGAGGAGCTGTTTCTGGGCTGGCCGGAAAAATTTTTCGTCAAGCTTAATGGCCTGCTGCCACGGCTGGTCGATCAGTCACTGCGCAAGCAGTTGCCGGTCATCCAGCGTTTTGCCAGGTCCAAGCCCTGATTCATTTCCCCAAGGAGATATCCCATGCTGCGTTCACTGTTACTTCTGTGTGCCTTCCTGATCAGCCTGCCGGCTCTGGCTTTGAGTGAAAACACGGCGGAAAATCTGAAGCTGCTGCAAACCCGCTGGGCCGAGATTAACTATCAGGTGCCGGCGGCCGAGAAAGAAACAGACTTCGCCAAGCTCTCAGCGCAGGCGGCGACTATGGTGCGGCAGGATCCGGCCGCTGAATTGCTCATCTGGCAAGGCATCATCCTCAGTACCTACGCCGGTGCCAAAGGCGGGCTGGGTGCGCTGGATCTGGTGAAACAGGCCAAAGGCAGCCTGGAGCAGGCGATCAAGGTCGACCCTGCGGCGCTGGATGGCTCGGCTTACACCAGCCTTGGCGCCCTCTATTATCAGGTGCCGGGCTGGCCAGTCGGATTTGGTGATGACGAGCAGGCCGAAGTGCTGCTGAAAAAGGCCCTGACGATGAATCCGGACGGAATTGACCCGAACTATTTCTATGGCGACTATCTGGCGCGTGAGAAGCGCTATTCGGAAGCCCGGGTTGTGCTGGAAAAGGCGTTGGCCGCGCCGGATCGTCCCGGGCGGGAAGTCGCAGATAGCGGCCGCCGTGCGGAAGTGAAGGCTTTGCTGGCCAAGGTGCAGTCAGAGCTGGATTGATCAGCTGGATAATCCGGGAGGAATAACATGCGTTTGTTGCTGGTCGAAGATGATGTGCCGCTGGCTGAAGGCATTCGCATGGCTCTGAAACCCGAGGGTTATACCGTGGATTGGCTGCAGGACGGTTCGAGTGCATTACATGCATTGGGTAGCGAAACCTTTGATCTGGTGATTCTCGATCTGGGTCTGCCGCGTATGGATGGTTTGCAGGTGCTCCAGCACTTGCGCGCCGCTGCCAACCCGGTGCCGGTCATGGTGCTGACCGCGCGCGATGCAACGGCAGACCGGATTGCCGGGCTGGATGCCGGTGCCGATGACTATCTGGTCAAACCGTTTGATCTGGCCGAGCTCAAGGCCAGGTTGCGAGCCTTGCTCAGGCGTAGTGTCGGTCGTTCGCAGCCGCTACTGGAATACCGCGGGATATGCCTTGATCCAACCAGCATGGAGGTGACCTTCAGTGGTAATCCGGTGGCGATGCCGCGTAAGGAGTTCCTCTTGCTGCATGAGTTGCTGGCCCAGCCAGGCCGTGTACTGACGCGCGACAAATTGCAGCAGGTGCTGTACGGCTGGGACGAGGAGGTCGAGAGCAATGCGCTGGAAGTGCATATCCATCATTTGCGTAAAAAGTTCTTTCCGGAGCTGATTCGCACCGTGCGCGGAGTGGGTTATCTGGTTGATCGGGAGTCCCGTTGATGGGCTCCATTCGCGGTCGTACGCTGATTCTGGTCATTCTGCTGCTGACCGTGTCGACCAGCCTGCTGACCTACAAAAGTTTTCGCGACGCCAGGCATGAAATTGAAGAACTGTTCGACGCTCGTTTGGCGCAATCTGCCCGCTTGCTCGAAGGCATGCTGCATGGCAATGAATCGGAAGCTACGCGCCAGGCGATGCAGTTGGCGATGGATCAGGCCGCAGAGACTTCGGATGTCGATGGTCAAATAATTGGCCATCCTTATGAGAGCAAGTTGTCGTTTCAGGTGCTCGATCAGAATGGTGCAGTGCAGTTGGAGTCGGCCAAGGCTCCGCGTGACGCCTTGGTCAAACTGTTGTCTCAGGTCGGCGGCGACAGGCTTAACGAAAGCGTGAACCCACTTAAGGCATTCTCTCGTGAGTTGCCAGGCTTTCATGACCTGGCGCTGGGTAACTATGTCTGGCGTGTGTTCGTGTTGCATGAGCCGGACAAGGGCTTCTGGATTCTGGTTGGTGAGCGCGACGACGTGCGCGGCGAGCTGGTGCAGAAGATCGTGTTTCGCAGTCTGATCACGGAGATTCTCGGTTTGCCGCTGATTGCCTTGCTGGTCTGGTTTGCCGTTGGTGTCGGCCTCAAACCATTAGCCCAGATGGCCGAAATTCTCCGCCAGCGTGATCCCGACAGCCTGGCGCCCCTGGCTTTGGCACCCTTGCCGCGCGAACTTGAGCCGATGAATGCCGCGCTTAACCGCTTGTTGCTACAGGTCAATCAACTATTGGGGCGTGAAAAGCGCTTTATTGCCGATGCTGCCCACGAGTTGCGCACGCCTTTGGCCGTGTTGCGTATTCATACCCAGAACGCCCTGCAGGCACCTGATGTGGCAGATCGCGAACAGGCGCTGGGTCAGCTTGAGCAGGGGATTGAAAGGGCGACGCGGATCGTTGCGCAATTGCTGACCATGGCTCGTCTGGAGCCTGCAGCGGTGCCAATGGACAGGGCCCCGGTCGATCTTGCCGTGTTTTTGCGCAACGAGCTGGCGGAGCTGACACCCTTGGCGCTGGATCGTCAGCAGGAGCTGACGTTCGAGCTGGACGAGGCGGCCGATTATCATTTGCGTGCCGATGCGCCAAGCCTGGGAATCCTGCTGCAGAACTTGCTGAGCAACGCGGTGCAGCACACCCCGGCAGGTGGTTTGATCAAGGTCGCCTTGCTCGCCGAGCCGCAATCGATCTGCCTGCAGGTCGAAGACAGCGGGGCCGGGGTGCCGGCGGAGCAGCGGGAAAAACTCTTTGAACGCTTTTATCGGCAAGGCAGCGGACAGGGTGCGGGTCTTGGGTTGTCCATTGTGCAGCGTATTGTCGAGTTGCACGGCGGGGAAATAATGCTCGCGGATGCGCCTGCGGGCGGGCTGCAGGTGAGTGTTCGTCTGCCACGCTGAGTGGTCTGCACATCAGGCTGGCGAGGGCGTGGCAGGCCCAGCTATGCTGAGTGCCCGGCGTGTGCCGAGAATCACAATAATCCCAAGGAAATCTGCGCATGAAACGACTTGTAACCCTGGCTCTGCTGGCGGGTCTGGTGGCGGCACCTGCTATGGCCGAAGAGCTCACCGGCAGGCTTAAAGCAATTGCCAGCTCCAAAACCATCCTCATCGGTCATCAGACCCAGTCGGTTCCCTTTTCGTTTGTCGATACCAATGGTCAGGCCATGGGCTACTCGGTGGATCTGTGCAAGCGGGTTGCCGCGGGCATCCAGCAGCAATTGAATCTGCCCAAGCTGGATGTGAAGTTCGTGCCACTGACCCCGGAAAACCGCTTTGAAATGGTGGCCAGCGGGCAGGTCGACATCGAGTGCGGAAACAGCAGCGACACGATTTCCCGGCAAAAGATCGTCGATTTCAGCCTGATGACCTGGGTCGATGGCGCCAACTTCATCGTCAAGGGCGAGCAGGTGGTTACTGGTCTGACGGAAATGTCCGGCAAGCGGATTGGGGTGGTCGAGGGCAATACGACGGAAAAGGCGCTGCAGAACTGGATGCAGAAAAACATGGTTTCCTTCGAAATCGTGCCGGTTAAAACCCATCTGGACGGCATGCGCCAGCTTAATGAAGGCCTGATAGATGCCTATGCTGCCGATCAAACCGTTCTCATTGGTCTGGCGGCGTCGGTATCCAAGGATATGCGCGTGAGCATTGCGCCGGTGAGATTCTCCTATGAACCTTACGCGCTCGTAGTGCAGCGCAACGACGCCGACTTCAAGCAGGCGGTCAACCGTGTTCTGGCTCAGCTCTACCGTACCGGCGAGGTGATGAAAATCTACGACACCTGGTTTGGCAAGTTCGGCAAGCCACCGATGCCTCTGATGGTGATGTACGAGATGAATGCACTGCCTGAGTAAAACGCTGCATTCGTGCTCTTGCAGGGTGGGTTAGGTCAATGGCCGTAACCCACCAGCCGGCCGTGAGGCAGGCTTTACTTAAACAGATCAAACATGCCCATCAAGGAGCCTGAGATGTTCAATCTGGATTCGCGTCTTGCCAATGACACGCTGCTGATGGGTGACTTCACACTGTGTCGCCTGTTGCTGATGAATGATCGCCAGTATCCGTGGTTCATTCTGGTGCCGCGCCGCGAAGAGGTCAGTGAGCTGTTTCAGCTGGACTCGGAGGATCAGCAGTTACTCTGGCAAGAGGCCACCGAACTTGCCGAAGTGCTCAAGGATACCTTCAGTGCGGACAAGATGAATGTGGCCACGCTGGGCAATATGGTCAGTCAGTTGCACATGCACGTGATTGTGCGGCGCAAGGGCGATCCGGCGTGGCCGGCGGCGGTGTGGGGGCGGCATCCTGCGGTGCCTTATGCGCCGGACGAGGTGGCGGCGATTCGGCAGAAACTGCGTTTGGTACTCACCGATAACTTTCAGTTTGCCGGGGTTGAGCCATGAGCCTGGAGTTGCGCATTACCGATCTGGAAAGCCGGCAGGCCTTTCAGGACGATAACCTGCTGGCACTGAACGATGTGGTGGTGGCCCAGCAGCGCACCATTGACCTGTTGCAGCAGCAAATGACCGCATTGATCCGCCGTCAGGAAGAGTTGCTCGGACAGTTCGGTATTGCCGAAGATGAAGCACCCCCTCCGCATTATTGAACGCATAAAAAAACCACCGTGCGGTGGTTTTTTTATGCGGCTGATTCAGCGTTTTCCAGTCTGCGTAGCGATGACATCTTCTGCCTGCAGCCCTTTATCGCGCAGCATCACGGCAAACTCGACACGCTGGCCTTCTACCAGGACACGGTGGCCCTCGCCACGAATGGCGCGAAAGTGCACGAAAATATCATCGCCCGAGTCGCGCGATATGAAACCAAAGCCCTTGGAGGTGTTGAACCACTTCACGGTGCCCATCTCGCGATTGCCTTTGTCGCCGCCCAGAGCGGAAGGCTGGCGGCGCGCCGGCAGATATCCGGCCAGTTGCACCAGTACAGCAGCTGCCAAAGCACTCAGTGGCAGCACAACGGAGGGTTGTCCGGCAACCAATGGCAAGGGTGCCAGCAGCATGAATGCTTGCAAGACAACGCTCAGAGCGATCAGTGCAGACAACGCTTTGCGCGCCGCCGAGGTCGGCTGATCGGTGCTCAAACCCGCCGCCAGCAGATTGAACAGACCGAAAACCAGCAGATAGACCGCTTCAGGTTGTTGCAGCAGGGTTGGGCTTTGAGCCCCGAACGTTGGGATAAAGGACAACAGCACGGCGCTAACGCCCGCTAACAGATGGACGATTCTGAACATAATGGAGAGAACTCGCGTTGAAGAATGGATTGCCGGTGAAAAGTTGTGCAGCCTTTGAGTGGTCAAAAAATCCACTTTTGCGGCATACAGCCGATGCCAGTCTCAGTCTGTACCGAGTACGGCAGCGGCGTATTTAACAGCAAAGAGAAGGGTTACTCAATCAGGCACAGGCAGCATCGTCAACGGCAGGCATGGTCTGGTTGCGACCATTGCGTTTGGCCTGATACAGCGAGTCATCGGCGCGGGTTATCAGCGATTCAATGCCCTCGTCAGGCCGTGCCATGGCAATGCCAAACGAGGCGGTGATGCTGTCCAGCACTTTGTCGGTACTGCGCACCTTGACGCGCAGGGCCATGAATTTGGTGCGCATCTGTTCGGCAAAGGCAAACGCTGTGGCGTAGTCCGGGCAGTCATGCAGGGTCACACAGAACTCTTCGCCGCCGTAACGCGCGGCAACCGCCTTGGCCGGCATCAGGTCACGCAAAAGCTGTCCGACATGTTGCAGAACCCGGTCGCCCAGTGGATGGCCGTATTGATCGTTGAATTGCTTGAAGTGATCAATGTCCAGCATTACCAGTGCAACGCCGCGGTACTGGACCTTGAGTGACTGCTCCAGCAAGCGGGTGAATGAGCTGCGGTTGAAAATCTGCGTTAGAGGGTCGAGGGTGGCTGCAAGATGGGCACGTTCCAGCTGGTGGCGCAGGCTGGCGATCTCGGACTGGGCTGCACGCAGGCGATAGAGGAATTTCTCCTGCTGATCCTGCATTATCTGCGTGCTTTGCTGCAGGTCGCTGAGAACGTTGGGCAGTTCATCGACCACCGGCTCCTGCAGGGCTGCCAAGCCCTTGCTCAGGGTTTCCTGAAACGCTGCGCTACCCGAAACGCTGCTGGAGATGCCCCCCTCGATGGCATCGACCAACTCAATGACCTGCTGCTGTCCGGCGCGTGCCTCATCCAGCTCACCATCAATGATGAATTCGCGAAACATCTTCTCGGCCAATTCCGGGGGCAGACCGCCGTAATCCACAACTGCTTTGTCCAGGCGCCGCTTGAGTTCTTCGTCCCGGCCCTTGCAGTAGGTGTACCAGAGCGCGAAATGCACGGGATTTGGCGGTAACGCATGGCGCATCATCAGCGGGACGGCACGCTTCAGAATATCGGCGGCCTCACGGGCTTCTTCCGGATACAGGTCGATAATCTTGCGATAGTGGGGGGATTTGCTCATGCACGTCACTGTGTCAGAAGGGGATTGCTGAGTGACATGGTAGTTCTCGCACAGCCGATTTGCACCAGTGCAGCCAAAAAAATGGCATTAAAGTCGGTCTGCGCAGAGGGCTGATATCAACTGGACATCAGTTTGACGCGGTTTTTCGAATTGAGGTCTTTGACTGCGCTTATATGCGTGTCAGCTCTGGTCGTTGTTGCAGTGTCCGGTTGAATATCTCTACCCAGCGTGGGCTGAATTGCTTGTCGGCCAGGCTGTTGATTTCGAGAATGGCGCGTAACAGCGGGCGCTTGCTCAGGGTCTGGTGTGCGCGCTCGTGGGTGCGGGCGTCAAAGGTGTCGACAATGCTCAGAATCAGGGCGCCGGGGCTCATTTCGCGCTCGGTCAGGCCTTTGGGGTAGCCGTTGCCATCCACTTGTTCTTGATGCTGCAGGACGATTTCGGCCGCTGCGCTCCATTGTGGCATGCGCTTGAGCAGGTCAAACGCCAGTCGCGGATGGGCCTGCATCTGGCGGCGTTCTTCGCGGTTGAGTCGGTCTTGCTTGTGCAGCAGGTCCAGCGGCAGAAAGGCCATGCCCAGATCATGCAGGCAGACCGCTGCGGCCAGTTGCTGAGGTTGTTCGGGGCGGTCGGCTTGTTCGTTCATTGCCAGTGCCAGATTCAGCAAGCGCTGGCCGCGGCCACGCCAGTATTGAGAGCGCTGTTCGGCGGCTTTCATCAGATCCGTGAAGAACAGCAAATCGGCATCGGCCTGTATACCGTAGCGCAGCAGCAGGCTCAGTTCGGGGCTGTCGATGTTGTCAGTGGGTTGCTGCAGGCGGGTTTCCGGGTCCATTTGCTGTAGCAAGGTGCGCCGAATTTCCGTCTGACGGGCGCTCGGCGCAGCTGCCAGTGCGCGGAGTGCCTGACTCATGGCGTCCATTTCCTTGCTGGTCATGCGTGCATCCGGGCCGCCGAGGGCTTCGCTGATCAGTGCACGCAGGCGATCCAGGGTGAGCAACAGAATGTCCCCCAGCAAACTGTCGAATTCCAGCGCATCTTCACGCAGTTTCGATAGAACATCCTCCAGTGCCTGCGGCAGTGGCATCAGGTGATTGAGGCCGACAAAGCCCAGATTGCCCTTGAGCGTATGCACCAGGCGAAACAGCTCGCGCAGGCGCTGGCTGTCATGGGGGAAGTTTTCCAGCTCGATCAGCAGTTGCTCGCAGCGTGGAAACTGCTCGGCAGCATCCAGGCGGAAGTCTTCCAGCAGGTCGAGCGACAGGTCGGCGGGGCGCGGCAAGGCCATGATCAGTCTCCACAGGTGTTGTCTGTTGAGTATAGGAAGCGATCAGCCGGGCGGCTGTGTCTTGCTGATTAACTGTATATAATCGCGCCCCTTGCCGCAGGGTATCGGCCTGTGGTGCATTTTCAGGATGTTTTATGCCGATTTATGAATACCAGTGCGGCGCTTGCACACACCAGCTGGAAGCACTGCAGAAGTTCAGCGATGCACCGCTGGTCGATTGTCCGGCCTGCAAGGCCCCGCAATTGAAGAAAATGCTCTCGGTTCCCGGCTTTCGCCTGAAGGGCGGTGGCTGGTACGAAACCGATTTCAAAACCGGCTCGAAGAAAAATCTGGCGGGCAATGATGGGCCTGCGGCCTGCCCGGCGACCGGTTGTGCCGGCAGCGGATGCCCGGCCAGCGAATAATCGACAAACCGAATTCAAGTACTTAACAGAAGCGAACGAAGATCATGATGCGCACTCACTATTGCGGCCAGTTGAACGAAAGTCTGGACGGTCAGGAAATCACTCTTTGCGGCTGGGTTCACCGTCGCCGTGACCATGGCGGGGTGATCTTTCTCGATATTCGTGACCGTGAAGGCCTGGCGCAGGTGGTGTTTGACCCTGATCGCGCTGAAACCTTTGCCAAGGCTGACCGCGTGCGCAGCGAATACGTGGTCAAGATCACCGGCAAGGTGCGTCTGCGTCCGGCCGGTGCCGGCAATGCCAACATGGCCTCCGGCGCCATTGAAGTGCTGGGCTATGAGCTGGATGTGCTGAACGAGGCGGAAACTCCGCCGTTCCCGCTGAATGAATACACCGATGTGGGCGAGGAGACCCGTCTGCGTTATCGCTTTATCGACCTGCGTCGCCCGGAAATGGCGGCCAAGTTGAAGCTGCGCTCAAGCATCACCAGCAGCATTCGTCGCTATCTCGACGACAACGGCTTCCTCGATGTGGAAACGCCGATCCTGACCCGCGCCACCCCGGAAGGTGCGCGTGATTATCTGGTGCCGAGCCGGACCCACGCCGGCAGCTTCTTCGCCCTGCCGCAGTCACCGCAGCTGTTCAAGCAGTTGCTGATGGTCGCGGGCTTTGACCGCTACTACCAGATCGCCAAGTGCTTCCGCGACGAAGACCTGCGTGCCGACCGCCAGCCGGAATTCACCCAGATCGACATCGAAACCAGCTTCCTCGATGAAGCCGACATCATGGCCATCACCGAGAAGATGATTCGCCAGCTGTTCAAGGAAGTACTGAACGTCGAGTTCGGCGAGCTGCCGCACATGACGCTGGCTGAAGCCATGCGCCGTTTTGGCTCGGACAAGCCGGACCTGCGTATTCCGCTGGAGCTGGTGGATGTCGCCGATCAGTTGAAGGAAGTCGATTTTAAAGTGTTCAGCGGCCCGGCCAATGACCCGAAGTGCCGTGTTGCGGCCCTGCGCGTACCGGCTGGCGCGAGCATGCCGCGCAGCCGCATTGACGACTACACCAAGTTTGTCGGCATCTACGGCGCACGTGGTTTGGCCTATATCAAGGTCAATGAGCGCGCCAAGGGTGTTGAGGGTCTGCAGTCGCCGATCGTCAAGAACATCCCGCTGGAAAACCTTAATGCGATCCTTGACCGCGTTGGCGCGGTCGATGGCGATATCGTGTTCTTCGGTGCCGACAAGGCCAAGATCGTCAGCGAAGCCTTGGGCGCGCTGCGCATCAAGCTGGGCCATGACCTCAATCTGCTGACCTGTGAGTGGGCGCCGTTGTGGGTCATCGACTTCCCGATGTTCGAAGAGAATGACGATGGCAGCCTGACCGCCATGCACCACCCCTTCACAGCGCCAAAATGCAGCCCGGCCGAGCTGGAGGCCAATCCGGCAGCCGCTCTGTCGCGTGCCTACGACATGGTGCTCAACGGTACCGAGCTGGGTGGTGGTTCGATCCGTATCCATGATCGTGCCATGCAGCAGACAGTGTTCCGTGTGCTCGGCATCAGCGAAGACGAGCAGCAGGAGAAGTTCGGCTTCCTCCTCGACGCACTTAAATACGGTGCGCCACCCCATGGTGGTCTGGCCTTCGGTCTGGATCGCCTGGTGATGCTGATGACCGGCGCGCAGTCGATTCGCGAAGTCATTGCCTTCCCGAAAACCCAGAGTGCGGCCTGTGTCATGACTCAGGCCCCGGGCGAAGTGGATAACAAGGCCTTGCGCGAGCTGCATATCCGCCTGCGTGAGCAGCCCAAGGCCGAGTAAGGTTTCTGGGCCGTAGGATGGGTTGAGCGCTGCGATACCCATCGCGAGCTGGATGGATATTGGCGCTGGACGCCGCATTCCATCCTACCTGCTGGATTTGCTGTGAAAGTGACGGAGTGAGTTATGGCTGGTCATTCCAAGTGGGCCAACATCAAACACCGCAAAGGGCGCCAAGACGCCAAGCGCGGCAAGATTTTTACCAAGCTGATTCGTGAGCTGACCGTCTCGGCCAAGCATGGCGGCGGTGTGCCCGCGGATAACCCGCGCCTGCGCCTGGCGGTGGACAAGGCGCTGACCGCCAATATGTCGCGCGACGTGATTGATCGTGCCATCGCCCGTGGCGCCGGTAACGATGCGGCTGACAATGTGATCGAGCTCAGTTATGAAGGCTATGCCCCAAGTGGTGTAGCCATCATCGTTGAGGCCATGACGGACAATCGCAACCGCACGGCTGCTGCGGTGCGGCATGCCTTCACCAAATGCGGTGGCAATCTGGGAACCGATGGTTCGGTCGCCTATATGTTCGAGCACAAAGGGCAGATCAGCTTTGCGCCGGGGGTCAATGAAGACGCCTTGATGGAAGCTGCGCTGGAAGCCGGCGCGGATGATGTGGTGGTGGCCGAGGATGGCTCTGCCGAAGTGTTTACGTCGTTCGTTGAATTTCTGGGCGTCAATGAAGCGCTGACTGCGGCCGGGTTCAAGGGTGATGAGGCGGAACTGGCGATGATTCCTTCGGTCAGTGCGCCGGTTGCCGATCTGGAAACCGCAAAAAAGGTCATGAAGCTGATCGACATGCTCGAAGACCTGGATGACGTGCAGAACGTCTATCACAACGCCGAAATCCCTGACGAAATCATGGAGCAGCTGGACTGAGTTCTGCTGCGGATGAGGAGGCCGGAAGTTGCTGTTTAGCCCTTCCGGCTTTTTTATGGATCGTGGCGGGTGACTCAGCGATGCAGACTCCCTATACTCGCAAGCTGGATAAATAGACAGTATTGTGGGCAGCATGGCATGACGCTGATTTTGGGGATCGATCCGGGCTCACGCATCACTGGCTATGGCGTGGTGCGTGATACCGGTCGTGGCTGCGAGTACATCGCGTCTGGCTGTATACGCACCGGTGAAGGTGCCTTGCCGGATCGTCTGCAGCTGGTCTACCGCGGCGTGTGCGAGGTAATTCGCAGTTATGGCCCGGTGACCATGGGCATTGAGCAGGTATTCATGGCCCGCAACGCCGACTCTGCACTCAAGCTGGGTCAGGCCCGCGGCGCAGCCATCGTTGCCGGTGTTGAGCAGGGGCTGGAAGTGGCCGAATACACCGCCACCCAGGTCAAGCAGGCGCTGGTTGGTTCTGGCCGGGCGGACAAGGAACAGGTGCAATTGATGGTCATGCATATGCTCAAATTGGTGCAGAAACCGCAAATTGACGCCTCCGATGCACTGGCGATTGCCATTTGCCATGCTCATCACCGGCAAAGTCTGATTCCCCACGGTCTGGCGGGCGCCAAGCAGCGCGCCGGTCGTCTGCGACTTTGAACAAGGAACTCGATCCGTGATTGGACGTTTGCGTGGCACGCTGGTGGAAAAACACCCGCCGCATCTGATTCTGGATGTCAGTGGTATCGGCTATGAGCTGGAAGTACCGATGTCGACGCTGTATCGCTTGCCCTCGGTAGGCGAACCGCTGACGCTGCATACCCATCTGGTGGTGCGCGAAGATGCCCAGTTGCTCTATGGCTTCTTCGAAAAGCGTGAGCGCGAACTGTTTCGCGAGCTGATCCGGCTCAACGGTGTGGGCCCCAAGCTGGCGCTGGCGCTGATGTCGGGTCTGGAAGTGGATGAGCTGGTACGTTGCGTGCAGGCGCAGGATACCTCGGCTTTGGTCAAGGTTCCGGGCGTCGGCAAGAAAACCGCCGAACGTCTGCTGGTTGAGCTAAAGGATCGCTTCAAGACCTGGGAAACCCTGCCGGGAATGTCGACACTGGTGATTGAACCTCGCCCGGGTGTTGTGGTCTCAAGCGCGGAGAGTGATGCGCTGGGTGCCTTGATATCGCTGGGATACAAACCCCAGGAGGCCAGTCGTGCGGTGTCTGCAGTCATGCAGGACGGGCTGTCGAGTGAAGAATTGATTCGTCGTGCACTAAAAGGAATGGGCTAAGCCGCAATGATCGAAGCCGATCGACTGATAGCAACGGGCGGCCGTGACCGCGATGAGCAACTGGACCGGGCCATTCGTCCGCTGAGTCTGGCTGACTACATCGGTCAGCCGGTGGTGCGCGACCAGATGGAGTTGTTTATTCAGGCCGCTCGCGGGCGTCAGGAACCACTGGATCACACCTTGATCTTTGGTCCGCCGGGATTGGGCAAGACCACCCTGGCGCACATCATCGCCGAAGAAATGGGCGTTTCGATCAAGAGTACCTCGGGGCCGGTGTTGGAGCGCCCCGGTGACCTGGCGGCACTGCTGACCAATCTGGAACCCGGAGATGTGCTGTTTATCGATGAAATCCATCGTTTGCCGCCGATTGTCGAGGAAGTGCTGTATCCGGCGATGGAAGACTTTCAGCTCGACATCATGATTGGCGAAGGCCCGGGTGCGCGCTCGATCAAACTCGACTTGCCGGCTTTTACCCTGGTGGGCGCGACCACCCGTGCCGGTATGTTGACCAATCCGCTGCGTGACCGCTTCGGCATCGTGCAACGGCTGGAGTTTTACAGTTCGGCTGATTTATCCAGCATTGTCAGCCGCTCGGGCGGAATTCTGGGTTTGCCTGTGGAGCCCGAAGGTGCCTTTGAGATCGCGCGACGTGCCCGCGGCACGCCACGTATCGCCAACCGCCTGCTGCGCCGGGTGCGAGATTTTGCCGAAGTCCGTGGCAATGGCCAGATTACCCGCGCGATTGCTGACAAGGCGCTGAATTTGCTGGATGTCGACGAGCAGGGTTTTGATCATCAGGATCGTCGTCTGTTACTGGCGATGATCGAGAAGTTTGACGGCGGTCCGGTAGGCATAGACAGCCTTGCCGCTGCTATCAGCGAAGAGCGCCACACCATTGAAGATGTGCTGGAGCCCTATCTGATTCAGCAAGGGTATATCATGCGCACGCCGCGAGGGCGGGTGGTTACCCGGCATGCGTATTTGCATTTTGGGCTCAACCTGCCGGGGCGGCTGGCCGGTGCGCAGTCGGCAGATTTGTTCGAAACGAACGACGACTAGTTTGAGAAAACAAACACTTGGCTGATTGGCAAGGGCAGGAGTAAGCACTAAAGTATGCGCGCGCAAAATGTTGCCCAGCCCTTTTCGCATGGTTGTCGGGTGTATTTCGAAGACACCGATGCCGGTGGGATCGTTTATTACGTCAATTACCTCAAGTTTATGGAGCGTGCACGCACCGAGCGTTTGCGCAGCTTGGGCTTTGCTCAGTCACAGCTGGCTGAAGAAGGCCTGTTGTTTGTAGTGCATTCAGTCAGTGCGCGTTATCTAGCACCGGCAAAACTGGACGACCAGTTGCTGGTCAGTGCCGAGGTAATTGAACTTAATCGTGCCAGCTTGCGTTTTCGGCAGCAGGTGCGACGAGTTGCAGATGGTGTAGTGCTCTGTGAAGGGCAGTTCCTGGTGGCCTGTGTGCGCGCCGACAATTTCAAGCCAAGGGCCATACCCGAAGCGCTGCGCGCAGCCTTTGCCACTGATCCGGGGCTTTCCCAGTAAGTTTTTTCAAGCAGGAGATGCAGCGTGGAAGCTAACGCCGTCGACCATATGTCCATGTGGAGTCTGATCAGTAATGCCAGCTTTGTGGTGCAACTGGTAATGCTGGTGCTGGTGGCCGCTTCGGTCACCTCTTGGATGATGATATTTCAGCGCAGCACCATGCTGCGTCTTGCCAAGCGCGGGCTGGATAGCTTCGAGGAGCGTTTCTGGTCAGGGATCGATCTATCCAAGCTGTACCGTCAGGTAGGCAGCAGCCCGGATCCTGATTCCGGTCTTGAGCAGATATTTCGTGCCGGGTTCAAGGAGTTCTCGCGCCTGCGCCAGCAGTCGGGTTTTGATCCTGATGCGGTGATGGATGGCGTCAATCGTGCCATGCGCGTGGCCATTTCACGCGAAGAAGAGAAGCTGGAACAGAGTCTGCCGTTCCTCGCCACCGTCGGTTCGACCAGTCCCTATATCGGCCTGTTTGGCACCGTCTGGGGCATCATGAATTCGTTTCGCGGACTGGCTCAGGTGCAGCAGGCTACGCTGGCAACCGTAGCTCCCGGGATCGCAGAGGCGCTGATTGCCACAGCGATCGGCCTGTTTGCCGCTATTCCTGCAGTCATCGCCTATAACCGTTTTGCCGCCCGTGGCGAAATGCTGATTGGTCGTTATTACACCTTTGCCGATGAGTTCCAGGCCATCCTGCACCGCAAAGTCCACAGCTCCGATGACTGAGGGCTGATGCCATGGCCAGAATTCGCAACCGCCGCAAACCCGTCGCTGAAATGAACGTGGTGCCCTACATCGATGTGATGTTGGTGCTGTTGGTCATTTTCATGGTGACCGCTCCGATGCTCAATCAGGGCGTCAAGGTCGATTTACCCAAAGTCTCCAGTCAGGCATTGCCGCAGGACAACGATTCGCGGGTGCTGACAATCTCGATCAAGGCCGACCAGACCTATTACTGGAATATGGGCGAAGAGGTTGATCCCGATCAGGGCAAGGGCAGTGAGTCATCCACCGAGTTGCCACAATTGATCACTGCCGTGAGCAGCATTCTGGGCGCCAATAGCGGCCAGGGTAAAGCGGTGCAGGTGTTTGTTCGCGGTGACAAGCGCGTGCCCTATGAGGCGGTAATGAAGGTCATGGGCGGTCTGCAGCAGGCTGGTGTGAGCAATGTCGGGCTGATAACCGAGGCGCCTTGATGCATCCCCTGAGCGAACAGTCCCCTTCGGAAAGCTATTTCTGGCCAGTTGTATGGGCGGTTTCGCTGCACCTGCTGATTTTTGCCATGATGTTTGTCAGCTTCCAGTTCGCACCGGAGTTACCGCCGCCGCGACCGATCATTCAGACCACGCTGTATCAACTCAAGTCGCAAAGTCAGGCGACCACCCAGACGCCGCAGAAGATTGCCGGTGAGGCGAAGAAAACCGCTGCGCCGAGCAACCAGGTCGAGCAACTGGAAACCAAGAAGATCGAACAGCAGAAGCAGGTTGCTGCCGCCAAGGCGGCTGAGCAGAAGAAAGCGGCTGAGCAGAAGAAGCTTGCAGAGAGCAAAAAAGCCGCCGAACAGAAGAAACAGGCTGATATAGCCAAGAAAAAGTCCGAAGCAGAAAAGAAAAAAGCTGCTGAGGAAGCCAAGAAAAAAGCGGCTGCCGAGCAGGCGAAAAAGAAAGCTGCAGCCGAGGCAGCCAAGAAGAAAGCGGCGCAAGAAGCCTCGCGCAAGGCTGCCGAAGACAAAAAGGCCCAGGCACTGGCCGAATTGCTGGCCGAGAATACCGAGTATCAGCAAACCATGGCGGATACGGTAGGCGATCAAACCTCGGGCAATCTGGATGATCTTTTCATCAAATTGGTCAGCGAGCAGTGGCAGCGTCCCCCGTCAGCACGCAATGGTATGAGTGTCGAGATCCTTGTCGAGATGTTGCCCGATGGCACCATCAGCAACGCCAGTGTTAACCGCTCCAGCGGTGATCGTCCGTTCGACAACTCAGCGGTAGCCGCAGTGCGCAACGTGGGCCGAATTCAGGAAATGCAACAGCTAGATCGAGCGACCTTTGATGCCAAGTATCGTCAGCGGCGCGTTATTTTCAAACCGGAGGACTTGTCCCTGTGAATAAACTCATCCATATCCTGCTGCTGGGCTTTGCTCTGCTTGCCGGTGCTGCGCAGGCGGCAGATCCGCTGCTGATTTCGCGTGGTACGGATCGCGCCATTCCGATTGCCGTGGTGCCTTTTGGCTGGCAAGGTAGTTCGGTTCTGCCGGAGGACATGTCCACTATCATCGGCAGCGATATGCGCAATTCCGGCTTTTTCGAACCGATTGCCCGCCAGAACATGATCAGCCAGCCTACCCAGCCGGGCGAGATCATTTTCCGCGATTGGGCGGCCGTGGGTGCGCAATATCTGCTGATTGGCAACATTGCTTCGGTCGGCGGGCGCCTGCAGGTCAATTTCTCGGTCTTCAATGTCACCACCGAACAGCAAGTAATGGCCGGTACGGTCAGTGGTGGTATTGATCAGTTACGGGACATGTCGCATCACATTGCCGACCAGTCCTTTGAAAAGCTAACGGGCATCCGTGGTGCGTTTTCAACCAAGTTGCTGTACGTCACGCTGGAGCGCTTTGGTCCCAATAATGCACGTTACACCCTGCAGCGTTCTGATTATGACGGTGTTCGGGCGGTGACTCTGTTGCAGTCCCGGGAGCCGATTCTCTCGCCCAGTTTCGCGCCCGATGGCAAGCGCATTTCCTATGTGTCCTTTGAGCAGAAGAAACCACGCATTTTCATCCAGTACATTGATACGGGGCGTCGCGAGCAGGTGACCAATTTCCCCGGTCTGAATGGCGCGCCGGCCTGGTCGCCGGATGGCAACTGGTTGGCGTTGGTGCTGTCCAAGGACGGTAATCCAGAGATTTATGTGATGGATGTGGCCAGTCGTCAGCTCAAGCGAGTAACCAACCAGATCGGAATTGATACAGAACCTTTCTGGGGCAAGGACGGACAGACCATCTATTTCACCTCGGATCGCGCCGGAAAACCGCAGATTTACAAGACCAACATCAACAGCGGCGCCACAGAGCGGGTGACCTTTGTCGGCAACTACAACGCCAATCCCAAGCTCTCGGCTGATGAAAAAACGCTGGTCATGGTGCATCGTCAGGACGGTCACAAGATTTTCCGTATTGCCGCCCAGGATCTGCAGCGCGGCAGTTTGCGGATCATCTCCGAGACCAGTCTGGACGAGTCCCCCACTGTCGCCCCCAATGGGACCATGGTAATCTTCGCCACCAGACATCAGGGCCGCGGCGTATTGATGCTTGCATCAGCCAATGGTCGTGTTCGCACACCTTTGCCTACGGCCCAAGGCCAAGTCCAGGAGCCATCCTGGTCGCCTTTTCTGAACTAGCCCGTTAAACCCAAACTGAATTCAAAACCTCAGACTTGTTAGGAGTTACACAATGCAAATGTTGAAATTCGGCAAACTTGCCGCTGTTGCACTGGCTTTGGCCGTCGTTGTTGGTTGTTCTTCGAAGAAAGGTGATGCTGCCGGCGAAGGCGCCATCGATCCAAACGCAGGTTACAACGCTGGCGCCAATGGTAGCGGTCTGGACAGTAGCATGAGCGATGAAGCGGCTCTGCGTGCGATCACCGTGTTTTACTTCGAATTTGACCAGTACGACCTGAAGCCAGAAGCCATGCGTGCCCTTGATGTACATGCACGTGACCTGAAAGCCAGCGGTCAGCGTGTTGTTCTGGCCGGCCACACTGACGAGCGCGGCACCCGTGAGTACAACATGGCGCTGGGCGAGCGTCGTGCTCAGGCAGTTCAGCGTTATCTGGTGCTGCAGGGCGTTTCCCCTGCGCAGCTGGAAGCAGTCTCCTACGGCGAAGAGCGCCCGGTTGCTCTTGGCAGTGACGAAGCAGCGTGGGCGCAGAACCGTCGCGTAGAACTGACCAAGTAATTCGTCATGATCAAGTTCAACCGCATTCTTTTCCTGTTGGCGCTGGCTTGTCCAACGCTGACCTTGGCTGAAGTTCCGGTCACGGATGGATCTGTTGGCAGCAGTTATCCGCCAGCAGGTTACGGGAATGCGGGCTCCTATGCCGGCGCCGGGGCGACTGCCCCGGTTTCCGCGCAAGGACAGGTTTTCATGCAGTTGCAGCAGCTCCAGCAGGAGGTGCAGCAGCTGCGTGGTCTGCTCGAAGAGCAGCAAAACGAGATTCAGCGGCTCAAGCAGGAAGGGCTTGAGCGCTATCAGGAGCTCGATCGGCGCATGGCTGGCAGTGCTGCCGGCGCTGCAGCAGGGCAGAATCCTGCAGGGACGCCGATCAATGCCGGTGTGGCGCCGGTGCCACCTGTGCCCAATCCGTCCATTGCTGCTGAACCGGCTGATCCGGCGAAAGAAAAGCTCTATTACGATGCTGCCTTTGATCTGATCAAGGCGCGTGATTTTGCCAAGGCCAGTCAGGCCTTCGGCGGTTTCTTGCGCAAATATCCCAACAGTCAATATGCCGGTAACGCGCAGTACTGGTTGGGTGAAGTCAATCTGGCTCAGGGTGATTTGCCGGCGGCGGCGCAGGCTTTTGCGCAGGTCAGCAAGTCCTATCCGAGCCATCCGAAAGTGCCCGACTCGCTTTACAAGTTGGGTGATGTGGAGTTGCGTCAGGGCAATACGGCGCAGGCCAAGACCATTCTTCAACAGGTGGTCAGTCAGTTCCCCGGCAGTTCGGCAGCCCAGTTGGCGCAGCGGGACCTCAAGGGGCTCTGAACCCATAATGGCTTTCTTGATCTGACCCGCGCTTGTCGCGGGTTTTTTCGTTAGAATCGGCATCCCTTTTTCGTCACCAAGACATAACGGAGGCGGTTGGCCTGTTTCGCCATCACGCCCGTGGTCACCATGCTAGAAACCCTGCGCATTACCGAGATTTTTTACTCGCTGCAGGGCGAGACACGTACTGCCGGCTTGCCAACAGTATTTGTCCGCCTGACCGGCTGCCCCCTGCGTTGTCAGTATTGCGACACCGCCTATGCCTTCAGTGGCGGTGAACTGCTCACTTTGCAGGATATCCTCGCCAAAGTGGCTGCTTACAAGCCACGTTATGTCTGCGTGACCGGCGGTGAACCGCTGGCGCAGCCCAACTGCATTGCGTTGCTCAAAGCGCTGTGTGATGCGGGTTACGACGTTTCACTGGAAACCAGCGGGGCACTGGATATTGCTGCGGTGGATCCGCGCGTCAGTCGGGTGGTTGACCTGAAAACCCCTGGCTCCATGGAAGTGGCGCGCAACCGCTATGAAAACATCGGTCTGCTGACGGATTCAGATCAGGTCAAATTCGTTATCTGCTCGCGAGATGATTATGACTGGGCAGTGTCCAAGCTGATCGAGTATCGGCTTGATCAACGCGCGGGCGAAGTGCTGTTTTCACCCAGCCAGCATGATCTCAAGGCCCGCGACCTGGCTGAGTGGATCATTGCCGATAACTTGCCCGTGCGCTTGCAACTGCAGCTGCACAAGATTCTCTGGAACGACGAGCCGGGACACTGACATGAGCGAGAAAAGAGCGGTGATCCTGCTGTCTGGCGGCCTTGATTCAGCCACGGTTGTAGCGATGGCCAAGGCGGAAGGCTTCAGCTGTTACACCATGAGTTTCGATTATGGCCAACGCCATCGCGCCGAGTTGCATGCCGCGCAGCAGATCGCCGAGCAGCTGGCGGTCATCGAACATAAGGTTGTCGGGCTGAATCTGAACGGAATCGGTGGGTCGGCGCTGACTGACAGCAGCATTGCTGTGCCTGAAGCGCCCGCTGAAGGCATACCGGTGACCTATGTTCCGGCGCGCAACACCGTGTTCCTGGCGCTCGCGCTGGGTTGGGCCGAAGTGTTGGGTGCGCGGGATATCTTCATCGGCGTCAACGCCGTGGATTACTCGGGCTATCCGGATTGTCGTCCGGCGTTCATCAGTGCTTTCGAAACGATGGCCAATCTGGCGACCAAGGCGGGTGTGGAAGGGCAGGGGTTTCGCATTCAGGCGCCACTGCAGTTCATGAGCAAGGCGGCGATTGTTCAGGCTGGCAGCAAGCTTGGGGTGGACTACGGGCTGACAGTTTCCTGTTACCAGGCCGATGAGCAGGGGCGTGCCTGCGGTCGTTGTGACAGTTGCAGGCTGCGGGCTGCAGGTTTTGCCGCAGCATCGGTTGCCGATCCGACCCGCTATCAGTGACTGCAGGGATATTGATTTAATCAACTGAATCAGTATGATGCGCGCGCCTTGGGTCGTTAGCTCAGTTGGTAGAGCAGTTGGCTTTTAACCAATTGGTCGCAGGTTCGAATCCTGCACGACCCACCATCTCTGTTCGACGTTCCTTTTTCCTGCATCAGCACCGGGCTGCTCGGGGTTTACCGGCTTGGATGGTATATTCCCTCTGTCCATTAGCCTGGCTCCCCTTGAAGGCCTGCAACCATGACGCATATTTCCGAACGCCTGCTGGTTCAGGCACATCTGGATGCCAAGCAGCCGGTGCAGCTGACGGCGGATCAAGAAGCCCAGTTGCGCACGGCGATAGCGGCTGAGTTAACGCGTCAGAATGCCGTGCTGGTGGCGCATTATTACTGCGATCCGGTGATTCAGGCATTGGCAGAGGAAACCGGCGGCTGTGTCTCGGATTCACTGGAAATGGCCCGATTCGGCAATCAACACGCGGCGCAAACCGTCGTGGTGGCTGGCGTCAGGTTCATGGGTGAAACCGCCAAGATTCTCAATCCGGAAAAGCGCATCCTGATGCCAACGCTGGAGGCCACTTGCTCGCTGGATATTGGCTGTCCGGTCGATGAGTTCTCGGCTTTCTGCGACCAGCATCCCGAGCGCACAGTGGTGGTGTATGCCAATACATCGGCGGCGGTGAAGGCACGGGCTGACTGGGTGGTGACGTCCAGCTGTGCGCTGGAAATTGTCGAAAGCCTGATGGACAACGGTGAGAAGATCCTCTGGGCACCGGACCAGCATCTGGGGCGCTATATCCAGCGCGAGACCGGCGCGGACATGCTGCTCTGGGATGGTTCCTGCATCGTGCACGAGGAATTCAAGGCCAAACAACTGGCTGATATGAAGGCGTTGTATCCGGAGGCGGCGATTCTGGTGCACCCGGAGTCGCCGGAAGCGGTGATCGAGCTGGCCGATGCGGTGGGCTCCACCAGTCAGCTCATCAAGGCGGCACAGACACTGCCGAACCGGAAATTCATTGTCGCCACTGATCGCGGCATCTTCTACAAGATGCAGCAATTGTGTCCGGACAAGGAGTTCGTGGAGGCGCCGACAGCCGGTAATGGCGCCGCTTGTCGCAGTTGCGCGCATTGCCCGTGGATGGCGATGAACACCCTGCAGCGCACCCTTGATTGTTTGCAGCACGGAACGGGTGAGGTGCTGGTCGATCCGGCGCTCATTCCGCGTGCCGTCAGACCGCTGAAAAGGATGCTGGACTTCAATCAGGCTGCCCGGCTGAAGGTGACGGGCAACGCCTGAGTAGCGATTAGCGCATCATTTGCTGAATGATCGATTGCTCGGCAATCAACTGCTGCTGCCGGGCGTCGATGCGCGAGGCCAGGGGATAGTTGGAGGCGGCGCGGCGTTTGGCAAAATTCAGCTGCTCAATGGCTTGCGGGTAGTCGCCCACCAGCGCGAAGTATTCGGCACGGGCCTGATGCAGTCCGATAATGTTTCCCGTTTGACCGCGCACTTCGGCTACCTGATACCAGATGTCAGGATCAAATGGACGCTGCTTCACCAGTTTGTCCAGGGTCTTTTCGGCCTCGGCTGATTTCCCCTCTTTGACTTGCAGGTCTGCCAGCGCCTGAAGCACCGGATAATTGTTGGGGAATGCAGCAAGCATCTTTTCAATCCGCAAACGGGCATCGCCAAGTCGCTTGGCGGTCAGGTCCAGTTCGATCTGGGCGAGGTTGTAAACCAGTTCTTTAGGGGCCTTGGTTAGCAACGGCTGGAGATTTTCGCCGGCCTCTTTTAGTTGGCCGCCGCGCAGGTGCGCAATGGCCAGGCCATAGCGAGCGGGATCGTAATTGGGATCTTCTTTCAGCATGCCCTGAAAACGCTTGGCTGCAAGCCCGGGGGTTTCTTCAAAGGTCACCTGAACGCGGGAGCGCATCAGCTGATAGCGCACGCTGTCCTTGACGCCCCCTGCAGGGTATTGCTCGGCACGGTTGCGGGTGTCGGCAATTCGCGACTCGGTCACCGGGTGACTCATTAGGAATTCGGGTGGTTTGCTGTTGTAGCGGTATTGGCTCATCAGGCGATTGAACATGTCTGGCATGCTGCGCGGATCGTAGCCGGCATTGCCCAGCGTTTGCATGCCAATGCGGTCAGCTTCCTGCTCATTTTGTCGCGAGAAGCGTTGTTGCGCTTGCATGGCCGCTGCCTGGCTCGAGGCAATGGCGGCAACTCCGGCATCTCCTGCACCGGCGGCCATGGCAATGATGCCGCCGAGCATGGCGGCCATCATCGGTATCTGCATTTGTTGGCGGGCTTCAAGACCGCGAGCGAAGTGGCGTTGAGACAAATGCGCCAGTTCGTGGGCTAGCACGGAAGCGAACTCGCCTTCGTTCTGGGCATACAGAAACAACCCGCCATTTACGCCGATGATGCCGCCAGGAGCTGCGAAAGCGTTGAGTTGCGGGCTCTTGAGCAGAATGAAGCTGAAGCGGGGGTCCTGCACCTGGCTCGATTCGGCCAGCCGATAAACGGTATCTTCCAGATAGTTCTTGAGCAGTGGGTCGGGTATCTGTGCCGTCTGGCCGCGAATAATACTCAGGTAAGCATGGCCCAGTTCGCGTTCTTCGCGTTGTGAAACTATTCCGGAGCTGGAGTCACCAAACGAGGGTAAATCTTCACCAATCGCCGGTACTGCGATCAGGCAAGACAAGGAAAGCAGGGCAGTACGCAAAGGGTGCATGCGAAAAGGCTCTTGTTCGGATGGACGCTACTGTATCGGGAGGTGTGCTTGCTGGCCAGTGACGGCGCGCCTTGAGTAGACTGGGCGACCGATCAGGAGTTCACATGTCAGAAATATTGCCGGATTATCCCTGTACTGCCGAGCTGGACGCGCGAGGATTGAGTTGTCCGCTGCCGCTGCTCAAGGCCAAGCTGGAGCTCAATCGTTTAGCTTCTGGAGCTGTGCTCAAGGTATTGGCGACCGACGCGGGCTCGCAGCGGGATTTCCGTGCCTTTGCGCGACTGGCGGGCCATTCCCTGGAGCATGAGGCCCTGTCCTGTGGCGTTTATGCTTACTGGTTGCGCAAGGCCTGAGCGGCCATAAGTACTTCTGCGGCATGGCCTGCCACTTTCACGCCACGCCACTCGCGCTGTAACACACCGTTGCTGTCGATCAGGAATGTGCTGCGATCAATGCCAAGGTATTCCTTGCCATACAGTTTCTTCAGTTTGATCACGTCGAACAGCTGGCACAGGGCTTCGTCCTTGTCGCTGATCAGTTCGAAAGGAAACGACTGCTTGCAGCGAAAGTTCTCATGGGATTTCAGACTGTCCCTGGAAACGCCGAAAATCAGCGTATCTGCTGCTGCAAAAGCGGCGTAGTGATCACGGAAGTCCTGCCCTTCAGTCGTGCAGCCGGGGGTGCTGTCCTTGGGGTAGAAATAGATCACTAGCTGGCGACCCCTGAGTGCCGAGAGTTGCACATGGCAACCGCTGGTGGCTTGGGCGACGAAATCTGTAACGGGCTGACCGACGGTTAACGTCATCTGAGATTCCTTTAAGGATGCTGGGGGCGCCAGGGTTCGATCAGGGCATCCAGGTTCAAGGCGTCTGCAAAGTCCAGGAATTGGTCACGCAGCCAGCTGATCTGGGTGCCTGCTGGCAACGTCACGGTCAGGGTTGCATTGAGCATGGTGCCGCCGGTTTGCGGTGCCAGGTAGGTGTCGCAGGTAAGGTTTTCCAGCTCTATCTTCTGGTCGGTAAAGAACTGGCAAAGCTCATTGAGGATGTCCGGACGATAGACTGCACTGACATAGGCAACATAGGGCAGGGCCTGGGGACGCGGTTCCTGGGCGGCGCTGCGGGTTACGTTGATGATGAAGGCATGTTTCTTGGCCAGCCCGGGAAGATTGGCTTCCAGTCGCGCCAGTGCATCCCAGCTGCCGGCAATTTGCAGTACCAGTGCGCTGTACTCGCCATGCCGGCTCAGGCGGGTGCTGATCACCGCGCAGCGGTTCTCCTGGCTGACACGGCAGAGCACGCTGGTCAGCTCCATGGAGTTGGCCCCAAGGGCGCTGATGACAAGGAATTGTTCGCGAACAGGAGGGGTGGACATGCAGCATTCCTTCAAAGGGAAGAGGGCACAGCAGTAATACGCTGATCAAGTGCGGCAGGTTAGCGAAAAGCGTGGCTCAGGGGAATGCTCCTCTGTTGTCCTTTGCTTGTGCAAGGCAGGTGTCGCCAGTACCATAACGCTCTAATTTTACAGCGGGAGCGGTTGCATGATTGCGGGCAGTATGGTGGCACTGGTCACGCCTATGGATGCGCAAGGCGAACTGGACTGGGACAGCCTGTCGAAGCTGGTGGATTTTCACCTGCAAGAAGGCACCAACGCTATAGTCGCGGTCGGCACCACCGGTGAGTCGGCAACGCTGGACGTAGCAGAGCATGTCGAAGTTATTCGTCGCGTCGTTGATCAGGTCAACGGTCGTATTCCTGTTATCGCCGGCACGGGTGGCAATTCAACCCGCGAATCGATCGAGCTGACGACCGCCGCCAAGCAGGCCGGTGCCGATGCCTGTCTGCTGGTGACGCCGTATTACAACAAGCCCACCCAGGAAGGCTTGTACCTGCACTTCCGGCATATTGCCGAGTCCGTGGCGATTCCGCAGATTCTCTACAATGTGCCCGGCAGGACAGCCTGCGACATGCTGCCTGAAACGGTTGAGCGCCTGTCGAAGATTGGCAACATCATCGGCATCAAAGAAGCTACCGGCGACTTGCAGCGTGGCAAGGAAGTGCTGGATCTGGTCAGCAAGGAATTTCTGGTTTACTCCGGCGATGATGCAACGGCGGCCGAGCTGATCCTGATGGGTGGCAAGGGTAATATTTCGGTCACAGCCAACGTCGCGCCGCGCGCGCTGAGCGACCTGTGTGCCGCTGCCATGCGCGGTGATGCTGTTGCTGCGCGTGCCATCAATGATCGCCTGATGCCCTTGCACAAGACACTCTTCATCGAATCCAACCCGATTCCGGTCAAGTGGGCGCTGCATGAAATGGGTCTGATCCAGGAAGGCATCCGCTTGCCCCTGACCTGGTTGAGCCCGCGTTGTCACGAACCCCTTCGGCAGGCCATGCGCCAGTCCGGCATTTTGGCTTAATCCGAGGTATTTCTGCGCATGAAGCGACTCGCCGGACTCTCCGCGCTCGCCCTGATCGTCTCCACTACCAGTGCTTGCAGCTGGTTGGGTCTTACTGGGAAAGATGGCTACTTCCGTGATCGTTCTGACGACTACCTTGCGTCGCGTCAGACGGCCCCCATGCAATTGCCTCCCGGCGTACAAAGCAAGCCTCTGGATGATCTGTTACAGATTCCGGTCAATGTGGCCAGCAGCACTGTTACCGAGTATCAGGTGCCGCGCCCGCCCTTGTTGTTGCCGACAACCGGCATCTACAGTGATTTCACCTTGCAGAAGGACGATGACAGCCGTTGGCTGGTCGCTCGGCGTTCTCCCTCTCAGGTTTGGCCGATGGCCATGCAGTTCTTCGAAGACAGCGGCTTCCGGATTGACCAGCAACAGCAGGCGACAGGCGAGTTCATGACCGCCTGGCAGCCGCGCAAGGATCTCTCTGCGGCGCTGGGTTCTGGCTCTGCGGATCTGGAAGACGGTAGCGATGATGGCGATATCCGTATCCGGGTTCGCGTTGAACCGGGCGTGCAGAAAGACACCACAGAGGTATTCGTGGCGACTGCCCTGCGCGAGAAGGACAGTGGTGATGAAGACCTCGAGTGGCTTACCGATACCGGCGTGGAAACCAGCTTGCTGGATGGTCTGATGACCAGCATGGCGAGCAATGATCAGGAAACCCCGCAGGTTTCGCTGCTGGCCGAACGAGAGTTTGATGCCCCTTCACTGGCCCGCTTGTCTGAAGACTCCAGCGGTCAACCGCTGCTGACCCTTGGGACTGACTTTGATCGTGCCTGGTCCAGCGTTGGCCGGGCGATTGAAGTCGCGGATATCCGCGTCGATGACCTGGATCGCACCACCGGTGTTTATTACGTCGATCTCGCCAGGGGGGCGCAGGAGCAGGTCCGCAGTGAACCGGGCTTCTTCGATTGGATCACCGGTGCGTCTGACGAAGAGGCCGAGGCTGAAGATGCAGATGCCCAGTCCGAACGTTTTGCCGTTCGTCTGATCGAGGAAGGGAAAACGGTTCAGGTAGCCTTGCTGACCAATGATGGCAATCCGGCTCCTTACGATGTGGCTTCACGGGTATTGGGCCAGCTGCAGACCGCTATCCTGACGCCAATACCGGCTCAGCCATAAGTCTTCGGGCTTGCCAGTCCAGTAACAATGGGCGAAAACCTGCCGGGGGCGAAATCCCACAGGTTTTCGCCCGTTTTTTTCAAGATGGAACCCTTAAATGACCACTCCTTCTTCCCTTAGCCTGAAGAAAATCTACTCAGGCAAAGTCCGCGATCTGTATGAAATTGACGCCCGGCGCATGCTCATGGTGGCGACTGACCGGCTATCGGCGTTTGATGTCATCCTTAATGAACCGATCCCGGAAAAGGGCAAGATCCTGACCGCGATCTCGAATTTCTGGTTCGACAAATTGCGTGACGTTATCCCTAATCATTTCACCGGTGATCGGGTCGAGGATGTGGTGTGCGCTGCAGAGTTGCCGCTGGTTGAAGGGCGGGCTGTGGTGGCCAAGCGTCTCAAGCCGGTAGCCGTTGAAGCGATTGTGCGCGGTTACATTGTGGGGTCGGGCTGGAAGGAGTATCAGAAGAGCGGCACGGTGTGCGGTATTCAGCTGCCCGCAGGGCTCAAGGAAGCGGCCAAATTGCCGCAGCCGATCTTTACCCCTTCAACCAAGGCGGCGGTGGGTGATCACGACGAGAACATCACC
>JACCEA011789438.1_pt1 | contig 30984 bp, 20 predicted proteins | sample 7449851 | NCBI WGS metagenome assembly JACCEA01 (sample SAMN15323453, study PRJNA562643) | freshwater metagenome | isolation source: river surface water | place: USA:Blue River Watershed | collected 2017-08-18
CGTATCTGTTCACGGCCTTTACGTACTAATTGCTGTATTGTAGGCATTGCTTACGTTCGTAATAAATTAAAATGGAGTGCAAAGGTAAGGCAAATAATTTATTATTCAAAAAAGTATCAGAATATTTTATTGGCATTTTTTTACACCGGAGCGCAAATATAAGCGAAACACACCTCCCTTTGCTGTAAAACAATGGTTGAAATGCATCAATTCAGTGATTTTTAACGCTTTCATACACTCATATTTCTATCTTTTTCTGCTACTTTTGTTATGAACCGGCAAAATCCACTCGGTAATAATAACAATTATGCCCTCAGTAGCATTGCAACAAAACAAACAACCGGCAATAAACAATAAGGCCCTCGTGTGGACCATTGTCGTTCACGCATTGTTGCTCCTACTGTTCATGTTGTTCAAATATACCATACCCACTACACATATAGCGGAAGTAGGCGGCGGGCTGGAAGTGAACCTGGGAACAAACGAAGATGGCAGCGGCACCGACCAGCCCATGTCTAAAAAAGACCCTTCAGAATTTAAAGCGACTGTTGTATATAAAAGTGTCGCGGTTAAAAGCTCGGTACCACAGAACATCATGCAGGCCACCGATGCCGACGCCCCATCCATAAACAATACGAGCAAAAAGAATGGCCACCAGGACGCCAACGAAAAGGGAAAGGCACAACCCAGCCCCCGCTACACATATCCCGGCGACGTAGGAAAGGGTGGCAATAGCGCCGTTCAGGATATGGCAGGCAAGAGCGAAGGTAATACTACCGGCAATGGTGACAGAGGCGTTCCGGGTGGCACACCGGGCGCTGACAATTACACCGGAACTCCGGGCAACGGAACCGGCGGAATTGGCCATACTTTATCCGGGCGCCACATCTCCCCCGATAAGTTTGAAGCGGAATTCAGCGAAAGCGGAAAAGTAGTAATACACGTCACTGTTGACCGCAACGGAAATATCGTCAACAAAAGGGTGAAGAGCTCCTCCGGTCCGAACCTCACAAGGATAGCACTGGATAAACTAGCCTCAGCCCGATTCAGCAAGAGTGATGGCCCTGAACCGCAACAATTCGGTGATGTTACCATCATTTTCAAAACACGCCACTGATCTTAATTATGGGCAATACCCCAACCTACCAACAGACTTTAGAATACTTGTATGAGCGCCTGCCAATGTTTTCACGCATAGGCAAAGCTGCACTAAAACCGGATCTTTCCAACACATTGAAACTGTGTGCCGCACTCGGTGATCCACAAAATAAATTCAGATCAGTTCATATAGCCGGCACCAACGGAAAAGGCAGCGTGAGCCACGGAGTGGCGGCTGCACTGCAGTATGCCGGGCACAAAACAGGACTCTACACATCACCTCATCTGGTAGACTTTCGTGAGCGTATCCGCATAAACGGAGTGCCGGTTGAAGAACAATGGATAGTTTCGTTTGTTGACCGAATGCGTAACACCATTGAAGAAGTGCAGCCATCTTTCTTTGAGATCACAGTAGCAATGGCATTCGACTATTTTGCGGAACAGAAAGTTGAAATCGCTGTAATTGAAACCGGGTTAGGTGGCCGCCTCGACAGCACCAACATTATCACTCCCCTACTCTCAGTCATCACCAACATCAGCTACGACCACAAAGACCTTTTAGGCAACACACTGACGGAGATAGCTAATGAAAAAGCGGGCATTATCAAACCCGATATTCCGGTGGTGATCGGAGAACAGCACAAGGAAACTGAACGTGTATTCTTTGAGCATTCGGTACATAAACACAGCACCATCCACTACGCCGATTCGCTTTGGGGAATGGTACGCACGGGACAGGATCATGAATACCAAAATTTCAAAGCGGTAAACAACGCCAAGCGCGAAATGTATGATCTGCGTACCGACCTGAAAGGGCACTATCAGCAACACAACCTGAAAACCATTCTCACTGTAGCGGAGTTACTCACTTATCAGGGCTATCGCACAACCGTACCTGCCACCATTGCAGCGTTAGACCGTGTAAGAAAAACTACCGGATTGCGCGGGAGGTGGGAAGTAGCATCCACCACACCGCTTATTATTTGCGATGTAGCGCACAATCCTGCCGGATTGCAGGAAGTACTGCAGCAATTCGATCAACTGAAATCGATCGGCACCAAACATGTCATCCTTGGTTTTGTATCAGACAAAGATGTTGACGCGGCTCTCGCCCTATTTCCAAAAGATGCAACCTACTACTTCACCAATGCGCAGATACCTCGTGCCATGCCGGCTGATGTACTCGCGCAACACGCCGGTGCTGCGGGGCTCACAGGCACTACCCATGCCGATGTAAGTGCCGCCCTGGAATCAGCTCATAGTAACATGAAAGAAAATGATGCACTGCTCATCACAGGCAGTTTCTTCATTGTGGGTGAAGCACTGGAAGCCTTAGAAAAGAAATAGAGTTACAAAGAAAACGCAGGTACTACTAACGGCTATTATTCTCAACTGCGAGAACCGTCCTTAATTGCAGGTCATGTGCAGCACGCATGATCGCAACGATATTGTCGGCAGTTGCTTGTTTATCGGCGTTGATAACAACCGTCGGCTCAGCATCCTGCGACTTGGCGATAGCTGCCGATATCGAAGACTTAAGAGAATCAACAGCAACCATCGTTGTACCAACAAAGAACTCCTGTTTATCATTCACCGAAACCACAACTGTTTGCTTCGCCTTAGTATCGCTCTTTGCTTTCGGGATACTCAGTTTTACAACATTTGGATTAGCCAGCGTAGATATAATAAGGAAGAACAGCAACAGAATGAACAATATGTCATTCAGTGCTGATGAATGTCCCTGCGGATCGTGTGCCTGCCGTCTTCTGATGTTCATCTTCCGTAGTTGGGATTAAATTACTGGAGTGTATCTAAAAACTCAGCCGATGCCGACTCGATCTTGTTAACAGTCTTATTTATCTGCGCGTTCAGGTAAGCATATCCCACATAGGAAAGCAGGCCAATTATAAGTCCCACCGCCGACGTGACCATCTTTGTATAGATACCTCCCGCTATAGTCTCGAGCGAGAATCCCTGATGTTGCACATTGAAGAACAATATGATCATACCGGCAATTGTACCCAGGAACCCGAAAATAGGCGCAATACCTGAAATGGTTGACAGTATTGAAACATTCTTTTCCAGTTGATACACTTCCAAACGCCCTGCACTCTCCATCGACTTTTCGATATAGTCAATAGGCTTACCGATCCTGCTGATACCCTTCTCTATCACACGGGCCACCGGTGTATTGCTCCCTTTACACGCCGCCACCGCAGCTGCAGTGTTTCCGGTAGCAATGGATTGCTGCACCCTTACTACCAAAGTAGGATCAACAGAACCTGCTTTTCTGATAGTCATCAGACGCTCCAAAAACACGTACACCATGATAATGGAGCACAGAAGCAACGGGATCATCAATGCACCACCCTCCTGCAACAGATTAAATAATGATATCTTTTCTGTCGAAGCAACTGAGGCTGCATCAGCAACAGTTTTCACTGCTGTGTCGACCTGAAGAAAGAAAACAGATAGTAAAGTCATGCGCTTTTATTGTTCAAGACAAATGTAACTAAAATTGACAAACACGGTGGCCCGCCTACGCATTTGTGGTTTTTTTAACCATTTCGGACTCAGACCGATCAGGCACAGTCAAAAACAGCCATTCAAATCCGCTACACACTAAGCACCCTGATCATTTCGAGCAGGTCGTCGCTTATCGGAGTATTACCCTTCACCACCCGGGTAAATGGAGTATGTACCACTTGATCATTCACCACTCCGAGCATTACCTGTGTATTCCCGCTACGCAGTGCATTTACTGCTGCATGCCCTAGTCTGCTCGCTAATATCCTGTCGGCACATGTTGGAGCCCCACCCCGTTGAATATGTCCCAACACACAACTTCTGACATCCAGCTTCGGAAAACGCTGTGCCACACGCTCGTGCACCTCCTTGGCCCCTCCAAAGTCGTCGCCCTCCGCCACTACTATAATATGTACCGCCTTTTTACGCCGTTCATCGGCATCTATCCGGTTCAGTACCTCTTCAATATCTGTTTTTGTTTCAGGTATCAGAATATCCTCGGCACCACAGGCTATGCCGCTGTGCAAAGCAATGTAACCAGCATCCCGGCCCATCAACTCCACAATAAACAGCCTGTCATGAGCTTCAGCCGTATCACGTATCTTGTCTATTGCTTCAACGGCTGTGTTGACCGCGGTATCAAAACCGATAGTAAAATCAGTACCGGCAAGGTCTTTATCGATAGTACCGGGCAAACCGACAGCAGGAATGGTGTGCCGTTCAAAGAAACTCACCGCCCCCCTGAAAGTGCCATCACCACCTATCAGCACCAGTCCTTCTATCCCGTGCGATCTCAACTGAGCATATGCCTTGTCCATCCCTTCATTGGTCATAAACTCCTTGCTTCTGGCCGTCTTAAGAATGGTTCCGCCCCGCTGAATGATATTAGAAACATCTGTGGTGGACATCCGCACAATATCACCTTCAATCATTCCCTGATACCCTCGCCTGATACCAAACACCTCCATACCGTGAAAAATACCTGTCCGCACCACCGCCCTGATAGCAGCATTCATTCCCGGACTATCTCCGCCGGATGTCATTATCCCGATTTTTTGTATCTCCTTCGCCATGACTACAAGTTACGCTCATTCTGTTCTCCCGACAACCCCAAAACTTAAAAAAATGTTATCTCAGATGCAGTTTTTGTCATTTTCGCAAATGCGAGTATCTTTGCACATGGCAATAAAATCTAAGTTCTACGGCGAAGGCCTCACGTTCGATGACGTCCTTCTCATGCCGGCTTACTCCGAAGTACTACCACGCGAAGTAAGTATAGTTACCAATCTCACAAAAGATATCCGAATCAATATTCCAATGGTCTCTGCTGCCATGGATACTGTTACGGAAGCACCTCTGGCTATTGCGCTTTCACGTGAAGGCGGAATGGGCATCCTGCATAAGAACATGAGTATTGACCGTCAGGCCGATCAGGTTCGCCGGGTAAAACGCTCTGAAAACGGGCTCATTCTCGATCCCATCACGCTTTCCCCTGACGCAACAGTTGCCGATGCACTCAAGATCATGAAGGAGAACCGCATTGGTGGTATCCCGATTGTAGATAAGAATTCACTTCTGGTAGGTATGCTCACCAACCGAGACCTCCGCTTCGAAAAGAACAATAAGAAAAAGGTGAGCGAGGTAATGACCAAAGAGCGTCTGGTGACAGCGCCCATCGGCACCGACATGGTCAAAGCCGAGCGCATCCTGGAACAATACAAGATCGAAAAACTGCCGATAGTGGACAAAAAAGGAAAGCTGATGGGACTCATCACTTTCCGCGATACGATCCAGCTGAAAAGCCACCCCAATGCAGCCAAAGACAGCATGGGTCGCCTGGTGGCAGGTGCGGCCATTGGCATAACAGCCGACATACTTGATAGGGTTGAAGCATTGAAACATGCAGGGGTAGACGTAATTACACTCGACAGCGCACACGGCCACTCAAAGGGTGTGATCGATGCAGTGAAAAATGTAAAAAAGAACTTCAAGACGCTACCTATCATAGCAGGTAACGTTGCTACCGCGGCCGGCGCGAAGGCGCTAGCTGCCGCAGGTGCCGATGCCGTAAAGGTTGGTGTTGGTCCGGGCTCTATCTGCACTACCCGCGTTGTAACAGGTGCCGGTGCGCCACAGCTCACTGCCATCATGGAAGCGGCTAATGCACTGAAGAAGACTGGCATCCCTGTTATTGCCGACGGAGGCATCCGCTATACGGGCGATATGGTTAAAGCTATCGCTGCAGGCGCATCATGCGTTATGGCCGGTTCTATTTTCGCAGGCACGGAGGAAAGCCCCGGCGAAACGATCATTTATGAGGGACGTAAGTTCAAGTCATACCGCGGTATGGGTTCTGTAGAAGCGATGCAGGAAGGTTCTAAAGACCGCTACTTCCAGGACATGGAAGCAGATATTAAAAAACTAGTTCCGGAAGGCATCGTTGGTCGCGTCCCTTACAAAGGCCAACTGAATGAGGTGGTACAACAGTTCGTTGGTGGCCTCCGTGCCGGCATGGGCTATTGCGGCGCTAAAGACATTGCAACACTTCAGAACAACTCTCAATTCGTTCGTATCACCCCAGCAAGCATGGCGGAAAGCCATCCGCATGATGTGGTGATCACGAAAGAAGCGCCAAACTACAGCCGCTGATTCTTATTGACAACATTCACCAGAGCGCACCGGTATATCCGGTGCGCTTTTCTTTTTACTCCCTGTACAACTATTGACTTGATACTTCTTTTTTGTACATTTAGTAATATATCTCCCCTTTTATGAGCTTTTCACGTAGAAATTTCCTTCGTTCGGCGTCTGTGCTTGCAGCTCTGACAGTTGCCGAAATGCAGTCACTTGCCGCTTCGGCACAAATAGCCGGCGCCGGCAAAGATGTGCGCAATGACGACGAAGAATTTTGGAGAAACGTGCGACTCATGTTCCCGCTGTCAAAAGACCTGACCTACCTGAACAACGGCACCTTCGGTCCATCACCCTACCCTGTTATCGAGGCGGTAAAGGCAGGCATGATGGAAAGCGATATGAACGGACAGTATGGAAGCTGGGAAAACACAGTTGCGAAAGTGGCAAAGTTCGTTGGAGCCAATGAAAATGAAATAGCGTTGACACATAATGTCACGGAAGGCATAAACATCGGTTGCTGGGGACTACCGCTGCAGAAGGGGGATGAAGTGATCATTACCACGCACGAACACATGGGCAATGCCATGCCTTGGATGAACAGGCAGAAAGTTCATGGCATCGTTGTAAAAACATACACACCGGCATCAACGGCCGATGAAACGTTGAACCGCATCAACAGCCTCATTACTAAAAAAACACGCGCCATTGCAACACCTCACATTCCATGCACTCAAGGGCAGGTTCTACCCGCAAAAGAGATATGCACGCTGGCGCGCGATAAGGGGATTTTCTCTGTGATTGACGGAGCACATGGACCGGGCATGATACCGCTTGACCTGCACGATATGGGCTGTGACACCTATGCGTCATGCTCACACAAGTGGATGCTCGGCCCGAAAGGTACGGGCTTCCTTTATGTTCGGAAAGACTTCCAAAATACCCTTCAAGCGTACACCATTGGCGCAGGCGGCGACAACGGAAAATGGGATCTGTTATCAAAACCAATGGCCACCACATCTGACTATGTTGACAGTGCACACCGCTACTATGGCGGCACCCAGTCAAACGGACTTTATGCAGGCGTTGTTGCCGCAATAGACTTCATAGAGACGATCGGGGCAAACAACATATACGAGCGAATCAAATTCCTCGGCAAATACACGCAAGATGGGCTTTTGTCTTTCGGCGAAAAAGTTGAGCTATTGACACCAACGGAAGAACGGTCTCGCGCAGGTGTGAACGGCTTCCGTGTAAAGGGTATCGACTTCCAAAAGTTCTATGGCATGTGCTCGGAGAAAAAGATGCGCATTCGTGCGGTGCCCGAAAATGGACTTAATTCCCTCAGGGTTTCCACACACATCTACAATAACCCGCATGAAGTAGATATGCTCATGGAAATAGTCAAAAAGGCGGTAGGCTGATCTGCTATTCAGTTTTGGATACGATCTCGTGAATGATTGTATCCATCTCTTCTACTTTTGCCTTAAGGCCGATCAACATCTGATTCCTTTCTTCAACAGGAGCATCGTCGTCTTCCAGAAACTGAACGATACCCATTACCGTAGATAGTGGCCCTCGCAACTTATGTGACTGCACCCACGCAATATCACTCAATCGTTGATTCTTCTCTTCAAGGGATTCAATCATTTTCACGTATTGGGAGATATCACGCAAAAAGCAACTGACGCCTGTCACCGCACCGAACTCGTTCCTAATGCCCTTAAAACGCAACTGTACATGAGCGGCTACCGCCTCGTTTACCGGCACTTTCTCTATTACGTCAAAACTACCCGAATCGAGCGCATTCTTGTATCCTTCTTCAATTCTTCCAGCCAATACTATCTCGGTTTCAAATCCGGGAAATCGTTGCCCTACCGACGGTGAATCCATACCTTCTCGCCGCACCATATCACGAAATGCCTTGTTAAATGCGAGTAAAGCACCTGAAGCGTCTACCGACCACAATACGTCATCGGTATTTTCTATCAATGCCATGAAATTCAACTCGTCGGTCCTTATTTTTTGTTGCAGAATCGCCTCCTTCTCTGCACTCACTCTCGTTATCTCGGCAGCTTCTACTTTCAATTTCGCATTGTGCTTTCGGTAGTCTTTCAATAAACGCACAATGAATAAAATTGCAAGAACAGATAACACTATCGCGAGAATAAGTATCACATTCTGCTGCCCGCGTATCTGCATGTCTTTTTCAAGTAACAATATCTGCTTCTCATGATGCGCATTATCTAAACCATGTGCAATAGAGTTATTGAGTACCTGCTTTGTTCGTTTCCACTTTATCTCCTGCAAAGAATCATACTGTTTCTCTGTTTTGTGTTCCTCTTCATAGTTGCCTACCGACTTATAATACCTCACTCGCACCCCGGCCCGCCTGATAGATAGCTCCAATACATCGCACGACCGAATGATCTGAACTGTATCTTCCATCATTTTATCTACCTGCTGCAGAAGCTCTAAAGCCTCTTTCCCGCGCCGAACCGAAACGTACAGATCTGCGAGCTTCAGTCTGTTAAACAACTGATCTTGTAGATTTCTGTTTCCATGAGCATTCAATTCGATACTTTCCCTCAAATACAACTCCGCTGAGTCCTTTATACCGAGTTTCCTGTAAGCATCTCCCAGGTTACCCATTACCACAGAAAGAGCCTCATTCCATTTGTTGCTATCGCTGCAGTCTCCCTTTTTTGCCAATACAAATGCTATCGCACGATAAAAGTAAGCAAGGCTGCTGTCCGCCATTCCCACCCCCACATACGCTAGTCCGATGTTCGAAAGTAACTCCTGATTTCTTATATCATTCTCTAACGAGACTTGTTTGCACATCATCAGTTTCTCATGCGAGGACTTGAATAGTCTTAAAGCCTCTGCATACCTACCCTCCCCATAATTAGACATGCCTATTCTGTAGAGGTATACGTGCTGACTGCATGGCGAATTTGAACGAATTGCAATATCTTCTGCTAAATCAAAACACTTGAAAGCATCCGCATAGCGACCCAACGAATAAGCACTATTCCCCTTCCACATGTACGTCTTAAAAAGTTGTCCTGTGTCAAATTCGTCAGGATATGCGCTAATCAGATTCAGAATACTATCCGCGATTTGGTACGATTTCCCAAATTCCCTTTGTACTTCCTGAGCAATGGTGTACTTACGCGACAGCACCCTGTATCTGTCGATCGCACTCAAATCCCTGCCCGCTAGCATGCTATCAATCACATGTACCATACGGCTGGCACCCAATTTTTCGACTGAAAAAGCAGTTGATCCAAGTATACTGTCAACAACCGGATTGTTTCCTGTACGCATATCACGCTGCTCACACCCGAATATAACCATCACCAGCGCGATAGCACACATCCAATACACTATGTACGTGTTCGGTTTTGCTCGATATCTATTTTTCACCGGATTTGATTTTAATTACATTCTGCCCTACCCTTCTTATACTACCGCAGTTTATGGGAACTGAAGAAAGCAACAATAGCCAAATGTGGTAACAGACGAAAATATTTCCGTCATACTTTCTGTTGTCTTCAAAACTACAAGAAAATCATCATATAAGGGTAGGCAATTCCCATAAGCCACTAATAATAGATTGACTCTACTTCCCGAAATTTGAGGAAACACGGAAATTTTTACCGCAAGACGCTATTTGTGACAAAAAAGAAGTCAGTTATCACCAGCTTAAGCAGCACCAGGAATCATTAACTCAACCCGGCACTGCTACAGGTCAGCAACACTATGTTAACAGACGAAATCGACCTGAAGATCTTCAAAGGCATCACAATAATAACCCAGTACAACCCTCACCGGGAACAACCATACCCACTCAATATAGTTTTGCAATTCAGGGGTTTACTTCGATCATCAGAGGCAATTCTCAACTTCAGGGCAGAGTATGCGACGGGTGTTCCCGGATCATTGAAGAACGCCATAGACTGTCCCTAACCTCCTGCAAATACTCAAAAAACAACGACACATATCACACCCTCAACTCTTAGTCTTCAGGACCGCCAATCGCTCTTGGTGACGCTGCAAGATATTTACACCAATACAACCGACGACACAAACTGGTTACCCCCATCAAAACAAATATCTCACCAACCGGCGCGATCACCGACAATGGAACAAAAGAACGGATTCTTCACGTTATGCACGCATTGGTAGCGCTGACAGACTAAAACACCCCCTTTCAGGTGATAAACTATCGACAATAATTGTGTTTATTTACACAAACTCAGTGTATGAAACGCTTACTGGCAATTTTATCATTCCCGGCACTACTCTACTCTTGTAACGACAATCAAGTGCCTCATGCCAATTCAGGCGGCAAACTGGACTCGCTTTTCTCATCCTACTGGGAAGAACGATTACAGCTCTTCCCGCTGGAAGCAACCGGCATCGGCTACAACCGATATAATGACCAACTGACCATTACAATTGCACAGTCTTTCCGCGACAGCCTCGCGCGCTTCTATAAGCGCTACGAAGATATTGCCACGAGCATTGATACGAATGGTCTTACTCCTGAAAAAATGATCAGTCGTAGCCTCTTCCTGCACGAAATGAAGATGAACCTGGAGGGACTGAAACACCCTACCCACCTCATGCCCATCACGCAGTTCTGGTCCTTTACGCTCGAGTTGCCACAACTCGGATCGGGCAGCGGCAACCAGCCTTTCAAAACTGTTGCTGATTATGACAATTGGCTGAAGCGACTGTCTGCAGTACCGGCATGGGCCGACACCGCCATTGCCAACATGCGTAACGGAATAATAAATGGCTGGATACTACCGAAAAGTCTCGTTGTTAAGATATTGCCGCAACTGCGCGATGTGGTTGTTGCCAACGACACTTCCAGCATTTTCTACGGCCCGATCCGCAATCTGCCCGACAGCTTCTCTGCTGAAGACAAGGCAAGGCTCACAATCGCCTACAAAAATGCTATACAGAACGTCGTGAACCCTACCTACATAAAACTCCATCACTTCTTCGAAAAAGAATACCTGCCACACAGCCGTACTTCAAGTGGTATTATCGGAGTGCCGGGTGGACTCGATTACTACAATTATTGTATCCGGTACTGGACCACAACCGACCTCCACCCCGATACTATTTATAACATAGGTCTGCGCGAGGTAGCCCGAATGGAAGCCGAGATGAACAAGATAAAGGATAAAGTAGGCTTCGCCGGCACGCTGCAACAATTTTTCAAACACATAAGTGAAGACAGAAAATTTTTCCCTTTCACTAAACCTCAGCAGGTAATAGACAGTTTCTGGAACATCAAGCAACAAGAGGATCCGCAACTCAAAAAACTCTTCAACAACACTCCTAAAACTCAATTCACCATCAGGCAAACCGAAGCATTCCGTGCGGCTTCCGCCAGCGCCGAATACAATCAGGGGTCTGAGGACGGCACACGCCCCGGCATTTTCTACGTACCCATCTTAGACCCAACAAAATACAATTGTGTGGCGATGGCGACGTTATTCCTGCACGAGGCAATCCCCGGACACCACTACCAGATATCGTTGCAGCAGGAAAACAAAGGACTTCCTGCATTCCGTCGGTTCCTTTGGTATGGCGCCTATGGCGAGGGTTGGGCACACTACTGCGAAACGCTGGGAAAAGATCTGGGCCTTTATGATGACCCCTACCAGTACTTTGGCCACCTCAGCGATGGCATTCATCGTGCCATTCGACTCGTAGTGGACATAGGCATGCACTACAAAAACATGAGCCGAGAAGATGCGATCAGATATATGATGGATCATGAACTGATCAGTGAAAGTGAAGCAACTGCTGAAATAGAGCGATATATGGCCATACCGGGCCAGGCCCTTTCATACAAGATCGGACAGATGGCCATCAGCACAGAGCGGAAACATTATAGCGAAGTGTTGGGCGATAAGTTCAACATAGCGGCCTTCCACGATGAGGTGCTGAAGGATGGCTGCGTGCCGTTAAGTGTGCTGAAAGACAAGTTGGAAAACTGGAGTAAAAAACAACAATAGCACCGGGATCATTTCTATAAAGCCGATAGCCCTCGCGACTATCGGCTTTTTTTATTGCCCCACTGCCTGCATTGTACTCTTCTTTTGTCTATGTCTGGCATTGAAACTCAACCCGATCCTCGGCGACACCCGCAATGCGAAATCCCCATAGGAATAAGGGCCATTAGATGGGTCTGTCGTTATTCTCCCTACAGCGAACTGGAAGTAAACCGGATCGAGATTCAAAGCAAGTCCATGGCACAGATTGGCACCGATACCCAATGAACTACCGGTGGCGAATCCGCGGTCACGGATCTGATATACTCCCTTGGGGCGGTGATCTACTGCATTGCTCCAGAAACCAATAACCTCCGGCTGCATATACCAGAAGAACGTCTTCCCCCTCCCTATCTTTCGATTTAGCCGCATAAAACAGCCTGCGGCATTGTAATGAGATACATACCGTCCATTATCACTATTGGTATAGATCCGATTATAATTCACACCTGCTATCGACCGGCCACTATACTGATATCCAAGTCCGCCGGATATACCATAACCTTCATTGCGATAATCGAAATTGGCATAACCGAAGAGTGTATTCTTTTGAGCCGTTGAAAGGTGAGCACACGACACAAAGAAAGCAGCAAAAACATTCGATCTGACCGGATATCTCATAGGTATAATTTTATGTCCTACTCAGCTGCAACTCCCATAGCGGCCTTTCTCATTGCGGTGGCTGTCGCATCGCCTAAGTACCTGTCTATGGTGCGTTCTATAAGGTAGATGAGGGGAGTTAACACAATCGCCATCACAAACTTGTAAGAATAGTTCACAAGGCATATGGCTATCACTCGCTGGTAACTCCAGTCTTTCCCGATTTTAAATGCGATGAACAAGACGATAAAGCTGTCTATAAGCTGCGACACCACTGTCGACCCTGTAGCACGCAACCAAACCTTTTTCTCACCGGTAGCTTTTTTGATCTTATGAAACACCCACACATCCACCAACTGACTCACCAAGAACGCACTTAGGCTCCCGGCAATGATCCACATACCCTGACCGAATATGCCACCAAACGCAGCCTGCATATCAGGCACGCCTGCCTGCACCTGACTGCCCGTCCAGAAAGATGTATCGGGCGGTATCTCTATGGCAGCATAGAACATCAGAAACGCATAGCAGATCAGACCCACTGCTATATACGATATTCTCCTCACGGCCTTTGGTCCGAAATACTCGTTCACAACATCGGTCATTATAAACTCAAGTGGCCACAGCAACACACCGCACGTCAACGTGTAGGTGAGCCCATCTTCTCCCAATAAGGAGAATGGCTTTGGCACCAATCCAAGCACCTTTTCAAGAGAAAATAGTTTACCACCTATGCACTCGGCTATCAGCGCATTTGCAACAAAAAATGAAGCAATGACCACAAACAATTTGGTCGGCTTATCGGCAAGTATTTTGTGTACCATTAATGGTGTTTTTCTCTCTGATTATACCGGCACTATCCCTGACTCTGCATTTTTCGCCCGTTAGTATATGCCCGCCATTTCTCTATCACTTGCGCCATATCCTGTGGCAGTTCCGAACTAAAATGCACTTTCTCGTTAGTTGCCGGATGGGTAAAACCCAATTCCTTTGCATGAAGTGCATGTCTCGGCAATACTTCAAAACAGTTATCAATAAACTGCTTGTACTTACTGAACACTGTCCCTTTCACTATCCTGTCGCCACCGTAAGTTGCATCATTAAACAGTGGATGACCTATGTGCTTCATGTGTACCCTTATCTGGTGTGTGCGTCCTGTCTCCAATCTCAACTCCACCAGCGTCACATAATTAAATCGCTCCAGCACCTTGTAATGAGTGATTGCTTCCTTACCATGCTCCCCATCTGGAAACGCATCCATCACCTTTCTGAATCGCAGATTTCGGCCGATATGTGCCACTATCGTCCCTTCATCTTCCGGAAGGTCGCCCCACACCAGCGCTATGTATCTGCGATACACGGTATGCTTCTTGAACTGTGCCGCAAGCTTTGTCATTGCGTCATCTGTCTTAGCGATCACTATAAGCCCGGTCGTGTCTTTATCTATCCTGTGAACAAGCCCTACCCTATACAAGTGACTCACCTCAATATTTTCCTGCTGCAGATAGAATGAAAGCGCATTTACCAATGTGCCGCTATAGTTTCCACATCCCGGATGCACCACCATGCCGGCCGGCTTGTTGATGATCATAAGGGTTGCATCCTCATAAGCTATATTTAGTGGAATATCCTCAGGAATAACTTCCTGACTTTCCGGCCTTCTGGTCTCAAATACTACTATTACATCGCCGGCCTTTACTTTGTAGTTCGATTTTACAACCTTATCATTCACCAGGACAAATCCGTCATCAATTGCCTGCTGAACTTTATTTCGTGTGGCTCCTTCCAATCGGTTCAGCACAAACTTATCCAACCGCAGCGGCTCCTGACGTTTATCCGTAACAATACGTAGCCGCTCCACAGGCTCTTCGCCGGCTTCACTCAGCTCCGCATCCGGATCCTCATCATCCCATATATCTTCCGTATCGTTTGCTTCAGACATGCGGCAAATATAAGCGTTTAGCCTCCAACCACATGCCGCGACCTTGTGCCAAAATTTCTTTTGGATTTTTATCGGTTTTACGTTCTATTTGTTGAAACTTCGTTAAATTTAATTGATGAAACAATTCAGTTTATATCCACCATTTGCGACCAAAGCCCTTAAGCCGGGCCTGATTCTCATTGCGGAACCATTACTGAATGATGCCAATTTCACCCGCTCTGTTATCCTTTTATGTGAGCACAGCGACGAAGGCTCAGTAGGGTTCGTGCTCAACCACCCCACTGAGATAAGACTTGGCGATATCATAGACGGACTTCCATCAGGCGGGCCAACCGTATTTAAAGGCGGCCCTGTTCAGCCCGACACCCTCCATCTGATGCACAGGGTCCCCCACTATCTGGGCCAGGGCAAAAAGATCACAAACGGTGTATATTGGGGTGGCTCGTTCGACGACCTGTATGACGTCACTACAAGCAAACCATTCAACGAATCAGACATACGTCTTTTTCTTGGTTACTCCGGTTGGGCTCCCGGCCAGCTCGAAGACGAAATCAAAGAAGGCACATGGCTCATAGCCGATGCCAGTGAAGAGATGATTTTTAATGCCAGCAACGATGAGCTCTGGAAACTGGCCATAGCATCGCTCGGCAGAAAATATGCGCACCTCGCCCACATACCTACCGACCCGCAGATGAATTAATTGTCCTGTAAAAGTTCGGATTAATTACCTGATGTAGCCAAGTATCTTCAGCATGCTTTGTGGTGTCTGCTCGCGTGCATACAACCAATCCTCCAGCTTGCCGTCCTTGCCATACTCCACCACTATATGCTTCGGACTCGGTATCATACAATGTTTGATACCACCATATCCCGCCAATTGATCCTGGTAAGCACCAGTATGGAAGAACCCGATATAAAGCGGCTCAGGACTCTTTTCTTTATCAAGCTTTGGTAGGAACACTGCATTGATATGCTCCTCCGATGTATAGAAATCATGACTGTCGCAGGTAAGGCCACCAAGATGAACTTCCTGATACTCCTTATCCCACTTATTAATGGGCAACATCAGGAACTTCTCCCCGATACCCCACGTGTCCGGCAACGTAGTAATGAACGAGCTGTCGATCATGTACCAGATCTCACGGTCGTTCTGCATCTTCTCATCCAGCACACTATACACAACTGCGCCGGCCTCGCCTACAGTAAAGGAACCAAATTCAGTGTAAATATCCGGAACGTCTACCTTGTTTTTGCGGCAGACCTTCTTTATCGTCGACACGATCTCATTGATCATGTAGTTATAATCGTAATCAAAGTTCAGTGAGTGCTTAATCGGCAATCCACCACCAATATTCAAACCTTCCAACTCAGGACAAACCTTTTTCAACTGGCAATAAATGTTGAGCACCTTATTCAGCTCACTCCAGTAATAAACGTCATCCTTGATTCCTTTATTCATAAAGAAGTGCAGCATCTTCAGCCTAAACTTCTCATTACCCTTTATCTTGTCTACGTAAAACTCAAGTACATCCCTGCTTCTGATACCCAACCTTGATGTGTAAAAATCGAAGGTAGGCTCCTCCTCACTCGCAATCCTTATCCCGATGTTCACAGGATGTTTCGCCCTGATAGATTTCTTGTAGTCTTCAAACTCAGTCTTATTGTCAATGATCGGTATCACATTCTTGAACCCCCCATTAATGAGCTTCGCTATGTTACGTGTGTACTGACGTGTTTTGAAACCATTGCAGATCACGAAAATATCCTTCGTTATCTTCCTCCTTTTGTATAACTGCCAGATTATGTCAATATCATAGGCAAACGAGGTCTCCAGATTCACGCCATGCTTCAGCGTCTCTTCAACAATAAAGGAAAAATGGGAACTCTTGGTACAATAACAGTATACGTACTTTCCATCATATTTGTGCTTCCTAATCGCATCGGCAAACATCTTCTTTGCCTTATTGATCTGCATACCTATCTTGGGCAAATACGTCAGCTTGAACGGAGTTCCGTATTTTTCGATAAGGTATTTCATATCCACCCCGTTGAATGTGAGGTTATTGTTGTCATTCACATCAAATCCCTCCTGAGGAAAATGGAAGGTTTGGTGTACGAGGTCGGTATATGTATTGTTCATCTACTGCAACAAAAAACGGAAGTTAGTACAGATTTTTACTCAACAAAATTAATTATTTACAAACAGGAATAAGTGTTTTTCGAAAATAATTAATCCTGATATTTTCTAATCCTAACCTTCATCTATTTTCCTCCCTTAAGATACATATCAGGCCCCTGTAAAACTTCCATCAACCGATCAGGATACTTGCAAGACCTAAACCCATACTTCTCATATAATCCATGTGCGTGTATCGTAGAAAGCATCATCCTGCGCAATTGCTTCACCCAAGGCATCCCTAGCAGCACATCCATCATGGCAGTACTTAACCCCTTGCCCCTGTGCGCCTCCTCCACAAATACGTCAGCCAGATAAGCGAAAGAGGCATAGTCTGTTACAAGCCGCCCGTAGCCCACTTGGCGCCCATCAAATAACACACCTACGCAAAACGAATTATCAAAAGCCGTCTTAACTAAGCTGAAAGGTATTCCCTTACTCCAATAGGCTTCTTCCGACAGCCATCGATGAATATCACCTATCACCATTTTTTCCTTGTCTGTTGTGATGGTATATCCATCTTGCTCCAAGGTCACGTGTTCCATTATATAGCATTATTTTACAATTACCTCTACCTATCGTGCTGCATCTCTTGTCTGCTTATATCCTCTGTTCACCAAAAAAACACTTACTGCAATGGCAACAAAAGCAAGGAATATATAAATAGTCAACTGCTCACCGAGTAGCATGCTGCCCGCCAGCACTGCAATTAACGGATTCACATAAGCATATATTGTAGCAACACCCACTGGCAGAACATCCAGCACATACATATATGCGGCATAAGCCAATACCGATCCGAATATTATGAGGTAAACGAGCGCAATTACGCCATCTTTGTCCCACCACTTGAAAGTAGAAAGATCGTCAGCAACCGGACTTATCATCAACATAAAAACCCCACCAAACATCAATTGCATCCCGCTGTTAAATAGCGCATTGCTGGCTTTACCATGTTTCTTGTTCAGAGTACTGCCCAGGGCCCAACTGGCAGTTGCCAGCAATGTCACCGCCATGCCTCCCAGATAGCGCGGGTCTGACATCTCAGCAAAATTCTGTCTGAAAATAAGCACCACCCCTGCAAACCCCAACACCATTCCTCCAACTATCGCTGCATTCAGTTTCTCCCTCCCCGCCGACAACAATCCGAACAAAACCGCAAACATCGGCATCAAAGAACATAACAACGCCGCAATGCCACTGGGAATATACTTCTCACCCCACGTCACCCCACCATTACCTATAGTTAGCATCAGAAAACCCAACATCATTTGCCGCATTACAGCCTGTCGTGTCAATCCTGTCTTCCTATCCCTCAACAATCCCACCAATATCAATATGAGCCCCGCCACTACCTGTCTGACACCAGCAAACAGAAATGGAGGGTAATGCAAAACACCTACCCTTATGGCCAGGTAGGTAGTGCCCCACACAATGCAGATAAACGATAATGCGAGATAGGCTTTTGTTTGTTTAGTCATATTTATTTCGCCATCGGACGACGGACGCAAAGGTGAGCTATTTTCTAATCATGGGCTACATCATTAACGCACCGATGCAACCGATTATTTCACAACCTTGCATGCACTCATTAATCTACCCTCTTTCACAATCTTCCTTATTGCCTTTTCATCACCGGCCATTGAACAATCCCAAACCTCTTTGATCCCACGCTTTTCTGTGATCAATAAATACAGATCATCCGCCGTCGGTTGCGCATGGACCATTTTCGCATATTCGGCCCTGGTGATCACCAGTACGGCTCCAGTAACCGATACATTCTGCGCTGATACCCAGTAATCATTCCCAAGCAGCTTAGGCACATTCTTGATTACGTCGGCAGGTCGCGGCACCCAACTCACTTTTTTACCATCCGGCGACAACCCAACCAGCACATACCTGGCACAGTCGTATTTACTCTTAAATACATAGGCACCACTACCCGGGTTCACCTGTGCTGCAACTGCGCTCGAAAAGAAAATCGCAACTACAATCGTAAAAAGAGCTATTGTTCTCATATTCCCTGCAATGTATAATGGTTCCTCAAAAAAGAAGAGAGCTCCTTTCGAAGCCCTCTTCAATTTATTAATTCAAGTCGCCTATTAGTTCTTTACAAAAGTCCTCGAAGCAACTTTCATTCCGTTATTGATAAACATTACTGTGTACACACCGGCAGACAGTTCGCTCACATTAAGGTTACCCTTACCATTCCTCAACAGAGATGTTTCGATCTCCCTGCCAAGCATATCAACCAGTTTCACACTCACAACATCCGAAGTAGTGATACCACGAACTTCGATATTCAGTGTAGCTGTAGCAGGGTTAGGGAACAACTTAACGTCAACTGTTCCAACAGTAACCGGATCAACACCTGTTGGTTTATTGTAGTAAACCTTCTGGAAGCATCCGTCGCGACCGGCTATCACCCAGTAATTCCTTTGGGTAAACTTAGGATCAGGCAGGTAGTATGACTGCTGTATTGCACCCGGGATAATGTTAGAATCGAGCGTTACTGCATCATCATATCCCCACTGGTAACTTGTAGATGTATTATCAGTACAGATCAGCTCCTCAGCAAAGTATTTAACCTCAGGTGTGTAAGCAGGCGTACTGTTTACTGTAACCACGAAGCTGTCAGTCACAAAACATCCTGTTGCTGTGATCTGAGTAGTAAGGCGAACGATCGCTGTTCCTACAGTATCAAAGTTAACAACTGCATTCTGCTTGTCTGGGCTTGTCGCATATACACTTGCGTTTGTAGCGCTCCAAGCATAATTGAGACCTGCAGGTGGTGCCTGCTCAGCACCGAAGTTCTGGTACTGTGCATTAGCGCAGATAACTGAACTTGGATGAACAGTGATATTCGTGTGTGGAGCCATTACATTAACAGTAACAACTCGCGTTGCGATATCAGTACCGCAACTTGTCGTCACTGCATAGCTGATTGTTGTTGTACCTGCAACCAGACCAGTTACAACACCAGATGCATTGATACTTGCAATTGCCGGGTTGCTGCTTGTCCATACACCACCGGAAACTGTGCTCGAAAGTGTGCTGCTGTAGTTGATACAAAGGCTCGCATTTCCTGAAAGATCACCTGCATCAGGTGCTGGCTTAACAAGCATATTGAACACTGATGTATCCGTGCTGCAATCATTAACTGAAATGTATGACAACACTGCAGTACCTGCAGCCATACCGAACACTTTACCTTCAGCATTGATCTTAGCTACTGTAGTATCACTTGAACTCCATGTACCCTCGCTGCCCGACGTAGTGATAACCGTGCTATCATTCAGACAAAGTTCAGAAGCACCGCTGATAGTACCTGCATTGGCAAGTGCCTTCACACGAACATCAAGCGTAGAAGCACATCCTGTACCAATTGTGTAAGAAACAGTTACAACGCCCGAAGAAACACCGGTCAGCGTACCGTCGGTCGCTATAGTAGCCAACGTCACATCTGTCGTACTCCATGTACCGCCTGAAGTAAGGGTTGTGTAAACCTGTGTTGATCCGACACAAACGCTGTCAGCACCAGCAATAACTGTTGGAAGAGGATCCACTATAATTGTCTTTGTCACATTACAGCTCGCAACAGGTGTCCGATATGTAATGGTAGCAGAACCGGCAGCAACACCTGTTACGATACCTGATGTACCAACAGTGGCAACGCCTGCATTACTGCTGCTCCAGATACCACCTATGTACGTATTAGTGAACGGAGTTGTAGATCCCGCACACACATTAGTGCCACCAACAATTGGATTAAGTGTAGGCTCTACAGTAACCAACTGAGTGATGTAGCACGCAGATGTCAAAGTGTAAGTGATAGTTGTAGTACCTGTTCCTGTGCTTACTACGTTACCGAACGCATCGATCGTAGCAACCAATGGATCACCGCTACTCCATGTACCGCCGGTCAATGGATTCGACAGGAACGTACTGCCACCCACACACATGAACGGTGTTCCGGAAATCGAAGGCGGAATCGGATTAACTGTAACCTGCTTCGTAATGTAGCAACCTGTAGCCAGCAATGTGTAGCTGATTGTCACGATTCCCGGACTAATTGCTGTAACCTCACCGCTTGTAGCACCAACTGTTGCAATAGATGTATTGTTGCTTGACCATGTACCGAATGGGGTTGGATTTGTGAAGATCGTGCTAGATCCCATACATATCTCAGCAGTACCTGTAATTGAAGCCGGAAGCGGGTTCACAACCACGAAACCGGTAGCGACACAACCTGTTGGCAGTGTATAGCTGATCGTTGCTCCACCTGCAGACATACCGTTTACAATACCTGTTGTAGATCCAACTATCGCGATAGTTGTGTTACTGCTCGTCCAGATACCACCCGGAGAAGTTGGCGTCAATACCGTGAAGCCACCCTCACAAACATTCATCGAACCGGTCAATGGACCCGGAACCGGATTTACAGTAACTGTAGTCGTACGGTAACATCCGGTACCAAGTATAGTGTAAGTAATGTTAGATGTACCAACTGTCACACCTGAAACGATACCGCTTGTCAGACCGATTGGCGCAACCGCAGGATTGCTGGATGTCCAAATGCCGCTGAATGGCGATCCGTTAGTAAGTACCGTAGTACTTCCCATACAGATGCTGTCAGCACCACCTATCAATGGAGGAGTAGAATGCACAGTAACTGTAAACGATGTCATACAACCGCCCGGAAGTGTATAGTCGATCTGAACTACATCATTTGCAATACCCGTTACAACACCGGTAGAGATATCTACAGATGCAACAGAAATGTTATTGCTGCTCCAGGATCCGCCGCCTACTGCATTAGAAAGTGTTATTGACTGCCCCATACATACCTCCGAAGGACCGGTGATTGTTGAAGGAGCAGGATTGACAACGATATTAGTCGTCACCTTACAACCGATACCCAATGTATAAGTAACAGTTGCTGTACCCGGTGCCACACCTGTCACCAGACCACTTGCCAGATCTACTGTCGCAACACTTGGATTACTACAGCTCCAGGTACCGCCTATAGAACTATTTGATAACAATGATGTGCTGCTCGCACATATTGTTGTACTTCCTGTTATTGCCGGCGGTGCAGCTGTTACAGTGACGATAGCAGTCGCTTGACAACCACCGGCCACAGTGTAACGTATCGTAGTAGTATTGTAAGTCATTGCGGTACCCGTAACCACTCCGGCTCCTGCATCAACAGTCGCCACTGTGTTGTCATCACTACTCCACATACCACCCGGTACACCGTTCGTTAGCGTAGTCGTATTGCCTGAGCAGATCGACATCACACCAGCGATTGCGGTTGGAACAGCGCTTACAGTCGCAACTGTATATGCTCTGCATCCTGATGGCAATGAATAAGTGATCATACTTGTTCCTGAAGAAAGACCTGTCAGTCTGCCGGTAGTTACATTAATGATCGCGCGAGACGGAACACTGCTCGTCCAGATACCACCTGGTGTAGCACTTGTAAGCAACATTGAATCACCCACACATACTGCAGCAATTTCTATGATCGGAGATGGAACAGGCTCAACAGTTACAATCTTAGTACTTGCACAACCTGTTGGCATTGTATAGCTGATCACAACTACACCCTGACCAACACCACTAACTACACCCGAAGAAGAAACATTTGCAAGAGCCAGATCTGTACTGCTCCATGTACCACCAGATGTCGCGTTAGAAAGAACCGTAGTGCTTCCTACACACACGTTAGGTACACCAAGGATAGCTGCCGGAATATTCGTTACGGTGATTCCAACTATTGTACGACAACCTGTAGCAAGTGAATATGTTACAGTTGCTGTACCAACTGTCAGTGCGTTTACGATACCCGTACCCACTCCAACACTGGCAACTACAGGGTTACTGATTGACCAAGTACCACCTGGAGTCAGCGAAGAAAGGCTTGAACTTGAACCAAGACAAATATTGGTCACTCCGGATATCGCATTTGGATTTGCATTCACAGTAACGATCGCAGTAGAAGTACAACCCCAAGGAGCAGTATAAGCAATAGTTGCAGTACCTGGGAACACCGCAGTCATAATACCGCTTGTCAATCCGATGGTGGCATTACCCGGATTCAGACTTGACCAAGTACCACCTGGTGTAAGTGATGAAAGGATTGCAGTAGAACCCTGACAAAGAGACAATGTACCCGCGATAGGCGAAGGGGCTCCATTGACAGTCACCGATTTTGTTACATAACAACCGGTTGGCATTGTGTAAGTTATAAACGCAACACCATTAGAAACACCCGATATTACACCGCCTGTACCTACAGACGCAACAGCTATATCACTGCTGCTCCATGTACCGCCGGGTGTAGATGACGTATAAACCGTATTTGCACCGATACAAACTGAAGACACGCCAGCGAGAGCCGATGGCAGTAAGTTCACTGTAACCTGAGCGGTAACAAAACATCCGGTTCCCATTTTGTAAGTAATATTTGTAACACCTGAAGCTACTCCGGTAACTATACCAGTTGTGTTACCAATTGTAGCAACAGATGTGTTTGCACTTGTCCACGTTCCACCCAATGTCGGACTGGAAAGTGTAGTAGTATTGCCAACACATGCCAGCAACGTACCTGTAATAGCCGATGGGATCGGATTTACAGTTACAACTTTAGTGCGCACGCATCCTGTTGAAGGCATAACGTAAGAGATCTCTGACGTACCTGGCGCGACACCTACAACAACACCTGAACCTGTGCCAACTATCGCCACACCTGCATTACTGCTCAACCAAGTACCACCGATCGTTGAATTCGTCAATGTGGTTGAATATCCTTGACAGGTCGACGCTACACCACCTACTATTGCAGGCAATTGGTTCACAGTGAAGCCGGTAGTTACCCTGCATCCTGTACTCAGTGTATAGGTAATTGTAATCGAACCATTGGTGATACCGGTAACAACACCCGTCAACGGATCTACTGTCGCAACAGCACTGTTGCTGCTCGTCCATGTACCGCCAACTGTAGTGCTACCCAATGTTGTATTAGACCCGATACAAGTATTTGTTGTACCGGTGATTGCAGCCGGAAGAGGATCAACAGTTACGTTTACTGTCCTCATACAGCCGGTGCCCAACGAATAGGTTACGGTAGCCACGCCGGCACCCATACCTGTTACGAGACCCGTAGTTGTTACTGCAACAAAAGGATCACTTGTGCTCCAGGTTCCGCCTGCTGGCGAAGACACCAGGTATGTTGTTTGACCCTGACATATTTCATTAGTACCAGTGATCGGAGTAGGTAATACATTCACCGTAAACAACGCGGACGACTTACAGCCATTTCCAAGCGTATAAGAAATGGTAGCAGTACCACTCGCAACACCCGACACAACACCTGTCACACCGTCAACCGATGCTACTGTAACATTACTGCTGTTCCATGTACCACCTGGAGTTGCGTTCGACAGGAGCGATGTTCCGCCTACACACGTATTAGCAGTACCACCAATCGGAAGTGGAGATGCGTTTACAGTTACCGTCGCCGAAACTGCACATGTGTTTGGCAGAGTATACGTTATGTTGGTTGTTCCGATTGAAATTCCGGCAAGGCTACCCGATGGTGTGATTGATGCCACCAACGGATCACTGCTCGTCCAGATTCCACCCAAAAATGCATTCGTATAAGTTGTTACTGCACCCGCACATGCGTTCAGCGAACCACCAATTGCACCCGGAACCGCATTTACGGTAGCTATTCTTGATGCAACGCAACCGGCACCCGATGTGTAATATATATATGCAGTACCTATCGCGTTACCTGTCACCACACCTGCTAGGCTGACAGACGCAATCGCTGCATTGCTCGTAGACCAACCACCTCCCGCAGTAAGCGAAGACAATGTAGTGTTGGCACCAAGACACACAGACGCAGTACCTGTTATTGCCGATGGCAATGCGTTAACCGTTATTGATGCCAATGAATAACATCCGGATGCAAGTTTATACGTGATCGTAGCAGTACCTGCCGCAACACCTGTAACAACCCCTGTAGAACTATTTACAGTCGCAACCGCCGGAGAAGATGATGTCCAAACACCACCAACAGTAGCATTTGCAAGGCTAGTAGTTGAGTTAACACACAATGACAAGGTACCTGTTATAACCGCAGGGTTTACATTTACTGTAAGCACTCTTGTTGCAGTACAACCCGCAGCCGACAGATAGCTTATGGTTGTTGTACCTGCAACCAGACTGTTTACAAGACCGGTTGAAGAACCTATCGCCGCAACCCCTGGCGCACTGCTGCTCCATGTACCGCCTGGTGATGAATAGTTATTTAATATCGTAACACTACCCTCACATACTGAGGTCGCTCCACCAATTGATGGTGTCGTGTTTGTAGTAACTGTTATCGTTGCACTACATCCTGTGCCAAAAGAATAATTTACTGCGACAATGCCGGCTGAAATTCCTGTTACAAGACCTGTAAGTGGATTCACGTTTACAACACCTGCAGAAGGCGAAGACCACACACCTCCAGGTGCAGTGTTACTGAGTAATGTAGTTGCACCGGTACATACCGTAGGAACGCCGGTAATAGCGGGCGGAACAGGATTCACAGTTACAACAGCCGTCCTATAGCATCCTGTAGAAAGTATATTACTGATGATAGCTGTACCAACTGATACGCCGGTTACTGTACCTGCCGGAGAAACAACCGATGCAACACTCACATCACTGCTACTCCATGTCCCCGTTGGCAAACTCGAAAAAGTAACATTTGACCCCACACAAACAGTATGCGGAGCTGGCACTGCAGAAGGCGTAGAGTTAATAAGCACACTATGTGTTCTCGCACATCCTGTTGGCAATGTATATGAAATTGTAGTCGTACCCGCGATGATCCCTGATACGACTCCTGCTCCTGATACGGTCGCAACTACCGGATTGCCACTCGTCCATGCGCCACCCGCAGTCAAAGAACTCAAAGTCGAGGTAAATCCGACACATGTCGATGTGGGACCCGTGATCGGCGCCGGAAGCGGGTTGACTGTTACAACAGCAGTAGCAAGACATCCGCTTGCACCGCCCATTAGATAACTGATCGTCGCAGTTCCCTGAGACACTCCGGTCACAGAACCCGACAACGTTCCCACGGTCGCAACTGCAGTATTGCTGCTGCTCCATGTTCCGCCACTAGGACTGCTGGAAAAATTGGTGCTTGCACTCTCACAAACAACCATTGTACCAGTGATGGCAGCAGGAACAACATTAACAGTTACCGGGTACGTTCGGCGACAGGTAGTCGGCAAAGTATACGTAATAACAGCTGTTCCGTTTGTCATACCTGATACAACACCGCCTGCCGGAGTTACCGAAGCAACAGCAGGTACGCTGCTTGTCCAGTTACCACCAGCTGTGGCGTTAGTTAAAGTAATACTGCTTCCTACACACACCGCCGAAGCACCGGCAATCGGTGCTGGTAACGGATCAACTGTAAGTACCGCCGTAACGTAGCAATTGCCTTTAATGTATGATATCGTAGTTGTACCCGCAGAAACGCCGGTCGCTATTCCGGTTGTCGAAGAAATAGTTGCTACAGAAGTATTACTGCTGAACCAACCACCACCGGTCGTTGCTATTGTGTAGTTTGTTGTCGAACCAACACATACGGTTGCACCGCCCGTTATAGAAGGAAGTGCGCCATTCACGGTTACCGACACAGTCCTCGTGTTACTTGTACATCCCTGACCAGGATAAGTTACATTCAGACTGTATGATCCTGTAGCAGCTGTCGTGGTCGGCGTCAATGCTGCACTTGGCGTTGAAGATGTTGTTGAATATCCATCAGGTCCAGACCAGTTGTAAGAAACAACACCGCCCGTGCCGGTTGATACGCCGGAGTTGAGCGTAAACGGCAGCCCGACACATATATTGTTAGGTGTCGCTGTCAATCCCCCCAGCGTAGGCTGAGCCAGCACCGTGTAGACATTTGGCGACGTTGGGAATGTAGTGATCGTGTTCACCCCGGTACCGGTAAATCCGGCAGACGGAACGGCTGACACTGCCGAAGCTGTGTTCTCAGCAACAATAAAATACGACACGTTGTTTGATGCGAACAATCCACCAAGAGCGGCTGATGTGACCGTGAAATCCCACGTTCCGCTGGTGCCTGTGCCAGTCGCAAGCGTTCCGGGCGCTGACACCCATGATCCGGAATTTTTCTTGACGTACAATCGCGGAACAGCCCCTCCAGATGTAGGAACTCCGGTCGCGTCAGTGATAGTAACTCCGTTGACCACTACATTACCACTCACACATGATGCCGAAATGGGCGAATACGTGATAGATGGCTGTGCATAAGTCTTACCGGTCATTAACATTCCTGTCGTCAGAAGTAATAGCGCCAGATAGATTTTTCTCATAAAAACAGTCGTTTTTTAATTTAATTTTCAAAGTTTTGGTTATAGCTCTACAAAACAAACATTGGAATCATGAACATAACGCTGTTCCGTCATGCTCATTCTCCCTCAATTAATATGATTGTCTGGTATCAGTATTTCCCGGATTAGTTTTAATGCTATTATAAAAGTACAGTTTGGAAGCAAATTTAACAAAATAAAACTTACTATCAAATTACAGATGCTATAAAATTAAATTTTATATACTTTCCGATAAAATATATCATTTCCATTCTATGAAATTATCTTTCCTGACGGTATAGAGCAAAAAAATCAACAGATAATCTTAATGCATAAATTAATGATTTTAAAAAACATAAACAGTAAACAGAATTTCTATTTCAATATCCGGTTTACTAACATAAAACTCACCATGAAAATTAAACAAAAAACATTTTTTTGTTAACAACAAAAACCAAGTATAAAATCGCGTCTAGCGAATGTGAATGCGACAAATATCACGGAAAATTGGATAGTTTTAAATCATGTCAGGGAAACTTCAATAAACAGAGCCTACCCAATTGCGAAGCTACCCACCAAACACTACAACAAATTGACCTTTTATCAATATCAAAAAAACAAGAAAAGTAATTTCTACACTGAGAATAAAAAGGTCGAAGAAACTTTAGAAACGCTGATCGAAAAAAACTAATTAAATAGTCCGATCGACGATCTTATTCACAAGATCGCCTTGATAGGGCACCTGCACCCTTATGTAGTTATCTGTGTACCCTTCCATCATACCACCCTTTTCAGCATGCTCAAACAAAACCGGCCTTACCTGTCCGCGATGTTGTTCAGTGAAGTATTGCATTTTTTGATAAGAAAGATTACGAAGTATCTTGTTACGATCATTCCTCACATTCATCGGTACAACACCATTCATCTCCGCTGCCAGGGTATCCGATCTTTCAGAATACGTAAACACGTGCAGGTAGGACACATCCAACGAATGTAAAAACTCAAATGTATCCTGAAACTCAACATCGGTCTCTCCTGGGAAACCAACAATTACGTCAACACCAATACAACAATGCGGCATTAGCTGCTTGATCAGCGCCACCCGGTCAGCATACAACTCCCTCTTATATCGGCGACGCATCTGTCCAAGTACATTATTGCTACCACTTTGTAACGGAATATGAAAATGGGGCATAAATCGCTTAGATGTCGCAACAAAGTGAATGATCTCATCAGTCAACAGATTCGGCTCTATAGACGAAATGCGAAAACGCTCTACTCCGGGGGCTGCTGCCGCATCAATCGCCTTTACCAGATCAAAAAAGGTCACTTCCTTGGTCTTCCCCCCGTCAGCACCCTTGCCAAAATCGCCGAGATTGATACCGGTCAGAACCACCTCCTTCACACCGGCCGCCGCAAGTTCATTGATGTTCGCCAACACACCCGAAATACTGTCACTCCGGCTGTGTCCGCGTGCTAACGGTATGGTACAAAAGCTACAATTATAGTCGCAGCCATCCTGGACCTTCAGAAACGTCCTCGTACGGTCGCTCACCGAGTAGGAACTATGAAACCCTGAAACGTCATCAATGTCGCAGGAACATATCTTGGCACCACCCCGGTCGGCCGGACCTTCAGCTATCTCCCTCAAATGCTTGGCGATATTGAATTTCTCAGCAGCACCCAAAACAAGATCAACGCCATCGATGGAAGCTATCTGCTCGGGTTTCAGTTGCGCGTAGCAACCTGTTACCACTACCATCGCTTCTGGTGCCCTTCTCTGTATCTTTCTCACTATCTGCCTGCATTCCTTGTCTGCATTATCAGTCACGGAACACGTGTTGATCACATAAACGTCTGCGTTCTCGTCAAAGTCCTTCTTCACAAACCCTTCCACCTCCAGCATTCGGCTCAGTGCCGATGTCTCAGAGTAGTTAAGTTTACAACCCAAAGTATGGAAAGCGACCGTCTTGTTCATCACATTAAGTAAAATCAGCAACCTCTCTTCACAAAAAGGTGTGCAAAGGTACAGATATTTCATTACCACTTCCCCATCACACTACCGGGCGATACAGTTTTTCCTATTTTCCCCCCCATAGGTTATCTTTGCTCCTTATGCTCTGCTTGAAATCGAATCGTTTTTTTCGATCATCTTCAGTCTGGAACATATTGTACTCAAAAACGGTTTTTAATTAAAATATAATTTATGCCATTGATCGCTGCCTCACCAAGGTCATCAAGAATGTCTTTTGAAGAATTCAAAATGGAAGCTTTAAACGACTACCGCCTCGTTGTCGCCAGCCGCGAAGCCAGCCTCATGGGCCGCCGCGAAGTACTGACAGGAAAAGCCAAATTCGGCATTTTCGGAGATGGTAAAGAACTCGCTCAGGTGGCAGTGGCAAAATGCTTCAAACCCGGCGATATCCGCAGCGGCTATTACCGCGATCAAACGCTCATGTTCGCCACCGGCATGAGCGACATTCAACGTTTCTTCGCGCAGCTTTATGCTGACCCCAATATAGAGAACGAGCCCGCTACCGCCGGCCGAATGATGAACGGTCACTATGGAACCCGCTGGCTCGACGAAAACGGCGACTGGAAAAACCTGATGAACGCGCCTCAGTCCAGCAGCGACATCTCCCCAACTGCCGGCCAAATGGTTCGTGCATTGGGTCTCGCTTATGCATCCAAGGTATACCGTCACGTGGAAGAAACGCATTCAGGTTTCGAGAACTTCACAAACAAAGGCAATGAGGTAGTATTCTGCACCATAGGTGATGCATCCACATCAGAAGGTCTATTCTGGGAAAGCGTGAATGCAGCAGGCGTGTTGCAGGTACCTATGGCCATCTTCATTTGGGACGACGGTTACGGCATTTCAGTTCCCCGCTCTTACCAGACCACCAAAAACTCTATCTCAGAAGCCCTCGCAGGCATGCAATGGAACGAAAAGAAAGGAGGCATCAACATTTACACAGCAAAAGGCTGGGACTATGCCGGATTGGTTCAGACAATCACGCAAGGCATAGAACGCGTCCGCGAAACCCACGTTCCCGCTATCTTCCACATTCAGGAGGTTACCCAACCACAAGGTCACTCCACATCGGGCTCTCATGAGCGCTACAAAAGCAAAGAACGCCTCGAGTGGGAAAAAGAATGGGACTGTGTATCTAAAATGAAACAATTCCTCGTCGAGAATAGAATTGCCGGTGAGGATGAACTGAATGCAATTGAAGAAGAAGCGAAAGAAGAAGCACGCGCAGCAAAACAAAGCGCATGGGACAACTTCCTTTCTCCGATAAAAGAACAACGTGATCAGGCAGTAAACCTGTGCAACAATACGCTTGCCGATGCAGGCCACAATGCCGACCGCATCAGTGCGATCGTCGCAGAGTTGGGCCGTATCAAAGAACCCATCCGCAAAGATGTGCTGCAGTCAGTTAGCAAGGTTCTTTCACTCGCTGCGTCAGGCACACCAGCCACAAACGAACTGCAGAGTTTCTACAATTACATTCTCTCAGACAACCGCGA
>JACCEA010523943.1_pt1 | contig 30981 bp, 33 predicted proteins | sample 7449851 | NCBI WGS metagenome assembly JACCEA01 (sample SAMN15323453, study PRJNA562643) | freshwater metagenome | isolation source: river surface water | place: USA:Blue River Watershed | collected 2017-08-18
CAGTTGGTGGTAAACACCAATGGGGCGCTTGTGCAGTATGTGCTACAGCGTTACCAGATCGATCCGAACATGGTGCATTCCAAAGCCACTGCTCAACAAATTGTGGTGTCCAACCTGAATGAGCTCTCGACATGGCTTTACTAGGAATTGGAGTCATCCTAAACGGCGCCCGTGGATTTTGCTCCTCACCAACGTAGGCAACCTTGCTCAAGCAAACAATGCGGCTTGAGCGGGTTAAGTTGAATGCAAGCCCTTTGTCAGCTGGAATGCAAAAGACTGGTCAGTGGTTGTGAAAGTGGGTGGTCAAGTCATTGCAATTCCGCATGGGCGGGCTAGGGCCCATCTGTTTGGGCTGATAGAATGCCGCGCTTACTTAGAAGGGTGCTGCTATGCCAACCGCATTTCTTGAAATTGTCGAACTACCTGATGGCCGTGTCGTCTTGCGTCGAGGCGATGATAAGGAGTCACTGGTGACGCTTGAGTTCTCCGCCGATGCGCGCGCCTTTTTGCAGGGGCAGCACGTTGAAGTTGCCAAGGCCATGTTGAATGTCGGTGTGCAGATGGCCGGCCGACTGGCTGAAGGTGAGTTGCTCGGCGAGCAGGCATCCCGCGTACTGCACTGATACCTTCAATGCGGCATTTCTGCCGCCTTAACCCAGACCTATATTCAAACTCTGCGAGCGGCCCTCAATGGCTGCCGCGGTCAGGGTTTTGCGTGCCTGGCGGTCAAGCGGATTGATCCAGCTGATCACGGTATGGCTGCGGCCCAATCGCAATGCTTCGCTGGCCAGTTCGACAGCACTCTGGGCTCCGCGAGATTGCAGCAGAAGAATCTGTTGACGATTGATTCCGTTGTTGCGCAGCCAGGTTTGGCTGAGTGCGGACGGCGCATCAATCAGGGTCAGCCAGCGCTCACCGGCGGCTTGGCTGAGATCACGCAGAATCGGCGCCAGCAGAAGCAGGCAATTGTCCGTTGAACCACGCAAGGCCAATTCGCTGAACGACTCAGCAGGCTCTGGCCAGTGCGGCTCTGGTGTGTCGAGTATTACCGGGGTTGGCGGGTTGGCCAGAATGGCGCGCTGGAACAACGAGAGCTGTGTGCGGCCGGTAGCTTGTGGAAACTGCATGGTAGGACCTCTAGCGGCGAATGACGCCGACACTCAAACCTTCGATGACCAATTCCTGCTCTTGCAGGTTGACTTCAATTGGTGAGAAGTCAGTGTTCTCAGCGATCAGCCAGACCTTGTCGCCTTCGCGCTTATAGCGTTTAACCGTTACTTCATCCTCGATCCGCGCCACTACGATCTGGCCGTTGCGCGCTTCCTGACAGGCGTGCACTGCCAGCAGATCACCATCGAGAATGCCGATGTCCTTCATGCTCATGCCGCGTACTCGCAGCAGATAATCGGCTTTGGGGTGAAAGAATTCCGGATTGATCTTGCAGGACTCTTCAATATGCTGCTGCGCGAGAATTGGCGCGCCAGCGGCGACCCGACCGATGATCGGCAGGCCTTCTTCTTCAGCTTCGCTGTCAAAGCCAGGGATGCGTATGCCGCGTGAAGCGCCCGGCGTCATCTCGATGGCACCCTTGCGGGCCAGGGCCTTCAAGTGCTCTTCGGCGGCATTGGGGGATTTGAAGCCCAGTTCCTGAGCAATTTCAGCACGCGTTGGCGGAAAGCCGTTGTCTTCCAGGCAGCGTTTGATGAAATCGAGGATTTCAGCTTGTCGCGGGGTCAGCTTGAGCATGGCGATCTCTGTTTGTTTATACAGTGACTGTGATTATATACAGTGATCGTGTGCTGGCAATCCATTTTTTCAAAGATGTGCTGCTCATCCGTGTGCCCCTTGTGCAGCGGATAGGCGCTGCGAAATGGTTGATTTCTGGCAGCGTGGCGTATTCAATTTCCAGCCAGGTGTCGGGCAGCTCCGTCACTGGTTTTTTGCTGAAGCCTTTGCTTGACAATTCTCTGGGCTGAAACGTATGTTTCAAACGATTGTTTGTCAGGTGATGTAATCATGGCTCAGTCGGAAACTGTCGAGCGTATTCTGGATGCTGCGGAGCAGCTGTTTGCGGAAAAAGGTTTCGCTGAAACGTCACTGCGTCTGATCACCAGCCGGGCAGAGGTCAATCTGGCGGCCGTCAATTATCACTTTGGTTCGAAGAAGGCGCTGATTCAGGCTGTCTTCTCGCGTTTCCTTGGTCCGTTCAGTCAGAGCCTGGAACGTGAACTGGATCGTCGTCAGGCCAAGGCTGAAACAAAACTTTCGCTGGAAGAACTGCTTGAGCTGCTGGTCGACCAGTTATTGGCCATCCAGCCGCGCATGCGTGATGACCTGTCGGTGTTCATGCGCTTGCTGGGTCTGGCTTTCAGTCAGAGCCAGGGGCATTTGCGAAAGTATCTGCAGGAAGTCTACGGCAAGGTTTTTCGACGCTACATGCTGCTGGTGAACGAAGCGGCACCGCGTCTACCACCGCTTGAGCTGTTTTGGCGTGTGCACTTCATGCTGGGTGCTGCGGCATTCAGCATGTCCGGGATCAAGGCGCTGCGGGCCATGGCGGAAGCTGACTTTGGCGTAAACACGTCATTCGAGCAGGTCATGCGCCTGATGGTGCCGTTCATGGCGGCCGGCATGCGCGCGGACAGCGGCTTGACCGACCCTGCGCTGATCAATGCCGTTCTCAAGCCACGCATCAAGCCGCCGCTACCTGTTGCCAAGGCGTGAACGGGTGGGCGCGGGCATTCTGATCCGCTAAGCTAGCGGCCCATGCGCGATCTAGACCTGCTGCACATCTCTCTTGCTGATCAATGCCTGTACGGATTTTCCGGCGGGCATTTGCTGTTGCGCCTGCCTGTTTCCACTGCACTCAAAGGCCCCGGAGAAGTGCAGGGGTCGTTCTGCACGCCGCGTGGCCTGCACCGCGTCGAGCAGAAAATCGGTGCTGATCTGCCGCTGGGGGCGGTGTTCAAAGCGCGGCAATGGACGGGCGAAATCTGGTCCGCGGAACTGCATGAGCAGTTTCCCGGTCGTGACTGGATCCTTACGCGCATTCTCTGGTTGTCTGGTTGTGAGCCACCGTTCAATCAGGGCGGTGAAGTCGACACTTTTCAACGCTACATCTATGTGCACGGCACACCCGACTGCGAGCCGATGGGTGTTGCGCGCTCTCACGGGTGCATCCGCTTGCGCAATACCGACATGCAGCAACTGTTTGCCCGGGTGCCGCTGCATTGCGCTGTACAGATTACCGAAGCCGCCTGCCCGGAGTGGGCGGCGGTTGACCTCGATTAAGGATTTCTTTGTATGAGTGCGCGCTTGCATGGCTCTTTGATGCTGGATGTTCAGGGGACCTGGCTGGCTGCCGAGGACCGGCAGATCCTGCGTCAGCCTGAAGTGGCCGGGCTGATCATTTTTGCCCGCAATATCGAGCATCCTCGTCAGGTGCGTGAGCTGGCCGAATCCATTCGCGCCGTGCGTCCGGATATTTTGTTGGCGGTGGATCAGGAAGGCGGGCGTGTACAGCGCTTGCGTCAGGGTTTTGTGCGCTTGCCAGCCATGCGCAGTCTGGCCGGGCAGGCGAATGCGCCTGAACTGGCCGAGCACTGTGGCTGGCTGATGGCGACCGAGGTACTGGCGGTAGGGCTGGATATCAGTTTCGCGCCGGTTCTGGATCTGGATCACCAGCGCAGCGCGGTGGTCGGTACGCGTGCCTTTGAAAGTGATCCACGCCAAGCAGCTGAACTCGCGGGTGCCTTTATCCGGGGTCTGAGAGCGGCAGGCATGGCGGCTACCGGCAAGCATTTTCCCGGGCATGGCTGGGCCGAGGCGGACTCCCATGTGGCTATTCCCACCGACGAGCGCAGTCTGGAACAGATTCGCGCCAGCGACCTGGTGCCCTTTGTCAGCCTGCTGGGACAGCTGGCGGCGGTGATGCCGGCGCATGTGATCTACCCACAGGTCGATGCCAATCCTGCCGGTTTTTCGCGTCGCTGGTTGCAGGACATTCTGCGCGGCGAGCTGGGCTTCAAGGGCGTGATTTTCAGCGATGACCTGTCGATGGCCGGCGCGCATGTCGTCGGTGATGCAGCGCAGCGCATTGAAGCAGCGCTGCGCGCCGGCTGTGACATGGGTCTGGTGTGCAATGACCGCGGTGCGGCCGAACTCGCGCTGACGCGCCTGCAGCAACTTGACGTTAAACCACCGCAGGGACTACAGGCCATGCGCCGCGGGGCTTTTCCGGGCACGGAATACCGGCAGCAGCCACGCTGGCTGTCAGCGCTGAGGGCCTTGCAACAGGCAGGTCTGGTGGAGTGAGGGGTTAACCTATGGAATCGCTGGCAATCATCGGCGGTAGCGGGCTGACGCAGCTCGACGGGCTGAGTGAATGTGTCGAGATCTGTCTGGATACACCCTTTGGCGAGCCGTCGGCAGCCATTCTGCGCGGTCGTTATACCGGGCGTGAGGTGTTGTTTCTCGCCCGCCATGGCCGGCCGCACCGCATACCGCCGCATCAGGTCAATTACCGCGCCAATCTCTGGGCGTTGCGGAAAGCCGGAGCCGAAGCAGTGATTGCGGTGAACGCCGTCGGCGGGATCAATCCAGCCATGGGAACCGGACATTTCTGTGTGCCGGATCAGTTGATCGATTACAGCTGGGGAAGGGTGCAGACCTTCTTCGAGGGTGAGTTGGAGCAGGTCACCCATATCGATTTCACTGAGCCGTATTCAGCGCCATGGCGCGCCCGGTTGGCGCAGGCTTTGCTGGCCGAGGGTTGCAGTTACACCGATGGTGGCGTGTACGGCTGCACCCAGGGGCCGCGACTGGAAACCGCCGCTGAAATCATCCGTATGCAGCGTGATGGCTGCGACATCGTCGGCATGACCGGTATGCCGGAGGCCGCGCTGGCGCGGGAGCTGGACCTGCCGTATGCCTGTCTGGCGCTGGTGGTTAATCCGGCAGCCGGGAAGGCGCAGGGACCGATCAGTCTGGCGGATATGGAACGGGCGATGAGCGCGGGAATGGGCAAGGCACGCAATGTACTTTCGCGGCTGCTGGCGGGCAGTCTGTAAATGTCTTGATCTTCGTAGGTTGGGTTAACAGGCCGTTGAAAAACTACCTGCGTGGGCAATCCTGCGTTAAAAACGGCCTCAAAATGCTCATTTACAACACGTAAACTCCGCTTTTTCGGCCGTTTTTGTCTTGTCTTGTCTTGCCTGTCTCGCCTACGTTTTTCAACGGCCTGTTAGGCCAACGGCCGTAACCCAACAAACAGCCGCGAGGCGTGCAAGGGCGATGCCTTTGGCATCGGTGGTGGGTTACGCCGGGCGTCGCTACGCCGGGCGTCGCCACGCCGCTAACGGCTAACCCACCCTACGCCCACCGAAGGGCTCGCCAGCGAAGGTTTTTCACAATGGGCTAACGCGAATCAGCAGGCCCAGGCTGCCATGGTCGATGTAGGTCAGCTTGCCGGCTTGCAGGCGCATCGACTGTTTGAGCATCTCGCTGCCCGTCACCAGTCCCTGCTGGTCAATCTGGTTGATCCACAGGTTCGCCTGCAGGTTGATGGTCGGATCCACATTCAGGGTCAGCGTGCCTTCAATCGGGTAGTGTCCAAATGCCTGATTTCCTGCGGTCAGCGCCACTTTAATCGGACTGGCACCCAGCGGCTGGGCCCAAGCCTGATGCAGCAGCACCTGATAGCCATTGGCCGGGATCAACTTGGCCGCTTCGTTGTTCAGTGCGGTGCCGCGCTCACTGCCGGCGGCAATGCTCTGACTGCCGACTGCCCAGTCTTCCGGTGCCAGTTGACTGGCGGGGATGACTTCACCGGCCTGACGGAAAAAGATGACTTCAACCTGATACAGGCTTTCCGCCATGGCCATGGGAGCAACAAAGCTGAGCAGCAGAGTCAGGGTGCGGAGCAGACGCATAGTGAATTCCTTCAGGCGGTTTTGGGTGTCAGGCGCTCAAGCAGCGCCTCCAGTGTATTGAATCGTTCTTCCGGGCGCTCCATCGGCACGGAAAATTTGAACAGGGTGGCCCCTTCAAACTTGTAGTGCTTGGGTTGGCCCTGAATCAGTTTGATCAGTGTCAGCGGGTCGACACAGGTATCGGCGGCGAACTCGATGCGGCCGCCTTGCGGGCCGGCGTCGATCTTCTTGATCCCGAGCTTTTCCGCGTGCAGCTTGAGCAGGGTGATGCGCACCAGATTCTTGGTTGGCTCGGGCAGCAGGCCGAAACGGTCAATCATCTCGACCTGCAGTTCTTTCAGACCCTCTTCGTCAGCGGCATTGGCAATGCGCTTGTAGAGAATCAGCCGCGCATGCACGTCCGGCAGGTAATCGTCGGGGATCAGTGCCGGCAGGCGCAGGTTGATCTCCGGACCGCCACCCAGCGGCTGCTCCAGATTCGGCTGCTCGCCCTTGCGGATGGCTTTCACTGCACGTTCGAGCATTTCCATGTAGAGGGTGAAACCGACCGCCTGAATCTGTCCGCTCTGGCCGTCGCCGAGCAGTTCGCCGGCGCCGCGGATTTCCAGGTCGTGGGTGGCCAGCACAAAGCCGGCGCCCAGATCCTGCGCATTGCTGATGGCTTCCAGACGCTTCTGAGCATCCTCGGTCAGTTGCTTGCGCGGCGGGGTCAGCAGGTAGGCGTAAGCCTGGTGGTGACTGCGCCCGACGCGCCCGCGCAGCTGGTGCAGCTGGGCCAGGCCGAATTTGTCGGCGCGTTCGATGATGATGGTGTTGGCGCTCGGCACGTCAATGCCGGTCTCGATGATGGTCGAGGCGATCAGTACGTTGAAGCGCTTGTGGTAGAAGTCGCTCATCACCTGTTCCAGCTCGCGCTCGCGCATCTGCCCGTGGCCGATGCCGATGCGCGCTTCAGGCACCAGTTCGGCCAGGTCGGCGGCACACTTCTCGATGGTTTTCACATCGTTGTGCAGGTAATACACCTGACCGCCACGCAGCAGTTCGCGCAGCAGGGCTTCCTTTATGGTCGGGTTGTTCTGCTCCATGACGAAGGTGCGCACCGACAGCCGCCGCGCCGGCGGGGTGGCGATGATCGACAGGTCGCGCATGCCCGAGACGGCCATGTTCAGCGTGCGCGGGATCGGTGTGGCGGTCAGGGTGAGGATGTCCACCTCGCTGCGCAGGGCTTTCATCTGTTCCTTCTGGCGCACACCGAAACGGTGTTCTTCGTCGATGATGGCCAGGCCCAGATTGTCGAACTTCACATCATCCTGCAGCAGTTTGTGGGTGCCGATGACGATGTCGATCTTGCCCTCGGCCAGTTGCTGCACGGCGTCGTTGACTTCCTTGGCCGATTTGAAGCGGCTCATCACCTCGACCTTCACCGGCCAGTCGGCGAAGCGGTCGCGGAAGCTGTTGTAGTGCTGCTGGGCGAGCAGGGTAGTCGGCACCAGCACCGCCACCTGTTTGCCGCCATGCACGGCGATGAAGGCCGCACGCATCGCCACTTCGGTCTTGCCGAAGCCCACATCGCCGCAGATCAGGCGGTCCATCGGGCGTGGTGAGAGCATGTCATTGCGCACCGCGTCGATGGCGGTCTGCTGGTCCTGGGTTTCCTCGAACGGGAAGCCGGCACAGAAAGTCGCGTAATCCACCGTTGGGTCGGCAAACGCATAGCCTTCGCGGGCGGCGCGGCGGGCATAGATATCCAGCAGCTCGGCGGCCACATCGCGCACCTGCTCGGCGGCCTTGCGCTTGGCTTTCTGCCAGGTCTCCGACCCGAGGCGGTGCAGCGGTGCCATGGCATCGTCGCTGCCGGTGTAGCGGGCGATCAGGTGCAGGCTGGCCACCGGCACATACAGCTTGGCTTCCTCGGCGTATTGCAGCGAGAGGAACTCGGCGGCCTGACCGTCGATTTCCAGCGTGATCAGCCCCAGATAGCGGCCAACCCCGTGGTCGATATGCACCACCGGCGAGCCTTCGCGCAGTTCGGTGAGGTTCTTGATGACGTTGTCACCGCCGTCGCGTGATTTCTCGCGACGGCGGCGCTGCATCACGCGCTGACCGAACAGCGGGCTTTCGGCGATCAGGGCGATGGTGTCGAGCAGCAGGCCATCGTCCAGCGGCGCGATGGTGATGCCCAGACGCTCCTTGCCCTGGGCAAATTCAGCCCAGCCAGAAACCTCCGGCGGCTGCAGCTTGAGGCGGGCCAGCAGCTCCAGCAGCACCTCGCGGCGCCCGGCGGATTCGGCGCAGAACAGGATGCGTCCCGGATAGCTTTCGATGAAGCGGCGCAGCGCGGCCAGCGGCTCGCCGGCCTTGGACTGAATAGCCAGATCCGGCAGGCTTTGCGCGTTGAAGCGGGTGTGGCCGACTCCGGGTTCGAGGTCTTCCTGACTGACCACCACACGTGGCCAGTTTTTCAGCCGGCCAAAGCAGTCCTCCACCGGCAGGAACAGCTCGCTCGGTGGCATCAGCGGCCGCTCGATGTCACCACGGCGATCCTCATAACGATTGCGCACATCCTTCCAGAACTGCTCGGCAGCCTGTTCAATGCCCGGCAAAGAGAACACCTGGGTGTCCTGCGGCAGGTAGTCGAACAGCGTGGCGGACTCCTCGAAAAACAGCGGCAGGTAATACTCGATGCCGGCCGGGGTGATGCCGGTGGAGAGGTCCTGATAGATCGGGCAGCGGCGGAAATCCACATCAAAGCGCTCGCGGAAACGACCGCGAAAGTCAGTGACCGATTTCTTGTCCAGCGGGAACTCGCGCGCCGGCAGCAGGCGGATCGACTCGACTTTCTCGATTGAACGCTGGGTGTCCGGGTCGAAGGTGCGCAGGGTTTCGATTTCGTCGTCGAACAGGTCAATGCGGTACGGCAGCTCGCTACCCATTGGGAACAGATCGACCAGCGCACCGCGCACCGCAAATTCGCCGTGCTCATACACCGTGTCGACACAGCGGTAACCGGCGGCTTCCAGCCGGCTGCGCATGCCGTCGACGTTGAGTTTCTGGCCCACATCCAGCACCAGCCCGGAGCCGAGCAGAAAGCGCGTAGGCGCCAGCCGGTGCAGGGCGGTGCTGATCGGCACCACCAGCACGCCATGCTGCAGCTCCGGCAGGCGGTAGAGCGCGGCGATACGCTGGGAAATGATGTCCTGATGCGGCGAGAACAGGTCGTAGGGCAGGGTTTCCCAATCCGGGAAGTGCAGTACCGGCAAGTCCGGGGCAAAGAATCCCAGCTCTTCCTGCAGGCGTTCGGCGCTCTGGCTGTCGGCCGTCAGCAGCAGGGTAAAGCGCTTGGCGCTGCTGGCGGCTTCGGCAATCGCCAGGCTCAGCGCGGCGCCGGGCAGGTTGCCCCAGTGCTGTTTGCCGCTGGCGGCGGGAAGTTTGGGCAAGTGCAATACGGACACGGGCGGCACGGCTCGCTGATCAAGGACTGGCAGGGCGGCGATTGTAGCGAGCCAAGGCGGGAGCAGGCGAGTGTCGTGCCGTTCAGTCAGGGCATTTCTGCACAAAACAGCGCATTAATCCGGTAAAAAACTGATTTACCCCCGCGACAGGCGTGGATTGCCCGGCAGTGGCGGCGACGGCATAATGTAGCCCCTTTTTTCCACCACTACCGCCCGAAGGTACTGCCACGTGAATCAGAAATCCGCTCAGTGTCTGAATGACTGGATCGAAAGCGAGTCGCTCGCTGAATCGATGATCCCGATGATTGGCCAGCTCTACCGCAACAACAAGGTGATCACCTCGATCTACGGTCGCGGTCTGATCAACCATTCGGTGATCGGCGTGCTCAAGGCGCACCGCTTCGCCCGCCACCGTCTGGTCGGCGTAGGGGTGGCTGAGCTCACCGTGGTGGACACCTTCCCGATCATCAAATTGCTGACCGAGCTGGATCTGGGTGCGGCATCCATCGATGTGGGCAAGCTGGCTGCCAAGTTCAAGCTCGAAGGCAACGGTCGCTCGCTTGAGCAGTTCCTGCGTGAGGAACTGGCTTCCGTGGTTGGTCAGAGCAGTGCCAACGGTCACAAGGGTACCGATGTGGTGCTCTACGGTTTCGGCCGCATCGGCCGTCTGCTGGCGCGCATCCTGATCGAGAAAACCGGCGGCGGCGACCGCCTGCGTCTGCGCGCCATTGTCGTGCGCAAGGGCGCTAGCAATGATCTGGTCAAGCGGGCCAGCCTGCTGCGTCGCGATTCGGTACATGGCCCGTTTGCCGGCACCATCACCATCGATGAAGCCAACAACACCATCACTGCCAACGGCAACCTGATTCAGGTGATCTACGCCAAGTCGCCGGCTGAAGTCGATTACACCCAATACGGTATCGAGAATGCCCTGCTGGTGGACAACACCGGTGTCTGGCGTGATGCCGAGGGTCTGGGTCAGCATCTGGCTTGTGCCGGTGTCGGTCGCGTGGTGCTCACCGCACCGGGCAAGGGCGCGCTGAAGAACATCGTGCATGGCATCAACCACGCCGAGATCACCGCCGATGACAAGATCATCTCCGCCGCGTCCTGCACCACCAACGCCATCGTGCCGGTGCTCAAGGCGATCAATGACAAGTTCGGCATTGCCAACGGTCACGTCGAAACCGTTCACTCGTACACCAACGACCAGAACCTGATCGACAACTTCCACAAGGGCGACCGTCGTGGCCGTTCGGCACCGCTGAACATGGTCATCACCGAAACCGGTGCGGCCACAGCGGCGGCCAAGGCGCTGCCGGTGCTCAAGGGCAAGCTGACCGGTAACGCCATCCGTGTGCCGACGCCCAACGTGTCCATGGCCATCCTCAACCTGAACCTGGAAAAGGCCACTACCCGTGAAGAAGTGAACGAGTATCTGCGGCAGATGGCCATGCACTCCGAGCTGCAGAAGCAGATCGATTTCGTGCAGTCGCTGGAAGTGGTTTCCACTGACTTCGTCGGTTCACGGCATGCCGGTGTGGTCGATGCCGAAGCCACCATCTGCAACGACAACCGTGTCGTGCTGTACGTGTGGTACGACAACGAGTTCGGCTACAGCTGCCAGGTGATCCGCGTCATGGAAGACATGGCCGGGGTCAACCCGCCCGCTTTCCCGCGCTAAGCGCCGCGAGTGAGGTGAAACGGGAGCTTCGGCTCCCGTTTTTATTGCAGCGAATAAAGCGGCTCCTTGCAGGTGCTGGGGATCGTCAAGCATCGGCGTGGGCCGGGCAATGCATGGCCGCGGATCGAGGGTTGTCGCGAGCTGTTCAGCCGATATCTCGGGAAATGGCTTGGCTGATCGGTTGCACTGGACTATTAATGAACCCTCTGGGCCAGTACGACCGGGCAGGTCTGTGCTGCGCAGTGGTCGCTGATTGATCAGTCAGCTGGCGGGTTTCAATTGTTTCGTGGAGGTAGGTGAAATGCGGATGAAGAGATTGCTTGTCGTTTCGATGGTGCTCACCGCATTGTGCGCAGGTACTCATGGTCTGGCTGCCAACAATGTTGCCACCGGCGCCGCGATAGGGGCCGGCGTAGGATTGCTGGCGGGTGGCGCCAGTGGCGCGGCGCGCGGTGGACTGATCGGTGCCGGTGTCGGTGCAATGACTGAAAGCCAGGACGCACGCAGTGGCGCGGTCACTGGTGCGGCAGTTGGTGCTGGTGTGGGTGTGCTGACCAACGGTGCCAGTGGTGCCGTGAGGGGCGGCGTGTATGGGGCTGCGGGCGGTGCGTTGATTGGTCGCCGTCGCTGATATTCATCTTTGAACAAACGACTGGAGTGTTTCCATGAGATTTTCTATAGCAGCCTTGTCCGCCAGTGCTCTGATCCTGCTTTCGTCTGCCGTTTCCGCGCAGCAGAGCTACACCTTCGATGAGGTGGCACTGATGACTTGCGAAACCGCTGCAGCCGAGATTGGCAATGATCCCGACCGGCTCGGTCCGATCGTCGCGCCATTGGCAGAGTTTTCGCTGACCAAGCGTGGTCTGAGCGTGCCCACTGACCGACCTGAAATCGGTCAGCAGTTCGGTGAGTTGCTCAAGGCATTCTGCACCGCCGAGCCGGACGGCCTGTTGTTGAACGCCGTCGATCGTGCGATTCGTCGTCTGATCTGATCGTTCTGCAGGCTGGCTGGCGCAGGTCGCAGCCAGCCGCTTCAGGAGTTCCGCATGCCCCCGTTGAAACCGCTGTTCCAGACGGCCTCTGTGCTTGCATTGATTGGCTGGCTGCTGTTGATGGCACTGCCTGGCTGGGCCCATGCCGCGTCAGTGGTGGTGGGTGTTGTGGTGGTTCTGCTGGCAATTATCTATGCCTGGGTGCTGTTTGCCGCATTGCGTCAGCGACCCGAGCCGGGTAGCGGAAAGCCCGGCTTCTTTACCCTTGGCGGGGTGCTGGCTTTGCTGCGCAATCCGACGGCAGCGCTGGCGGCGTGGATTCATATCCTGGCCTTTGACCTGATGGTGGGCGTGTACATCCGTCATGAGGGGGCTCTGGCCGGTATCAGCCATTGGGCCTTGCTGCCGTGCTACGTGCTGACATTGATGTTCGGTCCGCTGGGTTTGCTGGCATTCCTCGGCTTGCGCTGGTGGTTAGGTATCTGACCGTCCAGCTACAGAGTGTTTCAACCCAACTGTTTCAGAGCCGCTATGCCGAACAATGCGCTGTATACCGATTTGTCTGCTTACTACGATTTGATGTGTGCCGATATCGACTATCAGGCGCAGAGCAACAGTGTGCGCAGGCTGCACCAGCTTTTTGGCAACAACGGCAAAAGACATCTTGATCTGGCCTGTGGCACCGGGCCGCATATCCGTCATTTCATTGATTACGGTTATGCCTGCAGTGGGCTGGATATCCATCAGCCCATGCTGGGTATCGCCACACGGCGCTGCCCTGAAGCGCAATTCAGGGTGGGGGATATGTGCAGCTTTGCCGTGCCTGAACCGCTGGACCTGATCACCTGCTTCTTATATTCCATTCACTACAGCGCCACGATCGCCCGGCTTGAGGCTTGTATCGCGGCGGTTTATGCGGCGCTCGGGCCCCATGGGGTTTTTTGCTTCAATGCCGTGGATAAAGAGAAAATTGATAACCACTCGTCGGCACGGCACACCGTCGAGCATGACGGTGCCCGCTTTGCGTTTGAGTCGGGCTGGAACTACGGCGGCAGCGGTGAGCAGCAGTCGCTGAAAGTCGCTATTGAAAGAACCACCGCTGCGCAAGCACAGTGCTGGACCGACACGCATGCGATGGTGGCGGTCAGCTTTGATGAGTTGCAAACGCTCTTGCAGCAGCGTTTTGAAGTGCATGTGTTTGAGCATGATTACCAGCGAATCATTCCCTGGGATGGGCAGTCGGGTAATGCCCTGTTTGTCTGTGTGAAGGTTTAGGTCTCGGATCCGCTAAGGGAATCCCGGTTCTGCTGGTCGCAGCCCCCACTCATCACACCGCTTACTGCCACTGCGAGGTCGTCCTTTATGAAAATCTTCATCACCGGTGCTTCAGGTTTTGTGGGCGGTGCGACCACGCGCAGGCTGGTTGCAGCAGGTCATGACGTGTATGCCATGTCGCGTTCACCCAAGAGCGATGCGCTGATCAGTGCGCTGGGTGGCGAGCCGGTGCGTTGCGATCTGGAAAGTGTCGCTGCTGCACATCTCAATGGCTGCGAGGTAGTGATCCACGCCGCGGCCTTTGTTGAAGCCTGGGGCGATGTGGATGCCTGGGAGCGCGCCAATGTCGGTGGCACCCGGCAGATGCTAAAGGCCGCGCGGGAAGCAGGCGTGAAGCGCTTTATTCATATTGGTACCGAGGCAGCCCTGGTGCATGGTCAGGACCTGCATGAGGTGGACGAAAGTTATCCGCTGGCGTTTGACAGTCCCTATCCCTACTGCTCGACCAAGGCGCGGGCTGAGCAGGCGGTGCGCGAGGCCAATGACCCGGCCGGAGGCTTTACCCCGCTGGTGCTGCGGCCGCGGTTTATCTGGGGCCCGGGTGATGCGACCTTGCTGCCGGTCATTCTCAAGATGGCCAAATCCGGACGCTGGAGCTGGATTGACGAGGGGCGGGCGCTGACCTCGACGACCTACATCGGCAATCTGGTGCAGGCGATCGAACTGGCTTTGACGGCTGGCAAACCGGGGGAGGCTTACTTCATTCTCGATGAGGGCGAGCGCAGCCTGCGCGAGATGATTTCCGCGATGGCAGCTGCCGCCGGTGTGACGCTGGGCGACAAGTCGATACCGGGGTGGCTGGCAGCGCTGGTGGGCGCCGGCAGCGAATGGCTGTGGCGCAGCTTTTCCCTCACAGGCGAACCGCCACTGACCCGGCATGCGGCCATGGTGATGCGCCGTGAGTGCACGCTGGTGGGTGCCAAGGCCAAGGCCGATTTGGGTTATGTCCCGGCAGTCACAGTCGAACAAGGACTGCGGCTGCTGGGGGAAAGTCTGGCCAGGTAGCCCGGATAAAATCCGGGATAGCGAAATACAGGCCTCAGCAACCCGGATTGCATCCGGGCTACAGCTAAGGTTGGGGCGAATCCGGGTACTTGAGCTTTACGATACGGTCGCCCGAGAAGGAGCCGATGTAGAGATCATCCGCCACCTGACGGGCGACGGTGCCGGCCCCCATTGGAGCGCCGGCGTGGGTAAGCAAGAGTTCGCTGTGCATGGTCTGCGGGTCAATACGGATGATGCTGTAGGGCAGTACACAGTTCGACCCCGGATGGCTGATGCATTCATTTTGCTCCAGCAGGTTGCCACCGTGGGCAACGACCAGCAGCCGGCCCTGATCATCCCAGGCCAGGTTATCCGCCCGGGTCACAGTGGCGCTGGCTAGCTGTTTGCCACTGACGCGGTCGAGCTTCTTGATCTCGTCACCAAAATAGACGTTGGCAAACACATGCTGATCATCGGCACTCAGCTCCACGCCATTGATCATCGCGCCGTAGCTTTCTTCCAATACGCGGAAACCCGAAGCCGGTTGCCACTCCAGCACATACCCGGTGTGTGAGCCGAGCATGGCTTTGAGCATGGAAGTGTTCATGCCCAGCAGATGGCTGGCGTGCTTGTCGAACATATGGCTGGCGACAAAGCCGCCATTGCGCAGCAGGGCGACATCATTGAAGTAGGTGCCACTCTGCGGTATCACGCAGCCACGCCATTCCAGACGCGGACCATCAGCGTCGCTGAGCAGTTCAAACATCTCGATGCTTTCGCGGCCGCCATGATTGACGGCGGCCACTTGCCAGCGGTTGTCATCGCGCTGACGCAGGGCGATGCCGTGGGGGGCGATGGTTTTGCCGGGATTGCCCGGACAATCGCTGGCGCCCCAGTTGTTTGCGGCTTCGGGCGCTGCGCTGGATGGCTGGTTGTCGAGGGGGAAGGCGGGCGTGACGGTCTGGGTCTGGGTATTGAAGAACACCAGTGAGCCCTGATCGGCATGCGCCATGCTCAGTCCCATCTGGCTGATCAGCAGGGTTTTCCGGTCGGGCAGTAATTCGATGTCTTCCGGATTGTGGAAGGTGCAGACCGGTTGCACGCCATGTTTGGCCTGGCAATCGGTGATGGCTGGATTATCGCTGCTGCAGGCACTGAGCAAGCCCAGCACGGCAATGAACAAGGGTAGAAGTCTTGTGGTTTGCATCGCGGGCAGACTCTTCTGGTGGCAGGTGGATACTGTAGCGGTTGCAGTAGCAAGGCGCACTTGGCAGGCCCGGGTCGCTCATGTTCGTCAGCGCGGCGCAGCATGCGCGGGAAACCCGCGTGTGCGTCCTGACAACAGCAGCGGAGCAGTTTCCAGACTTTAGCTGGCACCTGGTCCGCCGCCGCAGTGTTACTTGGCCGGTGCTGCCGGGGCAGCAGGTGCTGCTGCTGGAGTCGTTGGTGCTGCTGTTTCAGTCATTTCGATCTTGGCCTTGCTCTTGATTTCTTCAACCTGCTTCTTCAGGTTTTCCTGCTGAACCGATTCAGTCAGCTGCGCTTTCACTGCGTCGAAAGGAGGCGGCTCGATCGGGCGCGAGTCGTCCAGCAGGATCACGTGATAACCAAATTCGGTTTTGACCGGCTCAGCACTGAACTGACCCTTTTCCAGTTTGGCCGCAGCGGCGCCGAATTCCGGGACCATGCTTTGCAGGTCAAACCAGCCCAGATCGCCCCCCGCGGTTTTGGAGCCGGTGTCGAGGGATTTTTCCTGTGCCAGCTTGGCAAAAGCCGCCGGGTCCTTTTTCAGTTGGGCAATGATGGCGTTGGCATCGGCCTCGCTTGCCAGCAGGATGTGGCGTGCCTTGTACTCAGTGCCGGCGATGGCGGCCTTGATCCGCTCGTACTCGGCCTTGAGTTGCTCCTCGGTGGGTTTGTTGTTGTCGAGGTAGTCCTGAATGTAAGCGTTGGACAACACGGAAATCCGGATCACCGCCATCTGATCGGCCACTGCCTGGGTCTTGTCCAGACCTTTTTTGACGGCTTCATCGGCAATCAGCGTCTGCATGATCAGTTGATTGGTGATGGCGGCACGAGCTTGCGGGGTGTCTTGCTGCTGTTGCGCTTCGCCCTGTTTGATGATCATGTCGACGCTGCCGGTGCTGATCGGGGTGCCGTTGACGGTGGCAGCGACGCCTTCTTTGGCTGCAGCAGGTTTGGCTGGCTGCTCGGCATTGCAACCACCAATGATCAGCAGTGAGGCGGCAACGGTCAGCAGCAGCGGGGCTTTTCGCAATAGCATGAAAAATTCCTTGGGTTAGGGGTGACGAACTGTCAAAGCGGCGCCGACAGTACACCAATTAGGCCTGGATGACATCGAACCGGGTCTCGCTGTGGTATGAAAATCAGCGCTCAGCCAGCAAGGCCATGCGCAGCTCTTCCGAGAGACCCTCGGGTGCCAGCCAGATGCCCATGTAGGCTTGCGCCAGTTGCTTGTCCGGGCTGGAAAAAACCGTTTGACCGTTGCGCTCCAGTTGCAAGCCCTGGTCTTTGCTGAAGACCAGCGCGTAACGATCACCGGGAGCGATATCCCGGAAGCTGGCGTGCAGCCGATCCAGCTCTGGCTTCAGGGTAGCCAGCGTGGCAGCGCTCTGTTGGCGCTCAAGGGTGATCCAGGCGGCCTTGATCACATCGTCACGGTTGATGTTCTGAAAGTAAAAAAGCTCCAGGCGCTGGCTGGCCTGTTCTTTCAGTGCCTGGCGGGGGCTGACATCCGGCTCGCTGTAAAATGCGGCGGCATATACGTCAAGCCATAGGTATTCCAGCACGGTCTGGTTTTTCAACTGCAGCGGGGCAGACGAGCTGTTGAGTTGAGGTGCAAATCTCGCTTCGCGCAAGCGTTCGGAATCGCTGGCTACCGCCTGAGTGATGATACTGGTCAGGCTCAGCAGCAGGATGAGTTGTTTCATGGGTCAGTCCTTGCTTGTTTGCCGGGATTTCGCAGCAGATCCAGGCCCTGCGTCAATCTCACGGGTGTTGCCTGATGTTGCCTGCACTGTTTTGGGGCTGTCTGCACTGGTTATTGGCCGGGATAGGCTTTTATACTCAATCAGTTATGTGATTAAGTTGTGTGTTGATGAGATCGTCGCACGTTAAGGGGAGATGCATGACCACAATAAGAAAAGGTCTGGATGTGCCTATTTCAGGCGAGCCTGCGCAGCGCATTGAGGCGGCGCGTCCAGTACGCAGCGTTGCCCTGATCGGCAGGGACTACAACGGTATGAAGCCCACCATGGCGGTTCAGGTGGGGGATCGGGTCAAACTGGGGCAAATTGTCTTTTCCGACAAGCGTAACCCCGGTGTGCATTTCACCGCACCGGCAGCGGGCGTGGTCAGCGCCATTCATCGCGGCGAGCAGCGGGTGCTGCAGTCACTGGTGATTGATGTAGAGGGCAATGAAGAGGTCGTTTTTGCCCAGTATCCGCAATCGCAATTGGCCGCTCTGGATGCCCAACGGGTGCGCGACAATCTCATCCAGTCAGGGCTGTGGACCGCTTTGCGTACCCGGCCGCTGAGCAAGACCCCGGCAGTGGATGCAGTGCCCAGCTCGATTTTCGTGACAGCGATCGACACCCATCCGCTCGCAGCAGATCCAGCCGTGGTCATCGCGGAATATGCGGCGGACTTCACCAGCGGTCTGCAGGTATTGAGCCGGCTGGCCAAGGTGTTTCTGTGCAAGGCTGAGGGCGTCAGTCTGGCCGGCGAGGACCTGCCGCAGGTGCAGGGCGAGTCTTTCAGTGGCCCGCATCCGGCGGGGCTGGCCGGTACCCATATCCACTTTCTCGATCCGGAGAGTGCCAGCAAGAGCGTCTGGAGTATCGGTTATCAGGATGTTATCGCCATCGGCAAGCTGTTCCTTACCGGGCACTTGTGGGTTGAGCGGGTTGTTGCTCTGGGTGGTCCAGTGGTCGAGAAGCCGCGCCTGTTACGCAGTCGTCTGGGGGCAAACCTCGAAGAACTGTGCGCCGGGGAGCTTGTGCCCGGATACAACCGGGTGATCTCGGGCTCGGTCCTGGGCGGCCGCACGGCTCGCGGAGCCTTTGCCTACCTGGGGCGTTTTCATCAGCAGGTGTCCTGCCTGCACGAAGGTGACGAGCGGCAGTTCCTGCATTACCTGCGCGCCGGCGTGAACAAGCATTCGGTGCTGAATGTGTTTGTTTCCCGGTTCATGGGCGCGAGAAAGCTTGATCTGGATACCAGCACCAACGGCAGCACCCGGGCCATGGTGCCTGTCGGAACCTATGAGCAGGTCATGCCACTGGATATTCTGCCGACGCACTTGCTGCGCTATCTGATCGTCGGTGATACGGAGATGGCGCAGAAACTGGGTTGTCTGGAGCTTGATGAAGAAGATCTGGCGCTCTGCACCTATGTCTGCCCGGGTAAGTACGAATACGGCCCGATTCTGCGCGACAACCTCAACCTTATCGAGAAGGAGGGCTGATTGATGGCATTGCGCAAATTCCTCGACAGCATCGAACACAACTTTGATAAGGGTGGCCGCTTTGAGAAGTGGTATGCCCTGTATGAGGCGGTGGATACCTTTTTCTACCGTCCCGGCAGCGTGACCAAGAGTACCGCCCATGTGCGCGACGGTATCGACCTGAAACGCATCATGATCACGGTCTGGCTGTGCACTTTCCCGGCGATGTTCTTCGGTATGTGGAACATCGGTTATCAGGCCAACAGCATTTTTGCCGGCAATCCCGAGTTGCTGGCCGCTCAGGAAGGCTGGCGCTTTGCGCTGATCGGCGCTTTCGCGGGGTTTGATCCGAACAGTCTGTGGGATAACTTCATTCAGGGCGCGGCATTCTTCCTGCCGGTCTACCTGACCACCTTCATTGTCGGCGGTTTCTGGGAGGTGTTGTTTGCCTCGATCCGCAAGCATGAGGTGAACGAAGGTTTCTTTGTGACCTCGGTGCTGTTTGCCCTGACCCTGCCGCCCAGCGTTCCGCTCTGGCAGGTGGCACTGGGCATCAGTTTCGGTGTGGTGATTGGCAAGGAAGTATTCGGCGGCACGGGCAAGAATTTCCTCAATCCTGCCCTTACCGGACGCGCCTTTCTGTTCTTCGCCTATCCCGCTCAGATGTCGGGTGATGCCGTGTGGACGGCGGTCGACGGTTATGCCGGAGCAACATCCCTGAGCATTGCCGCGGCGGGCGGGATCGACACGGTCATGGCTAATGGTTTGACCTGGTGGGATGCCTTTGTCGGCTTCGAACAGGGTTCGATGGGCGAAACCAGTGTATTGGCGATCTTCATCGGCGGTGCCGTGTTGCTGCTGAGCAAGATCGCCTCCTGGCGCATCGTTACAGGGGTCATGCTGGGCCTGATTGGCATGAGTCTGTTGTTTAACAGCATCGGCTCGACTACCAACCCGATGTTGGCGATGCCCTGGTACTGGCATCTGGTGGTGGGTGGTTTTGCCTTCGGCATGATTTTCATGGCGACCGATCCGGTATCGGCGTCCATGACCAATCTCGGCAAGTGGATCTTCGGGGCGCTGATCGGGGTAATGGTCATGCTGATTCGTGTGGTCAACCCGGCGTTTCCCGAGGGCATGATGCTGGCGATCCTGTTTGCCAATCTGTGTGCTCCGCTGGTCGACTATTTCGTTGTTCAGGCCAATATCAAGCGGAGGCTGGCGCGCAATGTCTAGTCAGAAAGAGTCCACGCTGCGCACCCTGACGGTGGCGCTTGTTGTCTGCCTGGTCTGCTCCATCTTCGTCGCTGGCGGTGCCATCGCGCTCAAACCGGTTCAGGTGGAAAATCGCCTGCTGGACAAGCAGCGCAGCATTCTGGCGATTGCCGGGCTGGGTGAAGAGGGCATGTCGGCGCAGCAGGTCAAGTCGATGTTTGCCGAGCGCATTATTCCCCGGGTGGTTGATCTCAATAGCGGCCAGTTCACCGACGAGCTGGATCCGTTGCTGTTTGATCAGTTGAAGTCGGCCAAAGATCCGCAACTTTCTGCTGCGCTTGCCGGTACTGAGGATATTGCCTCGATCAAACGCCGCGAGCGGTTTGCCACGGTCTATCTGGTAGAAAATCAGGGCAAGCTGGACAGGCTCATCCTGCCGGTGCGCGGTTATGGTCTGTGGTCGACCCTGTATGGTTTTCTGGCGCTTGAAGGGGATCTCAATACCGTGGTCGGTTTCGGTTTCTACCAGCACGGGGAAACGCCGGGGCTGGGTGGCGAGGTCGACAACCCGAGTTGGAAGGCGTTGTGGAAGGGCAAGACCCTGTTCGATGCAAACGGTGCGCTGGCGGTGGAAATCATCAAGGGTGCCGTAGACCCCGGTAGCGCAAAGGCGGTGCATCAGGTGGATGGCCTTGCCGGTGCAACGCTGACCAGCAATGGGGTGAATAACCTGCTGCATTTCTGGCTGGGCAAGTCGGGTTTCGGCCCCTTCCTGGCTAACCTGGGCAAAGGGGAGGCTTAAGCATGTCGCAACCAACCATCAAGAGTGTGTTGCTCGATCCGATCGTGCACAACAACCCCATCGGTCTGCAGATTCTCGGTATCTGTTCGGCGTTGGCGGTCACCTCAAGCCTGAAGAACGCGCTGGTGATGTCGATTGCCCTGACGCTGGTAACTGCCTTCTCCAATCTGTTTATCTCGATGATTCGGACCCAGATTCCCAGTTCGATTCGCATGATCGTGCAGATGGTGATCATTGCCTCGCTGGTGATTGTCGTCGATCAGGCGCTCAAGGCCTTTGCCTACAGCCTGTCCAAACAGCTCTCGGTGTTTGTTGGGCTGATCATCACCAACTGTATCGTGATGGGCCGGGCCGAAGCCTTTGCCATGCAGAATCCACCGTTGTTGTCGTTCTTTGACGGGATTGGCAATGGCCTGGGCTACAGCGCGATGCTGGTGTTGCTGGGGATCATCCGCGAGCTGTTTGGCGCCGGAAAACTCCTTGGTTACAGCATTCTGCCGACGGTGAATGAAGGCGGCTGGTATCAGCCGAACGGTTTGCTGCTGTTGCCGCCCTCGGCCTTCTTCCTGATCGGCCTGATCATCTGGGCACTGCGTACCTGGAAGACCGAACAGAAAGAGGCGCCGGCATTCAAGATGGCGCCACATGTCAGCAACAAGGAGGTCTACTGATGGAGCATTACGTCAGTCTGTTCGTCAGGTCTGTTTTCATCGAGAACATGGCGCTGGCTTTCTTCCTGGGCATGTGCAGTTTCATCGCCATCTCCAAAAAGGTGGAAACCGCCATTGGCCTGGGGATTGCGGTGGTGCTGGTGCAGGCAATCACCGTGCCGGCCAACAATCTGCTCTACACCTGGTTGCTCAAGGATGGAGCGCTGGCCTGGGCGGGTCTGCCGGATGTCGATCTGTCCTTCCTCGGACTGCTCAGCTACATCGGGGTGATCGCGGCCATCGTGCAAATCCTCGAGATGGTTCTGGATAAGTACATGCCGGCGCTCTACAACGCGCTGGGCGTATTCCTGCCGCTGATCACGGTGAACTGCGTGATCATGGCTGGCTCCTTGTTCATGGTGGAGCGTGACTACAACCTGCGTGAAAGTGTGGTGTATGGCGTGGGTTCGGGCTTGTCGTGGGCCATCGCCATTGCGCTGCTGGCCGGGATCCGCGAAAAGCTCAAGTACAGCGATGTTCCTGATGGTCTGCAGGGTCTGGGCATTATCTTTATTACTATCGGCCTGATGTCACTCGGCTTCATGTCATTCGGCGGCATCAAGCTGTAAGGAGAGAGCAGGATGGGCTTTGAAATTCTACTCGCCATCGGCATGTTCACCGGCATCGTTCTGGCGCTGGTGCTGATCATTCTGGCGGCGCGCGCCAAACTGGTTTCCAGTGGCGATGTGAACATTCTGATCAACGCTGAGCGAACCATTACCGTGGCGGCCGGCGGCAAGCTTTTGCAGACACTGGCAGCCAACAATGTGTTCCTCTCCTCGGCCTGTGGCGGGGGCGGAACCTGCGCCCAGTGCAAGTGCATTATCGAGTCGGGAGGCGGTGAGATGCTGCCTACCGAGGAGTCGCATTTCACCAAGCGTGAAGCCAAGGCCGGCTGGCGCTTGTCGTGTCAGGCGCCGGTCAAGCAGGACATGCATATCGAAGTGCCGGAAGAAGTCTTCGGGGTGAAGAAGTGGGAATGCACGGTGGAGTCCAACCCCAACGTGGCCACCTTCATCAAGGAGCTGACTCTGCGCCTGCCGGAAGGTGAAAGCGTGAATTTCCGCGCCGGTGGCTATGTGCAGCTGGAATGCCCGCCGCATGAAGTGCACTACAAGGACTTCGACATTCAGCCCGAGTACCGCGGCGACTGGGACAAGTTCAATCAGTGGAAGTACAGCTCCAAAGTCGAAGAGACGGTGATTCGCGCCTACTCGATGGCCAACTATCCGGACGAGAAGGGCATCGTCAAATTCAATATCCGCATTGCCTCGCCGCCGCCGGGCAAGGATCATCTGCCCGCCGGCAAGATGTCTTCGTGGGTGTTCGGCTTGAAGCCGGGGGACAAGGTCACGGTGTATGGCCCGTTCGGCGAGTTCTTTGCCAAGGACACAGAGGCCGAGATGGTCTTTATCGGTGGCGGTGCCGGTATGGCGCCGATGCGTTCGCACATCTTTGATCTGCTCAAGCGCCTCAAATCCACGCGCAAGATCAGTTTCTGGTATGGCGCACGCTCCATGCGCGAGGCCTTCTATGTCGAAGAGTACGACAAGCTGCAGGCCGAGAATCCGAACTTCGAGTGGCATCTGGCACTGTCCGATCCGCAGCCGGAGGACAACTGGAGCGGGCACAAAGGCTTCATTCACAACGTTCTGCTGGAAAACTACCTGAAAAACCATCCGGCGCCGGAGGATTGCGAGTTCTACATGTGCGGCCCGCCCATGATGAACGCTGCCGTGGTCAAGATGCTGCTGGATCTGGGTGTCGAGCCGGACAATATCCTGCTGGATGACTTTGGTGGTTAAAACAGCTGCATGCGCTGTGCTGGCCAGTCTGTTGCTGGCCGGTTGCGGCGAGAGAATCGAAGAATTTGGCGGTCCGACCATGGGCAGCCACTACTCGTTGAAATATCTGGCAGGCGAAAACAGCCCTGAGCCTGCTGCGGTCAAGGCTGAGGTGGAGCTGCTGCTGGCGCAAGTCGATCAGCAGATGTCCACCTGGCGCAGTGATTCCGAGCTTTCCGAATTCAACCGCTTGCCGGCGGGCAGTTGTCGGGTGATGCCCGAAGCAGTGCTGGAGCTGGTGCGTGCCGGTGAGCAGTTGTCGCGTGACAGTGATGGTGCTTTCGACCTCACAGTGTCGCCCTTGCTCGAACTCTGGGGCTTTGGTCCCCAGTCGCGCGGTGAGCGCATTCCCTCTGCCGAAGAAATCTCAGCGCTGCGGGCCAATGTAGGCCATCAGCACCTGCGCATCGATGGCCAGCAGTTGTGCAAGGATGCTGCGGTGGCAGTGGACCTCGGCAGCATTGCTGCCGGCTACTCGGTTGATCGGGTGGCCGCGCGCCTGACGGAGTTGGACGTACACAGCTTCCTGCTGGATATCACCGGAGAGCTCAAGGCAGTTGGTCGCAAGCCCGATGGTTCGGCCTGGCGCATAGCCATTGAGGTGCCCAGGGATGATCTGCGCGAGGCCAGTCAGATTCTGGAGCTTGATGGCCTTGCTGTTTCCACTTCCGGTGATTACCGCAACTATTTTGAAAAGGACGGCCGGCGTTATTCGCATACCCTGAATCCGCAAACCGGCGCACCGATTGATCATCGACTGGCTTCGGTGACCGTTGTCGATACTTCGGCGCAGCGGGCGGACGGGCTCTCCACTTTGTTGATGGTGCTGGGCCCCGAGCAAGGTGAGGCGTTTGCCGAACGTGCTGCAATTGCGGCACTTTTTATCAGTCGCAGCGCTGACGGCTTTGTCAGCCATGCCACGACGCAATTCAACCGCCGCTTTGGCGCAGGAGCAACGCAATGATCTGGCTTGTGGTTTTTCTCACCATGCTTCTGGTGGTGCTGGCGATGTCTGTGGGGGTGATTTTCGGGCGCAAGCCGATTGCCGGCTCCTGTGGCGGTATCGCTAATCTGGGTATTGAAAAACAATGTTCTATCTGTGGTGGCGACCGGCAGAAATGTGAAGAGATAAACGCTGACGATCAGAGTGCAAGTCGTTAATCCCTCACTTTTGGCTAATTTGAGCGCAGATGTGCCTGTTTTACCCTTGTAGTGCGTCCACGATTCGCCTACCTGTCGCCAAGCCGCTAATGTGAGTGTTTGTCGGTTAGCTATAACCGGCGGTCAGAAGCAAAAAAATAATCATATTGACCGTGAGCCAGCGATCACGGTTTTGCCGCAGCAGCAGTACTGTGCTCGGAGCGCATTTAAGGAGTGAGCATGGCTGTCTATAACTATGACGTGGTGGTGCTGGGATCGGGGCCGGCCGGTGAGGGCGCAGCGATGAATGCTGCCAAGGCCGGACGCAAGGTGGCGATGGTCGACAGTCGCGCCCTGGTCGGTGGTAACTGCACGCATCTGGGAACCATACCGTCCAAGGCGTTGCGCCACTCGGTTCGGCAGATCATGCAGTACAACACCAATCCACTGTTTCGCCAGATCGGCGAGCCGCGCTGGTTTTCTTTTCCTGACGTGCTCAAAAGTGCTGAGCGAGTCATCGCCAAACAGGTGACTTCACGAACCAGTTATTACGCGCGTAACCGCATCGATACCTACTTCGGAACGGCCAGTTTCGCGGGTGACCAATCGGTTCAGGTGGTTTGCCTGAACGGGATGCTGGAAACGCTGGTAGCCCAGCAGTTCATCATTGCCACCGGTTCGCGTCCTTATCGGCCGATTGATGTCGACTTCAACCATCCGCGGGTTTATGACAGTGACACGATTCTGACACTCAGTCACACGCCGCGCCGTCTGATTATTTACGGAGCTGGCGTGATCGGCTGCGAGTATGCATCGATCTTCAGCGGTCTGGGTGTGCTGGTAGACCTGATCGATAACCGCGATCAGCTGCTCAACTTCCTGGATGACGAGATTTCCGATGCATTGAGTTATCACCTGCGCACCAATAACGTGATCATTCGCCATAACGAGGAATATGAGCAGATCGAGGGGCTGGAAAACGGCGTTGTGTTGCATCTCAAGTCGGGCAAGAAGCTGCGTGCAGACGCCTTGCTGTGGTGTAACGGCCGTACCGGCAATACCGACAAGCTGGCGCTGGAAAATGTCGGCCTCAAGGCCAATGGCCGCGGTCAGTTGCAGGTAGATCAGGAGTATCGCACTGAGGTGCCGAACATCTATGCCGCGGGTGATGTGATCGGCTGGCCGAGTCTGGCCAGCGCGGCTTATGATCAGGGCCGCTCAGCGGCCGGCAGCGCCGTGGCTAATAACACCTGCCGCTTTATCGACGATGTGCCGACCGGCATTTACACCATTCCGGAAATCAGCTCGCTGGGCAAAACCGAGCGTGAGCTGACTCAGGAGCAGATTCCTTACGAGGTGGGTAAGGCCTTCTTCAAGGGTATGGCGCGAGCCCAGATAGCCGTCGAGCCGGTCGGCATGCTCAAACTGCTGTTCCACCGTGAAACCCTGGAGATCCTCGGCGTACATTGCTTCGGTTATCAGGCATCGGAGATCGTGCACATTGGTCAGGCCATCATGAATCAGCCGGGTGAAGCCAATACCATCAAGTATTTCGTCAACACCACCTTCAACTACCCGACCATGGCCGAGGCCTACCGGGTGGCTGCTTTTGATGGTTTGAATCGGCTGTTCTGAACAAGACCTTCCATTCAGGGATGTCCCAGGGTGCTGCAGGCCAGACCGGGAAAGTCGGTAATGATGCTGTCAGCCCCAAAGTCTGCGAGCCGGCGCATCAGTGTCGGCTCGTTGACGGTCCATACCGACACATGCAAACCCTGTTTCTGCGCCTTTAGCAGTCGCTCGGGCGTGCAGAGTGTCCAGTTCAGTGCCAGCAGGTCGCAGTTGTAGTGGCGGGCTATTTTCAGCGGATCCAGCCAGGCGTATTCGGCAATCAACCCGCAGGACAACTCCGGCGTCAGGCGGTTCAGCGCACGCAAGACTTCGCGGGAGCTGGTGGTTACGGTCACTTTGTCCTGTAACCCGAAGCGCTCCACCAGCGCTTTGATGGCCAGCACGCTGCGGGCCGCACGGATCCGCGAGGCACTTTTGACTTCCAGTTGCCAATGCTCGAATGGGCACTGCTCGAACAGGTCCACCAGTCGCGGAATCGGGCATGGCTGTTGCCAGCCGGGTCCGCCGCCACGCGCATCGAAGCTCATCAGTTCTGCCGATTCATGCTGGGCAACCCGGCCGCGATGCCCGGTAGTGCGCTTGAGTGTATGGTCATGAATCACCATCAACTCGCTGTCGCGGGACAAATGCAAGTCCAGCTCGCAGCGCTTTACGCCATGCTCCAGGCAGCGTTGAAAGCTGGCCAGGGTGTTTTCCGGTGCTTCGCCTTTGGCGCCACGGTGACCGTAGATCAGCGTCATGGTTGCTCCTGAACTGACTGGGGTAGGGGAAATCTGGGTTGGTGATGGCGAACGCTGCTGATAACGCGTTCATTCTCGAAGTACACCGAGAAGTCCGGGTAATCCCACCGGCTTATTTTCGGTGTGCCGACCGCCGGGTGCTGCTTGTCGGGTTGGCCGAACTCTTCCAGCACACGACTCTGCGTGGCGCCTGGAGCGGGTAGCGGCAGTGATGACAGGCCTTGCTGCTCAAGCGGGATCAGTATGTTTTGGGCTGCCGCAGGCAGGGCAAGGAGCAGGCAGAGGATCAGCAGCAGGCGCATGGTTGACCCTCAGACATCCTGGTTGAGTTGGCTGTCCCTGGCCTGGCGGCGCTCCTGGGCCTGTTTCTGCAGGATATGCCGCGCCAGCAACTGGCGTTGTGCATCGGTAAGGGCTTCAAACTCGGTGCCAATTTCGAACTGTCCGTCAGACAGTGGCTTGCAATGGCTGATTTGTGCTCGCAGCAGCAGCCCCAGCGCTTGCGGCATCAGCACCAGTTTCAGTGCCAGATGGCTGCCGGTGGCCAGTGCGTGCGTATGGGTGAAGCCAACTCCGCCTTCGGAGAGCGTAACGCGGCGGGGTGTACCGATATCGCGCAGCAGATTCTGCGCAACCGCTTGTCCCAGCAGATCAATGCGCTTGTTGACCACCTTCAGGTAGTTGGCCAGTGTGCGGTTCTGCTCGGAGATATGCCGCAGCAAATGCTGGGATTCAAAGTCGCTCAGATGCAGCTCACTGAGCAGGTTGAACAACGGCGAAGCGTCATGCAGCTCACTCTGCTCAAGGGCTTCGTGGCCTGTCAGCAACTTAAATTCCAGTGCGATTGTGTCGTTGATACGGTAGTATTCGCGGCGATCGTTGGTGTCTATTGTCGACATGGCGAGCCCATGGCAGCGGGGATTTTCCTGAGTGTAAAGCCGCCAGCCATACCCCGCCACACGGATGTCCATTTCTCTGCGAAACAGTCTCTCAATGTTCAGACCCCTGTCCGTCTTCATTGGCATGCGCTACACCCGTGCCAAGCGTCGCAGCCATTTCATTTCGTTCATTTCCCTGACTTCCATGCTCGGCCTGGCCCTTGGGGTGATGGTCATGATTCTGGTGTTGTCGGTGATGAATGGTTTTGACCGCGAGTTGCGCATGCGCATTCTCGGCATGGTGCCGCACGCGGCCGTGCAGTCATTCAAACCGATCAGGGACTGGCGGGCGCTGGCGGATCAACTGGCCCGGCATGAGCACGTGCAAGCCGTTGCCCCCTTCGTGCAGAGCCAGGGCATGCTCAGTCATGCTGATCAGGTGTTGCCGGTACTGGTCGACGGCATTGACCCGGCGGAGGAAAGCAAGGTATCGGTGATCGGCAACTTCTTTCGTGAGGGCAGCCTGCAAAGCCTCAAGCCCGGCGAGTTCGGCATGATTCTCGGAACCCTGGCCGCTGAGCGTCTGGGGGTCAAGGTTGGCGACAAGGTGACGTTTATCGCCCCCGATGTGGTGGTCACGCCGGCCGGACTGTTTCCGCGCATGAAGCGCTTCACCGTGGTTGGCCTGTTCAAGGTCGGTGCCGGTGAAATCGATGCCGGGTTGGCGCTGGTCAATATCAGTGATGCGGCGCGCCTGCAGCGTTGGAAACAGGATGAGGTGCAGGGGCTGCGCTTCAAGCTGGATGACCTTTTCCAGGCACCCAATGTGGCCTGGGAGATGAGTCAGACCTTGCGGGATCAGAACTTCTTTACCCGTGACTGGACCCGCTCGCACGGCAACCTGTATCGCGCCATCGGCATGCAGAAGGCCATGATCGGGCTGTTGCTGCTGCTGATCGTTGCCGTGGCGGCATTCAACATTATTTCCACCCTGGTCATGGTGGTGAACGACAAGCGTTCCGACATCGCCATTTTGCGCACCCTGGGGCTGACGCCGCAGCAGATCATGGCCACCTTCATGGTGCAGGGCACCATCATCGGCGTGGTCGGCACTCTGGTCGGCGCGCTGCTGGGGATTCTCGCCGCGCTGAATGTGAGTTCGGCGGTGGCCTGGCTGGAATCGCTGATGGGCACGCGGTTTCTCAATGAAGATGTGTATTTCATCAGTTACCTGCCTTCGCAGTTGCTGACTGCCGACCTGATCATGGTTTGCTCGGCCGCGTTGCTGCTGAGTTTTCTTGCCACCCTGTATCCGGCCTGGCGTGCTGCGCGCACCCAGCCCGCGGAGGCTTTGCGTTATGAGTGAAATGGCCGTCCTCAGTTGCCGTAATCTGGGCAAGTGTTATGAAGAAGGTCCGCAGTCAGTCGAAGTGCTGGCGGGCGTGGAGCTGGAATTGCTGGCCGGCGAGCGGGTGGCGATTGTCGGCAGTTCCGGCTCCGGTAAAAGCACCTTGCTCAATCTGCTTGGCGGGCTGGATAACCCGACCCAGGGCAGCGTCTGGCTGGATGGACAGGATCTGTCGACGCTGAGCGAAAAGGAGCGCGGTTTGCTGCGCAACCGTGCGCTGGGTTTCGTTTACCAGTTCCATCACCTGCTGCCTGAGTTCAGTGCGCTGGAGAACGTCTGCATGCCGCTGCTGATCGGGCGTACGCCGATTCCGCAAGCCAGGGAAATGTCTGCCGCCCTGCTGGAGCGCGTGGGTCTGGGGCATCGCCTGCAGCACAAGCCGGCGGAACTCTCGGGCGGTGAGCGGCAGCGCGTGGCCATTGCGCGGGCGCTGATCAATCAGCCCAAGCTGGTCATGCTCGATGAGCCGACCGGTAACCTCGACCAGCACACCGCGCTGGGCATTCAGGACTTGATGCTGGAATTGAGCCGTTCGCTGCACACCGCCTTCCTCGTGGTGACCCATGAGCCACGGCTGGCTCAGCAGATGGACCGTACCCTGCGACTCGAACAAGGCCGGCTGGTGGTGGCCTGATATGTATCGCCCACTGAGTATTTTCATCGGCACCCGCTATACCCGTGCCAAGCGCCGCAACCAGTTCATCTCGTTCATCTCGCTGACTTCGATGATCGGTATGGGCCTCGGCGTGCTGGCGATGATCGTGGTGCTCTCGGTCATGAACGGCCTGCAGGAAGAAATGCGTACGCGCATTCTCGGCATGATTCCGCATGCCACGCTCACCAGCAGCGAACCGTTGCGGGACTGGTCGCATCTGGCGCAGCAGGCGCTGACCAATCCGCAGGTGGTGGCGGCGGCGCCGCACACGGAGATTCAAGGCATGCTCTCGCGCAGGGGGGTGATGCAGCCAGTGCTGGTCAGTGGGGTGTTGCCGGCAGCGGAAGAAAAGGTCTCGATCCTCGCTGAGCATCTGCAGCGCGGCAGTCTGGCGGCGCTCAAGCCCGGAGCGTTCGGCATTCTGCTGGGGGAAACCAGTGCCCGGCGCTTTGGCGTGCAGGTGGGCGACAAGATTTCCCTGATTGTGCCGGAAGCGACCAAGGGCTCGGTCACCATCACGCCGCGCTTGCAGTCCTTTACTGTGGTTGGGGTGTTCAAGGTGGGGGCTGATCTGGACAGCTCGCTGGCACTGATCCATGTCGCTGATGCGGCGCAGATCAAACGCTGGCCGGCGGATCAGGTGCAAAGCGTGCGCCTGACCCTGAAGGATCTGTATCAGGCGCCGCAAGTCTCGGCGCAGATCGCCGTTAATCTGGGGCAGGGCTTCAGCGCGACAGACTGGAGCAAAACCCAGGGCAGCCTGTTCCAGGCCATGCAGATGGAAAAAACCATGATTGCCCTGTTGCTGCTGCTGATCATTGCCGTGGCGGCGTTCAACATCATTTCGACGCTGATCATGGTGGTGGCAGACAAGCGTACCGACATCGCTATTCTGCGCACGCTGGGCATGACACCCCTGCAGGTGATGGCAGTGTTCATGGTGCAAGGTTCGGTGATCGGGCTGGTCGGAGTGTTGACTGGCGGGGTGCTGGGGGTGTTGCTGGCGCTCAATCTGACGCCTTGGGTGTCCGCGTTTGAAAACCTGCTGGGTGCACGGATTTTCAGCGGTGACCTCTACTACATCAGCTATCTGCCCTCCCTGCTGGAGTGGCGCG
>JACCEA010053699.1_pt1 | contig 30963 bp, 13 predicted proteins | sample 7449851 | NCBI WGS metagenome assembly JACCEA01 (sample SAMN15323453, study PRJNA562643) | freshwater metagenome | isolation source: river surface water | place: USA:Blue River Watershed | collected 2017-08-18
CCTAGTACAAGGGTTAGTTGTTCTTTGTCAAAATCTACAGCCTGGGTCTGATTACCCACACTCATAAAGTTTTTAACAGTGAGATTTTTTAACTTAAACATTATAGATTATTGTAAATTTCCAAAAGCATAGCCTTGTCAAAGTCTTTGCTGTCGATGTTAACTAGTTGTTCTGTAACAATTTGATCCACGCTTTCAAACTTAGCATCTGGATTATCGTCAATGGTACCATCAAGGTTAGTTTTATCTTGAATTAAACTAATTTCTCGGATATCGTGTTTTTGTGTAAATGTTTCTTTGATGAAGTTTGCTTCTTCGAAACTAATATCGATATCTAAATGCACCTTGAGATGCATTTTACCCTTCATGATAGAATCTTCTTTATCAATTAAGTCAGATAATTTAATTACACGGAACTTAGGACAGTTTTCCCAGTTAATAAATTTTGGTTCACCGCCCCATTCTAGAACCATCATGCCTCGCTCATCGTCCCAGGCATCTGCAAAATTGTGCGGGAATGCATTTCCAATATAGATAACTTTCTGATTGGTCTGTCGTTTATGAAAGTGTCCGGAGAATATATAGTCGGGCTTATTAAAATCTTCTGCTTTGAGTTCGCCGTGATCGGGCATTTGAACCATTGCATTCATGAAGAACTTGGGTAATTCAAAGTGACCGAACACATATTTGCATTCTAGTTCAGGCATCTTCTTCCATTCGTCACCTACCAACCACGGTACTAAAGCCACTTCGTCTATGACAGTTACTTCTTCGACTACAGTGACGCCGGGAATATGACGCCCAAATGCAGAACTGTGTACATCACGTTTGTCTTTGTAGAATAAATCGTGGTTACCTGGAAACCAGTAAAATTTATCAAACGCCGCCCCTAGTTTTTCCAAGCACTTGATACTGGAATCGAGTGTCATTAGATTAAGACTATTACGATTGTGACTCCAATCCCCTAAGAAGATTGCAGTGTCGCAACCCTCTCGTTTGGCATTTTCAATAAACCAATCTACAAATTCTTCGCAATCTTTTAAGTGTGTAATACTATTTGATTTAAGACCAAAATGTATATCAGTAAAACACGCTACCTTTTTAAACAGAGGCATTATTATAGTTCTCCTATCTCAAACAGTTTAACAATATGTTTGGAGAAAGTCAAGCAGATGCCTCGTCGTCTTCAGTTTCTTCTATATCAGTTTCTTCACTTTTTGGCATACGCATATTCTTGTACAGTTCTGCCTGTCGAGCAGTTTCTTCTGCGTACTCTTGTTGGTTTTGTCTAGTCAAACTAGGAGTTAATCCGTTTTCCTCCAGTAAGTCATCTCGAATGTTTTGATTTTTCTTTTCTAGATTTAATATTCTTGTAAAACTATTGGTTACTGCGGCAGTATAGTAGGCAAATGGATTTTCTGATTTACTCTCATCAAATTGTAAACCGATTTGACTTAACTGTAAAATAGCCTGCCCCTTCATTTCATCGATATAAGTGTAGCCTCGCCAGTTACTTCTTTGTGCATATCTATCAGCAAGTTTGATATACATGCGACCTAGGTTCTCGGTAATTCTTCCGTGGTCTTTGCTAAACTTGCCAGTCTTGATTCCTCCCTGCCAATGACTTTTACCAACACAAACTAGTTCGTCGTTTTCGTCAAACTTCCAATGTTGGAATGGCGGAAAGTTTACCTTATCATGACTATCGGCTGTAGTTTTAGTAGTTTTTTTCCTTCCGGGTGCTAAAGGAATATGTTCGAATGTCATAATGCGAATAATGATATCCGTTTTAGCAATAGTTTTGTAATCCGGAGTAACTTCTGCTAATTTTACTTTTTTGTCACCTTCTAGCCTAGAGGCTGCGAATGCTTGCAGGCCTATCCGCTTGGCTTTATTTCGTTTGGCCTCTGCTATGGTTCTAATATTAACCTTATCTAGACTAGGCAGAATAATATCATACTGTGCGTATTCTGGTTTGACAAAACTAGAAAACGAACATTTACTACGATGTATTTCTGCTAACAAGTCTCTGTTATTTAGGTATTTGGTTTTTCTTGTTGTTATTCCTATGGTCATCTTGTAAAAAGTCCTTTACAGGTAGTATAGCATACTTTTGTAGTATGTCAACCATATTAAGTTAGCATTTTATTTATTGGTTAAATACTAGATAAAGGAACAAACATGGCCTCACCAACGAATCCTAGTGCATCTGACGCCGCTAATGCAAAGAAATTAGAAAATCCTCCAATTCTTGGAGAACCGTCGAGTGCCCCAAGAAATAACTATGCCAGCAACGGATTTATAGGATCTGACACTGCTGGTGGTGCGTTTGTGGGCTATAGAAATCCTAGACGTAGACAACAAACCCCAACAGGTACAGGGTCTGGCCGCGGCGATGCAGCCTTCGCCGCCCAAGATCCTAGGCGACTAGACCTTAATAAAGGACCAGTGAGAGATCTTGCCGATGTAAAACCTGGAGCAGAAAAGCCTGTTGAAAATAATGCAGTTACTCAGGTAAGAATTACACCGATAAGTCAGGCCAGCGATCCTGCAGAAGGTGACTTGCGAGTGAGAATTAGAGTACCTTCGGATTATCTCACTGGCTTAACTGTCGGATCTTATCTTAATGAATTACAAGGGTTTGGAGGAATTCTGTTCCCTTATACTCCGCAGATTACAATGGAACATAAAGCAGATTATGGTTCTGTTACTCCTCTGCATAGTAACTATGCCATTAACTTTTATAAAACAAGTTCTGTATCTGATATTTCAATAACAGGAAAATTCACAGTACAAAACGATAGAGATGCGCTGATATATTTGGCCACATCTCATTTAATAGCGGCTCTTACTAAGATGAGATTTGGTGGCCAAGGTGGAGATGAAGATAGCGGTGCTCCTCCGCCTGTTTGTAGACTAGAAGGTTATGGACCTTTTATGTTTAAAAATGTTCCAATTGCTATTACTAGTTTTAAACATGATTTACCAGATGATGTAGATTTTTATACTCTTGATAAGCGAGGAGATAAGGATTCTCCTTTTGCAAGAAACAGTGTTCCGACAAGATCTACATTTACCATCGTTGGAAAACTAATGTACAGCAGACAGGAAATGCTATCTGCATCTGTTACTAAGTTTTTAAATGAGTTTACTTTTAAATCTAAAGGATACCTATAATGTCTGTTTTATATAGTAAAACTAGTCCCTATTTTAAAACTGAGATTTCAAATGGGTACCTAGATATTATCGAATGGCGTCGAATCCCTTTTGAATCTGATGACGTGCTGTTCACAGTAACTCAGAGTTATGAAAACAGGCCAGACCTTTTAGCCTACGATCTTTATGGAGATGTAGGACTATGGTGGGTGTTTTCTGTTAGAAATCCTTCAATATTGAAAGACCCTGTTTTTGATTTACGTGCAGGAATAAAAATATTTTTACCTAAGATGAGTTCGATGACAAAATCATTAGGGATATAATTTATGTCAACTGTTGAAAATAAATCAGCCGCTAAACAAACGGATAATCCTAACGATCCTAATAAGAGAACAATATATCCTGCAAGAGGCACTAACGTTCTAAACAAGTATCGTTCATACACTTATCAGTTTACCTTATCTGCTCTGAGAAGAGAAGATGCCGCCGACCCTAAGAAATATAGAAAAAGTAATCAAGAATTAGTTATATTAAAATCTGGCGGAAAAGGATATGCAGGATTAACATACACAACAGCACAAGCAAGCGAAGACGCCTTAAAGACTTTATCTAAAAAAACTAAAACAGAGGAACAGGCTAAATCTCAAATTGATTCTGCGGTAAAAACATTAAGCGCACCTGAGTTAGTATCGGGGTTTAATAAAAATAGTCCTGGAAGATTTGACATGTTTTTAGATAATGTTGAAGTTGAAACGATCATGGGTTTTAGTGAAAACGGCGGCACGACTCAACCAACAAATATCAATTTTGATGTCTTTGAACCATTTAGTATTAACGGCTTTATCGAAGCATTGCATGTTTCCGCAGTAGCCGCAGGGTTTCCTTCTTATGCCGGCGCCCCTTTCTTATTAAAGATGGAATTCATTGGATATCCAGATGGCGAAGACATGCCTAAGGCAAAGATTGTTGATAAAGCAACCAGATATTTTCCTATATTAATTACAGGAATTGATGTAACTGTTAATGAAACGGGTACAAGGTATAAACTAACTGCGGTGGGTTATAACGAAGGCGGTTTTGGAAACGCAAGTCAATTAAAGAAACCTGTTAAGATGGCAGGGAACACAGTTAAAGATATTTTAGAAAATTTAATGATAGGCGTCAATAAACAAATTGTTGAAGCAGACGATGCCGCCCGAAAAAAGAAATCTGCGGCAAACGAGCACGACGAATATAGGATTAAATTTCCTGTCTGGAAAGAGGGTGAGGGATTTGTTAATGGGCTTAATAGCATAGGTGGAGCCAAAGTTACAGAAATTTTAAAAGACAATGCTCTTTATAAATTTCCAGATCCGGGAACAACTACAAAGCCAACAACTCAGCAAACTAGAGGTCAACAAAATCCTACACCGGACCAAAATCAAAAAAGACCAGAGTTTTATAAATTAGAACCTGGAAATCCTGTAGTACAATTTGCTGAAGGAAAGAATTTACACGAGTGTATTGCTTCTGTTATAAGGGATAGCAAATATATCAGAAACATAGTTGAAAAATTAGCCAGCCCAGAATGGAAGACTGTGGTAGATAGTGATGGTATGGTTGATTATTTTCTAATTAGGATGGAAGTAGAAAATAAAGAAGTTATTGACGAAGAAGCACAGCGTCCTTATCAGATTTATACCTATGTCATAACACAACATAAGATAATGTATACTCGTATACCTAACTACGGTTCTGAGCAACTGGACATGACTAAGATTGCCCCGCTGAGCCTTCGAGAATACAATTATATCTATACAGGTAAGAATGTTGATGTATTGAACTTTAAATTGAATTTTAATACGCTATTCTTTGAAGCAATACCACAGGCTCTTGGTAACAATAATTCTCCTCCTGCAAGAGATGCAGCCGCAAAGAGTAATGAAACAAAACCTCGATCGGCAGTTGATGAATCGACAAAGAAAAATGTAACGGCTAGAGGCCTACCGGCCGTTCCTAGAAAACCAGATCCTTACCTGACGGGAGTGGGGGCACAAGATAATGGAGGCCAGCGTCAAGATGATGCATACTATGCTCTGGCCAAAGGTATGCACGAAGCCATTGTAAATTCAAAAGGTAGTATGCTCACTGGCGAAATTGAAATATTAGGTGATCCATATTATCTTGTTACTGGAGGAATAGGGAATTATAATCCTACGCCTAGTAAAACTAGTCCTAGAGAAACAGACGATGGTGAAGCCGCATTTAATTATGGCGAAGTTTTAATTACAATTTACTTTAGAAATCCTCAAGATTTAGATTCTTTAGAGAATGGCGGCAGGCTTCGATTTGATCCTGAATTAATTCCTTTTAGCGGAGTCTATAGAGTTAACAAAGCCAAGTCGATGTTTAAAGATGGTATCTTTAAACAAAGTTTAGAAATAATGCGAACCCCTGGACAGCCTCCTGCAGAACAATATCCTACTCCGGGGGGAGTTAATAAACCTACTAATCCAAGCAGAAGATTAGTTGCCGAAGTTAATAAAGCAGATGCAGTTTCTGTCGATGCATCTCCTGTAACACAAGAAGTTGTTAATGTTGATACAGGTCAATCTGGAAATAGAGCAGACTCAATTAATTTATTGAAGCAGTTGAATAGAGGTCTTCCGAGTCCCGGGTTGCCTGGAGAATTTAGTAACTTTACGGCGGCTACTGGCGGACTTGGTGGTTCAATATCTCCTCTCCAAGTAAGCGGAGCAACTCCTAATCTAGTAGGCGAGACAAGAATTGCTACTCAGGTGTTTGGTGGCGTTGTGCCTGGGGGTATAAATCAAAGTTTCCAGGGTATTAGAATGCCTGCTCGAGCAATTCCTGGATTACAAGGACGAGTACTAAGTCCTACTGGTCTTGTAACAGAAGTCGGCAGAACTATTGCTAATTCGTTTGGGCTAACTGGAGTTGCAAAACAAGTTGCTGAAGATATTGTTGGGATTGCTACACAAAAAATTAATCGTATTGGAGTACTTGGATCTGGAATTGGAGTAGGAGTCAATGTACCATATACTCCGCAGACTACACAGCCTGCATCTGTCTATGAAGAAAGAAGTCGCCAGAATGTAATTCCGCCTACTGCTATTCCTACTACTGGAATAGCCGCCGGGCTTGATCAATCAACATTATCTTCTGTGGCAAATTTAAAACCAGAAGACACCGCAGATTTAGTAAATGCCGCAGGAACAAAAATTCGATCTGCATTACAAGGTACAGGCGTAGATCCAACAGCAATTGCAAGAGCATTTGGTATCAATCAAAGTCAACTATCTGGTTTAAGTCCTAACCTACAAAGTAAAGTTTTAGATCAAGTAAGTTCTATTGGTGAAAATATTCCTAAAGATACTAATGTTACAACATTGTCTGCACAGGGAGTTAATTTAAGTTCGTTTACAAAAGAGCAATTATCCAATCTACCACCGACTGCTCCATATTCTGTAGCACCACCGGCTGCTCCTGATGCAGGTTTCTTGAATCAACTCACTCAGAAGGGCGGCCCAGCCGCATTGGCCAAAGCATTTGGAGTTAACAGCGTATCTGAAATTTCTCAGGATCAGGTGCCAAGTCAGACAGTTAACACTGCAATATCTAATTCTCCAACTGCATATCAGAATCCTTTAAGAACTACTTCATTGGAACCTAATTTAGTTGATACAGTGGCAGGTGCTGCCAAATATCTCTTGTCTAATAGTCAGATAGCAGGCCTTACAGGAGTGTTAGGATCTAGAGAAGGCGACCTTTTAAGACTGGCAAACAGATATCCTGGTAGTCCTGTTAATGTTACTCTAGGAGGAGGGACTCCTAGTGTAATTAATCGCTTTGGAAGTAAAACTTCAGGTAATAGTCCGTTGGATAAAATAATGTTAAGGTAAAATAAATGGCTATTGAAACAAGAAAACGAGGAAGATTACCATCACCCGGTCCGTTTTTGGCCGAGATCACTAATCACTTAGATCCCACTTATATGGGTGCGCTTGAAGTATCTTTAATTAAAACACTTCAAAACTCAATCGATAGTCAAGAAGGTACCTATGTCGTTAGACATTTAAATCCTTTTTATGGGGTAACTTCTGCAAGGTTTGAGGGAAACAATAGTAGCAGTTTTAATGATGTGCAAAAAAGTTACGGCATGTGGTTTGTTCCTCCTGATGTAGGAACAATCGTAATGGTAATTTTTATTGATGGCGATCCTAATCAGGGTTATTGGATGGGCTGTGTTGCTGATCAATTTCAGAATCATATGGTTCCTGGAATTGCCGCAAGTCAAGTTACAGCCATGACACAAGAACAAAAAGATAGATATGGAACAAGTTATCTACCTGTGGCAGAATTTTTAAAAGGAACGCAGAATCTTAACGTTCCTAACGTAGACAAAATTCCAAAACCTGTACACCCATTTGCAGACAGATTAGTACAACAAGGTCTTTTATTAGATACAATTAGAGGAGTAACATCTAGTAGTGCTCGAAGAGAAGTTCCTAGTCAAGTATTTGGTATCAGTACGCCCGGTCCTCTGGACACTAGTCCCGGTGCAAGAACAGGAACAGTTGGTTACGAAGAAAAGCGTCAAGCCCCTATTAGTCGTCTAGGAGGTAGTACCTTTGTTATGGATGACGGAGATATTAACGGGCAGAATGAACTTGTTAGAATTAGAACAAGAACAGGACATCAGATTCTTTTACATACTAGCCAAGATTTAATTTATATTGCCAACAGTAAAGGTAGTGCCTGGATAGAATTAACTAGCAATGGTAAAATTGATATGTATGCGGCAGACAGCGTTAGCATACATACTGAAGCAGATTTTAACTTTCGTGCAGATAGAGATGTAAACATTGAAGCAGGCCGCAATATCAATATGCGAGCCATTAAAAACATGGAAACTAACGTAGCAGGTTTCTATAATTTAGTAATCGACGACTATGCAAAAATATCTGTAAGGAACGATTTGAATCAGACAGTAGGAGAAACTGCAAAATATTCTGTAGGAACAGATTACCATCTATCAGTAGGTCAGAGTATTTTTAGTTCTGCTGGAGATACGATGAATATCATAGGTGGTGAAGGTATTAAAATTGGTTCGGGTGGTGTTTTTAGTGTTGATTCTAACGGCAACATCATCATGGTTGGCCCACAAGTACATATGAATGGACCTGCGGCGGAGGAGCCGGGATCTCCTGAAATTGCCGAAGTTCCTCCGTTGTTAAACATTTTTAAATTACCTAACCGAGATGTTAGGTATGGATGGGGACCTAATAAGTTCTATAACACAGGTACGATTAGTACAATTATGCAACGGGTTCCTACACACGAACCGTACGATCAGCACGAAAACGTAAATCCTCAAAAGTTTGATTCTGCGGCAACAGACATTACTAACGGTCCAAGTCGAGCATCTGGCGGAATCCCGGATAGTCCAAACCAAGGAATACAAGAGCCCGCAAACCAACCCGAAGTTACTCCAGGTACCTGCGACCCTAATTATGCCAAGGATATTAATTTATCATCATCTCAAGCAGGTATTTCTGCAATCAAAGCAGCCTGTGCTAAAGCAAACATTACTAATGCTTACATGATTGCTACAATGTTAGGGGTTGCAGGAGGAGAAAGTTTGTGGAAACTTGTTACAGAAAATTTTAACTACAGTGCTCCTAGATTGTTACAAGTATTTCCGAGCGTGTTCAAAGGCGATCAGGCACTAGCACAACAGTATGCAGGCAATCCTAATAATAGTTTACCTGAATTCTTATACGGTTATCAAACCGCTAAAGGAAGAGGACTAGGAAACACAGAACCGGGTGATGGATTCAAATACATTGGCCGCGGTTATATTGGTCTAACCGGCCGTGCGAACTATACTAAATTTAGTAAATTGCTGTACGAAAGAGGTTTTACATCTGATGTTAATGCATTAGTAAACAAGCCCGATTTAGTTAACGATCCTTCAATTGCAGGAGCAATTGTGGTATTGTACTTCTTAAGCCATCCGCGATTAACTAAGGGACCGAATGCAAACCCCGGACCGGGTTACTTTGAAGAAGGATACAAGGCTGTTGGCTTCTGTACCCCAGACATTTACAATCGCAAGAAGGGTTACTACGAGTGTTTCTTAGGGCAATTACAGGCAAAAACAGTTAGTGCAGGCGGAACAAATAGCAATGGTATTCTAACAGATAGTAGCGGAAATCCAATTAGGACTGGACAATAAATACTAGTATGCCATACAAATCTCTTGAAATTACTACCGCAAATGTTGTTGAACAGCAAAGAAATAAAACAAGTCAGTTTTATAAAGGCTTCAGCACGTTAAATCCTAGGAACACTAGTTCTAAACTTTACGATTTAGAATTGATTAAACAAGATATTCTTAATCAGTTTACTACTCGTAAAGGAGAGCGTTTAATGAATCCTAACTTCGGATGCATAATCTGGGACGTATTAATGGAACCGCTAACTGGCGAAGTTAGGCAAGCCCTTAACGACAACATTCTAGAAATTTGTAGTAGCGACCCTAGAGTAATTCCTACAGGAATTAATCTATCAGAATATCCCACAGGTTATATTATTGAAATTACTTTAAAGTTGAAAGGATCAGATCAGTCAACTAATATGATTTTAACTTTTGATCAAGAGTTAGGATTAAGTTTACAATAATATACCTAGTTTATTCTAAAAATAAATACGGTATAGAGTTAAAATTATGGCTATTCCTTCAACAAACAATAAACTGCTAGTCACCGAAGATTGGACAAAGTTATACAAGTCCTTTCGTAATTCCGACTTTCAAAGTTACGATTTTGAAACCATTCGTAGGGTTTTAGTTTCTTACCTTCAGGAAAATTATCCAGAAGATTTCAATGACTTCATTGATAGCAGTGAGTATATTGCTCTCGTTGACTTGATTGCTTATCTAGGTCAAAACCTAAGTTTCCGTATTGACCTAAATGCTCGTGAAAACTTTTTAGAAACTGCACAGCGCCGTGACAGTATTCTTCGTTTGGCACAGTTAGTAAGTTATATTCCTAAGCGTAATATTCCTGCTAGTGGTCTATTAAAAGTTACGGCTATCAGTACTACTGATAGCGTATATGATTCTACAGGAGCCAATCTTGCTAATACAACAGTTGCGTGGAGTGACTCTTCTAACCCTAACTGGTACGAACAGTTTATTTCTATTATTAATAGTAGTATGCCAGGCAGGAATGTTTTCGGTAAGCCTAACGATCGAAACACAATTAGTGGAATTTTAACAGAACAATATAAAATTAATAGTTCCAATGAAGATGTTCCTATTTTTAATTTTAGTAAGAATGTTAATGGGACATCAATGACATTTGAAATTGTGCCGGCAACGTTCAATGGTAAACCGTTTGTCTATGAAGATGCTCCGAAGCCTGGAAACCTTGTTAGCCTTCTTTATCAAAATGACAACAGGGGGTCTAGTAGTGAGAACACAGGATTCTTTGCCTATTTCAAACAGGGCACACTAGGACTGACTAGTTTTGATGTTACAAATCCTGTACCTAATGAATTAATTGGCATTAACATCAGCGATATTAATGAAAGTGATGTTTGGCTATGGCAACTAAATCCAGATGGAACTTTTTCTACAGACACCTGGACAAAGGTTCCTGCTCTCGTTGGCAATAGTGTTATCTACAATAGTTTAAATTCCAAGATTAGAAATCTATATAGCGTTACATCTCGTGACAATGATCAGATTGATTTAAACTTTGCCGATGGCAGTTTTGGTAATTTACCAAAAGGAACATTCAACTTGTTCTATCGCCAGAGCAATGGATTGACTTATAGCATCAAACCAGAACAGATGTCTGGAATTGTAGTAAGTATTCCATACGTTAATAAGATAGGACAAAACCATACACTAACAATTACCTTAGGACTACAATATACAGTAAGTAATAGTTCTGGTCCAGAGACTAATGCCACAATACAGCAGAAAGCCCCTCAAACTTATTACATTCAAAACAGGATGGTAACTGGCGAGGATTATAACATTGCCCCGCTGACTCTTACCAGCAATGTCTTGAAAGTAAAAAGTACCAATAGGGCTAGTAGCGGTATTAGTAAGTATTTTGAACTAACTGATGTCAGTTCAAAATATAGTTCAACTAATATTTTTGCTACTGATGGTATACTTTATAAACAATCCTACGAAAGAAATTTTACGTTTTCTTTCGCCAGCAGGAATGATATTTTTTCTGTATTTAAAACTCGAGTGGAGCCCATCATTGCTTCTACAGAGTTAAGAACTTTTTACCTTGACAAATATAGACAGTCTGCTCCTGTAGTTTTAAACAGAGATATTGAAGATAGTTCTGCAATAAATTACAATACTCCTACGTATCAATGGAACTTATCAAACATTGTTGTTGGCCAAGGACGCGGATTCTTCTATACTTATGATAGAAACAATGATGTTGATATTCCGCAATCTGTCGGGTCTTATGTGAGTAATATACTCAAGTATGTCACTGCCGGCTCAATGGTTAAATTTGTGCCACCTAATACTAACTTAGGCGAGCCTCAATATTTTTTACCTAATGGAAAAATTGTTCCGGTTAAGACAAACAAGACTGTAGATTATGTTTGGTCTACGGTCTTGCAAGTTATTACTGATGGATCTAATCTTGGATTGGGTAATTTAAGTGACGACACTGGACCGATCATATTGAGCAATCGTGTAGGCCAAGGAGCCATTCCTGTAGAAATTATTCCTACATTTGACAAATCAGTTGAATACTCGTTTGTTAACGATATTGTTAACTTATGCTTAACACAAAGAAACTTCGGATTACGATTCTCGACTAAGAACAGAGACTGGAAAATTATTGAAGACACAAACATCAATCTTGTGAATCCCTTCAGCCTTGCAGATGAAGGAGATATTAGTAATACCAATAAAGATTCGAGTTGGTTAATTGCGTTTACTTGGACAGGATCAGAATATAAAGTGCGTTATAGACTTGGAAGTTACATATTTCAAAGTGTTGAACAAACTGGTTTCTACAAAGATGTAACAGATAGAAATTTTGATTTTGTTAACAATAAAGTTATTAAAGATAAAATTAATGTCCTATCTGTTAATACAAAGACTGGAGAGAATACTCCCCTCGGCGTCGATTATGCTTGGCAAATCGATGGGCCTATTGTGGAGATAGACGGATATATAGATCCATCTAGAATGATGGTAAGTTTTTATAACCACCAGGATACCGGAACTATAGGACAGATTATCGACCCTGACAGTTTTAACAATATCACAGGGAAAGTCAACCCAGGAACATCAGACGGGTATACCTTGTTTAAATTAACTCCTGACAGGATGGGGCTGACTCATGTATCGAATGATCAGTTTATTGTGTTTAATTCAGAAAATGAAGCAAGGCAATATTATTCTAATGTCTTAGACAATGAGTACTTGTATTATTTTATTGATTCTGATTCTGTAAAACGTGTCGATAGTGCTAACGAATTTATCTACGAAGATGAATATGTAGCCTATCCAGGCAGGTCTGATCTAACATTCCAGTATCAACACAATAGTGGAGAAGAAAGAAGAATCGATCCTAGTAAGAGCAATATTATTGATATCTTTATGTTAACTAGTGATTATGATTCTACTTTTAGAAATTGGTTACTAACTGCAAGCGGCAATGAACCGTTGCCTCCTACAAGTCAAAGTTTAGAAAACAATTACTCTGGTGTATTGGATCCTATTAAGAGTATAAGCGACGAAATAGTATTTCAACCAGTTAGGTATAAGGTATTATTTGGCGCATCCGCAGTTCCTAATTTACAGGCAAAATTCAAAGCGGTTCAGAGTCCAACAAGTACTGCAAGTGTTAATGATATAAAATCAAGAATACTAGAAGCAATAAACAATTTCTTTGCTTTAGAAAATTGGGACTTTGGTCAAAGTTTCCATTTTGGAGAATTGTCTACTTACGTAATGAATTTATTGACACCTGATATTACAAACTTTGTGATAGTTCCTAACAATAGTAACTTTGGAAGTTTATATGAAGTTGCATGTCAGAGCAATGAAATTTTTATTAGCGGTGCCCAAGCATCTGATATAGATGTAATCGATGCAATCACTGCTTCTCAATTGAATACTAAATTAATTGTAACAAGTGCTGGATAATAATAATGGCAAATAAGAAGATTAACTCGGTCAATTTACTACCCGAATTTTTAAGAACAGAAAAGAATGCCAAGTTCTTATCTAGTACTATTGATCAATTAATACAACGACCCGAACTTGAGAGACTGAACGGTTATGTAGGATCAACACAGACTCCTACATATAACTCAACGGCTGATGTTTACTTAAATGTAGGAAAACCTTATCAATTGGATCCTGCTCTTGTAACTAAAGACGATCAAGGTAACATTCAACGTGTTCAAGGCTACGATGATCTGATTAACGAGATTTCCGTTAAGGGCGGATTTACAAATAATTTAGATAGGTTATTTAGGTCTGACGTCTATTCTTACAATTCACATGTCGATTGGGACAAATTAGTTAATTTTCAATACTATCATTGGATGCCCAACGGTCCTGAACTTTTAGAAGTTGTTAATTCAGGAACATATATTACAGAAAGCATTGTAGGCCGCACTAGTGCAACAGTTGACATTAGAACTCCTTCTGGCTCAACGACATCTACCTCTTTATCTAACGGAATGATGATCTGTTTTGGCAGTGAAGACATTCCTGAAGAATATTATGACAAAGAATTCTTTGTTGAGGGAGTCGGCACATCTATTGTTCTTGTTGATCGAGATAGATTAATTATTTCTGAAGAATTTGTTAAATCTATACCCGAGCCGTTTGATTCTAGTCCGTTTGATAATCTACCTTTTGATAATGATCGAGAATTAACTCTTAAAGCCGAATATGTAACAATCAACAGGGCCAGCAAGGATCTTAATCCCTGGACTCGATATAATCGTTGGGTACATCAAGATGTTATTAGATTAAGTGCAGAACTAAACGGAGTCCTCCCAATTTACCCATCTGGAAGCAGAGCACAGCGTCCAATTATCGAATTTAAGCCAAACATTCAGTTACTCAACTTTGGTAAAATTGGCCTCGAACCTGTTGATCTATTTGATACAGAAATTGAAAATCCTTCGGCGTTAGTCGGTTCTACTTCTACAGTAATAGTTGACGGTATAGTTCTAGAAGAAGGGCATCGTGTAGTATTCTCTAAGGCAAGGACTCAAATATTTGAAGTTAGATTTGTTGGACTTGAGAGAGCGTTAGAATTTGTTCTTGTATATGATCCTACAGGTGACGAAACTGTATCAGTCTTATTAGGAGACAAAAACAATAGCACTGATTGGTGGTTTAATGGGGTCGAGTGGATTAAAGGACAAGAAAGAACTAAATTAAATCAAGCCCCGCTGTTTGAATTATACGATACTGAAGGACGTAGTTATTCTGATAGGGATTTCTACCTCAGCGATTTCAAAGGGAATAAGATTTTTTCTTATGTACAACTTGAAGAAGGTACTCCTGACAAGTATCTAGGATTTCCTGTAAGTTATAGAAATACAGATGCGCTTGGCAGTATTTTATTTGAAAATAATCTAGTGGTTGACAATATTGTTATTTCTCAATTAGGAAAACCAACCTATACAGTTCAAACAAATCTAGCCTATTGCAAAATTAATCAATTTGATATAAGTGGGAATCTATTAGAAGATTCGACTTATGAAAATGCTTGGGTTAAAACTATCGACTACCCGATTCCGTTATTAGTTTCTACAGCAACAGGATTGACAAGTTATTATGAAGAACCATTAAGTCTTACAAACAATCCTTTAAACGGTAATATTCCTCAGTTCACAATTAGCGAACTATCTGAACATGTACAGTCGATGATTAATAGAGGTATACCTCAGTATGCTACTTCTATCATCGGTGCAGGAAATTTACGAGATTTATCCGATTTTACTGATTATGGAATTAAATTAATTTCAAGTGCAAATCCAATTTCTTTTGCACAGATGTTTATCGGCAAGAAAGAAAATTGTGTTATTGATGCAATTGACAAAGTTGCAGGCCAATACAATCAATTTAAGAATTCTTTCCTTAACAGTTTGTTAAATGTATCTGAACAGCAAACACCTGCTGAAGCAGTTGACGCAATTTTGACAGACTTAAATCAATATAAGAATGATCAATCACCTTATTTCTTATCCGATATGGTCGGATACGGAAATCCAGAAGTAACAATTAATTATACTGTTACTACATCGACTAATACTGCATATCCTCTTGAAACAGAATTTGATCTCGATACTTTGAGTTTACGATCTGTATTGGTATACCTTAATAATGAGCAACTTCTTCATGGAGTCGATTATATTTTTAATAAGATTGACTCTACAGTAGAGATTTTATCTCCTATTGCTACCGGTGATCTATTAGTTGTTAAAGATTATAAAAATACTGAAGGTGCATATATTCCCCCTACTCCTACAAAGTTAGGAATGTATCCAATATTTGAACCGAAAATATACGAAGATGATTCTTTTGTAATCCCTACAAATGTGATTCAGGGCCATGATGGAAGCATTACTGTTGCATACGGCGATTATAGAGATGCAATAATTCTTGAATTAGAAAAAAGAATTTTTAATAATATTAAATCTAACTACAACCCAGACCTTCTTGATATTAATTCTGTGATCCCAGGAGTATTTAGAACAACTGATTATTCTGCTGAAGAAATTGATATTTTATTAGGTAGAGATTTTGCAAGATGGTCTAGCAAGTACAGTATTGATTACATATCTCACAAAGACTACAATCCTGCTGAACCGAAAACTTGGAATTACAAATCTACATTTAATCAAGATTTAGAAGTTTCTTTTAATGGTTCTTGGCGTGCAATTTTTAAGAAATTGTACGACACAGACCGTCCACATACAAATCCTTGGGAAATGTTGGGGTTCTCTATTCAACCTAACTGGTGGGAAGATGAATATGGAACAAACTACGGATCTGATAACCCGATGTGGGTTGACCTTGAACTAGGAAGAAACGCCAATACAGACACAATCAATTCGCTGTATGCTCGACCTGGATTAGGTGCAATACTACCTGTTGATGTAGATGGAAATCTAAGAAGTCCTAATGAGTTTTTAACAAACTTAACTGACGAGAACAAACGTAGTATTTGGAAGTCCGGCGAGCAAGGACCTGCAGAAACTGCATGGAGACGTAGCAGTTACTATCCTTATGCGGTTCAACGATTACTTGCTTTAACTATTCCTGCAACATACACTTCGTTAATGTATGATCCTAGTAGGGTTAAAAAGAATATATCTAATCAATGGACTTATGGAGAAAACGAAACATTCTTTAAGTTTTCTAATCTTAGTATATTTGATGAACACAAAACATTAACTAGCGGCTATAGTGTATTTGTTTCCGAAGTTGGGTCACAAAGAAACAGCAACTACGTTAAAGAATTGAGAACGGACCTTGCTTATGCAGATTATAATTTGTTCTACAAAGTTAACGGGTTCGTTGATAAAGATACTCTACAGATCATTGTTGATGCGTTTGAACCTACTAGCACAGCACCAGGTTCAGTGTTGCCTGCACAGAACTATGAATTAATTTTAAATTCAAGCAACCCCATTCGTTCGGTTGCTATCTCTGGAATCGTGGTTCAAAAACAGAATGGCGAATTTGTTGTTAAGGGATATGATCAAGATGCCGGATACTTCAATGTTTTCCGTCCAATTAGAAACTTAAATTCTCCCACAATAAATGTTGGCGGAATCTCAGAAGAATTTGTTAAGTGGGAAGCAAGTGGAACAGGAACTGCCACAGGACTAACCGCTTCTGATACTATAACCGCAAATTCATCTCCTACAGGACATTTTTATCAGAAAGGTCAATTAGTACAGTACGGGAATAATTTTTATAGAGTAACAGTTGCTCATCGTGCTAGTGCAACTTTTAATCCTAATTATTTTCAAATTTTAAAATCTTTACCAACTAAGGGCGGAGCATCTGTACAGATAGCCAGTACATTTGAAAAGACTGTAACACAAATTCCTTATGGTATTTCTTATAAGAGTATTCAAGAAGTATACGACTTAATGATTGGCTATGGCCGCTGGTTAACTATACAGGGATTTGAATTTAGCGATCATAACCCAACATTAGAAAGTGTGATTGATTGGAACTTCTCTGCTAAAGAATTTTTATTCTGGACTACACAAAAGTGGGCCGACGGCAGCGTTATTACATTAAGTCCCTTTGCAGATAGGATTGTTTTCAAATCAAACGACACAGTAGTAGCAAACTTGTTTGATAGTTTTTATCAGTATTCGATTGCAAGAGCAGACGGAACCCCGTTCCCTCAAGAAGATTTATCTGTTACCAGATTAGATGATGTTTGTACAATTTCTACATTGCCGGAGACTGACGGTATCTATTTTGCAAGGTTGAACCTAGTACAGAAAGAGCACGCCGTTGTATTCGACAACGAAACTATTTTTAGCGACACAATTTACAATCCAGAAACAGGTAGCCGTCAGAGAAGGATTAAATTAGTCGGGTTTAGAACTGCTGGGTGGAATGGAGATTTCTTTAGTCCCGGTTTTGTCTACGATACTGCTCGCATAAGCAACTGGTCTAAGTATACTGACTACAAAGCAGGGGATGTTGTTCGTTTTAGTGGAAATTATTATTCTGCTATTAAAAATACAGAAGGAACCGAAACGTTCGACTTTACTAAGTGGGATCTGTTGAACAAAAAACCAGTTCCGGGTCTACTACCGAATTTTGATTATAAAATTGGTCAGTTTGAAGATTTTTATAGCGTTGATAGCGACAACTTTGACGCTAACCAACAAGACCTTGCACAGCACCTAACAGGTTACACTCCTCGTCCATATCTTAATAATATCTTCCCTGATCCTGTTGCTCAGTATAAATTCTATCAAGGATTTATTAGAGAAAAGGGAACAAAAAATGCTGTTGATAAACTTTCTAAGGCAAGTTTAGAAACATTAAATGGAGAAATTAGTTATAATGAAGAATGGGCGTTCCGCTTAGGAGACTACGGTTCTTTCCCAACCTATACAGAATTAGAAGTTCCTCTAGTTGAGGGAACATTCTTAGAGAACCCGCAAGTTGTTAATTTTGTTGAAGCAGTGCCTGAGGCAAATGTAAATGATTTAATTCACTATTCACTACCTAGCGATTTAACAATCAAACCTAAGAATTATTCTGTAGGAACTACATTCTTAACAACATCTAGCGAAGATGTTTTGTTGTTAACACATTCTGGTTATGTAAGGATAGATGATGTTACCGTTACCGCTTACAATGAAAACAGCCTATTAGACATTGCTAACAGTAGTGATCTAAAAGACGGAGATACTATTTGGTTAGGATTTAAACAAGATGGTAGTTGGGACGTTTATAGGTACACATATTCACCAGCGGCAATTATTGGAGTTTTTGTAAGTGCTCCGTTAAGCGACATTACTTTTACTACACAGTACCCACACGGATTAAGTGCCGGCCAGTTAATTGGGGTTACAAACTTCAATAGTCAAGTTGACGGCATTTACCGAGTGAAATCGGTCAATGGTCGTCAGTTCACTGTTCCTAGCGAACTTGCATCTATTGAAAATGCTCCTTTACCGGTACCAGGGCAGTTATACAAATTTGTTAGCGCCAGGGTTTCGAGTTTTGATAGTCTGCCAGACGACAAAGAATTATTGAGATTAAGTACAGGTACTAAATTTTGGGTAGATCCTTCAGAGACTGATGGGTGGAAAGTATTTGAAAAGATTGATAACTATTCGGAAGACATATACCTTAGCCCTGCAATTCCTTCTTCTCAAAGTTTAGGCTATAGCATTAGTAATAGAGTCGGTAGTGACATTGTTGTAGTTGGTGCTCCCGGATTTGTTAGAAATAATCAGTATGGTAGAGTATATGTTTATCAAAAGAACCTAGACGGGTCTTTGACAAATATTGTTAGACTATCCCATGGAAATACTACTGCTCCTACCGAGTTTGGATATTCTGTTGTCTATGATGATTATATATTAGAAGGTTCTACATTTGGGTTAACCTTTGCAGGAGCCCCTTCGGCCTTTGTTTCAGGGTCAGTTAAAATTAGTACAATTAATCCTCGAGCATTAATCGAAGGAACTAGTACATATATTACCAATCCCGACCCTACAAATGGTAGATTTGGTGCTAGTATCTTTGTTGAAAGAAATACATCTTCTAAGATTGTTATTGTTGGCGCTCCTGGAGGTGTTCCAAACGGAACAGGTGCAGCCTATGCTTATAGAGTATCTTCCACATCGGGTCCTATATCAGTAACAGGCATTACTAGATTGTCAGACAGCCTGATTAATCTTAATCAGAATAGTCAATGGGGATATTCTATAAGCGGCGCTGACGATGCTAGTGTAATAGCAATCGGCGCTCCTGGTTATTTTACTAGTACAGGTGTAGTCACACTATTTGATAAGTCTCTTCAGCAAATAACCTCAATTACTTCTCCGTTTGGGAAAAACGGCCGTTTTGGAGAAACAGTTAAAGTTTCACCAGATGGTACCTATCTAATTGTGTCTGCACCTTCTGTAGTTAACGATGATGACTCATTAGGTAAAGTTGCAATTTATAAAATTCAAGGATCGATGATTAATCTTGATCAGGTTTTAGAAAATCCTGTTCAAGGCGCCGGAATGAAGTTTGGTAGTTCAATTGATATTAAGACAGATTTAAAAACTATTGCAATATCTGCTTTAGGAACTAACCGAACTTTTCCTACTACCTTTGACGGTAATACTACATTGTTTGATGGCGGTATTACTAAGTTTACTGGAACTGAACCTAACTCAGGAGCAGTTTACATTTACAATCAACAGGTTGCTAGGTTCGTATTAGGGCAAGAGTTGTTCTCTGATATTGTTGCAACAACTGACGGTACAAATTTTGGAAAATCAGTTGTTATTAGTAATAATGAAATTTATGTCGGCGCTCCGGCATATAGTAACACTTTAACATCGAGTGCATTCTACAAATTTAATGTAATTGATGATACTAAACAAAGTTGGAGTCTATCAAGGTCTCATGATGATCTTGTAGATGTAAGGTCAATACAAAAAGTAACATTAATCGATACCTTAGAGGAAAAAGTAGTCGAGTACCTCGACGTGATCGATCCGTTAAAAGGAAAGATTGCTGGAATAGCAGAACAAGAGTTGACATACAAACTGGTCAGCGATCCTGCAATTTATTCTATTGGGGTCGCTGGTACAAATAATGATACTTCTAAAAATTGGTTAGATGACCACGTTGGCGAACTATGGTGGGATTTAAGTTCTACAAAATATATTTGGTATGAACAAAGCGATTTCGAATACCGCAGAAATAATTGGGGCAAACTGTTCCCAGGATCTACCATTGATGTATATGAGTGGATAGGATCTTCTTTATTACCGACAGAATGGGCAAGTCAAGCAGACACTCCTGCAGGATTAACAAACGGAATTAGCGGACAACCAAAGTATCCCGACAATAGTGTAATTTCCGTTAAGCAAGTTTACGACCCTATAACAAATAGTTTCAGCAATGTTTATTATTATTGGGTAAAGAATAAAGTAACTGTGCCTAATGCCAAGAACAGAAGAATTAGTTCTTACGAAGTTGCAAGTATAATTGCAGATCCTAAAGCATATGGATTAAAATTTATTAGTGTACTTTCTAACGATGCAGTTGCAATTAATAATGTCGGACCTATATTAATCGATGACAGAATTAGTTTGAATATTGCACAGAACACTAATTTTGATATTACTTTACCTCCAAGACATACAGAATGGTTGTTACTGCAAGAAGGAAATGCAGACAGTACTCCTCCAGAAGTTCTTGAAAACAAGATGATCTTTAGTCTACTAGGACATGATAACCTTGGTAACTTGGTCCCTGATCCTTCCTTGTCGTTAAGAACCCGTTATGGTATTAGCATTCGTCCTCAGCAGTCTATGTTTAAAAATAGACTTGAAGCATTAAGAAATGTTGTTGAATTTTCTAATTCTGTTCTGAAAGAAACTCTTCTAACAGGGAAATACAGTTTTAAAAATCTTAACGCTCAAGAAGAAATTCCTAGCAAGTTCTTAGGCAAGTATGATTTTCTTGTTGAAGATAACACAGAATTATCTACAATAGACACTTCTGGATTTAGTCAGGCTATTATTGAGTGCCAGGTTAATGGCAACGGCGAAGTTGCTAATATTGAAATTTTAGAGTCTGGATACGGTTACGGAAAATTAAATCCTGTTTACAACAATACGGAAACATTGATAGGTTACCAAGGTCCTACTTTCGAAACAGTTAGCCAGCAATTTATTACTACGTTTGACGGCGGCACTACTACATTTGACAAGTATACACAAAAGCAGTACACACCGTCTACCTTACCGACTTACCCAGTAACAGGTATTGTTCCTGGTCGTTCATATAGAATCAAATCTCTTGGAATAGGAACTAATTGGAACTACATTGCAGGGACGTTAGGGAAATTCTATGCTGTAGGCGATATTATTGCGGCGATTAGACAAGGTGTAGGAACTGGTATAGTAACATTAGTTGCAGATGAGTATGTCAATGATCCTACTTCTGCATTAGATTTGCGTCCAACTGAGTTTACTGAACTTGTTGATCCTAATCTGTATGGTCGAAATTTAGAAATTTCTTCTATAGTAGATGAGAATGGTAGTATTAGTGATGAGAGTTTGATCAAGGTTCTAAATCCTGGCAAAGGATATTCTACAAGATTTAGATTCTTAGCAAGGCCTCAAACAGCCTATGTTGTAAGTGATTCTACTTATAATGGTAAATGGACCAAGTTTGAGTTTGATTATCTAACTGAAGAATGGAGTAGATCCAAGACTCAGGGGTATAACACACCATTGTATTGGGATTATATTGATTGGTCTAGTAGTAATTACGACGACTTTAGAATTTATTCGGCAGTTGTAGGAAGTCTTTTTGAGTTAGGAGAACTTGATCTCCTCGAAGGACAATACGTAAAAGTTAATAATGGTGGTGATGGCCGCTATGTGGTATTAGAAAAACTTGCCAGCAATGACGGCGGTAACTATGGGCACGGGTATGATATTGTTTATAGCCAACGTGGTACTATTCAAATTAAAGATTCTCTTTGGGATCTCCTCAACAGCGGTCTAGGTTGGGATTATCTTAATACCTATGACGAAACACTGTGGGATCAAACACCCGATATTGAATTGCAGTATATCTTAAAGGCGTTAAAGAATGACATCTTTATCGATGACTTAAAGATTAACTGGAATCTATTATTCTTTAAAGCAGTAAAATATGCCTTTAGCGAGCAAAAAATGCTTGACTGGGCATTTAAAACATCATTTATTACAGTACACAGCGATGCCGGTGAGTTAAATCAACCTCCGATATATAAACTACAGAATACTTCTTATTATGAAGATTATCTAAACGAAGTTAAACCTTATCATACACAGATAAGAAACTTTATTACAAATCACGATCGTATAGAAGACAGTCGAAATATTGTAACTGATTTTGACTTCCCTGCTTATTATGATACATCAACTAATTTGTTAGTAGTTCCAACACCGGATAAGAATACAGTTGATACTAGCACTTGGAGAATGATAAGTTCAACATTAAAGTTTGACAGAATTTCCTATGGAAATACTACGGGAGATTTCGAAGTAACGGATACTTTTATCTCTAATGGAAATACTCAAGAGTTTATATTAAACTGGGTACCTAATGTTGATCGGGCAACTGTAGTAGTTCGCGTCGATGGCATACGTGCATTATACGGCGACTATACTGTTGAAACTTATACAGAAATGTATAATGGTTATCACAAACGTTATGGCAAGATTGTCTTCCAACGTTATCTACCTGAAAATGGTCAAGTTGTTGTTGTTGAATACGAAAAGGATGCAGGATTCTTAAATGCAATTGAACGGGTTATGTCTTATCAACCCGATACAGATCTAAATTCAGTTATTACCGGATTGGAATTCTCTGGAATTAATTATAATGGATCTTATTTTACAACTACAAATTATGATGTAGAAATTATTAATAGCAGTACATTTACTGGTATTGATCCTAGCGATCTAGAAATAAATGGTGGCACAGGGTTCTTAAGTCCTATAACTGGCTACGGTCCCGAGGAACTTGTTCCCGGTACAGTAGTAGATAGTTTAGGAATTAGTGTTTATACCAAAGGACCTAGTGCATCTCCTATTATTTTAACTGGAAGATTTAATGTTATAACAACCAGTACAGAACAACGTTTTGTGTTATCGGAACTTCCTCCAACAATTGATAGTCTAACAGTGATATTGTCGCGTAGTAGTTACCTAGGATTTGATGATAATCCTGGTAGAATTTTAACTTATGTCGACGGACCCGTTCTCGCACAATATGAATATAGATTAGATTGGGAAACAAAAGAAATTATTATCCCTGAACAGTATGTTGATGCTGTGCTATCTTACAGTATTATTGGTGTAGGCAGCAGTACCGGTAATGCGTTCGGATATATGGATAAGGGCTCCTTCTATGCAAACAACACTACAGGTACAGTTCGTGTTGACAGTTTATATCCAATAAGTCTAATTCAAGACGCATTAGTAACTGTAGACGGTGTTCCAGTTTCGAGAGAGGATACTACTTCTACAATTAATACAACTACAATTTATTTTAAGTTGTTATCAGATACGCCCAACGACGAAGACGATGATGTAAATCCGGATCAAAATGCATTTGTGAGAGTTTACAATCTAAGTACAACTACTGATCATTTAGTACAGGCATGGTTCTTTGCAGAAGATGGTATTAATTTTAATGAAATTAAAGAGCAAACATTTGAAGTAACATCTCAAGATGTTCAAGTTCCGTTTGTGCTAGATATTATTTCTACTGCAACTATGGTAGAACCGCTATCTTCTCAAGTAATTGTAGAAATTACTGATGCATATGGTACCAGACGCTTGTTATCTCCGGATACTAATTATTATTCTGTAACAGATGTTGTGAATCCAGTATTCCCTGTAGTACTAACTTCTTTGAATACAGGTTCATTATCTGTAGGAACAGTAAGAGTTTACAATAATGGTAGTAGGCTTGCTGATGGTGATTATTCTTTTACATATCCTATGGTAATGATTAATACAGCAACAGTGACCTTACAAGAAGGAGATGCGATTGCTATTGAATCTCTAGTACCAGAAGTTGTTGGATATTCAAATACATTTACTAATTCTGGATATGATTATAGAATAGAAGGTAACTTATTATGGTTAGCCCCCGAATCTCAAATTGGTAATTCTACAACTATTACTAATGCAACTATCAAAGTTGTAGCATACAATGATAGAGATTCGTTGCTCTCGAATAGAGAAAGATTTGTAGGTAATCCCAACCGTAGATTTAGACTTTCTAGACCTGTATTAAACACAAAATATGTATGGGTAACTGTTTTTAAGAAAGAATTAATAGGGTCTGATACCTTATATGACACCTATGGTGCAATTAACGGTGTTGATTTTATTGTTCTTGATGACAATGTAACAGTTCAATTTAGTGATAATTGGGCAATTAGTTTCGACGATATTGTAGAAATTACAAGTTTCAGAGCAAACGAGTCTGTGCCTAGTGTTATAGGCTATCGTATCTTTAGTGATATGTTTGGTGGAACTACATTTACTCGTTTAAGCAAAAATCATACAACTTACTTGACCAGACCGTTGAGATACTATGATACAGAAATACATGTCGCCGATGAATCTGTATTAACTCCTCCAGATCTCTTTAGAAATATCCCAGGGGTAATCATGATTGATGGCGAACGTATTGAGTTTATGTACTCAAGAGATAACGTTTTAAGCCAGTTAAGAAGGGGCACACTTGGGACAGGACCTGCCGAGTATCTAGAAGTCGGTACTAGAGTTTTAGATCAGGGCCAGGAACAGATAATTTCTGGACCTGACTTACTAAAGATTCAAAATACATTCACTTCTGCAGGAGTTACTGATTATACAATCAGTCCTATTGATCTTGATATATATGTCGATGATTCTGCATATTCTGTTCCGGGTAGAGAAATTCGATATGATGGCATTGTTTTGAGACCTACTACAGGACCCTTACCTACTGATTATAATACATATAATTACGTTTCTGATAGAGTCGATTTAATTGATCAAGTAGAAGTATATTACGGTGGACATAAACTAAACAAGGACGGATATTTTAAACACGATACTACTATCGCATATGATAGCATAGATTCAAATGCTATTGTAGGATCTGTAGAATTAGTAGATGATCTACCTGAGGGAATTGAAGTTGGTAGGGCTTACTTAGTAACATCTACTAACCAAGTTTGGGTGTTTAACGGCTTGAGGACAGAAACTACTTCGACTCGAGGATATGTTTATTCCGGATTAGACTACATTCCGGCAGATTTTTCAATAGAAGGGCAAGTATTAAAGTTAAATACTGCAACGATTTCTTTAAGAGAAGATGTACAGATTTCTATTGTGAAAAAAGAATTTACAGTTAACTCAGTATGGAATGAAGTTTCCTCTGTTAACAGTACAGTTGCACTAATTGATAGTGATACAGCGGTGGCAAGATTCTTGAAAGAGAGCCCTGCGGAACTTCCAGATAACTATTATTACGGTGGAGATTTGAAACTAACAGATGAAAATGGAGAGCCGTTAACCGATTACGATGATCGATATATAACAGGATACAACTAAAATGCCAAATATTAATACATTACAAGCAATTACAAGTGCAACGAGTTCGACTTATCTGGTAGTTTCGGATCAGGGAGTTGCTCGTCGTTTAAATTTTGCTGGCATATCGTCCCAAATTGAGCAAAACTTTACAACAGGTGTTAGAACTGATCAAAATCTTTATACAACTAGTACTGTTAGGTTTGTTGGAGCAAATTTACGCGGCGAAGCAGGAAGCATTTATGTAACTCCTCCTGAAAGTATCGGTTATACGTTTGATTACTATCACGTTAACAACAATACTGTTCAAGGGATTAAACAGTTTGATTCATTGGGCACTATTAGATTTGGTGGATATGATGGATCTAAGTATCTTGCTTTAGACAGATCTTCTTCAGCGATTGAACTATTTGGATTTGCATACGAAGATTGGGAAGCAAGTGCTAATACAGTAACTAATATTGGTAGTGGTTTATCTCTAGCAATTCAGCCCCCTGCTATTAGGCTAGATACTGTACTATCTAGGCAACGTCTTTTAACTTTTACCTGGAGATCCAGAGCCGGCGGAACTATTGATAACGCTGGAAATCCACAGCCTCCTATTGCAAACATTATTTTAGGTTCAGCACAAGGTCCTACAACTTCAACAAATACCCCGTCGTTAATAAACGATATCGGTACAGAAACTTATAAAGGGTATGGAGCAACCGCTGTCTATTTACAGCATTCCCAAGTAAGTCAATTTGGTGTTCCTAACGAAGATGAGGCTCTTTTCTATGGAAGCATAGACGGGGAAGATCTAACAGTTACAGAATTAGTTCCTGATCAATTTGACAGAATTGGCAGTCTATCACCGGGACAAATTTTAACAACAGTTGCTAACCAAACATCTACCAATGTTGTTTTTGGAACAGAGATTGTAAGTCAGGTTAGTGGAGCACCTGGGGGCACAGGTACTTATAAGATAAGTGTATTACATAATTTTCCTAACACCTTATTTCATACCGGTCCTGATAATACAACATTAAAGAGAACAAATTCTTATATTTTTAATACATCTAGAGGAAGTTCGGTTATTGGAAGAAGACAACCTCTGAAAGTTAACGATACTATAGGTGAATTACAGTTTATCGGTAATGATACACCGAGTTCTACTAATTTTTTCTCATCTACTCCAGCCGCTTATATTAGAGCAAGAGCAGTACAAGATTTTACTACATCGTCCCATGGAACTGTAATGGAAATTTGGACAGCCCCGGTTGGAGTTCCAAACAATAACATTCCTTCACCCCCTCCATCCTTGGTAGCAAGTCTTGGCTATGGTGTTTCTAATTTTTATTCTAGTAACTATAACTTCAATACAAATAATATCGGAGATCCTATTCCTCTATATTTAGGGTCGGGTAATGCGGCATTTTATAGCGATGCATTAACAGTATCTCCTAATGGAACGGTAGGAACTCGTTTTTATGGCGGCGGCGGTGCAGGTGTTGTTATTAAATCTGAAGGAATTACTTTCCCCGACGGAACAGTTCAGACAACAGCATTTAGCGGAACAACATCGACTAGTGTAACTACAATTATAAATCAACCTGCATTTAGGCAAGTAAGTAAGCCTGCAAGTGCTACAGCGCCAGGTGAACCGGGAGATATCTTCTATACAAGTTCGTTCATTTATCTTTGTGTTAACACTAGTACATGGCGAAAAATAGCAATAGCCGTGGGCGGAGTCTGGTAAAAACAAGGATAAATATCAACATGGAATTAAAAAAAATGAATATTCAGCCGTTTACCAACCCAAAAGATAAAGGTTCTCTTTCTGTAAAAGGGCACATTAAGATTTTTGATCCTCAATCAGGCGAAGTTTTTATCGATAAACCTAATGCTATACACTATGAAAATTTTAGTCTTGCTATGGCAAGAAGCCTAAGTAATCAGGGCTACGGTTTTATCTCAGAAATGTGTTTTGGTAATGGTGGAACAAGAGTTGATGATACTGGTATTATTACATATCTGACTCCTAATGTGATAGAATCGAGTGCAAGTTTATACAATCAAACTTATGTTAAGTATGTTGATGCAAACCGGCCTGATGCAATTGCACCTACTAGGAACTACATGGAAGTTAGGCATGTTTCCGGTGCATATTATTCAGACATTTTAATCAGTTGCTTGCTTGATTTTGGAGAGCCTAGCGATCAACAAGCATTCGATAATTCAACAAACTCAGATGGTACTTATGTGTTCGATGAACTAGGTCTAAGAGCATATGTACCAAATGAAGAACCGGGAACTGGTCCTTTATTAACACATGTAATTTTTCATCCTGTTCAAAAAAGTCTTAACAGAATGATTCAAATTGATTATACAGTAAGAATTCAAAGTCTTTCAAATTAACGGGATATAGAGCATGTCATATATAGTTTATACTAGTAGCGGAACAATTTTAACAACTGTAGCAACCGGAAAGGTTAATACGTCTACTACCAGTTTGACTTTAATAGGACGTGATGTTACAAACTACGGTCGTTCATATAATCAGAACTTAGTTTATCTTTTAAGTAATTTTGCATCAAAATACGAGCCTGGCCAAGCCGGAAGTCGAGTAGGTCCTCCTGTTGTAGGTCAATTATGGTACAATTTAAATGACCATAAGTTGAACGTATTTGGTGGAGAACAGTTTGAACCTATCTACTCTATGCCCTATGGTAACTTAGATGCCCTGGGAATTACCGGAGTAGTTGGCGAATTTTATCTTGATACAAAAAATAACGAACTAAACTTTGTTGATGCTAATGAAGATTGGCAAACAGTTACATCTTATCCAAGAGATCAAATTAGCGGATGGAAACATCCTTATGAACCTGTTAAAAATGATGGCACAGGAACATCAGCCATTATTCAAGATGTTACATTACTACAACATTTTGGATATACGATTGGTGCGTTATCTTTAAATGCCTTTACCGCTAGTGCAAAGGATTCAACATCTACATTTAGTCTTGCAGGAACTAGTTCATATAGAGTAGCAGCCGGTCTAAGTATTATCGGCGAACTACAGGTTACCACAGCAACAATTCAGCGTGTAAACATTACAGGAGTTACTCAGGCAGTTTCTACAACTACAGGTGCATTAACTGTGGCAGGTGGAGTTGGTATTAGAGGTAATCTACATGTTGGTGGTGAGATAGTTGCTAGTAGGCTTACAGTTGAACTAACCACTGTTACAACAACATTGGTACAGACCGACGATATTATTAAAACACTGAATACTACTTTAGCAGTTTCGACAAATACTGGTGCCTTAGTAGTTGCCGGAGGTGTTGGTATAGGTGGTAATGTTATTGTAGGAGACGAGTTAACTGTTATATCGACTGCAACTATTGGCGGTGATTTAAATGTTATATCAACTGCAACCATTGGCGGTGCGTTAACCGTTGGTAGCACGGCAACATTTACTGATGTTAATATTGCCGGCAATTTGATTGTTTCGTCATTATCTTTTATCTATAGTAACGCAACAGGAAATTTTACTGCTACAACAGAGACTATTGTTGGCGTAAATTCTGCTAATACCTGTACAATTACTTTACCTTCTCTGCAACCGGGACGATTTATAATTATTAAAGATGAAAGCGGCACCGCTGATATTAATAACATTATAATTGTACCTCAATCTGGTACAATTGACGGAGATCCATCTGCACTTATAGATCTAGGATACTCTGCATATAACTTTTATTGTAATGGAACTAATTGGTTCATTGTATAAGGAACAACTATGGCATATTCAAAAGCAGGTCATGAGAGAGCACAAAATAATATACCGGGATATGTTAAGTTAGGTTCTGGAGAAATTAGTTCTGACCTACAGGGCAGACTTGAGATTGGGATTGTCCCATCTTACAAAGTAGGTTTAAGTTCAACGGCTACTGTAAGATTTCAGTCTCTAGGTATAGGAACTACGGCACCTACAACTACTGGTGAAATTCGAGCAACAAATAATATCACAGCCTATTATGCTTCTGATAAGAGATTAAAAGAGAATGTTAGAAATATTGACTCTGCTCTTGAAAAAGTAAAACAACTTAATGGTGTTTTATTTGATTGGAAACAAAGTTATATTGATGAGCGCGGTGGCGAAGATGGATTCTTTGTTCGAAAAACAGATACCGGTGTTATTGCACAAGAAGTTGAGCAAGTTCTTCCAGAAACAGTTGGAACAAGACCAGATGGTTATAAGGCTGTTCAATATGAAAAGTTAGCAGGGCTTTTAATCGAGTCCATTAAAGAACTTGATAACAAAGTTGAAGAGATAAAGAAACATTTAGGAATTTAAGATGCCATATATTTTAAAGAAAACCAGCGGGGCTACACTAGCGACAGTCCAAGATGCCTCAGTAGATAATTCTACAAGTTTGGTCTTCGTCGGAAGAAACTATTCCGGATATGGTCAGCCTGTTGAGGAGAATTTTGTAAAGTTATTAGAAAACTTTGCTAATCCAACTGCACCCTTAAAACCTATACAAGGTCAATTGTGGTTCAATTCTTCTCCTACAGTTCGTCGTTTAAAAGTCTGTTATGACGGATCTAATTTTCGAGATGTAACAAATATTCCTTACGGAACAACACCACCGACTACTCCGACAACTGGTGATCTATGGTGGGATAGTTTTAACCAACAGATCAAATCCTACGATTCTATAACCAATACCTGGACAGCCAGCCAGCCATATGGAGGAGCAAGTAGTTCTTGGGAATTTGGACGAGTAGAAGATACATACGCCAACGATCAAAACTCTATTAGGGCAAATTTTGGAAATACTCCAATATTAATGATCGGCAATCCTCCTAACACATCTCCGTATTTTGGTCAGTATACTCCGGCTGTATCAACCGGTCTTGCTACAAGATTTCCTGTAGTTAAGAGAGG
>JACCEA010250520.1_pt1 | contig 30954 bp, 30 predicted proteins | sample 7449851 | NCBI WGS metagenome assembly JACCEA01 (sample SAMN15323453, study PRJNA562643) | freshwater metagenome | isolation source: river surface water | place: USA:Blue River Watershed | collected 2017-08-18
GCACCTCGCAGCTGCTGTTCACCTCGGCGACCTCGGCGTCGATGGCGGGTGTGGTAATGAAGGTGCCGTGGCGGGTGACGTGGACGGGATCGACGACGGTCAGCCAGGTGTCGCGGTAGATGCCGGTGCCGGGATACCAGCGGGAGTCGGCGACGTTTTCGCGGGCGACGCGGACGGCGAGGACGTTGTCCTGACCCGGCGCGCGAAGGTGCGGGGTGAGATCGTATTCGAAGTCGATGTAGCCGTAGGCGCGGTGGCCGAGGTGGTGGCCGTTGAGCCAGACGTCGCTGTTGCGGTAGACGCCCTCGAAGCGGAGGAAAACGCGACGACCCTGGGTGTCGGCGGGGAGGACGAAGTGTTTCCGATACCAGCCAGTGCCGCCGGGCAGGTAGCCGGTGGCGCTGGCGTGTTCCTCGGAAAACTCGCCCTCGATGGACCAGTCGTGGGGCAGGTCGAGGGTGCGCCAGGAGGCGTCGGTGAAATCGGTTTTCTCGGCGCCGACCGCGTCGCCGAGGTGAAAGCGCCAGCCGTCGTTGAACAACCGCTCGCGGGCGGACGCCGGCGCGGCGAACGCCGCGGTGGAGGCGGAGAAATGAAGCGCGACGGCGGCGAACGCGAAGACGAGCCAGCGAAGGTAGCGCGGGGCGGCGGCGCGGGCGGGGGACGAGGGCGAAGAGGGCGTCATCATAGGTAGAAGCGCAGGATTGCCCGCTGAGACGCCAACGAAGCGGGCGGGTTAACCCTGTTTTACGCCGATCTCTCGTCCGCTGTCCCGCCCGCCCGGTCGGGCTTCATTCCTCGCCGTCGAAGTAGGTCGCTGGCTGCATGCGGAAGAGCTTCCGCTGCGGCTTGATCTGCCACTTGTCCGACTCGGGGTAATAGGTGCTGTCGACGGGGAGATTGTCCGCGATCACGAAGAAAACGAGGTCCTCCTTGCCGGTGTTGGTGATCTGGTGGGCGACGCCGGGCGGCTGCATGAAGGCATCGCCGGCGGAGACCTTGGTCTTCTTGCCATCGCCGGTGCGGACGGTGGCGGTGCCCGCGGTGACGACGAAGAGTTCCCACTGGCCGCTGTGGGCGTGGAGCGGGCAAACCGTCGCGCCGGGCGGCACGCGGCGCTGTTGAAGGTCGAAGGGATGACCGCCGCCCCAGGGCCCGGTGTCCTTCACGCCGCCGAGGGCGAGGGAGACGTCCTTGCAGTAGGATTCGTATTTGCCGGTCGGCGACTTGGCGTGGATCTCGGGCAGATCGGGGATGCGGACGGTTTTCATGCGGCGCGGGGATGGAGAAGGGATTCCGGCGGGAGGATTGCGTCGCGGGAAGAGCGGGTGCAAGGGTGGCGCCTATTCACATGAAGGTCGTGGTCCTTTGTTCCGGCGGAATGGATTCGGTGACGGCGCTGCATCGCGCGGCGCGGGAGCATGTCGTCGTGGCCGCGATCAGCTTCGACTACGGGGCGAAGCACTCGGCGCGCGAGCTGCCCATGGCGGCGGCCAACGCGGCCGCGCTCGGCGTGCGGCACGAGGTGGTGAACCTCGATTTCGCGAACCGGCTGTTTTCGTCCGCGCTGCTTCAGTCCGGCGGCGAGATCCCGGAGGGCCACTATGCGGCGGACAACATGAAGCAGACCGTGGTGCCGTTCCGGAACGCGGTGTTCTTGAGCATCGCGTGCGGGTTCGCGGAGAGCGTCGGCGCGGAGGGGCTGGTGATCGCGGCGCACGGCGGCGACCACGCGATCTACCCGGATTGCCGCGAGGACTTCATGGCGGCGATGGGCGAGACGATGCGGCTCGGCACCTACGCGGGCATCCGGCTGCTGCGGCCCTTCATCGCGATGGACAAGGGCGCGATCGCCGCCGAGGGCGCGCGGCTGGGCGTGGATTTTTCCAAGACCTGGTCCTGCTACAAGGGCGGCGCGCGCCACTGCGGGCGCTGCGGCACCTGCGTGGAGCGCCGCGAGGCGTTTATCGCCGCGGGCGTGGCCGACCCGACCGACTACGAGCATCTCGATCCGCTGCCGCCGGCGCCGGGCGCGGGCAAACCCTGAGCAAGCACGGGACCCGCCATGCTGATCTCCGAGACCTTTTATTCGCTGCAAGGCGAGGGCGAGCTGACCGGCGTGCCGTCGTTTTTCATCCGCGCGAGCGGCTGCAACCTCCGCTGCGCCTGGTGCGACACGCCCTACGCCTCGTGGAAACCCGAGGGCGTCGGGCGCACGGTCGCCGATCTCGTATCCGAGGCAAAACTACATCCGGGCCGGCACGCGGTGCTGACGGGCGGCGAGCCGATGATCGCGCCGGAGCTTCCGGCGCTGGCGGCGGCGCTGCGCGCGGAGGGCTTTCATATCACGATCGAGACGGCGGGCACGGTGGCGCCGCCGGCCGGGCTGGCCTGCGACCTGGCCTCGATCTCGCCCAAGCTGGCCAACTCGACGCCCTCGGCCGAGACGGCGGGCGCGGGCTGGGCGGCGCGGCACGAGGCGACGCGCCGCCGTCCCGACGTGTTGCGCGCCTGGCTCGACTCGGGCTTCGGCTACCAGCTCAAGTTCGTCGCGGCCGCGCCGGCGGATCTCGACGAGATCGCGGCGACGGTGGCGGAGATCGGCCGGGCGGTGCCGCCGGCGAAGATCCTCGTGATGCCCGAGGCGCGGACCCTGGAGACGATGCGCGAACGGGCCGCCTGGCTCGGCGAGGCCTGCAAGGCGCGCGGCTGGCGCTACGCGCATCGCCTGCACGTCGAGCTCTACGGGAACCGCCGCGGCACCTGAGCGTCCGGACTCGAGACGATGCGCCGCCGCCGGAGATTTTATTTGCGGGAGCAGATGCGCGAGAGCCTACGGATGGAGCGCGAGGCGCGGCGCAAACGGCCGCCGCCGAAGAAACTCTCCGAGGAGATCGCGGGCTTGAGGGACCGCTTCGCGGAGGGGCCGCTGACGCTCGGGGACGTGGTGGGCGTGTTGCAGGGGCGCGCCTGGACCGTGGTGCTGATCCTGCTCTCGCTGCCGTTCATCACGCCGGTGCCGCTGCCCTTTCTCTCCACGCCCTTCGGGCTGGCGATCGCCCTGATCTCGCTGCGCCTGGCGCTCGGGCAGCGTCCCTGGCTGCCGCGCCGTCATTTGGAGAAGCCGTTGCCGCCGGATTTTTTCGGCAACGTGCTGAAGTTTTCCGCCGGCGTGCTGCGGTTTCTGGAGCGGTTTTTGCGTCCGCGCTTTTCCTGGCTCACCGACACGACGGCGCTCGCGCGTTTGCACGCGGCGCTGATGCTTGCGGCGGCCCTGGTGCTGCTCCTGCCGCTGCCGGTGCCCTTCACCAACGCCTTTCCCGCCTGGGTGATCCTGTTGGTCGCGGGCGGGCTGCTCGAGCGGGACGGGCTGGCGATCCTCGCCGGCTACGGCGTGGGCGCCGGAGGCGTGGTGTTTTTCACCCTGCTCGGCGGGGTGGCGGCGAAGTTGCTCGAAACGGCGAAGGCCTGGTTCGCCGGACTTTTTTGAGCCGCCCGGCGGACGGGGTGCGGGCGGGACGCGAAGATCCGCGGCGCCGTTGTCAGGCCGCGGCGTCGGGTTCGGTCTTGGGCGCGATGAGGAGCGAGGCGACCACGGCCGAGGCGAGCACGCCGCCGATGATGGCGAGGGAGAGGCCGATGGGGAATTTTCCGCCGAAGGCGTGGTCGAGCCAGACCATCTTGAGGCCGACGAACACGAGAATGAGGCCGAGGCCGTATTTGAGGAGGTGGAACTTGTGCATCACGCCGGCGAGGAGGAAGAACATCGAGCGCAGGCCGAGGATGGCGAAGATGTTGGAGGTGAAGACCACCAGCGGCTCCTTGGTGATGGCGAAAATCGCGGGCACGGAGTCGACGGCGAAGACGATGTCGGTCATCTCGACGCAGGCGAGGCAGACGAAGAGCGGCGTGATGTGGAGGATGCCGTGCTTGCGCACGACGAAGCGCTGGCCCTCGAAGGTCGGGGTGACCGGGAACCACTTTTTCAGCGCGCGGATGAGGGGGTTTTTCTCCGGCTCGAGCTCCTTGTCCTCGGCGAAGAAGACTTTCACGCCGGTGAACACGAGGAAGGCGCCGAGGATCCAGACGACCCAATGCAGGTGGATGAGCGCCGCGCCGAGCGCGATGAAGGTGATGCGAAACAGCACCGCGCCCAGGATGCCGTAGAAAAGGACGCGGTGCTGATACTGCGCGGGGATGCCGAAGAAGTTGAAGATGACGATGAAGACGAAGATGTTGTCCACCGAGAGCGCCTGTTCGACGACGTAGCCGGCGAGGAACTGGAGGGCGGTTTCGTCCGCGAGGCGGGCGGCGGCGGCGGTCGCGGCTTCGCCCACCACCCCCTTGGCTGCGAGGGCCTGGAGCAGCGGTTCGTAGCCCGGGAACTTATGGTGCGCGTAGCGCCAGAATCCGAAGCAGAAGAGGAGGGCGAGGCTCACCCAGACCACGCTCCAGATCGCGGCCTCCTTGACCGTGACGGCGTGCGCCTCGCGGTGAAACACGCCGAGATCGAGCGCCAGCACGCCCAGCACGAGCAGGCCGAAGACACCGTAAAGCCACCAGTATTCGGCGAGGGGGAAGAGGTAGAGGTTTTGCATGTGGGCGAGGGGCGCGGGGTCGTGCGCCACAAAAGATGCGCGATCAAACGATTCCCCCACCCAGGCACAAGCGCGGGATGGGAGGGCGAAAAATGCGGGATCGGCGCCGGCCGGCGGCGCGGCGAGAAAGCGGGCGGGGCGCCGATTATCCGATCACCAAGACGATGGCGGCCAGCATCAGGCCCGCGCCGAGCAGGCGGCGGCGGAAAACCGCGGGCGGGAGTTGTTGCTCGTCGGCGGTGCCGAGCCAGGCGCCGAGCAGGCCGATCGCGAGCACGCTCCAGAGCCCGCGCGTGCTGTAGAGGATGTTGGCCGCGGTGGCGCGCCCATGGGCGCCGAGCGTGTAGGCCATGCCGCAGGCCTGGATCGCGAGCAGGAGGGAGCCGGGGGCGAGCCAGCGCCACGCCACGCGCGGGATGCGGCGCAGCGGCGCGGAGAAGAAGGGGATGAGCGCGAAGGAGAACAGGAGCAGGAAGCCGAACATGGCCGGCAGGTAGCGGCCGGCGCCCCAGGCGGGGGCGAAGCGTTGCACGAGCACGTCGCTGATCGCGAAGCACAGGGCGGCGAGGGCGGCGCAGACGATGGTCCGGGTCGGATGCTGGCGGGCGGGCGATGGCGGGGCGGCGAGGCTCGCGGCGGTGGCCGGGGCGGGCGTGGCGGCGCGCGGCGTCGATTGGAGCAGCGCGATCGCCGCGGTGCCGAGCGCGGCGGCGATCCACCACGCCGGGCGCACCGACTCGGCCACGAGCAGGGAGCTGGCCGCCGCGACGAAGAGGATTTTCAAGCCGAGCACGGGCGTGGCGAGCGACACGTCGCCGGCCATGGCCATGAAGGTGAAGACCTGTCCGGCAAGGAAAAGCGCGCCGCCCACGGCGGGTTGCCAGAGCCCGGTCCACGCGAAGTCGCGTCCACCGAGCAGCCAGAGCGGGGCGAAACAGAGGCCCATGGCGACGTTGGACACGAAGGCGGTGCGCCAGAGGCCGACGCCGTGGGCGGAGGCGCGTTTGATGAGCAGCACGGCCGCGACGTAGCCGGCGCCGCTGGCGAGCGGCAGCAGGATGGAGGCGAGCGGGACGGCCGCGGGGCCGGGGGCGGCGGAGACGCTCACGGGATGCGGTAAAAGGGGTTGGGGAGCTTGAAGGCCCGCTCGGCGTGTCCGCCGGCGAGGTCGCTTTCCTGGTCGCCCACGTTGGCGATGATCGTCCAGCCCTCGGACTCCCAGGCGGCGCGCGCGGCGGCCTTGCGCGCGGCGCCGGAGGGGAGGGCGTCGTCGGCGGGGGTGGCGAGGCGCAGCGCGGCGTGGTCGCCGAAGCCGGCGCGGCGGAGGTTCGCCTCGGTGCCGGCGCGCTCGCGGGGATCGCTCCGGCCGGTGAGGAAAAGCACGGCGACGTCGCGGGAGCGGGCGGCGCGGAAGAGGGCGAGCGTCGGCTCGAGCGCGGGCGCCGCGGCGGAGTCGATCCACTCGGTCCACTCGCGGGCGTGGTAGCCGAAGTCCTCGACGCGCATGTGGGGCAGGTTGGAAAGGGCGGTCTCGTCGATGTCGAGGACGACGGCGAGGCGTTCGCCGGGGCGACGTTCGGCCGCGCGGCGGTCGATCCAGGCGCGGGCCTCCGCGGCGACGGCGGCGAAATCCCGCGCGTAGGCGCCGGAGTCGACGTAGGCGAGGAGGGCGGCCTTGGCGTCGGAGAGATTGGCCGGCTCGTCGAGGCGCGGGAGCGGCGCGCGGCTTTCGGACGCGGGGCGATGCGCGCTCGCGCAGCCGGCGAGCGCGGAGGCGAGGGCGAAGGCGAACAAGGGGCGTCGGGCCGAGGAAAAGGCGCCGGAGCGGAAAATCATGCGCGGGACGATGCGCGGGCCCGTTCGCGGGGCAACCGTGCGAGCAGGAACTTGCGGCGTCTCGTTTGCACGCGGCGCGGGAGTGGTTTGGGTGCGGGCATGGAATTTTTGGCGGGAGGAGCGGGACCGCGGCCGACGCGCGAGGAGGGTTGGCGGCGTCTGGAGGCGTTTTTACCTTACGCCTGGGGCTATGCGGAGCGTCGCAACCACGTGGAGCCTCCTTTGCACCGGAACGTCTCGGGTCTTTCGCCGTGGCTGCAGAAGCGCCTTCTGTTGGAGGAGGAAGTCGTGGCCGCGGCGCGGGCCTGGTGGGGGTTCGGGCGGGTGGAAAAGTTCATCCAGGAGACCTGCTGGCGGACTTATTGGAAGGGCTGGTTGGAGCACCGTCCCGGTGCCTGGGATCGCTGGCGCGAGGCGGTGCCCCGCCTGCGCGACGAGTGGGGCGGTTCCGGCGCGCGCGGCTCGGAGCTCGCGGCGGCGCTCGCGGGCGAGACGGACATCGCCTGTTTCAACGCCTGGGCGCGCGAGCTGCGCGAGACGGGGTGGTTGCACAACCACGCGCGGATGTGGTTCGCCTCGATCTGGATCTTCACGCTGCGCCTGCCCTGGGAGCTGGGCGCGGCGTTTTTCCACGAGCACCTTCTCGACGGGGACGCGGCGAGCAACACGCTCTCCTGGCGCTGGGTGGCGGGCCTGCACACGCCGGGGAAGACCTATCTGGCGCGGGCCGAAAACATCGGGAAGTATCTGGGAAGCGAATACGCGCCGCCGGAGGGAAGGCTGGCGAAGGAGGCGTTTGCGATCCGCGAGGAGCCGTTGGAGAAGGTCGTGCCGCCGCCGCGGCCCTCGGGCTGGCGCGAGGCGGGGCTCGGGTCCGGGCCGGGCGCGGGGCGCGTCGGGCTCTGGCTGCATCCGGAGGATTTGTGCGCGGAGGCGGGAGGCCTGGCCGACGCGCCGGTCGCGGCGATTTTCGCCGGCTGGCCCCGGACGCTCGCGGCGCGGGCGGGCTGGTCGCCGCGCGTGGAGGCGTGGACGCGCGGGGCGCTGGCCGACGGCGCGGGGCGCGCGGCGCGTCGTTTCGAGTGCGGGCTTTCGGAGGGGGCGCACGACGATCTGGCGGCGGCGATGACGGAGTGGGCGCGGGCGGAGCGGCTGACGGCGGTGCTCGTGCACGAGCCGATGCAGGGCTCGTGGCGGCCGGAGGCGCTGGCCGTCGAGCGGGCGCTGGGCGCGGCGGGGGTAGGAATGACGTGGATACGGAGAAAGTGGGACGACCGGCTCTGGCCGCACGCGACGCGGGGCTTTTTCCCGTTTTGGGAGGCGATCAAGCGGGAGCAGGGGCTGGGGTGAGGGGCGGAAATTGCGCGAGGCGTTGCTAGCGCGGGTCGATTGTGCTGCCTGGTAGGGATGCGCGCGAATACGCGAAACTTCCTGGCGTGGCTGCGGAGAGACTGGGTTCGGGTGCTCGTCGTGGGGCTGCTTGCTCTGTTCGCGGTGGACGGGTGGCTGAAGTGCCTGGCGGCCCTCGGCGGCTTCCGTTTTGAACCGGCTTGGGATGCTGGCCAGGATGCGGTGGTGAGGGGCGTTTTGGCGTGGTTGGTTGCGGTGGACCCCGCGAAATGGGGATTTCGCGTCGGCTTGCTGGCCGCCGCGGGTGCGGGTTTCGGCATCATCTTTGTTGTGATTGCCCCGATCGTGGCTCCATGCGATCCCGCGCATCCGGTTGGCGTGGCCTTCGGCGCACCGTCGGTCGCGCTAAAGGTGGGTCTGATCGGCGTTTTTGCGATTTGCGCGCTCTCGTTGCGGCGAGAGCGGCCGGCGCGAGAGGTGAAGGCGGACGGGGTGAAACCGTCGGATTGATCTACGCCACGGCGCGGAGGCGGGCGATGGTTTCGCCGGCGGAGCGGGCGATGGCGGCGAAGGGCGGCGAGACAATCGGGCTGGCGGCGACGAGGCGCCAGAACTCGGCGGCGAGCGCGGCGGCTTCGTGCCAGATCTCGCGGTCGGCGGGCAACGGAAGCGGCGGGGCCAAGTCGGGTGACGGGGTGGCGTTGCCGACGGTCGGCGCCCACTGCATCGGGAGCATGTCGTAGGCGGGCGCGAGGCGGAATGGGAGCGCGTCGTTGAACCAGAAGGCGAGGTTGCCGAAATGCATGTCGCTGTTGCCGATCAGGCGGCCGAAGGCGTGGCGCAGGCGGGTGGAGCGCAGCGCGGCGGCGTCGATCAGGCCGCGGGCGTGGAGGTGCGCGGCGACGGCGGGCCATTGGTTGGAGTCGGGTCCGTCGAAGGCGTCGTGTAGGGCGCGCAAGGATACGACGCCGCGGCGGCCATGCGCGCCGACGCGGTCGTAGCGCGGCGTCTCGAGGAAAATGCGGTCGCCGGCGTGGACGAGGCGCGGCGCGGCGTGGGCTTCGCCGTGGGCGTGCAGGAGGGATTGCGCGATGGCCTCCGAAATGAGCAGGTCGCCCCAGCGACGGCCGGTGGGCGTGGAGAGGACGTCGGTGAACTTGACGAGGACCGGGCCGAGGTTTTCGAGGGTGACGAGGAACTTGGGTTGCTCGCCCTCGACGGAGGAGCCGGCCACGCCGGAGGTCGCGGCGGTGGCGGCGAGTTCGGGGTAGCGCGTGGCGCGGGCGGAGTCGGGGAGCGGCGCGGGCGGGGCGAGGAGGCGGTCTTGGAAACGGCGCAGCGGGATGTCGCCGACGATGAGATCGCCGGAGAGGTCGTCGCCCTCGGAGGCGAGGTAGACGAGCGTGTCGTCGTCGGTGGGCCAGTTGCGAGGGTCGGGATCGAGGCCGAGCGCGGGCGGCAGGGCGCGGGCGATGGCGCGGCCGAGGAAGCCTTGAGGGCGGACTTCGCTCAGGAAAAAGGGAAAGCCTTCGCTGAAGCCGCCGACGCCGAGGAGCTGATGGGCCCAGACGGGAGCGCGGGCGGGGTCGACCCAGGTGAGGCGCCAACCGCCGTGGAGGGCGGTGATCTCGGCCCAGTCTTGGGGACGTCCGTCGGCGTCGATGCGGCGGATGGGGAAGGTATGGCCGAGGGCGCGGATGGGGCGGCGGAGGGCGTAGCTGGTGCCGCGGGTGGTGCCGAGGCGGACGATGGCGGGACCGAGTGCAGTGAGTGCTCGGGAGATACGGGATCGATCGGCGCCGGCAGCGGATGCGAGTGTCTGCGCGGTCTGGGGGCCTTGCGCTTGAAGGCGCAAGGTGAGGGCGGCGGGGTCGACTTTACGCGGTGAGGGCATCTGCGCCACGAAGCGCACAGATATTTCGATTAATTACAAGCCTGTAAGCTTATTCTGGCGTAGATGTTGCGGGAATGATACGCAAGCAAGCGCACAGATGATTTCGGGCTACTCCGCTTCGACCAGGTCCTTCTCCACGCGGAGGTTTTCGATGATGAAGTCCTGTCGTTTCGGGGTGTTCTTGCCCATGTAGAACTCGAGGAGTTCGGCGCTGTTGTGGAGGTGTTCGAGGGTGACCTTTTCGGCGCGCATGTTTTCGCCGATGAAGTCCTTGAACTCGCCCGGGCTGACTTCGCCCAAGCCTTTGAAGCGGGTGATCTCGGCGTTTTGGCCGAGCTTGTGGAGGGCGGCCTGTTTCTCGGCCTCGGAGTAGCAGTAGCGCGTCTCCTTCTTGTTGCGGACGCGGAAGAGCGGGGTCTCGAGGACGAAGAGGTGGCCCTGGGTGATGAGCTCGGGGAAAAACTGGAGGAAAAACGAGATGAGCAGCAGGCGGATGTGCATGCCGTCGACGTCGGCGTCGGTGGCGATGATGACCTTGTTGTAGCGCAGGCCGTCCATGCCTTCCTCGATGTTGAGGGCGCTCTGGAGGAGGTGGAATTCCTCGTTCTCGTAGATGACCTTCTTGGTGAGGCCGTAGGTGTTGAGGGGTTTTCCCTTGAGGGCGAAGACGGCCTGGGTGTGGACGTCGCGGCAGGCGGTGAGGGAGCCGGCGGCGGAGTCGCCCTCGACGATGAAGAGGGAGCTTTCCTCGCCGCGTTTGTCCTTGGTGCCGAGGTGGGCGCGGCAGTCGCGGAGCTTCTTGTTGTGGAGGGAGGCTTTTTTGGCGCGCTCGCGGGCGAGGTTGCGGATGCCGGCGAGCTCCTTGCGCTCGCGCTCGCTCTCCTCGATCTTGCGCTTCAGGTCCTCGGCGATCGCGGGGTTGCGGTGGAGGAAGTTGTCGAGCTGTTGTCCGAGGAAATTGGATACGAAGTTGCGGACGCTGGGGCCCTTGGGGCCGACGTCGGCGGAGCCGAGCTTGGTCTTGGTCTGCGACTCGAAGACGGGCTCCTGGACGCGGATGGAGACGGCGGCGACGATGGACTGGCGGATGTCGGCGGCGTCGTATTCCTTCTTGAAGAAATTGCGCAGGGTCTGGACGTAGGCCTCGCGGAAGGCGGCGAGGTGGGTGCCGCCCATGGTGGTGTGCTGGCCGTTGACGAAGGAGTAGTATTCCTCGCCGTAGTGGCCGGCGTGGGTGATCGCGACCTCGATGTCCTCGGCCTCGAGGTGGATGAGCGGGTAGAGGGGCTCGCCGGTGAGTTTTTTGGTGAGGAGGTCGCGGAGGCCGTTCTCGGATTTGTAGGCCTTTCCGTTGAAGACGAGGGTGAGCCCGCGGTTCAGGTAGGCGTAGTTCCAGAGCATCTCCTCGATGAACTCCAACTTGAAGCGGAAGTCCTCGCCGAAGAGGGCGGTGTCGGGGGTGAACTCGATGAGGGTGCCGTTTTTTTCGCCGGCGGGGGCGGAGACGATTTTCGTCTCCTTGACGAGTTTGCCGCCGACGAATTCGGCGCTCTTGGTCTGGCCGTCGCGGACGGCCTGGGCGCGGTAGGTGGCGGAGAGGGCGTTGACGGCTTTCTGGCCGACGCCGTTGAGGCCGACGGATTTTTGGAAGGTCTCGGAGTCGTATTTGGCGCCGGTGTTGATGATGGAGACGCAGTCGACGAGTTTGCCCAGCGGGATGCCGCGGCCGTAGTCGCGGACGCGGAGGGAGCGGTCGTTGAGCTCGACCTCGATCTTCTTGCCGAAGCCCATGGTGAACTCGTCGATGCAGTTATCGATGGTCTCCTTGAGGAGGACGTAGATGCCGTCCTCGGGGTGGGCGCCGTTGCCGAGGCGGCCGATATACATGCCGGGGCGCAGGCGGATGTGTTCGAGCGGCGAGAGGGTCTTGATCGAGGCTTCGGTGTAGGCGTTGGCCATGGAAGAGCAGGGAGCTTGGAGCCGGGGCGGGGAGCCGGGAGGCGGCGACCTGGCCTGCGGGCGGGATTCGGAATGGGCGTCACCCTCTGGGCGAAGGCGGGTGCGGCAAGCGAAAAGGCGCCCCTGTCGAAACAGGGGCGCCTGGGGACTGACGGAGAAGCGGTGGGCCGGGGCTTAGCGGCGGCGACGGCGCGAGGCGGCGAAGCCGAGGATGCCCAGTCCGGCGAGGGCGGCGCTGGTTCCGGGCTCGGGCACGGCGGGGGCGGAAACCACGGAGCCGGTGCTGAGGAGCACGGCGTTGTTGTCGAAGATGTCGGCGGTGAAGATGCCGGCGGCGGGGACGAAGAGCGCAGGCGTGCCCGAGATCATCTCGCCGGCGCTGAGGCGCACGACGTCGCCGACTTGGAGGGTGGTTTCCGATGTGAAATAGGGGTAACTGAGGAAATAGAGGTCGTCCTGCGTGACGGTTCCCAGGGATATGCCGTTGCCAACCCAGTCGAGGGCGATGTCCGGGCCGCCGTTCACGCTGAAGCTCATGGTGCCGGTGGAGCCGACGCCGTTGCCGCCGTTGTTGAGCGCGTTGCCGACGCCGTCGAAGACGAAGGCGGCGCCGTAGGTGGTGGGCGTGTTCACGATGGTGAACTCCAGGGGGGCGAGCAGGGTGGCGCGGAGCAGGCCGGTTTCGGTCAGCGAGAAGCTGAAGTTGGCCTGGGCGTAGGCGGCGGTGGTGGCGCCGAGGGCGAGGACGGCGGGAGCGAGCAGTTTGCCAAAGGATTTCATAAGGGCTGGATGCGGTTGCGAGTTAAGACACCGAAATTATCGGACCGATGTCGGATGGATTGAGGGGTTTTTGGAAAACAGGCCGACGGGTGCCTGGGCGCATCGATCCGCCCCCGCCGGAGGCGGCGCCCAGGGGTGTTTGCGCCGCGGTCGCCCGTCGCCGTTCACCCCCGGCGTTTTGCGAGCGGGAAAGGGTAACCGGGCGAGGCGAGCGGGACTGAGCGACGCCTTGTGTGGGGGGCGGAGCGAAAAGGACGGAGGCGGGAGTTGTTTTTGGGCGAAGGGGCGTTTTGGGTGGTTCCAATGCAAGTCCACGCACGCATCTCGAAGGAATGGCGCCGCCGCATGATCTTTCTGTTTTTGATGATCTTTGGCTCGGGCCTCTGGTTCCTGTCCGATGGCTACATCGTGTGGCCGAAGGAGACGAAGCGGTTCGAGGAGGCCTACAAGCCGATGGCCGAAAAGATGATCGCCGAAGGCAAGGCGGAGGGGCTGAAGGATCCGGTTTTGAAGAAGGCGTGGGAGCGCTACGCCGAGCAGAACGATCTGCCGACCAAGGTGCCGAAGGAGCGCACGCCGGGCGATTTGGCGGGGCAGCGCATCACGGGCTGGGTCATGTTCGTCGGCGCGGGGATTTTCGCGGCCTGGGTCGCCTGGAACCACAAGCGCAGCGTGCGCGCCGAGGGCGATCTCATCACCGGCGCCTCGGGCGAGCAGGTGCGGCTGGACTCGATCATGGAGGTGGACCGACGCAAGTGGGCGAGCAAGGGCATCGCCTACGCCCTCTACGAGGTGGACGGGAAACGGAAGCGCCTGACGCTCGACGACCACAAGTTCCTCGGCTGCGAGGCGATCATTCTCGAGGCGGAGAAGCGCATCGCGGCGCGATCGGGCGCGACGGCCCCGACTGCGGAGGGCGCGGCGGGCGGTTCGCCCGAAGCGGATAAAACGGCCGCGGGCTAAAGCCGCGCATCTCAACCTGGACGGGAACAACCTCCAGAGACTCCACACCTAGGCCGCCGAGGCGGCGGAGTTGCCGCGGACGAGGGCGCCGAGCCGGTTCAACTCCGCGCGGGTGTCGATCATGCATTCCTGGGGGGCGCCGGGCGGGAGGCCGGCGCGCGCGACGAGGTCGGCGTTTTCCCGCCAGACCGAGGCTTCGCCGGGAAGGCCTTTGCCCAAGGTGTCCGCGATCCAGCAGGCGAGGTGGAGGCGGGCGGCCAGGCTGCCGTCTCCCGGGGCGTTTTCCGGATGGCGATGGTGCCGCACCGCGGCGGCCAGGGCGGGGGCGAAGCGCCAGGTTTCGAGCAGGTGCGCGGTGACCTCGGCGTGGGTGACGCCGAAGGCGGCGGTTTCCCACCGGGCTTCGTCGAAGGCGGGCGAGGCCTCGGGGCAAGGCGGGATCGACGCGGTCGAGGCGAGGGCGACGCGTTGCAGGACGAGACGGCCGGCCGAGCGCATGAGGCCGAGGGTGTAGGCGGGACGTTCATCGTCGCCGGCGGCGTGGGCGAGGAGGCTCATGGCCACGGCGGTGGCGAGGGAGTTTTCCCAGAGGAGATGGCCGGGCAGACGGTAGAGCGGGAGCGCCGAGACGAAGAGTTCGCCCGCGACGGCGACGCCGACGATGCGGTGCACCTCGCGGAGGCCGACGCGGTTGATCGCGTCGTTCACGGACGCGAGCGGCTCGCCTTGGTGGAAATAGGCGCTGTTGGCGGCGCGCAGCACGGCGGAGGCGAGGCCGGCGTCGACCTTGACGAGGTCGGCGACGTCGCCGACGCAGGCGAGCGGGCTTTGGAGAAGGGATTGGAGACGGGAGTAGACGCGCGCGGAGGCCGGAATGGTCCGGGAGGCGAGGCGGACGGCTTCGGGCAGGGCGGGAGCGGTCGATGGCATGAAGAAACCCATCATCGTCACGCCCCGTCCCCGGCTTGAGACGCGCGGAGCGGCGGGCGGGCGGAAAGTAGCGCCGCAGTCGGCGCGATAAGATCGGCGCGCGGCTCGCGCCGGGATCAGGGCTTGCGGAAGAGATAGTGGCTGACGAGCCACTCCTCGCCGTTCCGGTAGCCCCAGAGCTCGGCGCAGGCCATGTAGAAGACGCGCCAGTAGGCCCACCATTTGGTCGCCTGGTCGGCGCCGTAGGTGTCGCGGAAGAGCGGCATGATCTCGGCCTGATGGGCGTCCATGTTTTGCAGCCAGTGCTCGGCGGTCTGCTGATAGTGGCGGCCGTTGACCTTCCAGTCCCGCACGAGCTTCAGGTCGTCCTGGAACCGCGGGAGAAGGTCGTGCGCGGGCATTTGTCCGCCGGTGAAAAAGTGGCGGCTCATCCAGTCGGAGGCGTCGCGGGCGACGAAGTGGTAGCTCAGCTCCTTGTGGGTGAAGATGTGGGTGAAGAGCAGGCCGCCGGGCTTCAGCCACCGGGCGATGTTTTTGAAGAGCCGCTCGTAGTTCTTGAGGTGTTCGAACATCTCGACGGAGACGACGCGGTCGAACTGCGCGGGCTCGATGTCGAAGACGTTGATGTCGCAGGTGAGGATGCGGAGGTTTTTCAGGCCGCGTTTCCGCGCCTCGGCGTCGATGTGCTCCTTTTGCGTGCGCGAGTTGGAGATGGCGGTGATGCGTGCGCTCGGGAAGCGCTCGGCGTTATACAGGCAGAGGGAGCCCCAGCCGCAGCCGAGCTCGAGGATGCTCTGGCCGTCGGCGAGTTGCGCGCGGTCGGCGTAGATCGCGAGCATGTGCTCCTCGGCCTGGTCGAGCGTCTCCCCGCCGGAGGGATAGTAGCAGCCGGAGTATTTGAGACGTTTGCCGAGGCAGTATCGGTAGAAGGCGGTGGGGACCTCGTAGTGCTGCTCGTTGGCCGCGGCGGTCTGCTCGGCGAGGGCGCGGGTCTTGAGGTCGGCCACGTAGGCTTCGCGGTCGTAGCGGGTAGTCTCCTCGCGGATACGCCGGGCGAGCAGGCGTCGGATACCGAGGCGGACGAGGCGGTCGGGGAGGAGGTTTTTCTCGAGGAGCGAGTCGATCATGGGAAGCAGGGCGTGAGAGCGACAGGGAACAGAGCGGCAGAGGGCGGAAACGGATGGGTGGCGTCAGGAGGTTTCGCCGCTCTGACGCTCTGCTTTCGGAAACCACGGGACGAAGGCGGCGACGCGGCGCTGGTAGTCGCGGTAGGCCTCCCCTTTGGTGCGGAGGGCCTGCTCCTCGGTCATCGGGATGCCGGTGACGAAAAGCAGGAGGTAAAGGATCGCGCCCGGGGCGATCATGCCGAGCCAGCCCCAAGGGGCGGGAAGGGCGAAGAGCGCGAAGCTCAGCCAGGTGAGCGAGACGAAGAAATAGTTGGGGTGTCGGCTGAAGGCCCAGAGGCCGGCTTCGCACACGCGGCCCTGGTTGCCGGGCTTTTTCTTGAAGGCGGCGAGCTGGGTGTCGGCGAGGGCTTCGCCGGCCTGGCCCACGACGAACAGGGCGAGCGCGATCCAGTCCAGGGCGGTGAAACGCGGCTCGGGGCGTCCCAGCGCGAGGAGGAACGGCGTGGCGAGGACGACGACGGAAAGCGCCTGGAACTGGTAGAACTTGAACATCTCCACCGCGAAGTTCTTCGCCCAGCGCGCGCGCATCTCACGGTAGCGGCCGTCCTCCTCGGGGTGGTGGCTCATCACGCGGCGGCAGAGATAGGTGCCGAGGCGCGCGCTCCAGAGGATGGCGATCGCCGCGACGACGACGCGGCGCGCGGGCCAGCCGCCGTCGGCGAGGAGAGCGTAGAGCGCGGCCACGGGGCCGAAGGCGTAGCTCCAGACGATGTCGACGACGCCGTAGTTGTCCAGGCGGCGCGCGACGCCGAAGCAGGCGGCGAAGACGGCGCAGCAAAGGGCGAGCGCGAGGGCGGCGAGTGGAAGCGAAGACATGGGCGTGTGCCTGGACTTACGCGTAGGAACACCAGCCGGATGCGAATCGCAAAGCGGGCGGCGGATTTTTCCTGCGCCCGCGACGCAAACGAAGGTCAGCCGCTCGCGGGCGGCGTCGCGGGCAGGAAGCGCGCGAGCCGGCGCAGCGCGGGCCGGGCGACGAAGTAGACGGCGAAGAAGAGAATCGGCGCGGTGAGCGCCCAGCCGGTGAAGGCGTGCAGTCCCGCGAAGCCGAACTTGCGGAGGAAGTCGGCGAAGCCGAGCTCGTGGAAGGAGCGGAGCATGTCGGTCACGGAGAAGCGCTCGTCGTCGGCGAACCAGATCCACTCGCCGAGGCGGACGTAGACCAGGATCATGACGAGGTGGATCGGCGTGAGGGCGTAGTTGAGCGTTTGCAGGAGGGGCTGGTTGAGCTTGCGCCACCAGCCCACCACGGCGTTCAGCCCGGTGGTGAAGCCGAGAAAAGGGAAGAGGGAGCAGACCGTGCCCCAGGCGAACCCGGCCGCGAGTTTCTCCGGGGTGGCGCCATGCGTGAGAAGCGCGACGAGCGGATCGCGCACGCGACGGCTCCAGGCGCTGCGGCGGGGAGAGTAGGGCTGGGTTTCGGCGGAAGACACGGGTGAACGCGAAGGTTCGATCCCAGCCGGAAGAAGCGCCTCAGGCAAAGAGGACATTTTTGGCGCCCGCCAAATAGACGAGGATGGCGAGGCCGAAGAGGATGGAGGGCAGGAGGATATGTCCGGGACGTTTTTTGGAAAAGACGGCGTCGAGGCCCTCTCCCTCACGCTTCGCGCGGGCGATCTCGAGGAGCATGTAGAGCGCGATCGCGGGATTGCCCCAGAGCAGGATGGAGAGGAGCCAGAGCGCGCGGGCGGCGAGCGTGCCCTCCTTCCACGCGACCCAGACCCAGAAGGCGACGAAGGCGAAATAGGCGTCGAGCAGGGTGGCCGTGAACCACGGGTGGGTGAACACCTCGCGCGGGATGTCGAAGAGCGCGCAGCGCGAACTCGCCCAGCCGATGACGCCGAGCATGCCGACGAGGACGAAGCCGAACCAGAGACGAAGGGCGGACATGTTCAGATCGGAAGAGCGACAGAGGACAGGGCGACAGAAAGCGAGGCGGCGGAGTCGGAGAAAGGAAAGACGTAGGCGGGAGGACGGCGCTGCGGGTCCGTCGCTCCGCCGTTCTGTCGCTCCGGTTCAGAAGCGGATGTTGTTGGCGCGGGTGTGGAGCGTCTGGACGACGGAGATGTTGCGCATGGCGAAGGCGGCCTCGCAGTAGCAGAGGTAGTAGCGCCATTTGCGGAGGAAGCGCTCGTCGAAGCCGCCGAGGGCGAGGACCTCCTCGCGTTTTTCCTCGAAGGCGTCGCGCCAGAGCCGGAGCGTGCGGGCGTAGTCCTGGCCGAAGTCTTCGACGCGGTGGAGGACGAAGCCGCCGGCCCGGGCGAGCTCCTGGTTGACGCGGTTGAGGGAGAGCAGGAGCGAGCCGGGGAATATGTGTTTCTGGATGAAGTCCACGCCGCGGCGCATCTGCGCGTAGCGGTCGTCGGGGCAGGTGATGAACTGGAGCGCGAGGAGTCCGTCGTGCTTGAGACGCGCGGCGAGGGTGTCGCAGTAGACCGGCAGGTAGCGGTGGCCGAGCGCCTCCATCATCTCGATGGAGACGATCTTGTCGTAGACGCCGGCGTGGTCGCGGTAGTCCTCGAAGCGGACCTCGACGCGATCGGCCAGGCCGGCTTCTTGGACGCGACGGCGGGAGAGCTCGTATTGCCGGCGGGAGATGGTGAGGGTGGTGACCCGGCAGCCGTAGGTGGCCGCGGCTTGGATGCTGAAGCCGCCCCAGCCGGTGCCGACCTCGAGGACATGGTCGGAGGGCGCGAGACGCAGGGAACGGCAGAGGGCGTCGTTTTTCTCGCGTTGGGCGTCCTGGAGGGAGAGCTCCGGCGCGTGCGCGGGCCAGCGGGCGCTCGAATACATCATCGAGGGATCGAGCCAGAGCTGGAAGAACTCGTTGGAGAGGTCGTAGTGCTCGGCGATGTTGCGGCGGGCGGTGGAGCGGGAGTTGGGCCGGAGAAGCTGGCCGAGTCGGTTGGCGAGGCGCAGCCAGTTGAGGAAGAAGGAGCGGCCGCGGTGGTGGACGGAGCCGGAGAGGGTGGGCGCGTGCTCGACGTTGAGGATAAACCAGGAAATCAGGCTCGCGAGATCCGGGGTGTCCCAGTCGCCGTCGATGTAGGACTCGGCGAAGCCGACGTCGCCGGAGAGGACGCATTTGCTGAAGAAGACGGGGCGGCGGACGCGAATCGTCGCGGACGGGGAGAGGCCGAGCGGAAGGGTGGTGGCGTGCGCGTCGGCCCGGGAGCCGAAATCGAGGACTCCGCCCTCGGGCAACTCGAGGCGCAGGTGGCCTCGCGGCATGTCGCGGAGGGCGCGGATGACCATGCGGCGGCAGAGCGGGCCGCAGTCGGACGCGGCGAGGCAGGCGGTGGAGGCGTCGGAGGACAGGGAGGCGGCGGGCGGTTGGCTCATGGGGAGTCGGCGAAAAGGGCGGGTTACAGGATCGAGACGGGCGCCGCGGGACGGGGCGCGAGCGAGGAATGGGGATGGTGGAGGTCGCGTTGGTCGGCGGGCCGGGCGGACTTGGCGAACCACGGCATGCGTTTCAGCCAGAGACGGAGCGCCTCCCAGTGGATGGCGGCGATGACCTTGAGCGTGACGACGGGATATTTGACCGAGAACCACGCGAGATGGCGGTCCCGGAGCGGGCGGGGGGCGCCCAGGCTTGTGACGGTGCTGACGAGGCTGCGGCGCGCTCCCTCGAAGTCGTCGATCTGGATCGCGAGTCGGTCGCCGGGCGGTCGCAGGCAAAAGTCGAAGGCGACGTCGACGTCGGAGAAGGGCGAAACGTAGAAGTATTTCGGCGTGCGAAGACGGAAAGCGGGACCGAGACCGGGTTCGTCGCGTCGCGTCTCGGGTCCCAGGACGTAGAGCTTCGTCTCGCGAAACGTGTTCGTGACCTCGGCGATCGCCGCGAGGGGAAGGCCCTCGGCGGTGGACACGAAGTAGAAGGAGACGGGGTTGAACTGATAGCCCAGGACGCGGGGCAAGGTGAGCAGGAGCACGCGGGCGTCTGGCGGCGTGGCGACACCCCGGCCGGCCAGATGCGCCAGGACGCGGGCCTTTAGGGGTGTTTCGCGACCGGGGGGTTCCGCCCGGGGCGCGGCGGGGGCCGCGGGATCGGACGGGTTGTGGAGCGACGCGTGGGCGGGGAGGTAGTCGCTCTGGCGGAAGGAAAGCAGGCCGGGCGAGTCGATCCGGAGGAGTCGCAGGCTCCGGACGAGGGCGGGGAGTTCGTCGAGATCGAGCGCGAGGAAGAAGAGCCGATACGAAAAGCGATGCGCCCGGGGATGGAGCCGGGCGTGCATGACGCTGCATTCGTAGAGGCGGGACGACATATGCGGACAAGAACGTCCGGCCGCCCCGCTTGGATGCGGAAGACGGAGGCGTTACCGGAGTTTTACCGTGACCGCGGCCGGGCGCAAACCCGCGTGGGAAATTTGCGCGCGGGACGTCCGGCGCGGACCGGGAGGCTGGCGTCGCCTAGTGCTCGTGTCCGTGTTCTTCGTGGACGCCGTAGGCCCAGGCGCTGTCGCTCCAGAGGACGCGGCCCTCGCGCTCGAGCCGAAGAGAGAGTTTGTAGTGGGAGTAGGGGTCCACCTCGGTGGCGGCCGGGCCGAAGGCGCCTTTTTCCGTGTTCCACGCCAGGGTTTCCGCCCCGAAGCGGCCTTCGAGGTGGAGCGTGGTGCCGGGGGCGGGGGCGGGTTCCAGCACGGGCGCGAAACGGCCCTGCCACCACGTGAGCTCCAAGGTGTGGGGGGCTCCGTCGACCATGACGCCGTCCAGGAGCACGCCTTGGCGGGAGCCGCGTTTGGCGTCGTGGGCCCGTTCGTCCATGATGTTTTTGTTCACGGGGATGTAGACGACGATGCCGGTGACGAAAAGCGCGAGGGCGGCGGCGGCCCAGCGCTTCCAGTCGCGACGGGCGTCGGATTTCACGAGGACGGGTTCGTCGGAGAAGGAATCCATGGAGTGGTGGGGGCGGTGGGGAAAGCGAACGAGCTTCGATCAACGGGGCAAGGCCGGGAGCGCCGCGATCTCCGCCCCGCGGGCGAGGGCGGGCCAGGCGCCCGGACGCGTGCAGGCGAGCGCGCCGGCGGCGGAGGCGAGGCGCAGGCGCCCGTCGAGCGGGAGATCGCGCGCCAGTCCGAACGCGTAGGCGCCGTGAAAGGCGTCGCCCGCGCCCGTGGTATCGATGCAATCGATACGAAAGGCGGGCAGGGATCCGGAGGCGTCCGGGACGGACCAGACGAGGCCGCGGGCGCCGAGGGTGACGGCGACCACGGCCTCCGGACCGGCGAGAAGGGCGCGACGCAGGCCGGCCGGCGGGACCGCGGCGGGGTCCTGGCCGCCGAGGGCGTCGCGGGCGCAGGCCTCGCTGGCGATCAGATGCGCGGCCCGGGGGGCGAGGGCGCGCACGGACTCGCTCCACGAGCCGGCGTCGAGCACGAGCGGGGTCGCGGTTTCGGCGGCGTGGGCGAGGAGCGCCGGGGTCCACTCCGGCCGATGCCCGTCGACGAGGATCGCCCGCGCGCGCGGGAAGGCGGGCGCGGCGGAGGCGGCCGGCGGAGGCGCGGGACGATGGGAGAGCACCGCGCGGGAGGCGTCCGGTTTGACGAGGATGGCGGCGAGCGGGGTTTCGAAGCCGGGCGGGGAAAGGAGGGCGCGGGTGTCGATGGTTTCGGCGTCGAAGGCGCGGCGGAGAAGCGGCGCGAAGGGATCCAGGGCTTCGTCTCCGAGCAGGCCGGCGAAGGCGGCTCGACCGCCCAGGCGGGAGACTTGGGCGGCGGCGACGGCGGCGGGGCCTCCGGGGGCGACGAGGCGGGAGACGGCCCGGAGTTTTTCGTCCGGGGCGGGGTGGTGCGGGACGGCGAGGAGCAGGTCGACGCAGACGAGGCCGACGCAGAGGACGTCAAGGGCCGGGGCGGGCGTGTCGGTCATCGGTGGACGGAGTTTTTCTGCCGCGGGCGGGACGGTGCGCCTGGCGTCCGCGGCGAAGGGTTTTCTCCGGCTGGCCGCTAGTCGGACGCGGGACCGATGACGACGAGCTCGGAGGCGGGCGGTGCGCCGTTGGTCGCGGGGGTGAAGGCGAAACCGAGCGCGAGCGGCGGGTTGGAGGCGGGCAGGACGACCGCGGTGACGCGGGCGGTGCGCGAGGCGGGCGTGGTCACGAGGTAGGATCCGGTGATGCGGCCGGAGTCGGCGGCGAAGGTGAGGACGAGCTTGCGGGTGTTGGGCGCGGCGATGGTGAAGGCGTTGGCGGCCGACACGCCGATGGCGGCGTCGAGGCGGCTGGCGGATCCGATCGCCGCGGCGTGGGGCGCGAGCTTGAAATCGACTTCGTTCGAGGCGTCGCCGAGGCCGAGGATACGCACGCCCGGGGCGGGTTTGACGTGGCGGGCGCTTCCGGCGGCGGGGGCGAGATCGACGGGGCCGAAGCCGCCGGGTTGCGCGAGTGAGGCGGAGGATTTGCGCAGCCAGTCGATCGAGGACGGGGCTGCGATCGCGGGGGACTCGGAGGAGGGGGCGAGGACGGCCGCGCGGAAGGATCCGAGCAGATTGGAGTAGGGCGCGTGCGAGAGCAGGAGGCCGTGATCCGTGAGGGGCGTGCTGCCGGTGAGCGCGGGCGAGCCGTCGGCCGGGGTGATGAGCCAGGTGGCGCGGCCGTCGGCGGCGACTTGCACGGTCATCACGGTGGCGCCGAGGCCGAGTTCGCCTCCGGCGGGGACAAAGGCCGCGGAGGAGGCGCCGACGTAGGCGGTGGCGGGCCGGGTCGAGGCTTTCCAGGCGGAGCGGGCTCCGGAGACGGACGCGGCGGAAGTCCCCGAGTCGGCCGCGAGGGTCTCGACGCGGCCGGCGAGCGAGGCGAGGCCTTCTATCTCGGCCAAGGTGAGCGCGAGACGCAGTCCGGGTTTGGCGAAGGCGACCGCGAGCGTGGGCGCCTCGTCGGTTCCGTCGAGCAGGCCGGTGAATGGATACTCGGTTTTTCCAAGAACGAGGCGTCCGGAGACGGCGGCGTTGGCGTTGACCGTGAGCGAGAGCGCGCCGCCGAGGTCGCCATTGAACGCGGCGTGGCGCGAGACGAGGGCGACGTAGTTGCCGGTGAGCGCCGGGGAGACGGGGGCGATGGAGAAGGCGAGGGGGACGCGGACGAGGGCCTTGTCGCGTTTGGTGGCGGTGACGACGACGGAGTAGGAGCCCGGTTTGGTCGGGCGTCCGGAGAGGATTCCGGTCAGGGGATCGAGCCGCAGGCCGGGCGGAAGGGCGCCTGATTTCCAGAGGGCCACGTCGCCGTCGACGTATTCGCCCAGGTCGATCGAGGTGCTCGTTCCGGCGCGGGGGGAAAAGGTGTCGCGCGGACTGTCGTCGACGGAGGCCTCGATCTCGCAGGAGGCGCCGCCGAGTGCGTTGGTCGCGGTGCAGGTGTAGACGCCCGCGTGTTTGGCGGAGAAGTCGGCCACGCGGTGTTCGGCCCCGTCGGCGCCGGGGATGATCTGGCCGTTGCGGCGCCAGACGTAGTCGAGGTTGCCGCCGGAGAACGCGGCCCGAAGCACGAGGGTGGAGCCGGTGGCTAGGGCCTGGTCGTCGGGGGCGGCGACGAGGGCGGGGGCGGCGAGCGGGGTGCCGTAAAAGGTGAGGCTGGCGGAGTTGAGGTAGCCGTAGTCGGAGGCCTGGTTGTCGCGGATGGTGAGGGTCCATCGGCGCGAGGGAAAGGCGGGGAGGCGGGAGGTTTCGCCCCAGTGGCGCACGCTGGTGAAGGGGTAGTCGTCGTAATCGGCGCCGAGCGTGGGGTCGTCGGGGTCGCCTCCGGCCATGCGCCGGGTGCTCTTGGCGAAGCGGCTGACGGTGCCGGCGGGCGACGCGAGGGAGATTTCCAGGTCTCCGCGATAGGTGTGGCTGATGTTGAGGGTGAGCACGACGTGTTCGACGCGAAGGACGGTGTCGTCGACGGGCGGTTCGAACGTGAGCGTAAGGGGCAGGCGGGGGTTGTCCGGGATGAGCATGCTTCCGGCGGACGAGGGATAGGCGGTGACCTGGGTTTCGGGGCCGAGGGGAACCCAGGTGCGGGCGAGCGTGAGGGCTTGCAGGGCGTTGACCTGACCGCCGCCGAGCCGCGGGTGGTGTTTGATGGGGAAGGCGGTGTCGCCCGCGGTGCGGGTGACCCAGTCGCCGCTCGAGCCCATGAGCTTGGTGGAGGAGCGCAGGAAGATCTCTTTCACGTCCCGCCATCCGAGATCGGGCCGGGCCTGGAGGAGAAGGGCGCCGACGCCGGCGGCGATCGGGGTGGCGGCGGAGGTTCCGTTGAAGCTTTGGGTGTAGCTGCCCTTGGTGTATCCCGGCAGCCCCACGCGGTCGGAGGTGACGATGCCCGCGGCGCCGGGAGCGGACACGACCAGATGGGGCCCGCCCTCGCTGAAGCCGGCGATGCCGCCGCTTCTGCTGGTGGCGCCCACGGCGATGACCGGACGCGCGGAGGCGTAGCCGTCGAGCGAGCCTTGGTCGCCGGAGCTCTGGCCGTTGCCCGCGGCCCAGAAGTAAAGCACGCCAAGGCCGTTGCGGCCGTGGGTGACGCCGCTGGCGATGGACGACAGCCATAGCGGCGGGGCGGGGTTCAGGTCGGGGTAGTAGTCGTAGGGACCCCAGGAGTTGTTTTTCACCGAGATCGCGTCGTTGCGCCAGGTCATGGCCGCCGCCTCCTCCGAGTCGTCGACGGGGCCGGCGATCAGGCGCAGGGCGGCGAGGGTGGCGGCGGGCGCGGAGCCGGCGCCTCCGATGCCGTTGTCGCCGCGGGCGGCGGCCAGCCCGGAGACGGCGGTGCCGTGGTCGTCGGTCAGGAAGTAGGTATACCCGTCGTAATCGAGTTCATGGTCTTCGGCGGAAGGGTTGGTGTCGTTGCCGTTCCAGTCGTAGCCGAGGTCGCCGTCGAGGGCGGGCGCGAGGTCGGGGTGCGAAAGATCCACGCCGTCGTCGATGATGCCGATCACCACGCCGGCGCCGGTGGCGCTGTCCCAGGCGGGCGTGGCGCGAATGCCGCCGAGGTGCCACTGCTTGCCGATCATGGGGTCGTTCAGCTTTGCGCGCGCGAATCGCTGGCGGGCGAGAAGCGGACGGGCGGAGCGAACACCGGGCAAGGCGGTGGCGGCGAGGGCGGCGCGGAGCGGCTGGGCGGCGTCGCCCACGATGCGGGCGAGCGCGTGATCGGGGGCGTAGGCGGGGCGTTCCCAGGAGACGATGCCGAGATCGGGGCGGGGCGCGGGCGAGGGCGTGTCGGCGGAGGCGAGGCGCACCTCGACGCGGGGATTTACGATGCGGCGGGTGCGGGCGTCGCGCGTCGCGCCGACCGGATAAAGCACGAGGCGGGGGGCCTCGCTTTGGGACGCGCCGGCGCCGAGGTCCGCGGCATGCGCGAGGAGGGTCGGCAGATCGGCTTGGGGGGGGATCGCCTCAAGGCGACGCGCGACCGGGCGGCCCGGGAAGTAAAGTTCGTCGAGCGCGACCGCGTAGTTTCGGGTGGCGCCGCCGTCGGACAGCTTGAAGACGGAGCCGGGTGTCGCGGGCGCGGCTGCGTGGGCGGGCCGGTGTCCGACGGAGGCCTTGGTCGCGAAGTCGGGCGAGCGGACGGTCGACGAAGGCGACGCCGCGGGAACGGTCGAGGTGGGCGTGGAGCCGGCGAAGCGGGGCGCCAGCCACAGGAGCAGGGCCGCCGTGAGGAGGGCGAGGAGACGCGGGAGGGATGGGAGGCGGCGCATCGGAAAAAGGTGGGGATGAAGCTCAGGCGAGGAGGGCTTCGTCGCAGAAGGCGAGGAGGCGCGCGCGGAGGACGCGGGCGCGTTCCGCGAAGGCGCGCTGGGCGCGTTCGTAGTCCGCGCGGCCCTCGGCCGTCTCGATTTTCACCGGCGCGAAGCCCAGGGCGGCGAGGTCGTAGGGGCTGGCGCGCATGTCGAGCTCGCGGATGTCGCGGGCGAGCTCGAAGCAGTCCGCGATCAGCTCGGCGGGGACGAGCGGGCCCAGTTTGAAGGCCCACTTGTAGAGATCCATGTTCGCGTGCAGGCAGCCGGGCTGCTCGTGGTCGATCGCGGTTTCCCGGGCGAGCTCGGCGCGGTTGAGCGGGCGGGCGGGCGGGGTGAAAAAGCGAAACGCGTCGTAGTGCGTGCAGCGCAGGGGCTGGGCCTCGACGACGGCGGCGACCCCGTCCGGCGGGAAGCGCAGCGGATACTGGTTGTGGCGCACCTCCTCCGGGGTCTGGCGGTAGACCATCGCCCACTCGTGAAGGCCGAAGCAGCCGAAGAAGGGCGGTCGCGCGGCGGTGGCGGCGAGGAAGCCGCGCAGCCAGGCCACGAAGGGGAGCCGTTTTTCGAGAAGCGCGGCCGGCTTAAGGACGACCCCGTATTCGTTTTCACCATACTCCGGTCGGACGAGGCGGGCCCGCGCCGCCGGACCGGCGAGGGCCACGCCGGGGCCGGGGAACCAGCGGCGCAGCCAGGAGGGGCGGTGGCCGTAGTAGGTGAAGAGAAAGTCGTAGACCGGATGCTTTTCCGCGCGGGCGGCGCGGGCCTGGTGGGGATCGGTCCAGGCTCGCACCCGGTCCTCGTGGGCCCGCGCGCGGGCCTGCCACTCGGCTTCGGAGAGGACGAGCGGGGCGGCGGGCGGAGGGGGAAGGTGGGCGTTCACGGGGCGCGGTCGCCGGCTTTGCTCAGATGCGGCGTCCGCGGATCCGGGGCGCCGGCCTCGCGGCGTCGCGCGAGAGGGGCTCGCGGAGGGAGGCGGAGAGGCGGGTCGAGGGCATAAGACAGCCAAGCGTGGCGTCTTGCGGATCGATGGCAATCCGGCGAATCGCCGGAATCGACCTCTCCGGGATCGGGGCGGGCCCCGACCGGAGGGCCCCGGTCAGAGCCCGAGCGCGGTCCGGGCCGCCGCGACCTGGGCTTCCGTGGTAAGGGAAATATCGATACGGATCGCGTCGGCCGGCGGCTCGAGCGCGGCGAGCTGGCTGGCGAGCAGGGAGGCCGGCATGTAGTGGCCGGCGCGGGCGGCGAGGCGCGAGGCGATCAGCTCCGGCGGGCCGTCGAGATGGATGAAGCGCACCCGGGCCGGGTCGTCGCCCCCCAGGGCGCGTCGGTGGGCGTCCTTCAACGCCGAGCAGGCGAGCACCAGCGGCCTGTCGTTTTCCAGACGCCGGTCGATCTCCGCTCGCAGGACGGCCAGCCAAGGGGCGCGATCCGTGTCATCGAGGGGCGTTCCGGCCCGCATCTTGGCGACGTTGGCCGGCGGGTGGTGGTCGTCCGCGTCGGTGAAATCCCGGCCGAGCGCCCCGGCGAGGGCCCGGCCGAAGCGCGTTTTCCCTGCGCCGGAGACGCCCATCACGACGAGGATCTCCGGGCGGCCGGTCTTCACATCGAGGCGAGGGCGCGGGTCTGGGCGGGATCGCGGCCCTCGTCTGCGTCGAGGTAGTCGAACATCGTCTCGACCGGCCGGCCCTCCAGGCCCGATTCCGCGATGCGTTGCGCCAACACGGCCGCGCCGGAGTCGCGCCAGCCGCGCTTGGCGAGGAAGGCGTTGAAGATCTCGCACTCCTCGTCGCTGCGCGGCGTGTGGCCGGCGGCGGCCGAGCGGGCTTCCGCCCAGGCGAGGATGTCGGCGTCGCTCGCGGAGGCGTCGGCCAGCACCTGGGCGCCGATCTCGGAATGGGTCAGGCGGAGAAAGCGGCACATGCGCCCGTCGAACACGGTCGGCTTGGTCGCGGGCTCGCCGAGGTTTTCCACGTAGTCGGCGGGCAGGGCGCCGCGGGCGTGGAGGCGGATTTTGTCGAGCATGCGCCCGAAGTAGACGAGACGCCCGACGCGGGCGTAGGGACTGCGGAGACCGGGGACGTGTGGCATGGCGCCACGCAGAAAGACGCGGAACGCGCCAAAGGCAAAACGCTTCAGTCGCGCCGCCAATACACGAAGGTGCAGAGCGAGGCGAAGGCCAGCGTGGGCAGGATCAACCACCACGGGCTGACCGGCACATGGAACCGGTGGCAGGCCCAGTAGATAAGGGCGCACTTGGCGAGGATCAGCACCCAACACGCCGCCAGCACGAGCTCGAGCCGGCGGCTGCGCGGCTCGCGCGGATGCCCGATCTCCATCTCTTCGACGAAGGATCGCTCGATCTGTGCGGGATCGGGCTCGCGGTGGGAAAAGCGGGAGAGGGGCGCGAACATGAGGGCGGCGTCGGTGATTCGAGGGACGTTTTGATATTTACCCGGATCGGGCGGCGGGCGCAATCGGACCCGGTGGAAACCCCGCAAAATCGTGATCCCGCGGCGGGCGCCGAAGACGCGCGCCTCGACAAGTGGCTCTGGACGGTCCGCGCCTACAAGACCCGCGCGCTCGCCGCGGAGGCCTGCCGCCTGGGCAGGGTCGTCGTGGATGGTCGCGAGGCCAAGCCGGCCGCCTCCGTCCGGCCGGGACAGGTGGTCGAGGCCAGGCAGGGAATCATCCTGCGCCGGCTGGTCGTGCTGGGGCTGCCGCGAGGCCGGCAAGGAGCGGCCAAGACGGGGGATTTCGTGCGCGACGAGACGCCCCCGGAGGCTTTGGAGGCGGCCAGGCAGCAACGGGTTCAGCATATTCTGGCCGGCGGGGCGGCCCGTCCGACCAAACGCGATCGGAGGGTCCGGGACGCCTTGTGGAAAGAGCCCGACGGGTTCTAAAAATTCCCTAAACGCGGCACCTTACAAAATCCGGCCGCCGCGATTGTCCTTGCCAATCGGCCGCCGGACGGTGTGTTGGCCCGCATCGTTAGCGAAACGTTAGATGACAGGAACTGGTGAGTCGTCAGGAGAGTTAGGCTCTAGTGATGATTTGAAACCCGATGGTCGGGAACGGACTGGCAGAGACACGTCAGCGACGAAATCAAACATCATGAGCAACTCCAAACTCTACGTCGGCAATATGTCCTTCAAGACCTCCGAGGACGAACTCCGTTCCGCCTTCGGCCAATTCGGTTCCGTGACCGACGTCTACGTCGCCATGGACAAGATGACCGGCCGCCCCCGCGGCTTCGCGTTCGTCACCATGGGCACCCCCGAGGAGGCCAAGCTGGCCGCCGAGAAGATGAACGGCGCCGACCTCGGCGGCCGCGCCCTCACCGTTAACGAGGCCCGCCCCAAGGAAGAGGGCGCCGGCCGTTCCTTCGGCGGTGGCGGCGGCGGCGGCGGTCGTGGCTTCGGCGGCGGCGGCGGTGGCCGCGGCGGCTTCGGCGGCGGCGAGCGCCGCGGCGGCTTCGGTGGCGGCGATCGCCGTTACTAAGCGGCCCCGGAGCGTATCGCTCCCAGCCATCGACCGGCGTTTCGCGGGTCGAACTTAAAGTTCAAGACGGCGCACCTTTCGCGGTGCGCCGTTTTTTCGTTTTGAGAAGCGCCCGCGAAGTCCCCACCGTCCGCCCCACTCATGAGCGAAGAGCCCGAGGTCAGTCCTTTGCGCCTTAAGCGGCCCGGCGTCGGCGGGCCGACGCCTCCGGCCGAAAATCCGCCGGTCGCGCCGGCTCCCGCTCCCGAGCCGCCCTTGGCCCCCCTGCCTTTGGGTGGGATTCCGCCCGGTCCCGCGACCGCGCCCGGTTTGGGCGCGCACGAGCCGGGTTCCGCCGAACGCGCGCGACGCCGGCCGAGCCTTGCGCCGGAAGCCGGCGCCTTCCCGGCTTCTTCGCCCTCGTCGCACCCGCACCCCGCTCCGCATCCGGAGCATCCGGCGGCGTCGCCGACTTTCGCGCATCCGACCGAGACGCCCGGTGCCTCGGGAGCGCCCGTGTTCAAGCTCAAGATCGGCACCAAGCCGCCTCCGCCTCCGGTTCCGCCGCCGGCGGGCGACGGCCACGTGGTCGATCCGTTGAAGGCGTTGGAGGAGACGCCGAGCGGCGCGCCCCTTCTGCCCCTGCCCGGCATGGGGCCCGCTTCCGCCTCCGGGGCGCCTCCGCCGCCCTTGATGCCGCTCCCGGTGCTTCCTCCCGCGACGGCGAACGCTGCCGAGCCCGCCGGAGCCCGCGGTCCCATTCACCTGCGCGCCGAGGCCCCGGCGGAGGCGCTGGATCCGTCCAAGCTTCCGCCTCCCCCGCTTCCGGCCCGGGCCGCCAAGGCGGCCGTGAACCGCGGCCACGCCAAGCGCGACGCGTTGGTTTTCGGCCTGATATTTCTCCTCGTGGTCGGCGCGGGCTCGGGGGCTTATTTCTATTTCTCCGGCCCTCCCCCGCAGACGAGCGCGCCCGTCACGGCCAAGGCCGTCGCCGATGCCCGCCAAAAGGAGCAGGCTCGCGTCGACTCCGTCGTCGAGGGCAAGGAGCCTCCGGCGAACCGCGCGATCGGCAACGTGACGCCCGGCGAGCTCCAGTCCCGCCTGCAGGAAAAAAACACCGCGCTGCCTCCGGCGCCGGTCCCGCCCGCCCCCGTCCCTCCCGTGGCCTCACAGGGGACCGCGATCGTTGCCGCCGGCCCGGACGCCGCGCCGGCCCCGCCGACCGAGCCGGCGACGCCGCAGGCCAATCCGCGCTTTGTCCGCTACGCCGAGGGCATCCGCGTGAGCGGCGTCTACCAAGGCAGCCCGGCCCGCGCCTTGATCGACGGCCGTCTGATCCGCCAGGGCGAGCTCGTGGAGCCCGCGCTCGGCATCAAGTTCGCCGACATCGACGTCGAGGCGAAGAAGATCATCCTCGAGGACGCCAGCGGCGCCCGAGTGAAGGTGAAGTATCTGTAGTTTCGATACGCGGGTCCGGGCCGGACGGACCGCGCGCCGGGCCTGCTACCAGTTCTCCACCGGCCCCTTGGGCACGGGGATGGACTCGCGGGCGAAGACCGGATCGTCCGGGTCGCGCATGAAGGAGGCGACCATCGGGTCGGGTCGATATTTCGGCAGCAACCCGCCATCCTCGCCGCAGAAGCGCGCGCGCCAGGAGACATAGTCGGCGAGCGCCTTCTCGAAGTCGGACGCGGAGGCGATGCCGAGGATGGCCTGCTTGAAGGGTTTCGATGGGCCGAAGCGCCGCGCATACCAGGGGGCGACGCGGCGGAAGAGGCGCGAGCCGTGGTCCTCGCCGTAGAATTCGACGTAGCGCTCGAAGTGGCGACGCATCACGCGCACGCGTTCCTCGAAGGTGGCCTCGGGCAAAAGCTCGCCGGTGCGGAGCAGATGGTCCGTGCGCTTGAAGATCCACGGGTCGTAGAAGGCCCCGCGGCCTATGCTCACGCCCGCGCAACCGGTCTCGGCGATCATGTGGCGCGCCGCCTCGGGCGTGGTGACGTCGCCGTTGCCGATCACGGGGATGGCTTTCACCGCCTGCACGACCGAGCGGATGCCGGCGAGGTTGACCTGTCCGGAAAAGCCCTGGGCGCGGGTGCGGCCGTGCACGAAGACCGCGGCGACGCCGGCGTCCTCGAGCACCCGCGCGAGGTCGGGCGCGGTGAGGTTTTGCTCGTCCCAGCCGAGGCGCATCTTCGCGGTCACGGGGATCTTCACCGCCGCGATCATGCCGCGCACCAGCGCCGCGGTCTTGTCCA
>JACCEA011532696.1_pt1 | contig 30950 bp, 20 predicted proteins | sample 7449851 | NCBI WGS metagenome assembly JACCEA01 (sample SAMN15323453, study PRJNA562643) | freshwater metagenome | isolation source: river surface water | place: USA:Blue River Watershed | collected 2017-08-18
GCAATTAACTTCTGTGATTGACAAAATGGTTAAAATTGTAGGTTGGTACGACAATGAAATTGGCTATTCTTCTCGATTAATTGACTTAATTACATTCGTTTCTAAAAAATAAAGTTTTTATTATCGCCAAAAAACTTTAAATTGCAGGGTTAAATTTAACTCTACTTTTCTTGATAAAGCGACTTGTCATACTTATTTTATTAATAACTTCAAACAGTTATACACAGTCTGTTTATAAAAATGAAGGGGAAATAAGTGATAGTACTGATTATTATTTAGAAATAGGACTCTTCAATAAAGAAGCTAAAAAATCATACACCAATGCTATTCTATATACAGAAAAAGCAATTGATTACGCAAAAAAAAACAACTCAAAAGACAAACTTGCGGATTCCTATCTTCAATTAGCCATAATTTTTTATGAATTAGAAAAAAATAATTTAGCTATTGATTACTATATAAGAGCCATAAATATTTACAATAAAAATGAGCCTAGTTCTAATATAGCCCTTTCTTATTATGGGCTTGGCAAATGTTATCTTAAAAAAAACAACATCTCTTTTGCTGAAATATATTTTGAAAAAGCAACAGATATTTATAAAAAATTAAATTTTTTAGAAGCTATAGAGTTAATTAACCTCCAAAAAGCCATAATAAAAAAAGAAAAAAGACAATACAATGAAGCTATTGAGATTTTAAAAAATGTAACAGAAAACATTAGCGATGATGCTTTATTGAGCACTAAAACTGAGGCTTACATTCAATTAGGTGAAATTGAAATTATAAAGAAAAATTATTCAACAGCGATTAATTATTTAAATCTAGCTAATCAAACCAACGAAAACAGTAATAATGACATACAATTAACTAAACGCATTTATAAGTTATTAAGTAATAGTTATGAAAAAAATAAAAATACCATAAGTGCGAATTTATATTTAAAAAAATATATAAATCTTACGGATTCTATTGGAAAATATTATACAAATAATGTTGCAGAAACTACAGTTAACAAAATTCAGTTTGACAAACAACTCAAAACAATTGAACAATTAGATAAAGAAAAAAAAAGCCAGCAAAAGACATTACGTTTTTCAAAATTGATAAGCATTTTAAGTATTGCTTTGATATCCATTTTATCGTTACTAAGTCTATCCTTATATAAAAACAATAAAATTAGAATTAGTACCAATAAACTTTTAAAGGAAAAAAACAAAGAACTTACAATTGAAAAAGAAAAAGCGGAAAGCGCATCAAAAGCTAGAGCTGATTTTTTATCAACAGTTAGTCATGAATTAAGAACTCCTTTAAATGCAATTAATGGTATTACTTATCTTTTACTTCAAGAAAAACCAAAAGCAAGTCAATTAAACTATTTAAAATCACTTGAATTTTCTGGAAATTACTTACTTAACTTCATCAATGATATTTTAGAAATCAACCGTTTAGAGTCTGACAAAGTAGTAATTGAAAAAATCAATTTTAACTTATCTGAATTAACTAAAAACATTGTAATTTCTTTTAAAGAATTCATCCATGAAAACAACATAAAATGTCATTTAAATTTTGATGAAACAATTGATTGTAATTTAAAAGGCGATCCAACAAAATTATCTCAAATTTTAATCAACTTACTTAACAACGCAATAAAATTCAGTAAAAATGGAGATGTATGGTGTACAATTAAAAAGAAAAATGAAACAAATAATAATCTAACTATCTATTTCGAAATTAAAGACAATGGAATAGGTATACCAAAAGATAAGCAAGATGCTATTTTTGACAGTTTTAGTCAAGGTTCTGTTGAGATAAATAGAACTTACGGCGGAACTGGACTTGGACTTTCGATTGTTAAGAAAATATTAGAATTGATGGGCAGTCAAATTCATCTTCAGAGTGAATCTGGGAAAGGAAGTACTTTTAGTTTTGAACTCCAATTTGAAAAAGGTATAGACAATCAAACTAAAGATGAAGTTATAAAACCATATCAATCCATTTTTATTGAGAAAAAAGTACTGTTAGTTGAGGATAATAAAATTAACCAGATGATTACACAGAAAATGTTAGAAAAAAGAGGTATTTCATGTAAAATTATCGACAATGGAGAAGATGCAATTGAAGAAGCTAAAATTAACAACTATGATTTAATCCTTATGGATGTCCACCTCCCAGGTATAAATGGAACTGAGGCTACTAGTGAAATCAGAAAATTCAACACTTGTACTCCTATTGTAGCGTTAACTGCAATCTCTCTGAATGAAAATAGAGAAATGCTCTTGTCCTATGGTATGAATGAAGTAATCACCAAACCTTTTGAACCAGAGCATTTCTATAAAGTGGTAACCAAATACTTAACTAGTACTGAGCAATCAAATTCTTAATTAAATTTCTTACATGAGGTTCTGCCTTTTGAGCTGCTTGTAAAACCTCATCATGGTTTACTTCTTCGATATTATCTTCATCACCCATATCGGTAATTACAGAAACTCCAAAGCATTCCATGTCCATGTGACGTGCTACAATAACTTCTGGAACAGTTGACATTCCAACGCAATCTGCCCCTAAAGCTTTTACCATTTTGTATTCTGCAAGCGTTTCAAATGTTGGTCCTTGCAACCCTAAATAAATTCCTTTTTTCAAATCAATATTCAATTCTTTGGCCAATTCAAATGCTGTTGCAATCATTGCTTTTGAGTAAGGCTCACTCATATTTACAAATCTTGGCCCAAATCGTTCGTCGTTATGTCCACGTAGTGGATGTTCTGGCATTAAATTAATATGATCTGTGATTACTGCTACATCACCCACTTTATAAGCCGGATTAACACCTCCCGAAGCATTAGAAACAATTAGTTTTTCAACGCCTAAATATTTCATTACACGAACAGGAAACGTTACTTGTTTCATGTCGTATCCTTCATAATAATGAAAACGCCCTTGCATCGCCACTACTTTTTTCCCTTGAATCGTTCCAAAAACCAATGCCCCTTTATGTCCTTGCACCGTTGAAACTGGAAAATTTGGAATCTCCGAATAAGGTAAAGTATACTCAACCGTAATATCTTCTGTAAATCCTCCTAATCCTGAACCTAAAATAACACCATATTCTGGAGTGAAATTGGTTTTATTTTTAATATAACTAACTGTTTCTTGAACTTTGTCCCACATAATCTTCTATCGTTTTATCAATGTTTGTATTTAAAAAAGTTGATTTTATTGGTAAATAGAACAATTGCGCTTTTGGCAATAATCCGTTTAAACGAACAAAATCTTTTTCTGTTGTAATTATTTTTCTTCCGTTGGCTTTAGCCAAAATTTGCTCACAATCTTGTTTCGAAAAATGATGATGATCTGGAAATACCAAAGTTTCATCTGTTTCATTTTTTAGAAAATCGAAGAATAATTTAGGCTTTGCAATTCCGGCAACCAATACTTTACTTTCTGATTGAATTTCGGAAACTAATAATTGACTCTCGTTTCCAGAAACATAATCATCGTATTTAATTGTGGTAAAGAAAACTTGTTGTTTCACCTTCAACTTTTCTCTGATTTTCTGCTGCGCAATTTCGGACAAATCATTCGGACATTTTGTGACAATTATCATATCAGCACGTTTTTTTCCTGAAGAGGGTTCGCGTAAATTCCCGAAAGGCAAAATATAGTCATCGCAAAACAAATCATCATAAGCCGTAAGCAAAATATAAAACCCAGCTTTTACTTTTCTGTGTTGATAAGCATCGTCTAATAAAATTACATCTGGTTTATTTAGAACTTGTAGTAAATTTTCAATTCCGTTTTTACGATTAGCATCAACTGCTACTTGAATATTCGGAAATTTTGAATAAAACTGAAATGGTTCATCACCAATAGAACTCGCAGTAGCGTTTTCATCCGTCAAAATAAAACCTTCTGAAGTACGTTTGTAACCGCGACTCAAAACTGCCACTTTATATTTATCCGAAAGCAATCGGATTAAGTATTCGATTTGAGGCGTTTTTCCTGTGCCTCCAACGCTTAAATTCCCAACAGCAATAATTGGAATATCAAAAGAGTAGCTTTTAAAAATGCCGTTATCGTAAAGCCAATTTCGGATAAACGTAATTAGCCAATACAAAAAGGCCAAAGGAAAAAGTATTTTTCGTAACAAAATCATATTACGAAAGTATAATAAATTATCTTTATATTAAAGTTTATGTCCTTTATCATTTCATTTCTAATGGGTATTTCGTTAATTTGTATAAACATTTTTTAAATTTCGTATCATGAAACTTTCCAATATACTTTCGATTCTTGAAGAAATGGCGCCACTAGGTTATGCCGAAGATTTTGATAATGTTGGGCTTTTAGTTGGAAACCCGAATCAAGAAATTGATGGCGTTTTAGTTTGTCATGATGCATTGGAATCGGTAATTGATGAAGCGATTTCAAAAAAATGTAATTTAGTCGTTTGCTTCCACCCTATTTTATTTTCAGGAATTAAGAAAATTACGGGTAAAAATTATGTGGAACGTGCCATTTTAAAAGCAATTAAAAATGACATTGCGATTTATGCTGTTCATACTGCGTTAGACAATCATCAAAAAGGTGTGAATAAAATTTTCTGTGATGCATTAGGATTGAAACATTCGAAAGTGTTGATTCCGAAAGAAAATTACATTCAAAAATTGGTTACCTATACGATCCCTGAAAACTTTGAAAAATTAAGAAACGCTTTGTTTGATGCCGGCGCTGGAACTATTGGGAATTATGAAGATTGTAGTTTTAACTCGAAAGGAATTGGAACCTATATGGGAAATGAAAATTCGAATCCGGAAATTGGAGAGCGCTTTGAGTTTGTAGAAAACGAAGAAATCAAAATTGAAATGACGTTTGAAAAGCATTTACAAGGTAAAATTTTAAAGGCTTTATTCAAAAATCATGCATACGAAGAAGTCGCTTATGAAATTTACCAATTGGAAAACAAACATCAAAATATTGGTTTGGGACGCGTTGGTGAGTTCGAAAATCCACTTTCTGAAACCGAGTTTTTGCAATTGGTTAAAGAAAAATTGCAATGTGAAGGTATTAGACATTCCACTTTTACAGGAAAATCAATAAAAAAAGTAGCCGTGTTAGGCGGAAGCGGAAGTTTTGCTATAAAAAATGCAATTTCCTCAGGAGCAGATGCTTATCTTACAGCCGACTTAAAATATCACCAATTCTATGAAGCTGAAAATCAGTTACTTTTGGCTGATATTGGACATTTTGAAAGCGAAAGATTTACAAAAAATTATATTGTTGATTTTCTTAAAGAAAAAATCACTAATTTTGCAATCATTTTATCAGAAGAAAATACAAATCCAGTTAAGTACTTTTAAATATGGCAACAATCAAAGAGCTAAGTGTAGAAGATAAGTTAAGAGCCCTTTATGCTTTACAACTAGTTGATTCTAAAATAGACGAAATAAGAAATGTAAGAGGAGAATTGCCTCTTGAAGTAGAAGATTTAGAAGATGAAGTAGCAGGACTTTCTACTCGTTTAGAAAAACTAAAAAGCGATTTGGAGACTATTGACGACCAAATCAAAGAAAAGAAAAATGCTATCGACGAGCACAAAACTGCCATTAAAAAATATTTAGAGCAACAAAAAAACGTTCGTAACAATAGAGAATTCAACTCTTTAACTAAAGAAGTGGAGTTTCAGGAATTAGAAATTCAATTAGCTGAAAAACACATTAAAGAGATGAAAGCTTCTATTGAACACAAAAAAGAAGTTGTAGCTCAAACTAAAGAAAAATTAGACGGTAAACAAACGCACTTAAAACATAAAAAAGCGGAATTAAGCGATATTATGGCTGAAACTGAAAAAGAAGAAAACTTCTTATTAGGTAAATCAGAAGAATTAAGAGGTCAAATCGAAGAGCGTTTATTAGCAGCTTACGACAGAATTAGAAATAGCGTAAGAAACGGTTTAGCGGTTGTTTCTATTGAGCGTGGCGCTTCTGCTGGTTCCTTCTTTACTATTCCACCACAAACACAAATGGAAATTGCAGCTCGCAAAAAAATCATTACGGATGAGCATAGTGGTAGAATTTTAGTAGACGGTGTTTTAGCTGACGAAGAAAGAGAAAAAATGGAAAAATTATTTGCTAGCATCTAATTGAATCCTTTTCCAAATAAATGAAAGTCCTTTTTTTAAAAGGGCTTTTTTTGTTTTTAAACGCAAGGAAGAATAGTCATCATAACTCTCAAATTACTATTCACTAATCACTTTTCACTTTTCACTAAAAAACCTATCTTTGCTACATGGAAGAAAACACAGTACGTATCAACAAATATTTATCGGAAACGGGCTTTTGTTCACGAAGAGAAGCCGATCGATTAATAGAGCAAGGCAGAGTTACTATTAATGGGAAAGTTCCTGAAATGGGAACAAAAGTAGCTCCTGGTGATGAAGTACGTGTAAACGGTATTTTAGTAGAAGAAAAGAAGCAAAAACATGTGTATTTGGCTTTCAACAAACCCGCTGGAATTGAATGTACTACCAACCAAAAAATCAAGGATAATATCGTAGATTACATCAATTATCCAGAGCGTATTTTTCCTATTGGTCGTTTGGATAAAGCCAGTGAAGGTTTGATTTTTATGACGAGTGATGGCGATATTGTAAACAAAATTCTTAGAGCAAGAAACAACCACGAAAAAGAATACATCGTAACCGTAAACAAACCGATTACCGACCGATTTATTGACCGAATGGCAAACGGAATTCCTATTTTGGAAACGATTACCAAGAAATGCAAAGTAGAACAAATTAGTAAATACGTTTTCCGAATTATTTTAACGCAAGGTTTGAATAGACAAATTCGAAGAATGTGTGAATATTTGGATTACGAAGTAACAGCTTTGAAACGTACCAGAATTATTAACATTTCTTTAGATGTTCCAGTAGGCAAATACCGCGAACTTACTGATAAAGAAATCGCAGAATTAAACCAATTAATTGCACCTTCTAGCAAGACTGAAGAAGCAAGTTTACCAAGTAATAAAGGAAAGTTTACTGGAAAAAGGAATTATGGGGAGAGGAATCGTTAAAAACAAAGTTCCATCACATAATCATCCATTACATAACCATTTCCAATATCAATTACTTCGTCTTTTACTTTTACAAAGCCTAGTTTCGTGTAAAAATGTATGGCATTGTTGTATTTGTTTACGTTTAAGAAAATGGCTTTTTGGTTATTTTCGATTGCTTTTCCTTTTACCAATTCAAAAAATTGTCTTCCTAAACCTGTTCCTTGAGTTTCAGGTAACACGTAAATTTTATGAATTTTTGTTTTGTTGGGTTCGCTGTTGATTTCATAGGAAACAAAACCTACGTAATTATCGTTATCATCTTGTGCTAAATAAAAAACGTGTCCTTTTTGTATTAATTCGCGTAAAGCAGGTTCGTTATAAAACTTGTCAATCATATAATCCAATTGCGATTTGGATAAAATTTCTCCATAGGCTACAGGCCAAATTTTCTTGGTTAAGTCGATAACCACATTTAATTGTTCTATTTTACAAAGTACTATTTTCATACTGCTAAAATAAAAACAAAAAGGGCCAACCTCGAAAGATTGACCCTTTATTTTAAAAGTATAAGAAATTATTCTGTCTTAACTACTTTAAATTCACCCATTGTATCATCAGCGAATACTTTTACAATATATACTGAAGCTGCAACGTCTGACATATCAACGTTAACTTCATTACCATTTGTTTGTAAATTTTTCACTAATCTACCATTAATATCATAAACTTGAATAGCAGTGATAGATTTTGTATAAGAAACTGTGAATCTATCCACAACTGGATTTGGATAATATTTTAAAGATTTAATATCAAAACTAGCATTATCTAAAACAACTGAAACAGTAACAGCTAAAGCAGCACTTCTACATGTTCCTACAACGGATACTGCATAATAAACTGCACCATCAACTAACTGTGTTCCAGCTGGAATAGCATTAGTTCCTGCCGCTGCATCACCAGGTGTTGGATACCATACAATATTTGATCCATTAACATTAATATCTTCAATTGTAGCATCCGATGCAACACCACCATAAATAGTTTGTACTGCATTTCCTGTTGGTGTAGATGGAGTTGAAATAGTAACATTAACAGCAGTTCTAGGACTTTCACAACCATCAACATTTTGTGAAACATAATAAATACCTGTTGAAAGTGTTGTTCCTGAAGTTAGTGCAGTTCCACCTGTTGAATTAGAATACCAACTTAAATTTGATCCTGATGCTGTAAGATCAGCAACAGTAGCACTAGTACAAAATGTTTGAGCACTAGCAGTTGGAGCACTTGTTGTATTTACAGTAACTAAAACAGCTGTTCTTGAACTCTCACAACCATTCAATGTTTGAGAAACATAATAAGTTGTTGAAGTTAAAGACGTTGAAGGACTTAAAGCACTACCGCCTGTAGAAGCTAAATACCAAGATAAATTAGTTCCAGTAGCAGTTAAATTAGCGACTAATGCACTATTACAGAACGATTGATCAGCAGCTGTAGGAGCAGCTGTTGTATTAATAGTTACCGTTACTGCTGTTCTTGCACTCTCGCATCCATTTAGCGTTTGAGAAACATAATATGTATTAGAAGATAATACATCAGAAGAAGCTAAAGCAGAACCTCCAGTAGCTGCAGAATACCAGTTATATGATGACCCGCTTGGTAATAAATCGGCTACAGTAGCAGAATTACAAAATGATTGTGCACTTGCATTTGGAGCAGTAGGGATTGTATTTACAACCACAGTCACCGCAAATCTATCTGTACTTTCACAACCATTAACTGTTTGAGAAGCATAATATGTTGTGCCATTTGTTAAACCAATAGCCGTAATATTAGGTAATAAATTACCTCCTGTTGCTGCATCATACCATTTAATTCCAGATCCAACTGCAATTAATTGTGTAATATTTGAAGCACCACAGAAAGTTTGAGTTGCATCACCAGTTGGTGCACTAGTTACATTAATTGTTACATTAACTGAAGCAATTGATGAACAACCATTAGCATTAGTACCTTTAATATAATAAGTACCAGAAGTTGTTACTGCATTAGGATTAGTTAATGCATTAGTTGCTGCTAAGTCTGTAAAATAAGTAAATGTTAATCCTGAATCAGAACCTGTAGTTACTGCAGCAGTTGTTAAATCAACTGTAGCTGGATAACAAACTGTAGCTGGGTCAACAGTAATTAGAGTTGGTAAAGGATTAATTGTTACTGTAACTGGAGTTATTATTGAAGAACATCCATTTGAATTTGTTCCTTTGATATAATAAGTACCAGAAGTAGCTACTGTACTAGGACTTGCCAAAGCATTAGTTGCTTCTGGATTAGTCCAATAAGTATATGTTAATCCTGAATCAGAACCTGTAGTTACAGAAGCAGCAGTTAAATCAACTGTTGATGGACTACAAACTGCTGTAGGATTAACTGTTACAACTGTTGGTAAAGCATTAACCGTTACATCTGTTGAAGCCGTACGAGTACAACCTTCTAAAGTACTTGCAGTAGCAGTGTAAGTTACAGCAGGTGCTACTACATTAGATTTAAAGTATACTGTTCTAGAAGATGTACCTGCAGTATAAGCAGTAGTGGCAGCAGCATCAGTATATAAATTAGTCACTGGAGTCCAAGTAATGTGCTCTCGAGACTTAATTACTTTAACATCATCAATTAACCATCCATAATAGTTAGTGCTTGAATCCGTAGTGTAACGGAATCGAATTCTGAATTGAGAACTTGTCAAAGCAGCTGCTGGAATAGTAAAAGTTTCTGTCTTCCATAAACTAGTGGCAGGCGAAGCACCTGGTGTAGAAGTAGAAGAAGAAAAAGTGCTTATCCAATCAGCATAACTTCTTGTAGTAAATCGAACTGCTGTCGTATTAAAAATGGTATTGGCTGCTGAACCAGAATAATTTTCTGGAGCAAAAGAAGTCCATGTTGTACCTCCATCTGTAGAATATTCTACAAAACCATAATCATAAGAATTCGTACTACCTTCAAAAGCAGCAATATGTGAAAATACAACTTGAGCACTTTCAGCACCTGTTAAATCGATATTTTGATTTAAAGAATAAGTAGCGGTGGCACTAGTAGTGGTATTAAAACGAACAGATGAACTACCTTGCGCATAATAACTAGTATTTAAAGTTGCTGTAGCATTTGAACTAACCACTAATTCACTTGGCAACACTTCCATTGTAGCCCCATAAGCATTAGACCTTTCTAAACCTCCCGTCGCCGTTAATGCAACTGAAGTGTCTAAACAAGTGTTGATGCTAGCTGGAGCAATAGTGATAACTTCAGGTCTTGGATTCACGGTAACAGCAAAATTTGCTGTTGTAGAACATAAACTACCTAAAGACTGAGTTGCTGTCAACGTATAAACAGTTGAAACTGCTGGATTAAATGTCCATCCTATATTTTGATCTCCACTAACTCCTAAAGCTGGTGTCCAAACATAAGAATCATAATCCCCAATTGTTGAAGTAACCGTCACAACAGGTGCACTTTCTGATTCACAAATAGTAGCCGAAGTCGCACTTAATGTTAAGGCTGGAGGTGGTGTAACTGTTGCTACAACAGGAACTCGTACAGATCCGCAGCTAGAAATCCCTTGTAACCTTAAATTCAAACGCGTAGTCGATGTAGATCCTGTAGTAGCAGACATTCCACTTGTATTGGAATGAACTACCATAGGACTACTGGTAGTAGAGAATAAGGTTTCCGCATTGTTCGTTTGATTAGCACCACTATAAACAACATCGATAACAACATTAGAAATTCCATCCCAAATAAAAGGAGTAGAAAAAGGAATAACTTGCTCACCTGATGCCGTATGCGTATGAACTACTGGTCCATAAACAGTGGTAAATCCTGTGGTGGAAACCCATGAACTGGTCATTGACGTTTGTGATGATGTACCTATCTTAACTGTAAATCCTGCATTAGTAGCAGCATCTCCTAAACTAGTAGTAAAATAAGACATGGAAGTAAACGTACCTGCAGCCAAACCTGCAGCCAATAATTCCTGAGCAGTGTATAAAGTTTGGATTCTATATGAAGACCATCTATTTACGAAAGCTGAAGGTTGACTTGTTAAAGGTGTAGTTGAAGTTCCTGTACCAATTATACCATTTGAAGGTGAAGTGGTAGTGGCACTTGCATAATAAGTTGTAGTAGTAGCAATAGAAGGAGTAGTAAAAGTAGATCCTGAACCTAATGATACACCTCCAGTAGCAGCATCAAACCATTCAATCGTAGAACCACTATTTCCTGTAGCACCTAATTGTACTGTCCCTGTACCACAACGAGTACCTGCTGTTGTTGAAGTTACACTATTAGTAAAAGTAATTTGTACTGGTATTGAAGCCCCCATTGCTGGTCCTGTAGCACAAGTAACCTCACACATGTAATAGGTGGCTTGAGTTGGACTAACAGTTAATGTAGGTTGATTAGCCCCAACAATAGTAGTATATAAGGAACCATCAACAGAAGATTTCCACTGATAAGTTACTCCAGTTCCGTTAGTGCTGTTTTGTAAACTCAAATTCACATTAGCCCCTAAACAAATTACAGTTGATGAAGCAACAGTATTTCCTGGCGTTGGAGTTCCACTACATACATTAGAATCCGCATAACTCAAGAAACCAGTATAACCAGCAAAAGCTAGCGGAGTATTAGACTCGGTAGAAACTCCAGCAGCAGCAGTGGCAACCGATCCGAAAGAATTAGTATATTCTCCAGCAGCAGAAGCAGCCTGTACCGGAATACTACTAGCCAAAATACCCAAATCAAACAAACGAACATTAACACCTGTAACAGTTCCAGAAACAATAGGAGCTTCCCATCGTTTTGAAGTCGTCATGTTAACAATCGAAGGATTTAGAGTTCCTGTATTTGAATCAAATGCCTCAGCCTTAACAACAGATACTGCTGTTGTTACAGGAGCAATAGCAATAGGAGCATAAGTAGATTTTCCAACAGGGAACGAAATATAATTGTTGGCAGCGTTACCCGAAGCAATGGTTCTTTGGAACGGACCCTTAATCATATTAGTAACACTTGGTGTACCCGATAAAGTTCCAGCTGCTGTAGCTGTTCCTAACGTTAATAAATTAGTATTAGTAGTATTAATAACACCTGATGTCATAGTCAAGGTACCACTTACTGATAAAGGAACATTTAATATAACTCCTGTAGCGTTTGAATTATTAACTGTTAATGAAGTTAAATTAGCCGTTGGTGAAGTAGCTAAATTTCTAAAAACACCTGAACCAGAAATGATCTGAGGGTTAGCAGAAGCAGTAGCAGTTGCATTAGACCATGTGGCTAAACCAAGAGTACTTGTAGCAGTTAAAACACCATTGTTAACAATATTACCGGCAACATGAGTTGTACTAGCCAATTGATGCTCTCCTTTTATAATATTCAAGTTTCCTAATACACCAATAGTAGAAGTTGATTTATAAAAACGATTGGTTCCAGGTTCAATATTAATAGCTAAATTTCCGTAAGACAAATAACCTGAACCAACCCAAAGATAATTATAAAAACCATTTGTATGTCCACCTGCATCGGTCGATAAACCATCTCCAAATTGAACGGTATGACCAGTTCCTAGAGTCACACTAGAACCAGAGTAGGCCAATGCCATATCATAAGTAGTACTTGAACCAGCATGTGGGTCTACAACAATTAAGGTACCCCCCGTTAAGTTTAATAAATTCGTTCCTAAATATACGATACTTCCAGAGTAAGAATATGAGCCCGCAGAAGAAGCCACACTATTCGCAACAACACCTGCTGCATTACCATCCACAATAATGGTTCCACCGCTTTGGTTGAAAGTATTAGAAACCGAAAGTTGTCCATTAATAGTTAAGGTACCGCTCGATACCGTTAAAGTTCCTGCATTAGATAAAAGGCGATTACCTCCTCCAGACGGACCTAATGTAACAGTTCCTCCTGCTACAACTAAGGCTCCTGTACTAGTATTTGAAATACCAGAAGCGCTTCCACCTGTAACAGTTAAATTCCCTGCATTAGCATTAAGGATACCATTATTGGTAATAGTTGTTCCAACAGACAATGACCCTGTACCTGAAATGGTAATAGTAGAGGATGCTCCATTAGTAACCGAAGTTGTAGTAGACATTGAACCACCACTTATATTTAAGGTACCGTTATTAGTAAGAGATGTAGTAACTCCTAAAGTACTACCTGAAACATTTAAAGTTCCTCCAGCATAAATTATCATAGTGTTAGAAACCGCTGCAGTTGCATTTACTGCAACTGTCGTGCCTCCAGCAATATAAACCACATCTGATGCAGTAGGAACCGCATTTTTATTCCATGTTGAAGGAGTTTCCCAATCACCATTAGCAACCGAGATAAAAGGTATATCTGTAGCATTAATACCCATGTAAATATCACCTGCTATCAATTGTGCAGTTGTTAATCCAACACGTTGAGCTCCTGGTGTTATTGTACCATTTTGATGAGTACCTGCCAATGGAGCATTAGCCAACATAAGTCTTGAATTTCCGTTTGATGGAAAATATACATTATTGGCTAAAGCTACCACAGTATGAGCTCCAGCATGTGAATACGTACCATCTTTTGTAATAGTCCATTTTCCATCAAATCTATCCGTTATGGTGTAAGTACCATCAACTACCGAAAGACCTGTTGTCATAGAAGCAGCATCCGTATAAGTTACAGCCAATTCTCCTGCCACATTACCAGAAGTCGAACCTGTTCTTGAAATGTACATAGCTCTTTGAACTCCAGTAGAAGTAATAAAAGGATATCTTGAAGTGGAATTAGTAGGATCTGATCCTGCTGTAACAGAAGTACTCGTAGAAGCAGTAGACCACCATCTTGCAAAAGTAGCCCCTGGTAAGAATCCAGTACCAACAGGAGCAGTTAAAGTATTCCCTGCTGCTGCATTTCCAAAAATTAATTTATTAGCTCCTAAATCTACTCGAGCTCCTGTTAAGTTAAGATTGTAAGCAATTTTAATATTATTAAATGACCAAACAATATTCGGTGTCACTGTAGCCGTATTGCTAAAAATTAAGTTTCTAATGACACTCGTGTTAAACGAACCTGTACCAGAAACCATCTGCACTGCCGTACCATTTAATGTTAAATTCCCTGCTGTAGTCGCTCCAACAGAAATATCAATAACACCATTATTCGTAATATTACCCGATACATTAAGGGTTTTTCCAGTTGTACCATTAAATACATTTACAATACCTCCTGAATTAACTATTAAATTTCCATTAACAGAAAAAGAAGTTGGCGAAGAACCATAAGTAAATGTTCCATTCACTGTAACATTATTAGCAGCCTGTCCCGAGGCATCTATTGTAACAACATGACCAGTTGAAATAACAACGGTATCATATAAAGTGGGAACACTATTAGCATCCCAAGTTGAAGCACTTCCATAATTACCCGTTGCCACTGAAATGAAAGTTCCTGGGGCAATCGTGGCTTGTGAACCTGATATATCAGAAGAAGTTACAATCTCAGAAAGCGCTTGAACTTTATAATAATAAGTTGTTGAAGGCAATAAACCTGTTTGAACTGAAGCATATGCCTGACCTGTTGCAGCAGCAGTTGTTGAAGCTACCGTTGAAGTTACTACGTCTGAGGTAAAACCAGCATCAGTTGCTCTGGTAACTAAAAAACCATATTCAGTAGTTGAATTATCTACCCAATTAACTGTTGTTCCTGCTGAAGTTACGCCTGAAAAAGTTAATGCAGTAGGCGCTTCAACTGTTGAAGCAGGCGTGAATTTATAAAAAGTATTTGCCAAATTTGCAATTAGTACACTAGCAGCAAATGAATTTGTTGTAGGTGATGTAGCAGTTGTATTTTGAGTTGGCGTAGCACCTACTGTAATAAATGCGGAAGAGTTAGTAGTATTGCTTGAACTATGAAAAATTGAACGAGTTGTACTAGTAGAATTTGAATTCTTTATACCTCCATATATAAATTCGAACACACCAGAACCTTCATTTAGTACCAATTGCATATTCCCAGAAGTTTGAGGATCTGAATAATAAGCATAAAAATTATTCCATTCTATAATCAATTTTCTGTTAGGTATCGTACCTGTAACCAAGTAAGATATTCCAGTACCCGTTTCATTATCTCCTGCCATAGGAGCAAACGTTACAGTAGATGCCGAATAAGTAGAAACATTTGTACCTCCTATAGCAGTAGCCCCAGCAGTAGTGTGTAATCTCATTTGACCATTACTATTCACACTAAAATATGAATAATTAACTCCCATATAAATGAAATTAAAACCAATGGGCAATACTGTACTACCAGAATCATCCGCAGGATATGTAGTTATCCCTGGAACTGGAGTACTCCCTGTCATTGAATTCAAGGTACTTGCTCCTGTTGTAAAAACATAATTAGCAGAAGACTGTCCTTGTACAAAAGAAAAGGAAAAGAGCATCATTAACATAGTAATCAACGAAATCCAGGTTCGTTTTTTTACCATGTACGACTTTTCTCTTTGCTTTTGAGAACATGTTGTTCCTGTAAGATTAAAGGAAACAACCGAATCGTAATTGTTTATCATAAAATTAAATTTAGTTTGATATAAGTAATCAACAAATATATTTATTTTTTTTATACAATTAAATTATCTTAAAAAAAATAAATAAAAAAATCAAACCTTACTAATAAACTTTTTATTCTTTTGAATAATAAATAAAAAACTCTTCATTATATTGAAGAGTTTTTACAACTAAGCTTGCCCGGTTGGACCAAAATTTAAAGGAATTGGAGGTTGTTCGCCTTCTTCAATTTTTCCGTGAGCACTTTCAAAACGATGAATATTTTCTCCTAATGCTTTCAACAAACGTTTTGCGTGTTGAGGCGTTAAAATAATTCTCGATTTCACTTTCGCTTTAGGTACTCCAGGCATAATCGTTACAAAATCTACTACAAACTCAGAATTTGAATGATTTATAATAGCTAGATTAGAGTAAATTCCTTCTGCTGTTTGCTCGTCTAATTCGATGTTAATTTGACCTTGTTGGTTATTATTTTCCATTTTTTTATTTTTTAAACATATAAGTCATCGAAGTTTTTAAATGTTTTTGACTTAAATTATTAGTTCATTTAAGTAATATTTGAAAATCTTTTACAAGAATAAGTATAATTTAGATAAAAAAAAAGCCTAACAGAAAATCTGTTAGGCTTTATATTGGAATAATGAAGCTAATTAGTAGTTAAACTCTTCTTTAGCAGCCATTAATTCATTGTATTCTTCTTTAGAACCTACAATAATATTATCGTAATCTCTCATACCAGTACCAGCTGGAATTCTGTGTCCTACAATAACATTTTCTTTCAATCCTTCTAAAGTATCTACTTTACCTGCTACCGCAGCTTCATTTAATACTTTAGTTGTTTCCTGGAACGATGCCGCAGAAATGAATGATTTCGTTTGTAACGATGCTCTTGTAATACCTTGTAATACTGGAGTAGCTGTTGCTGTAATAACATCACGAGCCACAACTAAATTCTTATCATTACGTTTTAATAACGAATTTTCATCTCTTAATTGACGTGGAGAAACAATTTGACCTGGTTTTAAATTCTCAGAATCACCTGCATCTTCCACTACTTTCATTCCGTATAATTTATCGTTTTCAACGATGAAATCACTTGTATGAGCCAATTGATCTTCTAAGAATAAAGTATCTCCTGGATCCACGATTCTTACTTTACGCATCATCTGACGGATAACTACCTCAAAGTGTTTATCGTTGATTTTTACCCCTTGTAAACGGTACACCTCTTGAATTTCATTTACCAAGTACTGTTGAACAGCAGATGGACCTTGAATTCTTAAGATATCTTCTGGAGTAATTGCACCATCAGAAAGTGGAGTTCCCGCTTTTACGAAGTCGTTTTCTTGAACTAAGATTTGGTTTGAAAGTTTTACTAAGTATTTCTTCACTTCACCAAATTTAGACTCGATAGCGATTTCTCGGTTACCTCTCTTAATTTTTCCAAATGTTACAACACCATCAATTTCAGAAACTACTGCTGGGTTTGAAGGATTACGAGCTTCTAATAACTCTGTAATTCTTGGTAAACCTCCAGTAATATCACCTGCTTTAGAAGAACGACGTGGAATTTTAACTAAAATCTTACCTGCTTTAATTTTTTCTCCATCGTTAACCATAAGGTGAGCTCCTACTGGTAAGTTGTATGAACGAATTAACTCGCCATCTTTACCATAGATGTGTAACGTAGGGATTAATTTTTTATTTCTACCTTCAGAAATTACTTTCTCTTGGAAACCAGTTTGCTCGTCGATTTCAACAATGAACGATTGTCCTTGTTCTAAATCTTCGTAACCTACTTTACCTGTAAATTCAGAAATAATTACCCCGTTATATGGATCCCATTTACAGATTGTAGTACCTTTTTCAACAACGTCTCCATCATTTACAAAAATACTTGATCCGTAAGGAATATAGTGTGTATTTAATACAATACCTGTTTTTGGCTCAACTAATTTTAACTCAGTAGAACGAGAAATTACGATATCAACAGCATTTCCTTCAGCATCTTCACCTTTAACTGTTTTTAAATCTTCAATTTCTAATCTACCTGCAAAACGAGTTACAATACTAGACTCTTCAGAGATACCTCCAGCAACCCCTCCAACGTGGAACGTACGAAGTGTTAACTGTGTACCAGGCTCACCAATTGATTGCGCTGCAATAACTCCAACTGCTTCACCTTTCTGTGTCATCTTACCTGTTGCCAAGTTTCTACCGTAACATTTAGCACAAATTCCTTTAGTTGCCTCACATGTTAATGGCGAACGAACCTCTACTCTTTCTACTGGAGAAGCTTCGATTTTCTTAACAATAGCTTCTGTAATTTCCTCACCAGCATGAACTAAAATTTCATTATCTAATGGATTAATTACATTTTGTAAAGCCACACGTCCTAAGATTCTTTCCCCTAAAGTTTCAACGATTTCCTCGTTTTTCTTTAAAGCAGAAACTTCAATACCTCTTAATGTACCACAATCTACAGAGTTTACGATAACATCTTGAGATACGTCATGTAAACGACGTGTTAAGTAACCCGCATCGGCTGTTTTAAGAGCGGTATCCGCAAGACCTTTACGAGCACCGTGAGTAGAAATAAAGTACTCCAGGATAGAAAGACCTTCTTTAAAGTTCGATAAAATTGGGTTTTCGATAATTTCACCACCAGCAGCAGTTGATTTTTTAGGCTTAGCCATCAAACCACGCATACCAGTTAACTGACGAATCTGCTCTTTAGAACCCCTCGCTCCAGAATCAAGCATCATATATACCGAGTTGAAACCTTGTTGGTCTTCACGGATATTTTTCATTGCTAACTCTGTTAATTGCGCATTAGCTGAAGTCCAGATATCAATAACTTGGTTATAACGCTCGTTATTAGTAATAAGACCCATGCTATAGTTCATCGAAATTGCTTCTACTTGCTCACGAGCATCAGCGATTAATTTCTCTTTTTGTTCAGGAATTCTAATATCACCTAATGAGAATGATAGACCTCCACGGAATGCGAACTTATACCCCATATCTTTCATGTTATCCAAGAAAGCAGCAGTTGTAGGAACGTCAGTTACCGCTAAGATTTTACCAATAATATCACGTAATGATTTCTTAGTTAATACCTCATTGATATATCCAGCTGCTTGAGGTACTACTTCGTTAAATAATACTCTACCTGCAGTTGTTTGAATAATTTTTGTTACTAATTCACCTTCTTCATTAAAGTCTTTTGTTCTAATTTTCACTCTAGCATTCAACTCTAATCTTCCTTCGTTTAAAGCAATATTTACTTCTTCTGCAGAATAGAAAGTTAAACCTTCTCCTAAAATTTTGTGCTCAGGAGTTGATAAACGCTCTTTAGTCATGTAGTAAAGACCAAGAACCATGTCCTGAGAAGGAACCGTGATAGGTGCACCATTTGCAGGGTTTAAGATATTGTGAGAAGCTAACATTAATAATTGTGCTTCTAAAATAGCTTCTGGCCCTAATGGTAAGTGAACCGCCATCTGGTCACCATCGAAATCGGCATTAAACGCCGTACAAGTCAATGGGTGTAACTGAATCGCTTTTCCTTCAATTAATTTAGGTTGGAATGCTTGAATACCTAAACGGTGTAATGTAGGAGCACGGTTAAGTAATACAGGGTGACCTTTAATTACATTTTCAAGGATATCCCATACTACAGGCTCTTTTTTATCGATAATTTTCTTAGCCGACTTAACTGTTTTTACAATTCCTCTTTCGATTAACTTACGAATAACGAATGGTTTGTAAAGTTCAGCCGCCATATCTTTTGGCAAACCACACTCATACATTTTCATTTCTGGTCCAACGACAATTACCGAACGAGCAGAATAATCCACACGTTTACCTAATAAGTTTTGACGGAAACGTCCTTGTTTACCTTTTAATGAATCTGATAATGATTTTAATGGTCTGTTAGATTCTGTTTTAACTGCAGAAGCTTTACGCGTGTTATCAAATAATGAATCTACAGATTCTTGTAACATACGTTTTTCGTTTCTTAAGATTACTTCTGGAGCTTTAATCTCCATTAATCTTTTTAAACGGTTGTTACGAATGATAACTCTTCTGTATAAATCATTTAAATCTGAAGTTGCGAAACGACCTCCATCAAGTGGCACTAACGGACGTAATTCTGGTGGAATAACAGGAATTACTTTTAAAATCATCCACTCAGGACGGTTTTCTCTGTTTAAGTTAGATTCACGGAATGATTCTACAACATTTAAACGTTTTAAGGCTTCAGTCTTACGTTGTTTAGATGTTTCGTTATTAGCAGCGTGACGTAATTCATATGATAATTCATCTAAATTAGTACGAGCTAATAAATCCATAATACATTCAGCACCCATTTTAGCAATGAATTTATTAGGATCATTGTCATCTAAATATTGATTTTCCATTGGAAGTGTATCTAAAATATTTAAATACTCTTCTTCCGTAAGGAAATCTAATTTTTGTAAAGATTCGCCATCAGCATTTTTAGCAATACCTGGTTGAATTACTACATATCTTTCGTAGTAAATAATCATGTCTAATTTCTTAGATGGTAATCCTAAAATATATCCGATTTTGTTTGGCAAAGAACGGAAATACCAAATGTGAGCGATAGGCACAACAAGGTTGATGTGTCCAACTCTATCTCTACGAACTTTTTTCTCCGTTACTTCAACACCACATCGGTCACAAACGATTCCTTTGTAGCGGATTCTTTTATACTTACCACAAGCACACTCGTAATCTTTAACTGGACCGAAAATTCGCTCACAGAAAAGACCATCTCTTTCTGGTTTGTGGGTACGATAGTTGATTGTTTCAGGTTTTAAAACCTCACCTCTAGATTCTGCCAAAATAGACTCTGGAGAAGCTAATCCTATCGTGATTTTATCAAATCTTTTGATGGTATTTTTATCTTTTAATCTTGTCATGATATGAATACTTTCGATTTATGAAAAGCGTTGTAAAGGGAGCAACCAAGGTTACTCCCGGATAAATTTATTCTTCTAATCTGATGTCTAATCCAAGACCTTTTAATTCATGCATTAATACATTGAACGATTCAGGTAATCCTGGTTCTGGCATAGTTTCACCTTTTACGATAGCTTCGTAAGTTTTAGCTCTACCAATTACGTCATCCGATTTAACAGTTAAGATTTCTCTTAGCGTACTTGATGCACCATATGCTTCAAGAGCCCAAACCTCCATCTCTCCAAAACGCTGACCTCCGAATTGAGCTTTACCTCCTAATGGTTGTTGCGTAATTAACGAGTATGGACCAATAGAACGTGCGTGCATTTTATCATCTACCATGTGTCCTAATTTCAACATGTAAATTACACCCACAGTTGCACGTTGGTGGAAACGCTCTCCAGTTCCTCCATCATACAAGTATGTATGACCGAATCTTGGAATTCCAGCTTCGTCTGTAAATTCATTAATTTGATCTAAAGTAGCACCGTCAAAAATTGGAGTAGCAAATTTCTTGTTCAATTTTTGTCCAGCCCAACCAAGAACCGTTTCATAAATCTGACCGATGTTCATACGAGATGGTACCCCTAGTGGATTCAATACGATATCTACTGGTGTTCCGTCTTCTAAGAATGGCATATCTTCATGACGAACGATTTTAGCAACAATACCTTTGTTACCGTGACGTCCTGCCATTTTATCACCTACTTTTAATTTACGTTTCTTAGCGATGTAAACTTTAGCAAGTTTTAAAATTCCAGAAGGTAATTCATCTCCAACTGTAATAGTAAATTTCTCTCTTCTTAACCAACCTTGTAAATCGTTTAATTTGATTTTGTAGTTGTGAATTAAGTCGTTCACCATTGCATTAGTATGCTCATCTGTTGTCCACTGACCTTTAGTTAAGTGAGCAAAATCTTCTACTCCTTGTAACATCTTTTTAGTGAATTTTTTACCTTTTGGTAATACTTCTTCACCTAAATCGTTCATTACACCTTGAGAAGTCTTACCATCGATGATAACAAATAATTTTTCAATTAACTTGTCTTTTAAGTCGTTGTACTTAACTTCAAATTCAGTTTCTAATTTATCAACGTCTTCTTTATCTTTAGAACGTTTTCTCTTATCTTTTACTGCTTTCGCAAATAATTTTTTATCTAAAACCACACCGTGTAAAGATGGAGACGCTTTTAATGAAGCATCTTTTACATCACCTGCTTTATCACCGAAGATAGCTCTTAAAAGTTTTTCTTCTGGAGTAGGATCTGATTCACCTTTTGGTGTAATTTTTCCGATTAGAATATCGCCAGGTTTTACCTCTGCACCAATTCTAATCATACCGTTTTCATCTAAATCTTTAGTAGCTTCTTCAGAAACGTTAGGAATATCATTAGTTAATTCTTCGTTACCTAATTTAGTATCACGAACTTCTAATGTATAATCATCAATATGTAATGATGTAAAAATATCATCACGAACTACTTTTTCAGAGATTACGATTGCATCCTCGAAGTTGTAACCTTTCCATGGCATAAACGCCACTTTTAAGTTTCTACCAATTGCTAATTCTCCGTTTTGAGTAGCATAACCTTCACATAATACTTGACCTTTAGTAACTCTGTCACCTTTTCTAACGATAGGCTTTAAGTTAATACAAGTACTTTGATTGGTTTTTCTATATTTGATTAACTGATATGTTTTCTCATCTGTATCAAAGCTTACCATACGCTCTTCTTCAGTTCTGTCATATTTGATGGTAATCATATTAGCATCAACATACTCTACAGTTCCGCTACCTTCAGCGTTGATTAATACTCTTGAATCAGAAGCAACTTGTCTTTCTAAACCAGTACCTACGATTGGAGCCTCAGGACGTAATAATGGAACGGCCTGACGCATCATGTTAGATCCCATCAACGCACGGTTCGCATCATCATGCTCTAAGAAAGGAATCAATGAAGCTGAAATCGAAGCAATCTGATTTGGAGCAACGTCTGTATAATGAACAACTGTTGGTTCTACTACTGGGAAGTCACCTTCCTCACGAGCAATAACTTTATCAGCCGTAATTTTTCCGTTAGCATCCATTTCAATGTTTGCTTGCGCAATCATTTTACCTTCTTCTTCCTCTGCACTTAAGTAAATAGGTTCAGAAACTAAATCAACTTGTCCGTTTACAACTTTACGGTAAGGAGTTTCGATGAAACCCATTCCGTTAACTTTTGCATATACCCCTAAAGATGAAATCAAACCAATGTTTGGTCCCTCTGGAGTTTCAATTGGACAAAGTCTTCCGTAGTGCGTATAGTGAACGTCACGAACCTCGAAACCAGCTCTTTCTCTAGATAAACCTCCAGGTCCAAGGGCAGATAAACGACGTTTGTGTGTAATCTCTGCTAATGGGTTTGTTTGGTCCATAAACTGAGATAACTGGTTCGTTCCAAAGAATGAGTTAATTACCGATGATAATGTTTTAGCATTAATCAAATCGATAGGTGTAAACACCTCGTTATCACGAACGTTCATTCTCTCACGGATAGTTCTAGCCATACGAGCTAAACCTACTCCGAACTGAGCTGATAATTGCTCACCAACAGTTCTTACACGACGGTTTGATAAGTGGTCGATATCATCAATCTCTGCTTTAGAGTTGATTAATTCGATCAAATATTTAACGATTGTAATAATATCTTCTTTAGTTAAAACTTGTTTTTCCATAGGAATATCAAGATTTAACTTTTTGTTCATTCTGTAACGACCTACTTCACCTAAGTTATAACGTTGGTCAGAGAAGAATAATTTATCTATAATACCACGAGCCGTTTCCTCATCAGGCGGTTCCGCGTTACGTAATTGTCTGTAAATATGCTCAACAGCCTCTTTTTCAGAGTTTGTTGGGTCTTTTTGTAACGTATTGTGTATAATTGTGTAATCAGCCGCATTGTTGTCCTCTTTATGTAAAAGGATAGTTTTTACGTCTGCTTCAATTATTTCTTCGATATTATCTTTATCAAGAATTGTGTCACGATCTAAGATAATTTCGTTACGCTCAATAGAAACCACTTCACCAGTATCTTCATCCACGAAGTCTTCATGCCATGTATTTAATACACGTGCAGCAAGTCTTCTTCCTGCATATTTCTTGATACCTGTTTTAGATACTTTAATTTCTTCAGCTAAGTCGAAAATTTCTAAGATATCTTTATCTCTTTCAAATCCGATTGCTCTGAATAAAGTAGTTACAGGTAATTTTTTCTTTCTATCGATATACGCATACATTACGTTATTGATATCGGTAGCGAATTCAATCCAAGAACCTTTAAAAGGAATAATTCTGGCAGAATATAATTTAGTTCCATTTGCATGGAAAGACTGTCCAAAGAATACACCTGGAGATCTGTGTAACTGCGATACAACTACACGCTCAGCACCATTGATAACGAATGTTCCGCTAGGTGTCATATATGGTATTGTTCCTAAATACACATCTTGAACGATTGTTTCAAAATCCTCGTGTTCAGGGTCAGTACAATATAATTTTAATCTAGCTTTAAGAGGCACACTATAAGTTAAACCTCTATCAATACACTCTTCAATAGTATATCTAGGTGGATCAATAAAATAATCTAGAAACTCTAATACGAATTGGTTTCTCGTATCAGTAATTGGAAAATTTTCCATGAAGGTATTATACAGCCCTTCGTTGCCTCTTTCGTCAGATTTAGTTTCCAATTGGAAGAAATCTTTAAACGATTTCACTTGAATATCTAGAAAATCTGGATATTGTGGAATGTTTTTTGTCGAAGCAAAATTTAATCTTTCAGTCTGATTTGTTATCATCAATGGACAAAATTTTGATTTAAAAAAAGTAATTTTTTGTGTAAAAACACTGCTTTTTAATACTTCCTTTTATTTAGTAATCGATACATCTTTAAAAATAAACCAGGAAAGATTGTTTATTTTTTTTCTTCGTTATTGATTACTTTAAAACGTATAAAAAATACATTTATTTAATATACGCAAAATGGTTTAGGTCTTTGAGAACATTCTCAAGACCTAAACCTAGCTTATTTATGAGTATAAATTATTTTAACTCAACTACAGCTCCTGCTTCTTCTAAAGCTTTCTTAAGACCTTCAGCCTCATCTTTAGAAACTCCTTCTTTAACATTTGTAGGAGCAGCATCAACTAAATCTTTAGCTTCTTTAAGACCTAAACCAGTTAATTCTTTAACCGCTTTAACAACTCCTAATTTAGAAGCACCAGCATCTTTTAATACTACAGTGAATTCAGTTTGCTCAGCAGCAGCACCAGCATCTCCTCCACCTGCAGCAACTACTACAGCTGCAGCAGCAGGCTCGATACCATACTCATCTTTTAATATTGTTGCTAATTCGTTAACTTCTTTAACTGTTAAGTTAACTAATTGTTCTGCGAATTGTTTCAAATCTGCCATTTTTTCTATCTTTTAAAATGTTTTGTAAAAATATAATTTATTAAGTGCGTACGTATTATTCTGCTCCTTCTTCCTTGTTAGGTTGATTTTGTAAAGCAGCAAGAACTCGTTTTGCAGGAGACTGTAATAAACCGATAATCTCTGCGATAACTTCTTCTTTAGATTTGATAGCTACTAAGCTGTCTAATAAGTTGTCACCTATAAAAATCTCTTGGTTAATATAAGCTCCTTTAAAGATTGGTTTTTCACCTTTCTTACGGAATTCTTTAATAATTTTTGCTGGTCCATTAGCTGTATCAGCAATAAACATAGAAGTGTTTCCTTTAAGAACTGATGCTAAATCACCATAGTCGTTATCAGAAGCTTCCATTGCTTTTTCTAACAATGTGTTCTTAACAACTTCTAATTTAATACCAGCTTTAAAACAAGCTCTTCTTAAGTTTGAAGTAGTATCTGCATCTAGTCCTGAAATGTCTGCTAAATAAACAACATTTACATCCGCTAACTGTGCAGTTAAATCTTCAATAGCGATTGATTTTTCTTCTCTAGTCATACTAAAAATTTTTAACTACCAATTATACCGCTTTAGGATCTAAAGCAATAGCAGGACTTTGAGTACTTGATATATGTATAGACTTAATATAAGTACCTTTAGCTGCAGTTGGTTTTAATTTGATTAATGTTTGAACGATTTCGTGTGCATTGTCATAGATTTTATCAGCATCAAAAGATACTCTACCTATTCCAGCGTGAACGATACCTGTTTTATCAACTTTAAAGTCGATTTTACCAGCTTTCACTTCTTGCACCGCTTTAGCAACATCCATTGTTACAGTACCTGTTTTAGGGTTAGGCATTAAACCTCTTGGACCTAAAACACGTCCTAATGGACCTAATTTACCCATAACAGCCGGCATAGTGATGATTACATCAACATCTGTCCAACCGTCTTTGATTTTTTGTAAATAGTCGTCTAAACCTACGTGGTCCGCACCAGCGGCTTTAGCTTCAGCTTCTTTATCTGGAGTAACTAATGCTAATACTCTTACATCTTTACCAGTTCCGTGAGGTAATGTTACAACCCCTCTTACCATTTGATTCGCTTTTCTTGGATCTACACCCAACTTAACTGCGATATCAACAGACTCATCAAATTTTGCAGAAGCAACTTCTTTAATTAATGCAGAAGCATCTCTTAAAGAATAAAGTTTGTTCTTCTCAATTTTTGCTGCAGCCTCTTTTTGCTTTTTTGTCAATTTTGCCATTGTCTAATTTCTTTTTAGAGATTAAAAAGGAGCATTTCCTGTTACTGTTATACCCATAGATCTAGCTGTTCCAGCAATCATACTCATCGCTTTTTCGATTTCGAAAGCGTTTAAGTCTGCCATTTTGTCTTCAGCGATAGTTCTAATTTGATCCCAAGTAACGTTTGCTACTTTTTTACGGTTAGGTTGCCCTGAACCAGACTTTAATTTTGCTGCTTCTAATAATTGAATTGCAGCAGGTGGCGTTTTAACAACAAAGTCAAAAGACTTGTCTTTATACACAGTAATTTGTACTGGTAAAACTTTGCCAGGTTTATCTTGTGTTCTTGCATTAAATTGCTTACAGAACTCCATGATGTTAACCCCAGCAGCCCCCAAAGCAGGTCCAACCGGTGGCGATGGATTCGCAGCACCTCCCTTAACTTGTAGTTTAACTACTTTACTAACTTCTTTTGCCATTTTTAAAAAAATTTAGCACATCTATCAATTGGAAGCGATTGATGTGATTTATATATGTAACGAAATTTATACTTTTTCAACTTGCATAAAACTTAATTCTAAAGGCGTTTTTCTTCCGAAAATCTTCACCATTACTTCAAGTTTACGCTTTTCTTCATTTACTTTTTCAATAGTACCATTGAAACCATTGAATGGACCATCTACAACTTTAACTGTTTCACCAACAGCATAAGGAATAGCGACATTATCTACTTTTACAGACAACTCATCCACTTTACCCAACATTCTGTTTACTTCAGATTGTCTTAAAGGGACAGCATCTCCTCCTTTAGTTTCACCTAAGAAACCAATAACACCAGGAATTGATTTGATAATATGAGGAATCTCTCCAGTTAAGTTAGCTTCAATCATAATATAACCAGGAAAATAAACTTTATCCTTAGCAATTTTCTTTCCATCTCTAACTTGAACAACTTTCTCTGTTGGAACTAAAACTTGAGAAACATAATCAGCCATACCGAGCCTAGCTGTTTCAGTCTCAATATAGGCCTTAACCTTATTTTCTTGACCACTTACAGCACGAACTACATACCATTTATTTACATTATTATCAGCCATTTGTGAGTTTTATTTTAATATATTAAAAAAACCAGCAATTGCTTTACCAAATAATGTATCAACACCCCATGTTAATAGGGCAAAAATGATTGAAAAAACTGCTACAATAATAGTCAAACGTTGAACTTCTGACCACAAAGGCCAAGTCACATTAGCTTTCAATTCATGAAATGATTCTGATATGTAATTAACTACTTTTGTCATCTTAATTTTTATTTGCACGGGCGGAGGGATTCGAACCCCCATCAATGGTTTTGGAGACCACTATACTAGCCCTTGTACTACGCCCGTTTGTTAAAAAACCAGCAGCGAACTGCTGGTTTAATTATTATTTGACTTATAATTAGTCTAAAATTTCAGTTACCTGACCAGCACCTACTGTTCTACCACCCTCACGGATAGCGAAACGTAAACCTACTGATAAAGCGATAGGACTCAATAATTGAACATCAATTGTTAAGTTATCACCTGGCATAACCATCTCTACACCAGCTGGTAAAGAAATTGTACCCGTTACGTCAGTTGTACGAACGTAGAACTGTGGACGGTAGTTATTGTGGAATGGAGTATGACGTCCACCTTCTTCTTTTTTCAAGATATATACCTCAGCTTTGAAGTGAGCGTGTGGTTTAACAGATCCTGGTTTAATGATAACCATTCCTCTTTTGATATCTTCTTTAGCGATACCTCTTAATAATAAACCTACGTTATCTCCAGCTTCACCTCTATCAAGGATTTTACGGAACATCTCAACTCCTGTAATTGTAGAAGTTAATTTGTCAGCTCCCATACCAATGATTTCAACAGCATCACCTGTATTAGCAACTCCAGTTTCGATACGACCTGTAGCAACAGTTCCACGACCTGTAATTGTAAATACGTCCTCAACTGGCATCAAGAATGGTTTATCAACATCACGAGCAGGTAATTCAATCCAGTTATCAACAGCATCCATTAAAGCTAATACTGTATCAACCCATTTTGGCTCACCATTTAAAGCTCCTAAAGCAGAACCTTGAATAACAGGACCATTATCACCATCATATTGATAGAAAGATAATAAATCTCTGATTTCCATTTCTACTAATTCTAATAATTCAGCATCATCAACCATATCCACTTTGTTCATGAATACAACCATTCTAGGCACACCTACTTGACGACCTAAAAGGATGTGCTCTCTTGTTTGTGGCATAGGACCATCTGTAGCAGCAACTACTAAGATAGCACCGTCCATTTGAGCAGCACCTGTAACCATGTTCTTAACGTAATCCGCGTGACCTGGACAGTCAACGTGAGCGTAATGACGGTTAGCTGTAGAATATTCTACGTGAGATGTATTAATAGTAATACCTCTTTCTTTTTCTTCTGGAGCATTATCAATTTGATCAAATGATTTTGCTTCTGATAAACCAGCATCAGCTAATACTTTAGTAATTGCAGCTGTTAATGTAGTTTTACCGTGGTCAACGTGTCCGATAGTTCCAATATTTAAATGGGGCTTCGAACGATCAAAGGTTTCTTTTGCCATGATTTAATAATTTAATCTTAGTTATATATTAGTGTTCAAAAAATAAACTTTCTTAAGAGCCAATGACGGGAATTGAACCCGTGACCTCTTCCTTACCAAGGAAGCACTCTACCCCTGAGCTACACCGGCTTTTGTGAGTTCAGAAGTTAGAATTCAGAATTCAGAAATTTCTAAATTCATTTTTCTAAATTCTAATTTTCAATGTGGGGAGAGCAGGATTCGAACCTGCGAAGACGTAGTCAGCGGATTTACAGTCCGCCCTCGTTGGCCGCTTGAGTATCTCCCCAAACCTTTTATATTAAGCTACTTAAAACTTTGAGCCGATGGAGGGACTCGAACCCACGACCTGCTGATTACAAATCAGCTGCTCTAGCCAGCTGAGCTACACCGGCAACTTAAATATAAAAAGTCCGCTATTTCTAACGGACTGCAAATGTATATAATTTATTTTTGAATCAAAACATTTTTTATGTTTTTTTTATTTTTATGTATTAGCTCTTAATTTTTCCTTTCTTTTTACAATTACTCTTTCTAATGAATCAACTGACAAATCTACTGCTTCCTCAAAACTTTTTGCTGTTTTTTTAACCAAAAAATCATCTCCAGGAACGATGATTTTAATTTCTGCTGTTTTATTTTCTTTATCACTCGTATTTTCAAGCCTTAAAAAAACTTCTGCTGAAACAATTTTATCATAATATTTCTCCAACTTATCCATTCGCTCTTGAATGAAATCTACCAATTTTCTGTCTACATTAAAATTTACTGCTTGCACATTAACTTTCATAATTCTGTTAATTAAAATGGTTATACAATCGAGTTATTTCTTATTTCTAGGATGCGCATCTTGATACACTTTTTTTAATTCAGCCAAACTGCTGTGCGTATATATCTGAGTAGACGATAAACTAGCATGACCTAATAACTCTTTTACGGAATTTAAATCGGCTCCATTGTTTAGCAAATGCGTTGCAAAGGAATGCCTAAGAACGTGGGGACTCTTCTTTTCTTTTTTCGAGACAGCACTAAAGTAATCATTTATTAATCGATACACAAACGATTCGCTCACTTTATGACCAGTTTTAGACAAAATTAACATCTCTTTATCATTAATTTGCTCTAAATTATTTCTTTGGGTTTTATAAATTCTATATAAGTTCAAAGTACAATCTAACATAGGAATAACCCGCTCTTTATTTCTTTTTCCAACAACTCGAATTGATTTTTGAATCTCATTAATACTACTCAGCTTTAAATTAATCAATTCAGCCCTTCTGATTCCGGTAGTATAAAAAAGCTCTAATATGAGTCGATTTCGAATGCCTTCAAAATCATTCATACAGTCATTATCCAAAAAAACATCATTAATTTCTTTTTCCGAAAATGGAATTTGAACCTTTTTTGCAGTCTTTAATGATTTGTGTTTTAGAAGTGGATTTACAGAGATTTGCTTAACTTTTAATAAAAATTTATAAAAAGATTTTAATGCTGATATTTTCCTATTAACAGAAGTAGTTGACATGTTATGTTCCATTAGAACAACTATCCAACTTCTAATATATGGATAAACAACTTCTTCAAGATTGATAGATTGCTCTTTAAGATACTCTTGAAACGAATTAATATCATCTAAATACGCTCGAACCGTTAAAGGAGAATAATTTTTCTCTTTAACCAAATAATCTTGATATGCTTGTAGATTTGTAGCCATAAAAAAACCGCTAAAAACAAAGTTACACTTTATTATTTAGCGGTTAGTATAGTTTATTCAAAAATATTAACTTTCTAATGAGTCTCTCAATCCTTGAATATAAGCTGCTTTTTGAATTTTAGCTCTGTTTAAAACAGATGGCTTAATGAAAGCTTGACGTGCACGTAACTGACGAACAGTTCCTGTTTTATCAAATTTTCTTTTATAGCGCTTTAATGCTCTATCGATATTTTCTCCGTCTTTAATTGGTATAATTAACATAATA
>JACCEA010278765.1_pt1 | contig 30908 bp, 25 predicted proteins | sample 7449851 | NCBI WGS metagenome assembly JACCEA01 (sample SAMN15323453, study PRJNA562643) | freshwater metagenome | isolation source: river surface water | place: USA:Blue River Watershed | collected 2017-08-18
CTCAATAACTGGACTGGAACCTGCGGGTACGATTTGGAATGTAAGTAAGCTTACCAAACTGTTAAAGATTTTACTAATGACTCTTTTCTTGGTATTTTAGCGTACATAAGTGCCCAAATTGCAACATGTTATCTATTTCTATTGGTATCTTCTTGGGTATATATGGGCGAGGACATGTCCTTGCAGATAAAATGGCTTGACATCGACATGGTAGTACTAAGGCCTTTCAAATCTATGAAATGGATCATGTATTTCTACTTCGGTTTGTTTGTGATGAATTTTATAGTCGCGATTTACGGAACATTTCTCATGTCATTAGCGATCTTCTGTGCACCAACTGCACCAATGCTGTACCAATTTTCTCTTTTCATTCTTTCGATATTTTGGATTTTCTTCTTCACAATAATTGCTTATTCCATCAAGTTTTTCTTTGGACATCGTATTTCATCGTTCATTCAAGAGCAAACTCGTGCTGAGACATTGGAAGAAGTGGAAGAAAGAATTTTTCGCAAGAAGTTTTCCATCTTCGATCCTGAGAAAGAAGACAAGATCAAACGTGAGGATGTTCCAAAAATATTACAAGAACTTGGAGTATTTGTCCCAGATGATGAAATTATTACCCTGAGTGATACATTTGATCCAGAGCGGAGTGGGTTTGTTGCATACCAACCATTTTACGATTGGTTTAAGGAGTTAAACAAGAAGGCTGATGATCAAATCAATAGCTTAAACAATAAAGGTGAAGATTCTGATGATGATTAAGATCAAAATGATTCAAACGAAAAGTCAATATGTACATAAATACATAATCACGTTGTATTTCATATGTACACATTATTATAATGTATCTTTACGATATTTTACCTCTTTCTTCAGAATTTTATTGACCACAGGCATTGGAATGCCGACTATAAGCGTGTATGGTATACACGGCAAAAAACATGAATATAAACAAAATACATCATTTACTTTAGAAATTTTTGCTTTAACGATTAGATTGACGCGATTAGAGTCCACAAAAAATATTTGCAATCTCATCGTTTTAACGCTTCGAAACGAGCCATGAAATCGTCGACATCGGGCAGTGCTTCAACCGAAGGAGTATTGTCATGGTTCTGCGTCATGGAAGGTTCACTTACTGCCGGTACAACTGGCTCGTCATCCAGTTGGAAATCATCTATATCAGCAGGTGCAGTGGGACAAGATTTAGCCAGAGGCTGTGGTGCAGGTTCATAAATAGGGGAAGCAATTACAGGTGCTGGTTGTTGAGTTGGAACACCATACGATGGCATTTGATTTCGTAAGAATGCATCATGTTCAGCGCGTTCAGCATCTGACATTTGCTGAAATATTCAATGAATGACATTAGAACCAGCGGTCAGTGGTGTCTCAGTGGTAAATATGAACTTACTTGTGGGGGATATTGGTGGTATTGTGGTGGTGGTGCGTACGCCTGTGTCAAACCTGATCCTGGAGCCATTGGAATGGAATACCCGGTTGGGGTCGAAAATGGTTGTTCAGCTTTATTACCACCACCTGCCCCATTGTCACCCTTACCATCCCCGCCAGGGCCCTCATCATCACTCTCATCAAATCCGGCAGTTTTCGCATCCCAATCCACATCATAAGCTCGAGCAATCTCCTCTAAATATGCAACTACCAATTGTTTCGAGGGAGGTTTGTAGATAAGCTTTGAATAAAGACGTTCATTAATAGTCTTATTTTCATTTGTTTTCGCGGCTTTAGCAAATTTGTCACCGAATTTCTTTACAAGTTGGCTTGCTATCTCTTTCAACTCAGGAAAATCCACATAGTCACACGCCCATATGATAGAAGTTACAGCAGGAAGCATCTCTTGAGGACACTCTTTACTCATCGTTACTTGAGGAATACGCTCGTGCAAAAGTTCACACATTAAACCCAGAAGCTCATAACTTTCAATCATGAAGTCTTCACGAATGATATGTTCAACTTTAATGCGTGCCTTTTCGTCCTTGTGTTCTCCCAATAGAGTGGCAATTTCCCGTTTGGCATGCTTGACCTGGTTAGATCGTTTATTGTTTGCGACGCTAATGCGATGGGCCGCCATCTATTGTTGGTGAAATGATCATTTAATTGTCTTGTCGCAAAGTACAAAGGAACAGCACGTCAGCACGTACCTTCAGCTGAGGCTTGATCTTATGTTCAGAGTAAGGAAATAAAAAGTTCATTTTCTTTTAGGCTGACGGAGATATATTGAAAGACGAATATTCAAGATAATAAACCTCCATTTCAAGATTCATCTAGCGATATTACCTATTGTCTGCTTGATGGGAAGGGGCAATATTGTAGAATATAAGCACTATAAAACTATTGTAATTCCAAATTGGAATTAGATACTGTGCCAATACCAATAGCATACACTGCTGCGCCGCTGCTGGCGCCTCCTGCTGCTGCTGGCGCTGCGCTGTGTCGGGTGCTGCTGCTGCATGATGATGACGATGAAGTATCAGCACACAGCAGAGCAGCACCGAGCATCCGCCGCTATCCATACTCTGTGCTGCTCTCCTGCTGATGCTTCTTGTGCGCCTTCTTGTTGCTCTACAGCTGGCCGCCGCCGCAGCATTAGCAGCAGCAGCGGCGGCCAGAGGCAGCGCGAAATCCCAGGTGGAATCAGCGCAAGAAATGGCGCCGCCCACACCAGATGGATCACAAGCACATTCTACATTGTATATTTTCAACTTCCAACTCTATAGTCTTTCAAAAGTCTTTTCGTCAATTTCCAACATCCGGTGTGAATTTACAACACTGACTGGACGTTGTTTGGTTGGGGCAAACTCCTTGTCCACACCATTATATCTTCCTTATTTGAATCGGATGCTGCGGCCGTCAAACCAATTTCAGTTATTTTACTTTTGAAATGCTGGACGGAAAATCTAGCGAGCCTCCAGTCAACTTGCGCCTAAAGTTTGGTATTTTAGTGCTATTATGTGTTCAAAATGCTGGCCATGCTCTGCTTGCACGGTTTTCAAATGTACACTTAATAAAATATTTTGGAACTACCTCATTTTTTATGTTTGTTGCAGAGTATCCTCAAGGAATCTTATTCCACAACAGAAGTAGTATTTGTTGCAGAAGTTATGAAAGTGTTTACTTCAGCATTTCTTATGTTTTCCGATAAAGCAGACTCTGGTAAGGATGTTATACTTGTTTTGTTGGTTAGTGCTAATATTCCATGTAGATGCTGTTGGATCGGGAACATCAAAAATGCTTTGGTTGCTTCTAAACTCAACAAAAATAATTCTCTTGGTCGTATCTTATGCAATGGCCAATATCTTAGCATATTATGCTCTTGCCAGAGTCGATGCTGCGGTTTACACAGTCATGCTTCAGGTAGGAAAACGTGATCGCTCCATACCCAAAAGTTCCCTTGGAAAATAATTTTCTGTTTCAACAGTTAAAAATATTGACAACTGCTGCATTTTCTGTGGTTTTTCTGGGTAGAAACTTTTCAGGCGCAAAGTGGAGGGCATTGTTTCTCTTGGTGCTAGGTTGCATTCTCGTCGCTTCTCCCGCATTTAATAAAAATGAAACCTGCAGTAATAACAATGGACAAACTGCTGTTGAAACCGACGATGAAAAGGTTTCTATCTTTCAAGCTATTCTTGGAATAGGAGCAATTCTTGCAATGGTAACTATCAGTGGTTATACTGCGGTATATTTCGAAAGTATGCTTAAGAAGGAAAAGGTCACAGTCTGGGAAAGAAACTTTCAAATGGCTTTTTATAGTATGCTGTTACTTGGATGTATAATGATATCAGAGCGAAGCTATGATGGAGACTACGAAAATATGTTTCAAGGTTGGACAGTATCCGCGGTAGTGTTGTCAGTCATACAAGCAGGTGGTGGCATGCTTGTAGCAGCCACTTTAAAATACGCCGATTCTATTTTGAAGACTTTGGCGACCTCAGGTTCCATAGTATTATCCGCTGTATTAGGATATTTTTTGATGGGAGGAACATTGGATATTTTCGTAAGCATAGGTTGTATTTGTACAATTTTGGCCATCTCCAACTATACTTGGGATAGTACGCCGGAATCCAAGTAAACAGCCACTTCAGTGGATTTGAAGTATTGCATTGCATTATCCATGATGTAGGAAACTTATAGATTAACATTTACCATGTAGTCTTGAACGATTGTATAGCTTATTTAAAACAAGATAGAACTCATTTCAAGGAGGCATATTCAGTAGTAAAAGGAATTTACGAAACGCTATCTCAACTTTAAAACGGAAATGATAATAATTGTCTATAGCAATTCATTTATAGGAACTGAAGCATTGAAGAAATCATTTTGATTCGCTATTTGATTTTGCAGAGCATCATACCACTTTTGCAAAAAGGATTTGCGAGATATTTCTCTTCCACCGATTTCCGCTTTGTACTGCATTGATGGACAACTTTGCGATGGAGGATGTCCCAAATTCAAATATTTAAATCCATACCGTTGTAATAGCAATGCCAATGAAATTATTTGAATCTTCCCAACTGACCTACCTTTTTCTCTTTTACAAAACCCTGTCAATGATGTAAAGACGGATCCCGTGGCATATCCAATTTCACCGGCGACCAGCTGACAATCTGGGCTATATAATTCTATTGAGCACATTCGAAATGTGGTTGTGTACTTTTCCACAAATTCATTGTCTATCAAGTTATAGTATGGAATATGTAGAGTGCCCATACGAAACAAAGTTTTACATACAGAAATATACGAGGGACATAGCCACCCTTTTTCACCATGATAATCCAGAATCTTTGACAAAGTGAGGTCGAAGTTATGGTTAATTCTAATTGAAAACGAGGATACTTTTTTGCGAATTTGTTTGAAAAGAGACCTTCGGCATATTGAGTTCATAATATCCCAGTCCAAAACACAATACGACTTTTGGATTTGTGGCAACAAGAACTCCAAGGAGTGATCTCTTTCCACATCGATTGTCTCCTTATATCCTACCGCGATAAACCCGCGAATGGCTTGAAAAGTATACATTTGGGGTGACCAATCATTACTTAAATAGTAATCCCTAAACATATCATCGTATATCAATGCAACAATTTGAGGTGATATCAAATCCTCTTTCCGAATGAGTAGAATTTGCGGTTCCTCATCGCTTGTTAACTCGTCACAACTGGAAAGTGGCGAATCGTCCTTGACGGCCTCAGAAGATACTGACATTTTCTCGATGCTTTTTGATTTTTGACAATCATCCCACAAGGTGCTTCGATGAGAGGCGCAACTTGCTGCGCTCAACGAGTCTTAAGGGGTAGAAAGGTTCGATATTCACTGTCATGCCCTGGCTCTTATTTAAGAAGGATTTGCAAAACCTAACTAATGATTTGTACTGAAACATTGAGAGGTCCCATGACTTTCTACTAATGATACATCATTTTTACGTTGCTTCTTTGGAAAGAGTTGAAAGAAATTGACGAAGATCTAAAATATTAACTACTTTCTACATGCCACATAATGGACGACCATATTATCTGTCACTACAAACCTGTAACAAATCCTATTTTCTCAACTCGTATCATACGCTTAAATACATAACCACAGAGGAAAGAGGTTACTTCATTATTGATTTGCTGGGTTGAGAACTAAGTAAAACCCCAAATAAATACTATCTTTCGCTGAAAAGCTATTCAATTTCACCATATTTATGACCAGGCAAAAGAAAATCATCAGAAAGACCATTCACATACACGATTGGAAAAATATTTCTAGTTTATATAATAATGGCACAGTATGCACAGTTGCAACAAACATCGTCCCAAGACTAAAATAGGAAAGAGATATACTAATATATAATTTTTTTGAGAGAACTATATTGACGACATTCCACGATAGGAAAGAATCGTGTCATATGATTTAAATCAAACACTGATACCACATGTTTACTCTTCGGCAAATCTCGTCTCCTTACCTTAAGATCAGAGCGCAACGCTGTTTCTTCCATTGAGTATACCAATATTCCAAAATGATGGACCGCCAGATGGTTGCACAACCTGTTCTACGCAAGAAGAATCCTGGTTGGTAATATCGGAAAGCTCCTTTGGTTCTCCGACAGAATTATCCGATTGCTGTTTTCTCTTTTTTTTCCCTTTTTTCTTTTTATCTTTTGCCGCTTTATGTTCTACAATCTCACGTTCTTTTTCGCGTTGAAGCTCTTCCTTTCTCCGCAGTGATAACTCACGTTCAATCAACAGAAATTTGCTATCTCTCGTAAAACTGGAATGCTTAGATACATTGTACGCTAGTAATTCCATGGAAGAAACATGCTTTATCTCAGTTTCATCAGATTCCAACTTTTCTGCCAAGAGGAGTGTTGCTTGTCTCCAAGCTACCAGCAACCCAGGTAGTTCGCGCAATACTATACAACCGTTAATTGGAAATGTAATCAAATAGATAATCATGCGCATGCTGGATGTCAACCTATCAACTGTCAACAATAAAAGTAATGCGGCAGCGGGGAATATTGTTACGCGACCAAATGTTTCTAAAGCGCGCAAGTAAAATATTCTCAAGGGCCACCGATCTGTTTTGTCACTTAGAGTAACATACGTTTGATGGATGAGAGTTGCAATGGTAAGCACTATGAACATCATAAACACATAACGATCGATTGCGGTCATATATCCCACCAACGGAACATTTGCTAATATAACAATATATAATGCAGATACAGCCAATAACAAAGTGATTGTTGAATCTACTCGTCCTCCAGGATCTGCCCAAAAAACGAATCCACCGACCACAATCAACATTGTAATGGGAAGAATGAGACGCAAAATAATGCCTTGACTAATTCGACTGACGCGGATTCGATAAATGACATTGAGGTAGCCACTTGATGATGTGTACTGAGAATAGGTTGTTAAATCCGGTTCATACTTCCATAGCGGATTGGTTGTAAAAGTATAACTTTTATCGAAGTTTTGATTTAGAGATATTGCACTACTCAAGAAAGAGAGCTTGAATGAAGTTTGACTGAATGCATAGCTCCCATAACGAATATTAATGTACTGATCATCTGACGGATACGTTTCAAACTCAAGCTTTGGCTGCATAAAGGTTGCAATTACATGTCGAGACCAAAAGAAAATATTACTGCTGTTGACACGCAAAGTCTGATCAATTTGTGGTTAATATCTATATCTAGGAAGAAAAAGAATTAATTTTTCAACTTACCCCTGCCAGTGCCTCAATTTCAGACAAATCGTGAAATCGTATATCCGGCATCCAAAATGCAACATCACCATTGTCAACCACTCGAGTTAAATCAAACCCATCCTTTTGAATGCTCTTACTACACTGTGCCCAAAATACCGACATGTTGAACCGATTGTCTCTCCAATAAAGACGCAAATAAAAATCTAATGATGCTGTGCCCGCTATTGCATCAATCTACAAAATACGGTTTCATTTTAGATGGAAATGTGTTACTCTTTACGACGGCAACTTGCTTACCGAATGTAGATTATTCAGCTGGATATTTGTGTACACGTATTGCACTCCCGTTTGAGAACCATTTCGAATCGTAGGAATATTCATGGGGTCAGCAATATTTGCCACACAAAGCTTGAAGTTTTCGATAAAAGACAACTCTCCATTTACATAAATTAGCTCGGAAGCATCCTGAATGCATGGAGTTGGGTACAGCGTCTCCGTGGTCATGTAAGTTGGTGCAATAGTGGGGGAGCTTGTTGTTGCTGTAAGAGAAATCTCATGTCGGTAAGAGTTTTGCTCCGTCGCGATTTCATAGTCAATAATGGCATTGTCTCGCAGTTCTTGTTCACTGAGCATCGAGTTGGCAGAGAGGACACTTTCACCACTTATATGACCCCAGTTAGTTGAGCTGGAGCTCTCAATTTCCTTAAACGAGGAGACAACAGATGGGGAGAGAAATGTTTTCGTTCGCAAGGCGTGGGTGGATTTTCCATGTGCAAAAGTAACTATGGGTTTACTACAGCATACCAAAAGGCCGATAATTAATGGCAGCAACGTACACATTGCGGAATCACCAATCGAATCTTGATATCAGTGGCAAGAAAAGCAATGATGAAATTCAAAATGGGAAAGCTTTACTAAACCAAGCATTTTGTGCCTGTAGCCAAGCGTGAGTTCTAGCCTGCCTCTCCTAATTTAGTAGCAGACGTGTTCAAGACCTAGAAATGCTTAATTTTGAGATATTGTACATTCAATAATCACCACTCAAATTTTTTAGAAGTTCTATCGTCGATTGAAAAGACGCGTTGTCATTTCATGCAGCACGAAGTTCGAAAGTAATAAAGTATGGATAGACAGCTTTTTGAAGTACACATGCATCGAATGAGATGAAACGTTATATAATGATGGTGTTGAAAGAACATTATTGTTAATTAGCTTCTTGGCTATACATATCGAAGACCTGACTGATGAAATATAATTTCGAATATAGGTCAAACTATCTTTCAGTTTTCATGTGTGCTGTATTCTCCATGCTAAAAATTATTGCAGAAGAAAATTTAGGGTATGATCGATCGCCACGTAGCGAATGGATTTATAATCAATCAGGCAAAGATGCATTTACGTTTCGTAATAAATGGAAAGAAGCTGTACTGGTCAATGTGACATCAATCAAAGGGGTGTATCATTTTGGACTTGTTCGTTCCACCATTCTCTCTTTCTGCTCTCTCCATAATATGATTTCGCTGACCGTTGGGATTTACTAGCAGAGTTATGAAATGTATCAAATTCATATTGATAAAATGTTTCATCTTTCTCCCTATGTATCTCTAAACGGAGGTTACACAATTCATCATATTGAAGTTATACACTGTGATTGATTGAAGTTTCCGTTCAACAAATAGAGTTTATTATAGATGCCAACTTTGACAAAGATGAAAATGATTTAGAGGCAATATAACAATACGGTTACTTGAGTTCGTTGATGACAATTCATGTCAGAACCGATAAACAACACACAATATGTAACAAACGAAAGTATGAGAATCCATCTGAAAAACGGTTTTGGGTCAGATTCATTGCATATATGTAAGACGGCTATGTCTTAATTTCGTCTTGGAATATGAATTGCCCAATCGCCCCCATATATGTACTCTTATGTTTTCTAATAGTTTGCATCCAAATACCTAACAAATGGTTCATGATCACATCACACCTGCTGGTATTTATACTTGTGGCGCAGAAGCACTCGTTATAATTGTGGCCGCAGGTTGACGACTTGAATTCCATATATTTACCGAACTACTATGTGCTGCAGCACTTGCACTTTGATTGAAGATTTGGCTATTATTGCTACTCCCATCATTCGAACCCACTCTAACCAAGTTTACATCCTCGCTACCTTTGGTACTTCGGCGCAACAATTTACTCTTCGCATCATCACTCGCGCCATTACCTTGAAGTGGATTGGATGGTTCTAAGTCGTCCAATTGCGCATCTTCTCCTTCATGCTGTAGACGCTTATACTCCCCCTTGAAAAAAATCAAGGCAACTGCAGCGACGGCTAAGATACCTATAATAAATACATTGGACGGTAAAAATGGCGGTGGTCCGAAGGGGTTTTCTTCTAATAAGTACTGTATGGCGTAGCAAATTGTTATCAGAGAAAGTTGAACAAAATCACCAAACAATACTTACTTGCAGAGCGAAAATAAATGCCAGACCTAATACATTACAGCCTGTAAAAAGGATGCCCATAGATAACTCTTCTTGGACAGGATAGGTGCACTCAGCACAATTTTCCATCATAATTGGAAGTAGCGGGAGAATAAAAAATCCCATGAGTCCCATAGAGATTGTCAACGGCCAGAAATTGTTGGAAAACAACATTGCCAAGAATAAGCACACCATCATGCAGCATGTAATAATACCACCCTTCAACATTGGACGATAAGCTTTTGTTTTTTCCATAAAATGACCTAGTATATGTGTAATATATAATATCGTAAATTGAAGTGGAATATTGGACTAAATGTGACCTTACCCGCGACACCTGCACCGGCAAGTCCACAAAATATAAATACTGCACCAAACGTACCCGCATCATCATTACTGTACCCATATGGACCAACTATCTGGTTCAACAAGGTCATTATCGAATTGAAAAAACCAACACCAATAGAGAACGCAAAGAACAGAATGATATAATCTCGATTTTTTAATAGCAACCAGCAGTCGCGCTTCAATGATTCCCATTCTTCATCAGTGTTGCCTTTGGTACTACTTGAGGTGCGATCAATTCTACTCGGTTCAATAGTAGCATGTCCGGCATGAATTGTAGCGTGATTATTTGGTGAAGGAGTACCGTAGTCTAGTTTAGCTGATACGGTATGACTGAAGCTTTCGTATGAATGACCACCGCTACTACCAGATGCTTCGGACAAAACATGAGCTTCATCATGTTTACTACCATGCACACTGCTCGGAGTGGAGTTACTTGCAATTGATCCTGATTGACCGTGGTTTACATGATCAGGAAGGGTATGCATGCTTCTATCACTGGGCCTTGTTTGTTGATGTGTCAGGTGCTGATGCTCTTGTTGTTCCAATTTTAATTGTGTTGAGTGAGATGGAGGAGTCGGTGGGGCATCCTTGAAGTAGAAAAATGCAATTACAAGCGGAACCATACACAAAATAAACTCAACGAGCATCAAATTACTCATACCCTTAACTGTAAAATCTCCATCATCATCTGCAACACAAAGAGAAATATGTCAATCAACTTTGGAAAATATAATCCATTCATGTCAATTTATTTTACCTCCCGTTCCAGTTTGATCTTCAGAAACGAATAATACGGGAATAACAGAACCAATGGCATTCCCTATGGGACTACTCATGGAACCAATTGTTGTCGAAATGTCGCGTTCATCAACAGGGAACCAAATACTGGCAATTGCTGGAGGAAAATTTAGGAACATTGGCTGCGCGATTGCTGACAAGCATTGACCTATGAATATCAAAATATATACCTGTTCTTGCGAGAGAGTGCTGTCAAATAATGCTGCCAAGTAGCGCAACAAAGCTCCGACTCCAGTAAGTAAGCCAGCATAGAGCAAAGCTTTTCTAGGTTTTAAATATTTCATTGATAAGACGGAAATGATAGTTCCGGGGGTGTATAAGATTAAAAAGATATTAGCCATCATATTGACTCCAGTTGTTGATCCATAATACGTCGATGAGCCAAAATAATGTTGAGTTATGTCAGATATGGGGGAAAATGTTACCCACAACAAAGCATTCGCCATTTCTAACGCACAAAATATTGCAAGTGCATACCAACGCTCTCGATATGCTTTATACACATGATGCTGATGGTCAGGATGAATACTAGATGCTGGCGACGATGGCACCGGCAACAATGGTTCCATCATTTACGTCGTATCCAAGGGTGATTTATACCACAGATTTTATCCTTTTAATTTACAAATCACTCTTGGAAAGGAATTTTAGCGTACGGCCCATTGTACAACAATAATAATTTATGGCGCGGACCAGCCGCCAAGTTGGACGCAGAAAACCTGGACAAACAAATTCCAAGACTGCAATAGGTGGGTTTCCATCAGTTTTGTCGTAAAAATATCCTTTTATATGTACTTCGTCTAAATAACCGAAAACCATTGTAACCCGTGTGTCACAATGAGGAAGAGATACTTTTGGGATATTTATGAAATGTTCTATGTGTCGTTCTTATGTCCGTCCACGGCTAGCTTTCACGTTACAGAGTAAGATCTCTAAAGCGAATAATAATAAGGAAGATATATACAAATTGATTTTGAATGTTTGAAAAGCAAGTTGGAAGTCCGATTGGGTCTATTATCTGATTTTATGGAATACGAACATATAATTTAGATACAATAAAGAAGAATTAGAAAAAATAAATTTTCAAAGGGAGATTGGATGATATCTCATTGAATGGAATCCACGAACTTTACCAATACCAGAATAACCTGATTTTGCAATATGAACTATGATGATGAGGAGAACGGGGACTTCAATGTTCCAAAACTAACTCGGTCGTGTGTGACTGATAGGTCCCAAGAAAACTCAAGAGAAAACCCACCAGATTTGTTTGCACACTTTGAACTCCCAACTTATTACGATAGCGACATTCACCGAGATGAAGTCGACGGACAAAAATTGAAAGATCTCTTGAAGACTACTTTCAAAAAATCAGGAGCATTACACGCAATAAAAGCAAACTTGCGCAAAGAGTTTATAAAGGGACTAACACGCGGCAATGAGGGTGATAAAAGATCGATAGCAGCTGCAAGCGCCTACACTGATCATGGTAGTGGTGATGGAGAAAGCTTCAATATGGTTAATCGAATCATCTTCAGTGCGATATTGAAATTTATGAAGCAACGGGAACTCTTCAATTCCATGTCTGTCTTTATGGCTGAAACTGGGATGGAGCAAGAACAATGCACTTTAACAGAGACTGATATGGTTAGAATGTTCAAGTTCAATGCAATATCAAATTGTTTTAAAGAGGTTCATAACACGCTGTCTCAACGTGATAGAAGCACTTTCACCTCTAACAGTGGATTCTCAACTTCTGTGTCGTCGGGAACTAGGAGTAACAACTCTGAAAGTTGCAGGAGTAGCATGAGTTATTTGATCCATGAGCTTCCTATCAGTTTGTCCACCACAACCAGGAGTCTCCTTGTTCACAATCGAACAAGCCTGCTGGACATTATCTTTGAGTTCTGTTTAAATTTAAACCAAGAGCAGTTTCGTTCCACAGAAAGCCAGACGGAAACAAATGGCCTTACAACTATGGAAATATTGGACAATCAGCTGAATGAATTGAATAGACAGTATGATGCACAACGCTTTGGTAGCGCAAATGGGAAGAATTTTGATCAACAAGCGAGCAAAAGTATTGAGGAGCGAATGATTGCATTTCAACGCGAGTGTGAACAACGGAAAAACCACGAAATAGAATTGCAAATGAGATACTTTAGAGAAAATGAGCTTCAAAGAATTAGAATTGAAGAGAGTTCGAAATGTCGCCAGCAAATTGAAAGCCTTCGTAAAGAACTAGACTTTGATTACCGACAGCGTTTGCAGAGTCATATTGAACGCGAACAAGAAAGTAGTCGCCGTTTAGCAGAGCAAGAAAGAAAATTGCAAGAGACTCTGTATGATACACGGCAGATGATGCAACGTGAAATCGATGAATTGCGTTCAAGAGAATTGAATCATGTCCGTAAAGTTGAAATGGAAAGTCAAGGATTGCGGTTATTAGAGCTCCGACTGAAAGAAGCTCAAACTGTGATGGAGTCGCGTGAGCGTGATATTACAAAAATGGAAAGGGATTTGGAATTAAAACGTCAAGAAACTTTGACTGCACTGCGGAAGGAAGTTTCTGAGCAATTTAAGGAAGACTTCACCAATTTGCAAAAAGATAAAACACTGGTTGCGGTTCAACGTCAGCAATTGCAAGATGATCAAAATCATCATATCAGTCTACTGGAAAGTGCAAAATCTACCAAGTTGGAACTTAAAACAGCTTTGGATAATTTAGCATTGAAAGAAGAAGAGATAGCTTATTTGCAGCGCCATCAGCAGCGAATGATTTCTCAGTGGAAAGCTGAAGAGCAACATGTTGCGGAATTATTGGATAGTGTTGACACTGAATTGGCAAAGTATTCTCGTCCTCAACAAATGTTAGCTTTAATTCAACGGAATTCTGACTTGGAAGTGAGAATATCTCAACTGCAAGATGCAGCGCGTGCTTTTGATTTAATCGAGCAGCAAAAAGAGGTAAATTTTGTTTTCTTGATTGACAAGAGGATAATTAGATTTCTCCTGCATTTAGGATATTGCTAAATTGCAAAAGAGTTTACAAGATATACACCAGGATCGCTCTATTGAGCAGCTAAAATTCAAACAAGAAATCGAAAAACTTACAAAGGACCTCCAAGTGGAAAAAGCTAAAAATGCTGGAAATGGTCACCGTATGGAGGAATTGCAGCAATTGGTGCGAGACAAGGAGTCATTAGTGCAGAGTTTATCAAAACAAGTTCAGCAACAGCAGCGAAAAGAAAAGTTCAGCACTTTTGGTGCAGGACCGAACACTGGAGGTGGAAACCAGCGCCAATCCCAACTTGCACGAGAGATGGATTCAGAGAATCGGATGAGCCAGTTGTTCGATACCTTGTTTGATCGATTACGACATGAAGTAAACTTCAATATGTTGGGCGTTCCGAGGTATGATCCCTTGACGAATTCCGTGGCAGTGCATCCGTCAATGCCCCAACCGCCTCTGTCTGATCTTGCAAAGATGCCACTCAATGGGGAATTACCTGGGCAAAATCTTGGTACATCCTTGAATCCTGGCTATTTGATGAACTACAGCAATGATACGATTCTCCTGGCGAGACGACTAGAGGAAGAGAAGCAGCGAAAACAACGCGAAGATATTGAAGAGCAGATGCGTAAAAAGAAGGAACAAGAAGAGCTCATAAAATTGAAGATCGAAAAAGAAGTCCGTGAAAGATATGATGCTGAAGCTATGGCAACAATGAAGCAATTGCAACTACAACAAAAAGAGTTGGAATTGCGATTGGACCAAGAAAAGAAAGCTAAGGAACTTGCTGAAAAAGACTTGCAGCGGCGCTTAGAACGAGAGCAAGAAGCCCGTGCAAAAGAAGAGCAATTATTACGAGAACGACAAGAAGAGGAAAAGCGTAAACGACTAGAGGCTGAAGTTGCATTACAGCAACGCATCACTGAACAGAGGGAGAGAGAGCTTGCGTTGGAAAAGAGTAGAACACAATATTATTCTGGTCCGGTGAATATCTCTTCTGTGCATTCTGAAAATGTAAATGACACGGCCACTACACCTTTTGGAATATTTACAGCAAATAGCATGTATGACAGCCTGGCAGCCCCCAAATTTGTTTCTTCGCCTGTCGCCAGACTAGATGTGGAAGTTTCTGTGCCCCAAAATGAGAATCGTCGACAGCAGGAGCAAGAAGAAAGAGAGGAAATGGACCGATTGAAACAAGAACAGGATCGAGATCGTCAACGCCAAGAGAGTGAAAGAAAGAAACTAGAAGAGATTAGAATCGCTACTGCCTTGGCTGAAAAGCAAAAGAAAGACGAAGAAGATGCAGCGGAACGCGAGTGGCAGGAGATGCTTGCAAGAAAACGCAAAGAGGATGAAGAAAAACAGCGGCTTGAAGAACAAGAGTTAAAACTGCAGCAGCAAAAAGAAGAAGAATTACACAGAGAAAGGGAGAGACTAAAGAAGAAGGCAGAGGAAGAAGAAGCTGCGCGAAAGCTGGAAGCAGCAGCTAAGTTGGCTAGGGAGCAAGAAGAGCTTGCAGAGGCTGATAGAGAAGCGAAGAAAAAAGAAGAAGAAAGGCGCAGAAAAGAAGACGAAGAAAATAAAAAGAGAGATGAAGAAAATAAAAAGAGAGATGAAGAAGAGGCAGAAATTCGTGCTGCACGCGAGAGAGTGTTGGCTCGACGGAGGCAAAAAGCCGCATATGATCAACAGGAAGAGGACAGAAAATCTGCAACATCCTCTGTAGCCTCATCGTGGCAAGAAAATAATCGAGAAGATTGGGGCCGATCATCATTCTCAAATACAGGGAATACTTTCAATAATACAACCGCAACCATTCGATCCTCAGCAGCAAGTGCCCCGCACGCCAATATCGAAGAGGTAAGTATCTGATTTATGAACAGTTCTGAACTAATGTGCTTCTGTTTAGTCGTCTGATTCAACAGATCACAATATTACTAAATTTGAAGCAGGAGGTGGAAGTGATGAAAGCAGCGATGATGGGCTTTCTGCTTGGCGGTTTTAAGGAGCCATTGGTCGCTTAACGTTTGGCTGAATAGCAGTAATTAGATAATTGTATCTATAACATCGTTCTGAGTTGCATTGTTTGTCCTTGCTTATTGTTGCTATTGAGGGAAAACTTGGTTTATCATGTTTGAGCATGAGCAATTAAGGATTATAATACCATATACACGACAAATAGTTCAGTTGAAAATAGTAAACTTTTCGCAAACTTGCCTTTCAAAGACATACCATTCAGAGAAAACATATAACGGGAAATTAGGTCTCGTTGATTGATCAATCACCAAAAATCATTTCGAACAGTTTATCAAGCATGATGATAGCCATCACAAGAGGTTTCATCGAGTGATGCAGGTGAATAAGGCTTCAATATCGTTGATGGGGATCTACGAGCAAATACCCTAAAGATGATGATATTTATCAGCAACATATGGAGTGCAATATACTATCCATACCAAAACGTACATTGATGAAGTTGAGGTTTTCTTTTTGCTTTTCGGTTAATTAATTTTTACTCGACCGAGATTCGATTTTCTCTTTGACAACTGACAACTGACTGGTTTCCCTTCTTCTTTCAAAGTTCTTTGACGAATAATCTCCTCTTGTCGAGCAACAGTCTCTATAGCTGGATTATCCTCTTCGATAACATCAGAGGGATATTCGACTTCACTGGTATCGTCGATAACGATACTGGAACTTGAGACCACATTTTCTGCTTCTTCTATATCATTTATCTTGCCAATTGATTCCTGTTCTGTCTTTGATTCAGTTGTTACAATATCCCTTGTTGCGCGGTGATATTTGTGATTGTCTTTCTCTAGTTCAGATTCTAGCTCTTTTACCAGTTGGGCAATAATGCCGTTCGAGGACGGAGCTTTTTCGGGTCTAATGTGTGCATCGCGATATCTCAGCATTACTACCAAAAGTGTCTCCAAGAGAATTTTCTGCTGTCGAGTAGAATACTCTGGACTGGGCGGAACTCGATGAAGATATGCGAGTGCAATGTAAAGGATCGGCAACAATATTATTAATGCCGCCATAAAAAAAATTGACACATTACCCATTGCCAAACCAATTGCGTCGATTATTGTATTATATGTCCCTTGAGTACAGACGTAGTATGACTCATAGATATTTACAGGAGGATCATAAGCCAGCTCCCTAAAACATATATTTTAACATAAAATACTATCAAAACGATGATAGCGCTTGTGACTTACCATTTCGAGTCATCCAAAATTGCGAAGAAATTGGTGCAATGTCCACGAGATAAATCATATTGGTATTTACTAATGATTCCATGATCTTCATCAAAGTTTGCCACCGTAATCAATGAGCAACGAGAAGTCTCAGACAATGCACAGAATGCATGAGTATCATTGAACCACTCAGTTGTTAACTTATCAGTATAACCTAAATAAGACAAAGCGGTTGAAGCTGATGCATTATAAGCATCCTCCATCAAATCGGCATAGTCTGAATACAATGCACGCAATTTGATCAATTTAAATGCTTGATAACGAATCTTTTCCTGCCGCGTCATTGTTGACGCAGATTGTGGTAATGGGTAATACAACAATGATGTTAACAAGAGAAACTTATTGCATTGACTGTTTTTCTCATTCGTATCTTCATTTTTACAATCACAAGGTTGTGGTACGTCAAAGGAGACACCCAGATGATTAAATATTGGTAAGAAAATACTGTTTCCTTGTTCCATAAAGCATATATCATTTGCGATGATATCGGTGAAAATATTCTTTCTAGTTGCAGATGTGAAAATATCCATAATGCATACAATAGGATTCATGGATGAATACCGAGTATCAAAATATTCTTGGATTTTAAAAGAAATTCCATTATCATCATTTCCAACATATATAGGTCGATCACTTGCCCACCCCAATGTTGATAAATCGACTACACCCATATTTACTGCTAATGCAGTTGAGAAGGAGCGTACATCGAAATCAAAGGAATAACTGTTATGTCGATCACCCCATGTTTTGCTAAATAGATTTTTATCTGCCATGGTTGAACATATCACATCCTCTGAAAATGATGCTACATCAATAGAAAATTGATATGATGAACTCTCTTCTGAATAAGATGTAGTTATAGGATTGCAAAATCCATTATGATTACTTAACATGGCTTGGCTAAAGGAACTTTTAAAAACTACTGAAGGACCACCGGTGAATTCCATATATTGCAGACTATCTGTACCAATTAGTGCATATGAGGTATTTAAAGGATCTGCTACATTATAATAATGAATATACGACATCCATATAATGAGATTCACAGGTAGTGGTTCAACTTCAGAATAATTCCCTATCAAGTCAATGGAAGAACGAAAAGTTCTCATCATGTCACGATACTCTTGAATATTTTGCACTTGAAAATTAGTGAATTGCACTCGAAAAGGTGACGAATAATAGGCAAATTTGTTTCGCCCTCCCATTTCCCATTTGAATCCAAGTAATATGAAGCAGTGACAGTAAGACGGACCCGCTGGCAGATATCCGCATTGTAAGATAGGGACACATAAGGTGAATCTTGTGTCTCATCGCGATAAGTCAAATAAAAAAAAGTATATAAACAATCTCATATACATATTTAGTGAATGTGCAAAGGAATTTTCCGTGCATCACTATTCAGTATCGAGTATGACCATCTCATCCATGGACTCATCGACTTTCTCGACTCCACTCTCCCACTCTCAGGCCGATATCAATAGTGCTGCTTTCAGCCACTTCGACTGCCTTATTATAATTTGATGTCATGACCATAGAAAGAAGGAGTATTTCCCGAAGTGAGAAATCCACAAATACTTCGTTGAGTTCTGATAATGCTTGCGCCGGGCGGTCGCCGCCGGGCGCACCAAAACTGTTGCTTCAGCAGCCTATAATAATAATAAGAAGAAGGCCTTACAGCCTAATTATTAAGGAAATCATCGGGACATCATACATACCAAGTAGTATTTAGTATTTAGACAAATATAGTATTTAGATGATAACTGATGACAGTAGTTTGGAATAAGTATCATTTCGTTCGGTCATATAAATTACGATCCATATGGAAAAGAATATGTTTGAAGCGCTTGCTGTGAGGAACCAGCGCCTCTAGACACAATACAGTGTAACAAAAATAATAGTTAGCGTTATAATAATCATGATAGAACTGACATAAGAATCAAACATCTTTCATAACGGCTTCATCTAAAAATAGTCCGGTGGCAGTTGTATGGAATTCACTCCATCAACACTAATGTTGACGACCGTTGTAGGATTGCTCATGGCCTCTATGGCTAACAGTATATTCGTAACACCAGGCTGAGACCCATGTATTGCTTCTCCACGATTCAGCTCTGCCAAATGTGCACTGGCAAGCTCAAAATTGTATATACCATTGCCTACGTTCATTCCCAGCGTATCATCGTCGTCAAGTTGATCATCACTGTGAACACTTCCCGCAGAAGAAGACGCGGAAGAAGAGGTGAGGAGACCAATCTCATCTAAATTATTGGACATAGCAGTATGTGCTAATGCAGTGAGGTTATCGAGGGCATCAAAATTAGGGTGATGGTCACTATTACCGATGATTTGATGTGCATTGGAAATATTGTCTTGGGACTCATGATTTGATGATCCAAAATGATAATCGTGGCTTCCCGCATAATCTTTCGTGACAACGTCTACTTGATGCCCACTACCTTCGCAATTGTGACTCATTTGTTCAAGAGCGATTCCATTGTTATTATTCATCCTAACGTCATGAATCTCATTTGAAAGACCAATATTTTCATGACTAGGCATCAAATTTGGGAAATGATGATTGGAATCCGACGAACTGATTGGTGGAACAAAAGGCAGCGGTATCGCAATTTGATTGCTATTTGAATTATCTCCACTTGCACCAAGTGTATTCATAATTGCTGCGGCCGTTATGCCATGATTGTTACCACTTCCAGCCCCATTTCCTAACCCCAAAACCAAACTTGGAGAAATGCCGTAATTGTGAGACATGTTTGGAGGTAGAGCAAAATTTAAAGTACTAAGCGTGTTATGACTGGACAGTAAATTACCACCTCGATTGACAGTTGAACTGCCTAAGCCATTCAGGCCTCCCAAACCTGCTGCTGCGGCAGCAGCATATGGAAGCAATGATGACATCTTCGGGGCCTTTCTGCGGCATTCCATTATTCCAACAACTTCTTTTGGGGCTTTCGTACACTTGATAACCCTAGTACCGCCTTCTGGAATGCCTGTTAAATGTACACGAATTTTTTGAGGGCCACCAACAAATCGAAAACGGCAATAAATGCACTTGTATTTTGAATTTGAAGATTTCGAGCTGGAGCTCACACTTCTTGACAAAACAATGCAATGTTGTTCTTCAACATTTCTTGGATGCAGACCCGGAACTAGGGGGCCATTTTCTTCATGACAGTCATCATCTTGATCAGCTCCATCTCTGATATCACTAAGAAGGTTTTGTTGTGTTGAACCCAACTGATTTCGTTTTTTATTTCCTTTCATCCTTCCTTCCATTAATTGTCGAATATCCTCTGGAACTTTCTCACATTTTGATAATCTAGTACCATTTTCACGCTTCCCAGTTAGATGAACGCGTATCTTTTGAGGGCCACCAACGAATTCAAATTGACAATATATACACCTATAGCGCGTGTTTGAGCATTTAGCGGATGTGTTGGTAGAACGCTCTAAAATTATGCAATGTTGCTCTTCCATCGATCTCGCTTTGAAAGAACTACTGGGCAAATCGCCAGACATATTTGTAATATTATGAGCCGGGGAAAAATTATCGTCATTATCATCTTCATCCTCATCATCACTCAATGAACCTCCATTATTGCCGAACAACCTACTATGATCTGCACGACTTGCCCCCATATTTCCAGAGACAAAAGATTGACCCACAACATGTTGTGCTGCAATATTTGATGAAGTTGCATTATTTACAGGACCGTTGGATGAGTCATTTCGCTTTTTGCGCTTCTTTGATTTTGTACTAGAGGAACGATTTTGTTGCTGTGTAGCTTGTGATGGATTAATGTGTGGTTGCGTAATATTTTGACCAATATTGTGGTGGTGATTGTGGAGATGGTAGCTCTGGGGCATAACATTGACAGTGCTGTTATTGTTGCTAGTGGAATTCCCAGTACCTGAATTATTGTTACTACCATGAAGGTTACTAGCGTTAGTAGTTGATCCAGGCAATGATGGATTGCCAATAATGCTCAAAAATTGAGGAGGCAAATCCAAGTGAGTCAAAGGAACTCCAGTAAATGTCAAAGAAGTGGGAGTCATTGGAACCTGTAGTGTCATAACGGAACCCCCATTGAGCATGACATTTTGAACATTCATGTTCGCCGCTGCAAGAATGTCTTCGACACCATTGTGTCCAGCAGAAACACCCAGCAAATGATGCTGCTGTTGTTGATGAAGATGCTGCGCTTGTTGTTGGTGATGCGAATTTGCAAGCTGCTGCTGGTGATGGGAATTGATGTGGCGATGGAAGGCTGCCGCTTGATGCTGCATTGCTAACTGTTGCTGATGATGGTGCTGTTGATGCAAACTGTGCTGCAACTGGTGTTGTTGTAGTTGATGATGCTCAAGCTGGTGTTGCTGCTGTTGTAGATGAAGGGCATGCTGTTGTTGCTGGAGCATTGTCATCCCCAATTCATGTTGGGAGATCAAATGCGCCTGCTGCTGATGTTGTTGCGATAAGATAGAATTATTGATGTTGTTCATACTATGTACGTAGTCAGTAATTATCAAGTCTCCATCATCGCGCACTCTTTTATTTCCAGACAATGTTTGATGTTGCTCCAATGGAGATGAATACAATTGCTCGTGGTGATCCAGATCATCTGTAGCATGCAAAATTGACTGATCATGACGGAAAATACGCTCCATTTCGCTTATTCCAATAATTTCACTCGAGCGATTGATCAGAGACAATTCATTTGACAGTGCTTCAGCATGCCCCGCCAAAGCGCTCAAATTGTCGTTGTAGAATTGTTTGTCCATGCTCTTCAGAACCTACTTACTAGCTATTGGGAATTCAACCACTTGACACTTCGAGCAGAAAAATATTCTCAACCACCAATGTTGAGTCCGCTGGTTTGTAAGAAGAAATCTTCACAATAGTTCAATTCTGCACCAACCCCACTTAAAGAATTTTTTTTTTTAGTCCTTCCACACATTTATTAATTTCAAGCATAATAAGTCAAAGCTTACAAATCATTAGTATTACTGCAAGTTCTCGTGGTTGATCTCAGAATCAACGACCGTTCATGCCGTCCGCCAGCGTACGGGATAGATATAGTAGAGAGAGCAATTAGTTAGCCTATTAGCCTTATTAATAAGAATTACTACCTACAATAAGGATAATGACTTTTCGAAATTATCAATACCTAATAAAATTATGCATAAATGGTACGTGTACCATATAGCAGAAAAAGCAATAGAAAGACATTATAAACAATATCCCACTACATATCACAATCACATGCCTGCTATGTCTTTCGAGTTGGGACAAGTGACATGAATTTTGATGCTTTGCGACGATGGATCAGGATGCATGTGAGGAAGTGGGGTTTCAGTCATGTCCTAATAGTGATGATGATAGGAGCTATTGTAGTTTTGATGATTCGACTACCTACTATCAATGAAAGACAAACACAAGAGGACGATGAATCAAAGCAATATATCATTGATCGTGATCATGCAGGAGCAGCAACCGGTATGAGAAGCGTTATTAAACTGAGATCAACATCATTTGGAGAAGGTCCTGGAGCGATGCGTCCTGAATATCACTGGGAAGACAGTTCAGCATCGGCGGAGTCCAAAGTATTTCGCAACAAAAATGCAATCGATAAATTGAAAAATCTATATTCAAAAATATCTCGTCCAATCACTTTCCAAGAAACAGTGCTCTTGTTAAGAAATTTGTCTTTCTACAAGCAACAAGAAATTTTTAGGGACCTGCAAGAACAACCATATTTGTATATTCAAAAGTATGAGAAAGGGTTTGCTCCTCAGCGAATCAGAATTGTTGGTGAGAATATTTCTAAGTCTCCATTTGAAGCACTGAATAAGGATTTTCCGGAAGTTGGATCCCTTTCTGTGAACCATGTTAGTCCTCTCAGGAGATTCAGCACTTGGTTTAGTGAAAATAAAGCTGGTGTAACGAAAATATTATCCAACAAGAATTTGGGAAAGCAATCGGATGAGAGAAGCAAAGCTATAATGGCATCTAATGACCGAGGCATTTGTGTAGTTTTGGTGGTCATCGCTTCTGAAGCGTTCCTAGCCGGCAAGATGGTCAGCCATTACCAGCAAGCCATGGAATCTCTCTCGAAGTACGCAGATAATAATGGCTACCAATTTGAGATAATAGATCCTCAGTCTATTATAGAGAAATATGGAAGTTTCCTCGAACTCCTTGCTACAGAACTAAGAAATCTAAGATTGGGAGATAGATTGAAAGTTTATAAAAGTTTAGTGATGCTGCGTAAGTCTTATTTTGTTTTGAATACGCTCTGTTACAGAATTATTTTCGATTGTAGATGCCTTGCGCAAGAGATATGCTGAATCAAAGTCATACCCGAAAGGAATAGGTAAATGCTATTCAAATGAAAGTGATGATCGAAACGATGCATCAGAAACTTGGATGATATTTTTAGATGCAGATGTAATGATCGCAAATCCTTATCATCGAATAGAAGATATCATTCATCATTCTCGCGTAGTTTTACAATCATCAGCCTGTGAAATGATCGCTCAACTATCTCTAAGTACCATTAACACGGGGATAATGATGTTTAGAGTTTCTCAAATATCGGACATATTGATTCAAGAATGGATTAAATTGTCTGTGATTGGGTTGATTCAAAATACAGATTGGCAGCATGAACAAGGCTGGTTTGAGTATCTATACCTTCTTTATCTTCAACGATATTTTTATAACTTGCATCCTTTTGCACATGAAGAATTGGACAGATTAATCAGCTATGAGGCCATGAATTGTGGATTCAAATTCAAAAAAGGAAACCAGCACATTGGTATTCGTGATGTTCCCTTGCCTGTTATCCGAGGGCGTTGTTTTATGAAATCTTTATCCATCTTAGACGCATTACCAATTCAATTTCATCACTCGTCAATGTCGAAGACAGTGTATACGTCAAGTAATATTCAAAAAGAATTGCACATGTGCATGCTAACAGGACTAGAGGTGGCTAATCCTTTGAGTTCTGTCATTAGTTCAATAGGTATGTTTAACATGCATGATTGGAGTGGTGAAGATAGATTCAGCCCTCTAGATGGTAGCTACATTTTCCAAATTTTGGATCCTCGCATTGGAAATTCTCTGGATTCCCTCAGCATGGATGCATTGATTGACATTGAATCTGAAGGTGAGGCTTGTGGTGTTGTTCAGCCCCTTTTCTATCATGGAAAGAATGAAACCACAAGGTCGCGTATTTTATCTAGAAGTAAACATCACCAAGGAGGAAAACTGATCCCTGTGAGTAATGATGGTAGTTGTACAAGAGATTTAATGCATTTACTCAAGTTTAATGCCGATGATAATAAATGGTTGAGTCATGGATGGCAAAAGAAATCAAAACAATTTACAGAAGTACAGTCTCAACTTAAAGATATTTTGACATCTTGAGTGTCTTATTATCCGTCTCGTTGAGTTGATCGATTTGAAAAGATTGAGAGAACCACATTCTTACATACATTCTCCTTCTATTAACGGTTGATTATGGCCACACCTATTTTTATGTCTTCTTGTTTGATTTGTATGTTGAAAGTTACTTCCTGATGATCTGTATTTTAAAATGTTGGATAATTTGTTAATTTTCATCATGTGAAATTTTTTTGGTACTTTGGAAAAAGTATCATGTTTTTTTTTATGATTAGTGTCATGATACATAGCCCAATTTCATTAGACCTGACCTTAGATTTCATCAATCGATTTAAATGTATCTATCAGGCAACAACTTTTACTTTGATGAAGACCTATGCTCTCAATAGTTATAAACCACAGAGAACTTAGGTGTCTAGATTATTAGTAGAAGAAACCGCATCTTTGCTCGCACACACGCCGCTGCGGAAATTTCCGCGATTTGTCAATGACGCATAAGATGTAGTTTGACAGTAATTATTGATGATTGAAATTTTGTACAACAGCTTCAACGAAAATTTAATCGCCCACATCCCACATCAACTCCAAGCGCATACAATGAATATTTGGGGAAGAGTCCGAACGGTTGTCCATCTTTGAAAGAAGAAACTATTTTCCAATCGAACCCGCGTTCATACTTGTTGGAAGACGAATATATTCTTCAATTGTGGAGAATCTCACGGTGTTAACACACCCTGTTCCTTGCTGCTTCCCCCCGCTTATTGTACTATTTAGTGATCATATGTAAGTTCTTTCTTCTGTCGAAATGCACAAGAATTAAAATTCTCCTAGAATGACTGCAGATAGTTTTCTCGCCAATACAACCTCAATTGCATCCATTCGTTCACTTCTGAAGACGTTTCAAACAGCTGGTCCGCGATGTAATCAACATAATGATCTTAATCAACAGTTTCCTCTGCCGACATATTCCGACAAGGATCTCGCTGCACAGTGTCAGCGTTTAATGCATCTGCGTCATGCTGCAAGATGCTCTTGTAATCCTACTCAAGAAGTTTGTAAAATATCACCTTTTTGTGGAAATCTAAAGAGGTTATGGTCTCATATGTTAACTTGCAAAGAAGAATTCTGTAATGTTCGGTTGTGTACATCTTCGCGCTTCATTTTGAATCATTATAATCAATGCGAAGATCGTACTTGCCGGATTTGCGAGCCAGTACGAATTTCTTCTAAACGTTCCCATGTAACAGAGGATGAAAAGGCTTTGTTGGAACAATTTCAAATCAAGGCGCCACCTCCGAAACGTGTTCGCCAATCGACCAGTCGCGCAAGTTTGATTGTTATCGCAAGTCATGGGTCTGATGGGGCGTCTAGTGATGGCGGATCAGATTGTGAAAGGGACTCCTCTTGTTCAGATTCCTCAGGTTCGTGTGAAGAGTTCAAGAACGATGTTACTCGATATTGTACTTCGACTAAACCATTCAGTAGTTTAGAGAAGAAATTTGATCAGAAAAGCCCAGAAATGGTTAAGTTGATGCATTGCCTCGCTCAGGTGATCATCTCAACGCCACAAAATGATTGAGTAAGACGGTAGGTAATCATTTTGATTTGTTCCTAACCGGTTGTGTCAGGAGTTTTTGCTGTCGTTCTTCTTCTCAACGCTTTTATTTTTTTCATTTTTCAACATTGTATTTTCTATCTTCGTTGTTGAAGTTATAGTATGGTGGAGCTGTGTTTCTTTTTCTTTCCTTCACCGTCAAGAATCGCTCTGCTTAGGAACCAAAAATTATTCTTACATCAATAGTTTATAAGAATTTTCCTTCTCAAATCCGCTAAGTATCCCTCGCGCCGAAATGTACACTGTGGAAGCATATGATACCGGTATTCTTTCATTGCACCTTCATATTACTGCTCAATCCCCCTTGAAGTAATTTTGCCTTTAATTGCTCTCCGTATTAGTTGTCGAAGCGGCCAACAGTTAATGTTTTGATGGTCATTTTGTAAAATGAGACTTTTTCTAGTTGATAATAGCACTGGTCGCTCCTTCTGATATCTTTCAGTGTTTCGGAGTATCAATTTATGTTAAGTGAAATGTATATTTTCAAACGTATCGAATTAAACTATGTTTGTGCAAATGAATTCTTGAAATTTCACAGATAATTCGATTCATTGATTTTGATTGATTGTTGACATTAATTTCTTTTAAAAATTGTGCGTGTGTGTGTTTCTTTTTTTTTAGTAATAGATTTGATTTGCTTTGCTCGTTCATCGCATCTACTTCCCTCCTGACCTTGCCATACGCGTGGTTCCTTGTCGTGGCAATATCGGGTAGTTTTGAAGTTATAGATAGTTTGTTCAGTCTCATCCCTGCATCTTTTAATTGAGCATTGTGTTCACAAATTCCAATGCTTAAATACTTATGATGAAATGCTGTGCTTGTCAAATGTTTTCTTCTCTATTGATCCTTCTGTGTAATGCTTTCTCGAGACTCAAATGTCCTTCCAATCTTGTCTGGATGAGTATTCTCTGTCGAACATCCCTTTCAAAGTAAAGTCTTTGTCGATAAAATGCTTACTTTGCGTGAATATCGTCAGTGGTGATTGTCAAAGACGTTTAAACTCACTTTCGCTTCTTAAACATGTGCCATGATTTGTTTGGTCTAGTGGGTTTTGTTGGTTTTTGTTTTCGTCTGCAAATGCAAATGTTTGTTTGGTCTAGACAGAGCATTATTGCAGGCATTCTCAAATAGCCAATTGTGTATTATTGTCTTTTGTTCACTTTCATCACTTTGAAGGTCGTCTGGTTTTGGCGATATCAAACTCGTCTTTGTGATGAACTGAAAGTATTTTTCGAATGATGCAGTACGTACATTTGATAGACACCTGTAATGTGTGTGTTCATATCATGTAGACTCTGTTCGTCAGCTAACTACTTCCCGTCTGTATAGATGTATTTTACGGTACACTGTATCACACCTAGTCAAGAGATTTCTTCCACTGAAATCTTGTCGTTCTCTCATCTGGCATGCCGCAGTCGTGGCAAATTGCAGGAGTAGATGATGGTGCTTTTAGAGTGTCCGATAAATTGTACTTGCCCTAATCGAACAATTATTACGAGATTATCGGAGATTAAGTTTCAAAAGATATTGTCCATATTACACTCAATTAATTCCCATGACGCATGTCTTCCTCTACTTGATCTATAATTAAAAAGCTGCTTCTTCACGGTCCATTGCATCTTTCCATCATTCAAATATTATGGATAGGTCCTCCACCTATTCACTAGCAAATTCCAAATGGTAACCGTTTTAATATTTCCAAATGATGTAGTCATGTTTGAGAGTACGATTAAATTTGTGATAAAACTCGAATATTTCTGTGCAACATATGCGCAAGAACATGGTCAGATCATTGGAAGGGTTCTTAACAATAAAAAATTTAAAATATTTTATAAATATAGTTTTCAAAATAATTGAATAAAAATTATTATATCAGTGTATGTAACTCGTACTTTGATGAAATGTCGCGTGCTGTAGATTTCTTTCTAGTGGACGAGATTTTTCGTATTAGTTTGAGATTTTCAAAATGTGGTTGTAAATGATTTTCTCGGATCAGTTACGATTTTGGTTAATAAAGCCATTTCGCAGTAACCAATCAGTGTACTTTATGCCATCTATCTTCTGCTATTTCTATGTGACTATAGTATCTGTGAATGCATGTATTTTTTAATGTCAAATGTTGTTCTTTCTTCTATTCTAGTACTGCGTCTTGGTATTCCATATGCCCCTTGCATCATCAAAGATCATGATGCCTGAAATGACAATTCTCTTTTCCTCCTCACAATATTCTATTTATTATGACAATTGCGTAAGGTTAAATGAAATGAGGCCTTTTATTTCTATTATCCTGTTATTATTTGCTGGCATATGTCGGATTAGTTATTTGTGTGGACTTCACAATAAATTGCTTTGTCTGATATTTTTACCATTCTAAAAGTTGAGGAAAGATGAGATTCTAAATTATTCACATTTGTCTACATTGTTCAAGTTTGAAGGTTGCGGAAGTAATTTGAACATTCGAACTATCTCTAAGTTCATTTCTTGTTTTTTGCCTCACCATGGTAGTTTTCTCCAATGTGCGCATTCCGAAGCGCTGCTTTTTCATTCTTCCTCTGTGGTTGTATTTCTTCCTCTCAGATGTGCTCTCTGTTGCCTCTTTCTTGTCTTTTTGAAGTGACAATCACTCTTCTCTCCTCTGTTATTGAGTTTTGTTAATAAAATGCTGCAGTATTACTAGTTTGTATATTTGTTAGGCTTCGCTCTTCCAGCATCGGCAGTAAGGTAGAATAGTAGCCAGATGGTTGAGTTCGTCTAGCTTCGCTACTTTATTTCTTGGTAGTGCTAGTTGAGAGTAGCTATGTCAGTATTTGCATTTGATGTGCGATGTCAAGCACTCATTTTGCTATTCACTTCAATGTTTGTTTTTCTTGTTTTCCCATATTACTGCACTCTGCTTCTTGTTTTTATCGGTGCATTTAATATCTATTGCACAAATGTAACTTAACTTTGTCTCATATTCCTCTCCTACTTCCTAATTACTCCATGATTGTAACTTTTGTTGTTACCTGTCAGTACTTCATTTACTTAATTTTGTGTGAAATTTTAAAGATAAATTCGTATCATTATCACTTATCCTACTCTGCTTGAATTGGATGTGGATGTAACAATGGCCATCAAAGTTGTGAAAATCCCTGTTCATGCGCATTTTACTTGTATTTATGATCACAGTTGCATGCCTGTCAGTGGTAATGGAGTAACGCATGAGTTAATAAAATTATTGAATTGATGTACATGGAGTTGAGAAAATTGTGGTAACATTTATTAAGCTTTTTAACATCGTTTTCTGTATAATAAGTACACAACAGTATAATGGTGACTGTACATCAATCGGTAGGGAATGCATGGTACATATCAGCTTCATTGGTACACCATTTATGCCTTTTCGCCCTCAGATTTATGGGAGAATGACCGGGGAATTATTCCATTCCAGAAGCACCGTGCAACTTCGTTTGTTCAAGGCCAAGATCAGCCTATTTGTACTTCCAGAGTTTTCTTTTCTCTCCGTATGGCGCTTTCGACAAATACTCTTGAGCGAAATGACGCAATTTGTTTGTCGTGGTTGTCTTTTAGAAGGGTTGGTAGTGAAGAGCTATTGATGTATAGTATGTTGAAGTGTATATTATTGTGTTATAAAATGAATAGTTTAAAAAACTAGTTAAATGTTGTAATGAGAATATTCGTCACAATATCATTCAAGATTGGATTGACGATACCAACAAAAGAAATCAATTTTTTTTTCACACTTGTTCCCATTGAATATAGCCTTTGGTGTACACACCATATGATGCGAACGTTTGTTGTGCACTGCTGTATAACGAAGCACGCACAATGCTCGGAACGATGGCAGCTTTGGCGGTGGCATACTCACTCCATTGAACGCCCCCTTGAATGGAAAAATCATTGGACGATTCCGTGCCAGATGTGTACAACTGAGGGGAAAGATAGTCAATATTTCCATTGTCAAAAAAAGATCTCATTAAGGTGCCTGCATCTTGAACACCATATGGGGCAGAGTGACTTATGGTGACTATCACAGTTTTCCCCATCCTCTTCGCGAGTGCAAAAGAATCACGAAATGGAATTTCCAGCCCACTATCTCCTTCTTCCACATCATAACTGATTCCATGGTAATCATTCAATCTCCCAGAGGAAAGAGCATCATTGAGAGACTTCAAGGTAGACGCTGTAAAACGACCGTTGGCATTACCCCCTCCAATAGAGAGAATCTTCGTACCGGGCAGCTTGTTGTAAACATTAGAAGATTCTGAAATGGCACTATTAACATCCGCCCATCCACTGAAAGCGATTCCGACATTGGTGTTTGTTGGGGCGGAATTTGTAGTGGACCATGTCCACCACCAGTAGCCACGAACGTCATCAAGGGTAGCGTTCAAGGCTTCCCCACTAACAACAATTGCGGACATTAGAGAAACGACAATAAGAGCAAGCAATGTGCCCAAGATTTTTGGCACCATTTCTTGGAGCAAGTACACAGATGCCAGATATCTAGATATGGAATCTAATAGCTGCCTGCTGATATTGTATTTTGAAATTTCCAAAAAATTACGCTTCATAATATAAAGCATAGGGATAGGTATGATAATATGTATAGGGTCTAATAAATTCTCAGCCGGAACGAGGAACTCCCCCTCAAAAAAAAAAAAAAAAAAAAAAAAAAAAAAAAATTGGGGGGAAAAGGGTAATTTTTGAATTTTTGGCCTGCTGAAAAAAAAAAAAAGCGAAAAAGAG
>JACCEA010185651.1_pt1 | contig 30878 bp, 37 predicted proteins | sample 7449851 | NCBI WGS metagenome assembly JACCEA01 (sample SAMN15323453, study PRJNA562643) | freshwater metagenome | isolation source: river surface water | place: USA:Blue River Watershed | collected 2017-08-18
AGTAGTGCACCATCAGTATAGAATTTGATACGTGTACGATCGGAACATTGATAATCGAAGCGAATACAGTAGCCCACATCTTCTCCAACTTTACTCCCAATTTCCGCTGCCACCCTTGTCGCAACAGCAGTGACGGCCACACGACGAGGTTGAGTTACAACCACCGAGTAATTTTCTTGTGTCCAGCCTGCTTCATGCAAGTACAAAGGTAATTGAGTACTTTTTCCACAGCCCGTTTCTAAAATTGAGAAGAAAGAACCAATTGATTCCGAGATACGTCGATCGAACAATTTCAAAACTAACCCCCAAGAAGGATCAAAGTATTGAATTTCTCTAAACTGTACAATATTTCATTCTTATAACGAAATATGGGCAAAAGCTCTCTTTGTTTATTCAGTGGAAGATGCTTGTGGCGCTGACTATGCAATGGCATCAAAGCTGTGGTTTCCGTTTCCCGGTCAGCATCTTCATGTGGACGAAACTTGTGATACATTAGGTGGTATAGTATGAGTAATTATTGTTCAAACTTATATTATATGGCCGTGTCGAATGCCAAAAGCAATGAAATATAATACAATAAGGGAGTTAAGCAACTATTATTCTAATACTTCGAAGTATAACCCTATCCGGGCAGATGATCGCCACACACTTAATTTAGCTGCTGGTAGTACCCAGCAGATTGGTTGAATAAATCTCCTTACACATGAAGAAAGGACAAACTGGTTAGGATTAGATTGATATTTGCATGTTAAACATTACTGAATTGGAATTAATTTCAACAGTTTCACCCAAGCATGGGTGATATGATCTCCGCTATATTCCATATATGGTAAACAACCAAACAATGAAGTCCAAGAACTTTCGTCCATATTAGGTAAGAATACCTAATGGGAGCAATTATACAAGGCGGGTCTTTGGTGATCCTGACAATACAAGCAGTATTCTTCACATCACTTTCTATATAAAGAGTTGTGAAATACTTACCAAAACTGGCATCTTAGACCGAATATCGACTATTAAATCTTTTCTCAATGTGGCAAGCAAATACCCTTCCCTTTCATCACATAAATGGGCTATAACTTTTCCCCAAGGATCCACAACCATGGAATGACCATAACTAATTCGCTGATCATTGTGCTGACCTAAACCCCGATGCAAAGTAAGTAAACAATTGAAAAATATCTAAGGGACATCGGATAACCTGATTGTGCCGCAGCAATAACGTAGGTTTGATTTTCAATCGCTCGCGCTCGAAGCAAAACTTCCCAATGTGCTGATCCGGTAGGAACCGTAAAAGCTGAAGGAACAAGAATCACATCAACCTCTTTGAACGATTGAAAAAACACTGGGAAGCGAAGATCATAGCATATGGAGAGCCCTAAACTCCAACCATTAATATTGATCACCGCGAGGGTCGTCCCTGCAACTGTTGGGAAAAAGTCAGAGGCAGTTAAAGTGGGAAAATAGGGTACACAAACCTGTCAATCTAGATTCCATGACATTCATCAACGGACAATCAAAGAGATGCATCTTACGATAACACGGCCGTACGATATTTCCTTCACGATCAAGGATAAAGTGGCAATTGCTCATAGCGCCTCCAATGTCAGATCTTTTCTCAGGAAAACCACCCACTGAAATGAAAACATGATATAACTTGGCAAGATTAGCAAGAAATTGAATAGAAGGCGATTCACAACTGATATCTTCTGCAGCTTGCAGAGTCTCCTCCATACTCATGCCCATAAAAATGCAACATTCTGGAAGGCAAACTAAATCAATGCCATCTACTGCATCGCGCCTAGCTTGAGCAATTAAGTCTTGTATAGTCTTAGTGTTTACTAACTTATCATTTATAGAGCACAACTGTATCACAGCAACTTTTAAATCTGATATGGTACTCGTAGAAACTAATGAACCCTGATAATGAGAGTTGGACAAAACTTTACGAATGGCTACGCGGGCGATGTCCCAATCATGGACACGGTAAACAATTCTCTTATCTGACGTGTGCACATTGGATTCGTCCGATTGAAAGATAGAATCAGAATAATCATGAATGATAACCTCATCTTTGGTATGAGGGCTAAAAACAATTTCTACATTTTCAGCGAGATTTGTTTTCGCTTTCACCTGGTTCCAAGCATAATCACCAAACAGGATGACATGAATACCCTCACGAGAAACCTGTGTTGCATAAGACAAAGAGTCATCTATTAATAATACTGCTCCAATTTCTTTACACATTTTTGCTTTGGATCTACTTTTACCACTCTTGCTATAGTGATTACCAAAGTGAATACCGGAAAAAATATTTGGAAAGTGCTTGTTGATCCATTCGCGTGTCAAATCTTCTACAGCATGCTGCCTCGCAGTAACAATATGCAGGTCAAAGTCTTTCATCAACTCAACCAAATTCTCAAACGCTTTTGGCATTGGTGCGACATTTTCTCGAAAATGGGTGGACAAGAAGAATTGATCCATCTGAATAACGGGTACATGAAGAAACAAAACAGTGAAATAGCACAATAAACTGACACCTTGTGACTGCATTCTTCTTTGGTGCCCCCCCAAACATGGTGGAATTCATAGCTAACAAATGATTCCGAAGTTAGCGCAGTTCCACCATAAACCTCATTGTGGAACGTCGCAAGACTGGGTATAAATTGTGCTAACACTTCATCAATGTCTACTGCAACAACAGGTTTTGAATGAATAGCAATGGGATCACCCATCTTTCCAATGATGATACAATATCGTTGGTTATAATATGGAATGCTACCAAATACAGTCAATGTCCGGCTGCTGCTGCGCCTGTAGCTAGCAGCAGCAAATAATAATAATATGGAATACTTGCCTGCTGTGCTGCTGCTGCCTGCTGCTGCCTGCTGGCGTTGCTTGCTATTATTGCTGCCCCTGCTCCTCTGCTGCTGCTGCCGCCCCGGTGTGGCTGTGCGTGTGCGCGCGTGCTTGCATGCCTTTTCAATCATTTGGGATGCATGATGCCAATAATGCTTATCGCTCGGATACGTGTTATTAATTGCAACATGGGATTTCTTGGGTTGTCTAGATCGGTCGGAAAGCTAATGAAGTGGCTCTCAAGATCGTATAAGTTGGTTATCATCGCTGCGATTGGCGTAATAGCCCTACTTTGGCGATTTACGTCGCTCCATACCTCCACTGACTCTGCGCACCCAACGAAGACATTATTGTACGTCAACAACATTGATACTCAAACAATGCAAGAAAATTTTAAAGTGCATTTAAATGAAAGCCGACCTTTGGTTTCTACGGAAAGGGCAAGTATGAGTCACCCGATTCGAATAGCATATATCTTTGCTGGAAGTGCTAGAAGTTTCAAATGCCCAAAAGTACACTGGTCTTTGCGATTCAATGTCATAGATGCGTTTGGAGGTGATCCCTTTGTTTTTGTGAGGATATCAGAAGAAGATAATCAAAATGTTAAGACTGGAAATGGTGTGGTGTGGAAACCCAAATATGGCGATGTGGAAGTGAATGAAACTCTCAAAATCCTCAATCCTCGGAAAGTTCAGTACTTCTCTTTATCAAATCAAGAGGATGAAATGAAAAAGAATTTCCCTCAATCAATACATCGAGTTTTTCGTGAAAATGACAAAAGACGATATTCAATGTTTTATCATCGTTGCATGGGTTATAAATTAGCACTAGAATATGAGGAAGAGCATGGTGTTCGCTTCGATTGGATTGCTTTGATTCGGCTGGACGCTGCTTGGCTTGATCCCGTCTTACCCATACAATATTATGCAAATGATCGAGTTTGGTTAACTGAAACAGGTTATGTGGCTTTTAATGATCAGTTTATGCTGATCCCACGACAATTCAGTGACTATCTTTATGATCTAAATACCAAAGTAACAAAACAAGTCTATTGTTTGGGTGGGCCCGATGTAGAAAAGTGGAAATGTGATCGTGGCGAGCTCTTGAAGAGGCGATATTCACCACAGCTTATCAACGAAACACTGTCTTACTGCTGTAGCGATGTATTGTTGGGAAACTATCTTGGTTATTCTGAGACAATTCACTATCGCCATTTGCTTCATGGCAAAATTCCGGTGTCAATGGCTCACTTTACTGTATTCATCACCAGATATACCAACAAGGGTAGTTGCTATGCCGATTGTCCTCGTTTACATTATCACTATAAAGATTACGCTACTGAAGTGTTGACAAAAAAATATCCTTTTTGGCGCTACAATAATCACTTAGATACCAGTCATCTCATTATTAGCTCGACCGATGGTGGTCGGTGCGTGTATTTAAATCATGGATCGTACAAATGGAGTCCTATTACTGCAACTGAGCTTCATGTTTTAACAAGGGACGGAAAATCTCCTTCGATTGATTATTCCAAAAATTTGTACTCTCAATGGGATATTCTTCATCCATCGCTGCGACATAATCCGAATGATCTTACGCAGTGGCGCATTCATGGTAGTGGTAATGCTGATGGTTGTTTGACTGTAAATTTCGAAGCGGCTGCCTTATCGTGGTCTGAATGCAATGCGCATTTTGTATTAAAAAGTGGACGTAGAGTTGATCCGCGGCAGTCGTTTCACGTACAAGTTGTCCCTCACAATCCTCACCTGTTCAGAAGTTCATTTGTGAAGGATGGAGACCAGGTGATAGATTTTTCAACCATGTCCAACAATCATAACAACATAACTCAAATCCGAATATTCGAACGGACTGCGCATTTTGATTTGAGAGACAATTCTCTATGCTTAGCCCATGATTTCCCGCAGAATCTGGGCCAACCTAAGACCTTATCTTTATCAATGAAACCATGCAGTAACAATAATGAGGACAAAAGTCAATGGTTCTTCATAATAAAAGGTGTATCTAATGGAGTTCACCCCTCTTCTACCATTGGTCTCATCCGTTCTGTAATGTATCCAGATTATTGTGTTGTTCGTGATGAGACCGAAAACGTTGGGTGGAGTCCGAAAGTAAGTACTGGTAGCTTAAGACTTGCTAACTGCAAAGATAGACACATAGAAGTACCAGGAAGGATGTTGTTTGAGTTCGAGCTGATCCATCCATATTGAAATTTAATGTAATCCGTTAAAATCTAGAACTTCTATTTTATTTTGGATTGAATGACCATTACTTTGTAACCATCCCAACTCAGCAACGACTCGCGTAATTCTATAAAATCCACCCATACTGTTGGTCTCTGGCCTTTTCGCGCAGTTAAAAGCTCTCGCACATGCCGGTCTTCACGTGGATAATACCATTCTCTCATAGCAAATATGAGGGCATAGTGATTATTCCAATGCAGCAGTAACACTTGATTTGGGCTCGAAAATCCATTCCTTGGAAATCCAAAATTAGATTTGAAACCAAAACAATCAAACGAAGTACCTCAAACTTGCCCATTGATTGTCGATAATTTCCTTTGAATCTTTTACGCTGAGGGGAATATCTATCTTTGATTTGATAGATCGCTTTTTACCCATGAATAACCTTGCTGAGATGAGAGTGCCAAAACCATTCATATCTGACAATTTTGCAATTGCATCAATGATTCCCCAATTTCCTATAAATGCTGTTGATGCCTTGTCGGAATCTAGCTTGATCAAACCAGCTTTATGTCGGATAATTTCAAAGAAGTCAGTTCTCCAATTCCATTCTAAAGTCTTTCCAGATTGCCGTTCGTCTCCATCACTGGGCGGATCATTCTAACATTGGAATATTAAATTAACTCAAGAAATCATACAATATGTGACATACGTCATCATCATCAATATCGTTTTCCTTTGCAACAATTTCTTCTTGGAATAATGATAAATCTTCAAATGTTTCTCCTTCCGAAAGATACAGGTCAAGAATAAGATCAATCTCGCTGTAAGTATCTATTGGTGAAGAATCATCCAACGTGTTATGCTTGATCCTTTTCGATTTCTGTCGTCTGCTTAATTCTCGAAGAATCTTTTCACATATACTTTTTGTAATAGCGGTTCCTTTCTTGCCTCCAAGTTCTTTGCCGTAATTTTTCGCACATTCATCGAATTCTTCCCAAAATGATGCACTAACCTTACAACCTAACTTTCTCTCAAAAGCTCCAAGCTTTTTGGAAAGCTTTTCTTCTACGATGGCTTTGTATATAAATAACACATCCGTGTGGTGCGTCGCTGTTAGGTCTTGACGGTGATACCCATGAACAGCGTTCCATGCACCTGCCACAGATGATGCAGCACAGCATGGTGATGGTTGCTTCACCCATCCATTAAATATATTGCGGTTATAGTGGACACCAAAAGAAGATGCTTCATTGAGAATCGATTGACTCGGCAACAAATACTCAACCAAGTTTGTAATGTCTTCTATATCATCCGTGTCTTTTTCAACACCATTGAAGGTAGAGCATTCTGTATTTTGATTCATTTCGGATCAGTTTTAGCATTTACTTTTATTTGTTTCCACATATATACACAGGGTTCTCGCGCCTGTTGGCTACTCGCCGCCCATATACTACTGTGCGCCGCTGCTGTGTATATGCCATATGGTGGGGCGGCCGGCTCTGCTGTGCTGGTGCGGCGTCTGCTGCTGGGCTTCCGTTGTTGGTTGTTGTAAAAATTACCAACTACTTATATGGATTCTGGGATTACTAGGGTTAGGGTTAATAGAATTATACCATATACATTATTCTACATCTAGATGATCTTTCTCGATCGATCCTAGCCCCACAGCTCTTGTTATGTCGACCTATCCCAAACTCGCTTTGTCCATGAGCAAGAATATTTGCGACTCGACAGTGGATACTATGGACATGATCGGCCGACTCGACAAGATATCCGAATTGCTTAGTACGACATTAAACAAAAAGCTGAAGAAACTTGATTTATCTAATAAAGCAGCATTGTTGGAAAGAACATCTTCTTTATGGAAACCAAATCGCTGGTCTACTGACGATGGTGATCTATTATTGTCCAGTTCGCAAGGTGATGAATGTTGCTCGGACGTCGAATTTATCAAGAGACGAAAGTTCTTGTCAGAACTTGAAGAGATAAGTCATCTACGAAAAGTCGTCGAGATAATTGCTGCAAAGAAAGTAGATTTGGCGATAAAAAATTACGATTTTATTGATATGAACATCAAAACTATTGATGCTGAAATGACGATGTTGGAGAGCGCCATTAAAACAACAGGGAATACTGTACCTGTCGAACAAACTATGGAGTCAAAAGTTCATTCGAGTATATGCACTCTCAAGAGAAAGCAGAGAGAAATATCTGATGTGGATGACAATTCGCTGGATATAGAGACGAATGAACCAGTATACTGCATTTGCAAACGAATAGCATTTGGGGATATGATAGCTTGTGATAACGAAGATTGCCCCGTGGAATGGTTTCATTATCCATGTGTAAACTTGACAAGGAAGCCGAAGAATTCATGGGTGTGTTCATTATGTTCCAATAAGAAGAAAAAATAGAGACTAATAGAGACTAAGTACCATTATTATTTTGCGCTGTAAGTCATTAAATGTAACATTTAGAGCAATCTGGTGTCCGTGTATCCTTTTTGTTTAAGAGTTGTAGCGAATGTTTCTATTCAAACTATCGAGTTCCGCTTGAAGCTCCCTAATCATTAATATCTCAGTGTGTGGAAATAATATAACACCCTTCCAACGTACCTTGATTTTTCATCCAAGAAAGCTAAGCTTTCGTGGTGACTGTTCAAAATATTGACAATCTAGGAAGAACCGTTGAAAATATAAGTAAAGCCTGTATAGGCAGCATGCAGATCTTACTTTAGCTATTGGACTAGTTTGCTTTGTGTGCTCCAAATATGATGGGTTAATATTCTTGTAGTCACTCTCAATATGCTTTAACGATGAATCCATCTGAATTGAAAACAGTTTACAAGCGATTCTATTGTTGCGAAGAACATTTTCACATACCGCGGTCAACGCTTGATCCAAATGCTCTGTCAATTTGCAAATGTTTTCTCTGACAATATCATCTTCAGAAGGTTCTACATTTGACATCTCATTTATTTCTTTCTCCAACAAACTGTGTAGATCATCCAAATCAGATTGGAGATTTTGCTGATACGTCTGAATCGCACATGGTAATCCCTAATGTAGTTGCACGAAAAAATTATTATATCCTACCTCAATCGACTCACAGGAGGCTTTCAGATCTGCTTGAGTAAGCATGATTCGATGGACGTTATGGGTTATCAACTCCAGTGTCTAAATAATATACATCATCAGTTTATATTGTAGAAGCGCGATTTATCTGACCTGTTGATTGTCGCGCAATTGACGATCCCACTTGTAAACACGATGAGCCTGTGCTTCAAACTGCATAGCCTCTTCTGCTAACTCCTTATACCACCTTTGGATAATTGTTTTCACATCTTCATCATTATATGATGGTGCGGTTGCGTCAACTGCATTGGTTTGAACACTTTTTAGTCCTGTAAACGCGGATTGTGTCGTTTCGACAGCAGAAGCAACATTACTGCTCCCCAATCCGTTTTCCAGCTTCAAGGCTTCTTTTGAAGCGGTTGGATTGAGAGAAGGGGTTGCAGAAGTCTCGGAAGCAGTTGATTGTGTACCAAAGCTAAAGCTTGGAACTGCAGAAGATGTGGTTGGAGCAACACTGCTACCCATCTTTTGATTGGAACTTAAGTCAGTAGTATTGGTCTTCACCTCACCCACTGGAAGAGAACCACCAAACTTAAACGTACTATTGGATGAACCAGGATCGCTGTTTTGTGCAAGCGTACTTGCTGAGGATACTGTGGAAGTCTTTTCTAGTTGAGCAGGTGTTGAACCAAACGAAAATCCACCCGCAGTAGATACTGGTTTATTTTCGACCGATGCAACAGGGGCACCAAAGGTAAAAGAAGCAGAACTGGGAGGCTTCGTATCAGTGATTCCAGTACTTGCGGTTTGAGAAGATGAAACACTGGACAAATCAGATTTTGGTAAGGAAGGCCCAAATGAGAATCCACTAGCTGCGGGAGGAGCGACAGAAGCAGCACCAGGTGCAGCAGCTGTTGCCCCAAATGAAAACCCTCCAATTGAATCAGAAGCATTTGATACAGAAGCAGAACCAGTGGGAGCAACTGATCCAAACGAAAATCCATTAGTAGTTCCAGCGGAGCTTATGGTAGAACCCGTTGCAGCAGTTCCAATGAAGGGAGCTGAGGTCGAACCAGTCTGAGAGGCTGACGAGCCAAATGAAAAGGCGGTAGTAGGGGCAGATGGAGGAGCTACCGAAGCGATATTATTGGTACCAGATGACCCAAAGGAAAACCCAACTGCAACAATTGGGTTGGTGGTAGAATTCTTTGTGGAGGAATTGGAGGGACCAGACGAAGGAGCCGATGTTACAGCACCTGAAGTTGAACCAAACGTAAAACCGGAAGTCCCATTGGTAGAAGTTGTAGATCCACCTGCACTAGTTGCTGGCTGTACTACCGAGGATCCAAAACTAAAATTGCCTGATGATTTTGAAGGGTCAGATAGAGTTGCATTTCCAAAGCTGAATGATGTTGGCGGTGTTGACGAAGATCCGAATGAAAATGACGATGAAGGCGTTCCAGTTGCAGGAGCAGTCGAACTGGAAGCAGCGAGGACTGGGGCCGTCGTTGCAGATCCGAAATTAAAACTGTTGGCGGAAGTTGCACCCGAAGGGGCGGATGAACCGAATCCTCCAGTATTTGTCGAGGAGGTAAAATTGAAGCTGGGAGTTGTAGAAGCCCCCTGACCTGAAGAGAAATTGAAGCTCATGATCCACACGTGAACAAAAAAATTTGTTTCTTAAAATCCTAATCAAGTCTCAAAATAAAATTAAGCCGAGCGTAGACTACCACACTTGTTATTGTAAAAGTAATTGAATTATTGGGTACTATAATAGGGCCCGTGGGGCCGTGGGGCTTGCTGGTCCAAAAGCTGCCACTCAATTTTCTTATGAAAAAGCCCCGGGGCGATCGCCCCAGGGCAAAATAAAAAATAAAACAATCGAGGCGACAGAAAACACAAAACACAAAAACACAAAACTGAAAACTGAAAACAGAAAACGGACAAATAAAGGGTGTCCGGACGAGCAGCACTGCTGAGTAAAACCCTTAGCAGCTATTGGAATACTTCTATATTATTATAGCAGTGTTCTCTGGAGAGAACAAGACACGGCAGCACAAAACACACGCCATCGACGAGTCGGGAAAGGTGCTGCCTCCTGCTGGTTAGGGTTAGCTGGTGCTGGCAGAAGCGCGCCCCGACGAGCCGCCAGCAGCCGTAGCGCAGCAGGCGCGCGCCAGCAGGGACATGTGAGATGTGATCATTTTATAATTCGCGTGTTTGCGGAGAAGTAAACGATGCAGTAGTGATGGAAAGATTCATTCTTATTTTGCTGGGTGTATTCTTCACCATAGCAGCATTTTGTCAGTTGTTCTTGTGGTTTATCAGACGATATCGCAAACGGTCTGCTCCTCTTGCAACATGCAATTTACCCGTCCATGACAGAGATTATCACCGCTTTCAATATCTACATCATGTTTTGGACATAATTTCCATAGCATTTATTTGGTACAGTATTTCCCTTTCCTTTACCCTGTTCAACAAATGGTTTATGCAGGAGTGGAGGGGAGGGTTCAATTTCCCTATTTTTATAACAGCCATGCATATGACCATGAAATTTCTAATATCCGTTATATGGAGTTTTAGCCCTGCTGTTGGAAAGGTAGATCCTGTTTCTTGGTCGACATTTTTGCTTGTAGTACTACCCATTGGTGGATTGACAGCTGCCGACATAGTGTTGGGAAATACTGCAATATTGTTCTTGCCCCTTTCACTGGTAACTACGATCAAAGGTTCATCATTGATATTTACTTTCTTGTGGGGTGTTCTGCTTCAGATTGAACACTTCCAGTGGGAGCTGTTAGTTGCTGTTTTTGGAATTACTTTTGGACTGGCGATTGCAGTGTCGAATTCCATAGAATTGAATTTGAACGGTTTCACGTTAGCATTTGCGTCTGCTGCATCGGGTGGGTTGCGATGGGCACTGATGCAATTGTTGGAAGTTAGAGATGCACAATCTAAATCAGTAATGGTGACATTATACCGATTTTCACCGGCTAGTGCAGCTGCAATTCTACCGTTCGTGTTTATTTTTGATATTGGTAATATCAAGGAATCCCATTTTTCGCATCATCTCAAGACTTTGTATGATGCCGTATTACTGTGTGCATTCGGAGGAGTGATCGCGTTTTTATTAATTGTCGCGGAAGTGAAATTGGTTCGATTAACTTCATCACTTACTATGAGTGTGTTTGGTCAAATCAAGGAGATTATTCAAATCCTTTTGGCCATGGTAATATTTAAAGAAAACTTAAATCTCAAATGTATGATTGGGATAGGGATGTCTATTTTGTGTTCATGTTATTATCGTTATATATTAGTTTCTAGACCCGATGAGGAAGATTTACAACTTATGAAACCATCTGCAGACATAAGAAAACCCGAGATCGATGATGATGAATTTAATCCTTTTTCTAAATCAGCGCATTTGAGAGAACAAGAATTGAGCTTGCTGCATCCACAATCCTAATGGATATCGCAAGATACTATCTACTTCTTGGTTATTGACTCAGAGTTGCAGTGTATATATTCATAGATTTAGTGCAAAGAAGATTGAATTAAAAGTTTAAAAAAATATTGAAAACACACCTACACGAACAATTGTCATATTGATAAACCACCAAAATACATGCGCAAAAAAAGAAATATTTCGTTCCAAAGGACAATTTCTATTACAATAAAGCCATCGATTATACTTATTAAAAGTCTTCATCGAACGCCAAAACTTGTTGTCCAACCTCAACTCCGACACCACTTTTCGCATATTCCGAAACGCGCTTCTCAAAGAAATTAGTTTTTCCTTGGAGGCAAATCATATCCATCCAGTCAAATGGATTCTTCGCTCCCCAACGTTTCTCATAGCCAAGTGCCAATAAGAGACGATCAGCACAAAATTGAATGTAAGTAGCCATTAAACTTGAATTCATACCAATCAGCTCAACCGGGAGTGCGTCCCGAATAAATTCACATTCAATCCTGACAGCGTTTTCGATTATTTCAAACACTCTTTCTTGAGGTAACTTATTGATTAATTTTGAATAAACAAGACATGCAAAATCACAATGTAAACCTTCATCCCTTGAGATGAGTTCGTTGGAAAAGCACAACCCAGGCATCATGCCTCGCTTCTTTAACCAAAAGATGGAGCAAAATGATCCACTAAAAAATATCCCTTCAACAGCGGCGAATGCAACAAGGCGTTCTGCAAAAGAGCTATTTTTCCTATTACACCACCTTAATGCCCAATGAGCCTTCTTCTGTACACACGGAACCGTTTCGATTGCATTCAACAATTTCGATTTCTCATTACCATCTTTGATGTAAGTGTCAATAAGGAGAGAATACACCTCAGAGTGGATGTTCTCAATCGCAATCTGGAAACCATAAAAACAACGAGCTTCACTGCATTGAATTTCATTTGAGAAGTTCATTGCCAAATTCTCATTGACAATACCATCCGAAGCAGCAAAAAAAGCGAGTACATGAGAAACAAAATGACGCTCGCCATCAGTTAATTTCTCCCAATACTTGTGATCATCTGCTAGGTCAATTTCCTCTGCTGTCCAGAAAGATGCCTCGGCCTTTTTATACATTTCCCAAATCTAATCAAGAGGAATAAACGTACGCAAATTACATTATCTCCTAGCTTAACTTACATCAGTATGCTTGATGGGAAATAATACAAACCGTGACTTGTCCTCCGTGAGCAATGGTTCAGGTTGGAGTTCTTCATTCAGCTCTTTGCGTTTGTACTCTGAAACGAGCTCCTCCTCATGTAATTGTGACAGGTCGTTGTTGATAAGTTGTATCAAGAAATCAGCGTCTGGTATGGATTCAAAAGAATCTGAACGATGATTCTTGCTTAGATTTTGCTCCATATTTTTTCCGAAGGAAAATTTCAATTATCCAACAGGTTAATAATTTTTGAATAATTTCTGGGCAAGATAGAATTCAAATGCGCCTGTCCACAGCAGGCGCCGATTCAAAATTCAATTTGCTTTTCTAGGACGCAATGCTAGTGGACGGACACCATTTCCAATGTGATTTTTGGGAGAAAGGTTTCGATCCATTTTAGATATACTTCTATTCCCAATCATATTCTTCGACGTCTTCTCCATTAAAATTAATACAACTATTATTCACCCAACAAGCACAGGTATGTATATTTTCAATAATTGTTCAAATCATTAGAAGTCTAATAAGTAAAGTATACTCCCATAATGTTTCAACCTTTAGTACCAAAGTTATGTCTTGCTTACGAGCTCAAAATTTACTTTTTTCAAATCAGTTATTTTAAATATAAAATGAATGATAACAAACAAAATAATAAGAACCATCAACAGAAATCCTATCGGTTGGGAGGAAAGGAAAACTACTTCCAACTAAAAGAATGTGTGGATTCACTTGAACAACACATAAACCATATGAATCTGCCTATAAATCAAATAATATATGTATTGCTATTCAGTTCTTATTTTGATGAAAGCTTGACTCAAATAAATTCCACAAGGATATAGTTCCATCTTTCGAAGATGCAGCAAAACAAGTTCGATATTCCGAACCATTTGAGTATTTAGCGAAGCTGAGGCCATAGACACTCTCATTATGATGTCTGTAAAACATTAAAATTAAGAAACAAACAATACTATAGTTAAGATATATAAACAACCTGAGATTCGCCAAACATTTTAACTTTTTCGTTTCATAAACTCTGATGGATCCATCCCAATGAGCTGAACAAAACAATTTATTATCACATCGAAAACGAAGAGAGCTTGTTCCTAGTATAAAAGCATCGTTACGCGAAAAAGTATGCTACATCAAAAAGTCAAACCTGCTGAAGAAAGCAATATTTTCTCCTGAAATAAGTTCGTCGCATGGGAACAAGCGTCTTGCGAAAATGAAATCTTATCATCACCCCCACCACTAATGACACGACAAGAAGATGATTCATCAATGCAGAGAACTGGATGATTGTCTTGAGCATTGTGACAATAAAGAATTCTGATTACATTAGATTCTCCAGTTAAATGGGAAATACATAACTGCATGTCCAAAACGTCACCTTCTAGTGCGGAGATCAAACGGAACTATAAGACCATTTTCATATCCAGCATAAACTATATTGTGTGTTGTCCCGGCACGAATTGTAGTTATCATACCAAACTGATTGGAGTTTTTATCCAATGGAGTAAGCTTTCCGATACAGTGCTCCGCATTGCGAGAATCCCACAATAAAACCTAAGAAATATATATATATATATTTGCATTTATTTGACCAACACAATTATCACAATACACGTACTGAATTGTGATTGTCAGGGGTAAGAATTAAGAAATCCGCAATATCAGTGTTACAGGAAATGTCAGAGACACAAAAGTGCTCGCATCCAGTTTCACAACGAGCGAGAGACTCTTGCGACTTTTCAGTATCCCATATACAGAATGTGCCGTCCCTGCTTGAACTTTCATCAAACTTTATAAACACCTGAACCATACGGTAAGTTGGCCCTAACGTACCTAAGTATCCATTGATGATTTGGGATATCATGAATTGATAGAATACTTGAGTTATGAGCTGCAATTCTCAAGCTAGGCCTCCGCAACTCTAAATCCCAAAGAATCACCTTTCCATCCAATGAACCAGACAACAAACGAAAGCTCTCTTGCAAAAAATCAATGGAATTTACGGGTTCTCTATGTCCTCTCAATACAAAAACAGGAAGAGGTGATGATTTGGCTGCCATTTAAAAAGACAATATATTATATATGTATCATGATTTGTAAATGAGCATTTAGCATTCCAACACCACTGTAACCCAGAATTTTGGTAGATAAAATATACATGTAGAAGTACCGCCAAGTACATAGTTGGTATAAATAAACCACTAACGCACGCCGCACCAATGTGTATGATTGCAATACAATATTATACAATGAATTATGATGAAGTGGTAAAAAAATTATGAAGTAGTATTGTATTGTAATATTGTAAAGAGGATCATCCTCATTGGCATCAACAATCCGAAGTCAATCACATTAGAGATTAGTCAGGAGATATTTAGTAAGATATTCAAGGATTTCTTCAAGAATGTCATTGAAATTCCTTGTAAAAGACGTTGTTAGTGACGAAGAGACAACTTTTCGTGTACAAATTGAACTTGATGGGAACACGACCAAAGTTGCCGTGTACAGCATTTTGAAAGAATGTCAGATGGTTTGGCCTCACATCAAGTCCACATCATGTCTAGTTGTTCATTGTGGTATTGTGAAATCGCCAAACGAAAATCTAATCGTCGATATTCCTAAGGACAGTTCAAAAGCGAGTGTGATTTACCTGTATCAAACATCTGATGAAGTTTGTAAGTTATGCAAGTTTACTGTTGACGATGCTTCAATACAAGCAGCTCAGAAGTGGATTTCGTCTTCTACTGATCCAATTCATCATGTTACATGTCAGTTAGCAACAACGTTGTTAGGTAGGTGAAAATTGAATATAATTGATAAGACGTTACGCTCGAATGTCGTAGGGAATGAAGCGACAACACGGCACGAACCCCCAATAGCTCCCCAAGGGGCTCTTTTGCGAGAAGATCCTCGTGATGGGAGAGCAGTACTCAGATGGGTTATGAATATTTTACAGCCTGGTTTACTATTACGATTGGCTTTTATTTTTGGTTTATTGCAGTACAATCGCTCATCATCAGACTTGAGAACTTGTTATATTGCTGGTATGGTTTGGTGATTAAATGAAAATTTTTCATGTTATATTAGTTATTCCTTTCAATAGGTGGTCTTTTAGTTATTTACCTTTTCCAGTCGGGCGCATTATCGTATATTCTTCGGACACTACGAAATCAACTTGCGGTAAATATAAAAGCTGCAACGAAAAAATTCATAATTCATGGTTTTAACACCATTTTTACACAGGACCGAGTTGTACCAGTTGATGAAGCGGATCATCGTGGTGTAATTGGATATTTCCAGAGATTAGCGCGGGATGGCGTAAAGATTCCAATAAAAGAGGGATTGTTACATGATGCTCTTTCTCTATTGATAAGTGCAGTCGGAAGCTTTTTTCCTGGCTGGGTACCTCAAGCCGAAAACATTGGCTAAAGCATTCAATTGTATAATATAATTCGGATTTACTTTCAAACTCCTTGCACTTCAAAAGGCTAGTGTCAAATAAATTAAAATTACTCAGAATGGAATTAAATGGAATATTGTTCATCTAAATAAACACCTATGCGAGGTTGCAGTTTTATTGTGATGAGTCTCGAAGCTTTCTGCATATTCTGGAAATGCTCACGTTTATCGTCTTCTTCAATTTTGTGCATCTCTTCTCTCAATTCATACGGCATTTCAATAATGCCATGATAACCTGTAAGCTTTTTCCTTTGCGTAAGTTTGTATTGTTCAATATATTGTGAAGGAACAATATCGCTTCGTAAGTTTAGATAATCCATAGTCAACGCCGAATAATCCAAGTTCAATGTATTAGGACGCAAATCCATAATACTTTGATTGCCGAACGCTCTTACTCGCTTTTTCATCATGTCGGTCCAAAATCTAGTAAAGACTACAACTTTGCGAATTTCAGTTTTTGTTTTTCTCAGTGGCTGCAATAGCTCAGGGTGATATTTGCAAAGAAGTACAAACTCTTGCAAAGTCACAACACCATCAACGTTAGCATCCAACTTCTGCAACGCGAACAATGCCGACCTACTTGGATTGAAGTTCCAAACAACATTAATCATGTAACGAACCTCTGCAATATCAAGGTATTGAGCTCTAAATAGTAGAAACAAAATAACGTTGGCACAAGTTAAAACCTCATGACCACTTACTTTCCAACATCAAACATTGAAAAACATAAAATAGCCATCATTGTTTCATCGGTTGTCAAAAATCCCCACTGAATCGTTATGTATTCTACAAAATTCAATTTTCCAGTCTTGTGGTCATCAAAAAACTGATACAGAAGTTGATCAAACAAACTATATTTTAGTTTTTTACATTTCTCAAAGATAGATCTTATTTCAACTAAGTGAGTCGTACTATCTTCCAATCGTCGAAATTCATGATACATTCTATCTAACTCATAATTATTGATTCTCACAGCTTTTGCGAACAGAAGCACCTCCTTTCCTTGTCCATCAATATTATCATTTCGAGAAAAGGGCTTGAACTGAAAGCCACCCATGGTAATTGCTCAGACGAAGCGAGTTGAGTAATTCTTCTATTAAACTTACGGGCAACTCATTGATAGAGGAACGATAGAATTGAATCAAGCAAGCAAGCAAGTAATGAAATTGGACAATCTATGCATTTGATTTCTATTTCATGAGTAACAAAAAATGATAGACGATCCTTCTTCTTAGAGGATAAAGAAGGGCACCAATGTAGGGAGGAATATTTTTAAATCGGATCTATTCAATAGTGGTTTCAATAATTAAAGTATTAATTATTTTACAATATACATTATGGTCCTTGTTGCATAGAAGTACTTCTATTTTTTGTTGTTGGTAATACAAGAAACGGATGTGGTGTGGACATAGAATAATGGTAATATTAACCATCAAATATCCGCCATATCCCCCTATTATTTAAAAAAGTAAATATTCGTACGGTACAACTTTAGATTGATGATTCGCTGTGGCAAAATATGGTGATAAGTCGAACTTTGTTTGCACATAGCGTATCTGGGTTGAAGCAGTCTTTTGTTCGGGAGTATTGTTTGAGCAAACTATGCTCACTAAATAACTCTTTATCCAAACTTGTTTGCGATCCTGTGGTAGGATTGAGTTTGAGAGAAGCTACCCTATACAAGGAAGCATTCGCGTTTGGATCCGAACATTTCTCACGGAATGCATCACAATGGGATGAAAGTTGCAATTTTCCGAGAGAAATAATGACAACGTGCGCCAAAATGGGCTATGGTGGCTGGATTAGCAGTGCCCTTTTGGGAGGGGCAAACTGGTCAAAGCGGGAAATGGTGGTAGTGGTAGAGGCCCTGTCAAATTTTTGTGTTAGCACAACCTCCATGTTGACTATTCATAACGCATGCACCAGCATCATCGATACATTCGCCCAATCACCTCATCGTGAAGAGTGGGTACCAAAATTATGTTCAATGGAGGCAATGGCTTCGTTCTGTTTAACCGAGCCAGGTAGTGGATCGGATGCAGCTTCATTGGTAACTAACGCAAGTTTCGACAGTTCTAAAAATGAATATGTCATTAATGGAGAAAAGTGTTTTATTAGTGGAGCAGGAATGAGTGAATTATATATTGTTATGTGCCGTTCATCACCTCAGGCAATCTCTGCGGTTGTTATTCCTAAAGGAATACGAGGTTTATCCTTCGGATCCAATGAAAAGAAAATGGGATGGAGGAATCAACCTACTCGACAGGTCTTCTTCGATGATGTTCGCGTCCCTTGTTCACATCGGTAAATCTATAATCCAGATCCTTATCTTGTGAAATTTTAGTATTTATGATCAATAGATTGGGTAAAGAGGGTCAAGGATTTAAAATTGCCATGGCTGGTCTCGATGGAGGACGGCTTAATATTGCCGCTTGCTCAATTGGTGCTGCAAATGCATGTCTTAATATTGCATTATCTCACATTAAGGTACATTACTATTTGCTAAGCTATTTAGACACTCATTGACGACAATTTTAGCATCAAGATGTATCACAAGATCAAGCCTTTATGGTTGCATCTATGTTCGAAAAAATCCATACTTCTCGTACAATATTAAGGTAAATTTCAAGGTTCTTCCTTCACCAGTTGGAGTATCAGTTGTTATTATTATAATCCTATTAGAAATGCAGCACATGCATTGGACATAAAACACCCCACTGCATCAGTACAATGTGCTTTGGCAAAGAAAATAGCAACTGATAACGGTACGATTTATCACATTTCTTGAAATTCGATGTGATGGGAATATCATAGGCTCGTTGGTTTGTGCTGAAGCTATACAGTTATTGGCGATACATGGTCTACGACAGGTGAATATATGGTAAACATCTCCTCACCTGATTGTGATAACATTGATAATAGGAATATGTAGTTGAGAGACATACACGAGATGTGCGGGTACACCAAATATTGGAAGGAACGAATGAAATTATGCGACACATAGTAGGAAGGGCCCTGGTTGCGTGAGAATGATTCTGAAGATGAAGTGCAAGTCCCATATCCTGAAGATGTTCAACGCACTGTAATGGATCAAACTCAACAATTAATTCGTGCTCATGCAACATGGAATGAACGTTGGTCTGCATGATGATATTGTGCAAATAATCGTAAACGTGCTTCGGAGTTTTTTTACAATATGTGCTCTGATGAATTCATATTTTACTCCGTATGTACTGTGCTATTTGTAGTAGAGTATGGTAATTAACATCCATATCATACTCTCTGGTCCCATCAAATAATGAATTCAGTTGAAATCCTTCCGATTGAAGTTTATTATCCTGCCATCCACTTTTAGCATCGGGGGAAATAGTTATCCGCAATTTTTGAAAAATTAAAGCTTCGCTCGATGATAGCATGGATAGCAAAAACTTCAATGCTCCGTCAATCAATTGGTAGAATATATTACTTCGGCGATATGTGAACGAAACTAGTGCATCGTCCAATAACACCACATTGAAGTTCCCATCCTCAAAATATCTTAGCGATAGCAGCCCCCCAATATTGTCTCCCACTAAAGCATATTTATCACATGAGATATGGTTAATATTTTTGTAATAGACTAACCTGTGCACGCCACGATACCCAAAAGGGCAGATGGATTTTTCGGTTTTCGATGCCATCCCAATTCTCGCTGGAACTCAGCGAACACATCAGTCGATTCGGGGTCAAATTTGCATATCAATTCGTTGCAAAAGCTTGCATGGGATTGGAAATGAGCATCAGTGTAGACAATGACCTTCCTTTTCCTCTTTTGTTCAGCCTTGATCTAAAAATTGGATGTCGTAAGTTGATCAAAAATTATCATCTGCATCTCACCTTCATTTTAAAGAAAATTTGGGATCGACCTACATGGCCACAAATCCCACATCTCACCCCACTTTCATGATGATGGCCGCAAGTGGAACATAATTGTGGTTCCATGATACGGAAATTTGTGTGTGTTTAATTTCTTTAATTTAATAGCGGGTGGCTCGGTAATATAGCTGTATGAAAAAATTGTTGTTAGACCTCTCGTACTAAAAGTAAAAGCGCTTGTACGTCTGAGTTGAGAAAAATGGAAACATGTATAGTACACAATAGATTTTTTTTTACATTGAGGGAAAAAATGAGGGACACAATAGATTAATTACTTCTCTACCTGCCTTAATACCACCGAAAGGGCGAATTTCCTTGATAAACTATTTTTGACTAGATATGGGATACTATTGTACGCAACTGCACTCCAACTGTGCTGCGCTGTTGCTGCTGCCGCCTGCAGCAGCTTATATTATTGTATTATAGGAGGCCTTATTAGAAGGCCTTACCTTTTCTTAGTTAGGCCTTAGTATATATTGTAGTGTGTATTTGTTTGCACGTGCAACGAACGGAGTACAATACAATACAAAAAGTATGAGCACGACAAATCGTCAAATATCACAGTGCCATGAAAGAAGAAATATATTTCATAATTCCTGGGGAGATTGTAGTCTATCGCGGAGGATCCTACGATGGTCATATTGCACAGGTAATGGGAATAAAACACGGCCGAATCACAATTCAGCTACTTTCCAGCAATAACATGATACTATATGCCGATCCTCAAGATTTGATCGACAGCGCTGCGGATGGGGATGAAGATGATGATTCAGTTGATGGGGACTGGGATGATCAAATGATGGATATGTATCTTCAAAACTTATCAAGTCCACAAACCCCCTGTGTCGAGCATTCACCTTCGATAGAGTCCATCTTACTTGAATCAACGAATAAAGATTGGAAATTTCATGTATCTCAAGGACAGAATTTGAAACTACAATCAAATCATGGTGATTCTTTACAGATGTTACTACTATCGAAACTGAATGCCGGGAACGATAAAGAATACTCAGTGTCTGTGCTGCTAGCTGGCGAAAGTGCCCACCGTTTGGAAAACTTTGAGGCCATGTCAGAACTTTATGATGATTATTTCTCACATCACCCTGCCGATGTATCTTCCAGATTGCAATATTGTCATGCTTTATTTAGGTATGTGGATAAATATCAATATGCAAAAAGTAGGTTAGAAATGGAGGTACAGAAGCTTGCCACAGCTTTTCCAACGAGTCCCTCGGTGTTATTCTTCAAAGCCAAGTACTATCTGTTTTGTGGTGATAAAGCTTCTTTTCAAGATTCTTTGAAAGAGTGTTGTTCAGATTGTCCACTACTGACGGTTGTTGAATATGATTCATATGCTGCAATCGACATGTACACACAAATCGGAAAGTTGGCACTTGAAATGATAGACATTGATCCATGGTTAAGTGTGCGAGCATTTATCCGATCTATAAATATCGCGAAAAATGTTGGCTTTGATCCATTCAATCCGATATTGACACCTACCGCTAATTGCCAACGTGACAATAGATTGAAACATTTAGTTGCAGAGAGTCTTTTTGAATTTGCGGTTGCTTTGAAGCTCGTAGATGGATACTTTCGTCGAAGGATGACTCCAAATTGTTGTTTTTTATCATCTTTATATATTTTGCAAATTTGTTGCGAATTGGATAAATCGAATGCCAAGTACCAACAATCAAAAGATCAATGGCCATGTAGTGTTGATATGTGCTGAGGATGTTAATTACTTACAGAAGCATTTTTTTCAAGTCTTCAGTAATCACATCCGCAAGACTGTTGAAGTGGAATAATTGAATTATAGTGTTCACCGAGGGCAAAATAATGCCTATGGAACGCCAGTCTGAGCGGCTTGGCTCCATCGTAACAACCCATTCTTACAACGGGGGAATTCGCTGCATAAATATGAATTTCTCTCTGCAAAGATTCTGAGAGAGCCTTCAATTCCACCTGACCGCCCCATTCAGCCAGTGTATCAGAAGATATTTTCCTGCAGTAGTCGGAGACTTCACTTGGTGTTAATCCAAGGAATGGTGCATAATCTTCAGCATTTCGCTCAATATGCATGGCTGCTATCTTGCGCAGCTCCTTGAAATCAGGAGTTGGATTTCCTGTGTCATTGGTGAGCAATAATTGATCTGCTAGTGCTCTAATGTAAATAATTTGAAGCAAACCCTAGACTTTAACTGAAAATGTTCCCTACCTGTACAAGCAGTTCCCGTCAGATGGAATATCTTTGATGATAAAACCAATTTTGTCAATTTGTTTGACTATATCTGCAAGTTCTATATCTCTATGGCTAGGTGTCTTAATTGTGTCTACCAAGATCTGTTGTTTTCGATCTTCCTTTTCACGTTCTTTTGCAGCACGCTTATCCTGAATTCACTGTGATCTCTGTTTAACGCATTGGAAATCTAAACTTTTACCTGCTTCTTTTTCGCCTTTGCCCTCTTCAGAAGGGCCACTTCCTCATCTTCGGTCAACTTAGGAACATCTCTATTGGAATTCGAATCCTCGGCAATAACACAACTGGTGTTGTCAGCTGATAATAATATATATCATACATTGCCACAGATTATGGTATGAATGTTAATCCACGCTCTACCTTTCCCTTCCAATTCTTCCAGTTCATCCCGATGTCGAGCTTTCAAATCAAATTCCATTTGAATTGCTTGTGCTTCCAACTGGGCACGAGTGTTTTTTTTTGCTCCTTTCAGCATCTTCTTGATGCTTTCCCGAAGCTCGATAATCTCACGATCATGACGTTCTTCCAATTGGGATATTGACTCCATCTTAATACCATCAACCCACTATTTGGATCTGCTAAATATCAAATTCCAATTTTCTTGTCTGTTTCGCCTTTTGGCGGGGAAAGGAGAATGTTTTGTTTGGTTTACTCTTTACTACATAAGAGGGACATTTTCCTCTTTATTGGTTGTGGGATGATTCACCATTCATCGAAAGCTTCTCTTGTCCGCCCGCCGCGCCGCTGAGCCGATGCTTGTAGCACATAAAATAAACCATATTTGTGTTCAAGGCCCTAGAGCGTTTTTCTCTGAATTATGTCATTTGATCCATCACAAGCACCTTTAATTACGGAAACATTGCTCAAGAAGCGTCGTTCCTTGGAGGAGCTTGCTTTAGTGCGTTCCAACACGGTGCAACAACAGGGGAAGAGAAAACGAGTGGTGCGAGGAGAATCTGTACATATAATACGACCTGAGCAAATTGTTCGTGCGAGGAGGATTCGTGATGGATCCAAGAATAAAGTAGACAGGAAGAAAAGTCAATTACAGTTAAGTGTTAAGAAAGCCCTTCCTAATAACATGCAAGCTACCGTGGGCTTCGTTGTTAGAATCCATGAAGCCCGCAACTCTGCAAAAGATATCAAAAGAGAGTTGGCAGAGATTGGTTTGCACAAAAAGTTTGATTCAGTATTCTATAACCTTAATGCAGAAGGGCTAGGTATGGATATGAATTTGTTATTTCTCTGAATGTATTAACTGTGACTTCTTTCTTTAGCAAGACTAAAGCCGCTTGAATCATACATCGTATATGGATATCTATCACTAAAGACTGTGGAAGAGTTGGTTCATCGAAGATCCTATATTCTTCTTGATGGTGTTAAGAAACCGTTGAGTGATAATATTACTGTGGAAAAGCTACTGGGGGAGAAGAATATCATTTGTTTGAATGATTTATCCCACGAAATATACAATGTCGGAGAAAGCTTCCAAGACGCGATCAATATCCTGCTGCCATTCAGTTTATCCTCTCCCGTGGGTGTATTTGAAAAGCAAACACTAAAGATGTATGGCAAAGATAGAGGATTTCTAACTGAGGATAAAATGGAAGATTTTATGGCCAAGATTTTGTAATATGATTTAATATAATATTAAACTCGTCCATGTCCTACAGTTATTGCTTTCTACTTATTTATTTTTTGCCTTTCTTCTTCTGAGCTTTCTTCTTCTCCTGGCATAACAACGAAAAGAATAATTTATTGAATGGATTTATTACAATTCATACCTCTCCTGAATCAACTTTAGAATCACGTGGTTCTTCCTTTCCAACACCGTTATCATCATGAGTTTCCTCATCTCTATTCTAAAAAATTTACGTTACCTCCTTTTCTAAAATACCATATCATATGCTCACAGTTTCATCAGCACCAAGGGGGCTTTCGTTAACCTGCTTCACACCATCGATCTGCTTTTGGAGGGTTTGGTGATATTGCATTGCTTGCTGCCAAATTTGTTCACCCCACCCTTCCAGTAGCTCGTCAGCCTCAAGTTTTATGTCCTGAAACTCTTGATCTACGAATCCTTTAATTTCCTTCATTTTGAAATGCATATCATCCGTCAGCATTCCTTTTTTATAAAGTCGGTCAATCGATGTTCCTTCATTTTGAAGCTGCAACAATATCGGGATTGTTTTTATTGCCCTTTTCATTAACAATTTTTTCAACTCGTCAGCCTCTGATGATTTGCCTGTGTTCAATTGATCTTTTGCGCGAAGAAAAGCGTCTCGTTCAATTGGTGGAGAAAATGAAATCTGCTTGAAACTATTGGAATAAAAGAATTAGTCACAATATCGTGTAACTTCATAATAATTAATTCCACCTTGTCGATGTATTTCGTTTCCTCAACACGTTTATCGCGACAAACAGTGCTACAACCAAAGTACCGACCAGGATCGCAATTGCGATGGCACCATCATCTCTCTTTGGATGATCCATAGTGTTATTCGGAGAGACAATATTTTTGTCTTCAGATAGCAGCCAACTGAGATACCAATTAGGAATTGGTAATCCGAAAAGATCTAAATATTGATCTAATGACAAAACAATTCTACACACAACAATTAAGAATCTCTCTATTGTACGCCACTCGACTTGGCGATTTTTGGCTAGGACGCAAAGAGTTTCAAAATAGCACATATAAACGAACTGTTATATCCCTTCCAGCATCATGTCGCAAATAACTGTTGGGAAAGCGGCAATTTTCGGATGTTTCGAAAAAAATACCAACTAATTGTAAAAAAATAATGGTAATATGGAATATACCTTCAATCCAAAAAAGTCATAAATAATAATATAACAACAAAAGCCAAATACTTGTTGCTAAGACCTAAGCTGCATTTCAAACGTTTTGAACAAATCATCATTTCGATATGGGAGATGTCGCCGATATGCTTGGCATCATGGTGCAAAAACCAAACGCACCTGTCAATGCTGCTGAAGAAGCAATAAAATATTTATCTGAATCAAAGACTTCGAAGTCTGAACAAAAGCTGTCATCAAAGGGCATAAAGAAACCCAAAGGTATGAAGCGGGAAGTATTTGATTTAATTGGTAAGGGTGGAATGGTTCCTGCCATGCAGAGTACTTCAACAAGTGCCCCTATATATAAAACCAAACGAATCATCGCCAGTAAAGGAAAATGGATTTACGTTCCTATCGAAAGTTCAGCGAGACACAATGACCAGCTAACATGCAAACATTGGGTGAAAGCTGATGTAAATTACACTGACTATCCCTACGCAAAGTTTAATGTAAAACTCGAGAAAGTTGAATTGTCCGATGATGAATACCATATCTTGCTGAATGATGAAGCATGGTCCAAAGCAGATTCTAATACGTTATTGGAAGCTTGTTATGTCTATGATCTTCGATGGCCAGTAATATTTGATCGTGTCGGATTTACTCTTAATAAAACGTTAGAAGAAATGCAAAATCGGTTTTATACAATAGTAAACAAGCTGTATGTTCACCGGGATCCGTCTGGATTACACGATAAGAAACTGTATGAATATGATATTGAGAAGGAAACGAAGAGAAGAGTTCAACAAGATCTAAATTTTAAAAGGTATCTTTCCCTTGTTGTGTCGGAAATTTTACTGAAGATCTTTGACAGGACTAGAGAAGAAGAGCAAGAAGAACTAAAACTTCGTGAGGAATTGAAGTTCATTGATGCAACTATAAAAAAGAACAAAAAAACGGTGCCCTTGTTGATTTTATTAATTAGCAATAGCATTTTTATTGTAACTTCTTGTTATCCGATTTTCTTTGCAGACTAAAGCTACATCCACCACGGGACCTTCCGGATTAATGGCTATTTCCGATCAATCAAAATTGGCAGATACAGTTGGCTCGTCAATCGGGGGTCCCACAGGGGCTATTAATAACGCTGAAATTGGAGGAGTTCTTCTCGCAACGGTAACGAATCCGATCATGGATATAATACCCACACCCCAATCCGGAAAGCCTGGCTTGCAAAGCTCGAGGTTGTTCCTGTGTGATGGAGTTGTGCCCGTGGCGAAATCTATGGTGATCAAAATGAATGCTTATCTGAAAGAGTTAAATATTCCTGAGAGACCAGTCGCAACAAAACGTGTGTGTGATTTGATTGATCAAATAAGGAAAGATACTGTTTTGCTTATTTCACTTCACAATTCAATCAAAAAGAAAGAGAAAGAATTGGTAACAGCAAAAGGGGGCAATACTAGGAATCAGGGGAAAGGTCAGCCGAAAGGTGAGCGGTTATAACATATTGCTTCTAAATTTGGTTGATTCATTTTGTATAGTTAAGCAAGAGAAACTCGACACAAAAGATATGAAAGAAAAGATCGATAAACCAGATAGGCCCCGAAAGACTTCCAATAAAAAATCTAACTCTCTCGTCGCGACCGACATAGATGAATCAGCCCTCGATTCATTTGGGGCTGATTTGCTTCCATTGGATGGGAAAGATGAATTTGGAGATCTCCTGGATGTTTTTGACACCAATGAAAGTTTTCACGATGTTGAAGTCAAATCGTCTTCCAAACCTCCAAGCACCAAAAAGGTACGTAATGTTTCCAATGTAGAACATAGTGAAAGTTCTTATTATTTGATGCAGAGAGTTCGTTCCACCAAAACTGAGCCGAAAATGGAAGAAATCCCAAACTTTGACATGACCGAAGTTCCAGCTCCAGCAAAAAAGAAGACGAAGAAAACGGCGAGCACTAATTTGTAAAAGGAAAAAATAATTCTCTCTCAAATATGATGATTGCCTTCATAATTGTTTATTGAATCTCATCAGCTACATTACAAATCTATGGGCCATTGCATTGTTGAAATCAAATCTGAGCAGAGTATCGTCTCCTTTTAATACTACATTACACTCACCTTGAAGACTAAGTAATCCATGGACGCAATGTCTGGGGAATCAAGATATTTATGTGAAATGTTTTCAAATCAATTGTCACTTGTAAAACTCTTTTACTTATAGAGGATCCATCGAAAAACATCGGCCGCACTGTCATGCGATTGGGTTTATCTATAGACCTTTAGTAGAAGCTACCTTAAAGATTCGAAGATGTGCAGGGACTGCTTGCCTCACTATATTACAAGTACGAATCCTACACTGTCGATTGAATCCATTACTTTTTTACTGAGATATATGGTATACTTTGGTTTTTGACGGATGATGGGCGAGCTTCTGCTCGTAATACTAATCCTAATATTTGACTTATAATACCTTTAAATTAATGTGCATAAACAAAGGTACTTTTGTAAAAACAGGCGCACGTGTGGTGATTTGGGATCGAGAAGGCACAGAAATGGACGATTTTATATGAAGCCGGGGTTGAGAAAATATTAGCATGGATTCCAGATTGGCGAGAGCCAAATCTGGAATCATAATCTGTTTTTCGTTGGTACAATACATAGTAGAAAATTCAAATGGCTTCCTTGTTCAATTTGGCTGCTGTGAAAAATACTCTGGATGAAGTTCGGGCCCAAGTTTATCCCCGAAATGAAACTGAGCGCAAGGTTAAACTTTTAGATGAACTGTGGTATACTCACTCATCACTTATTTTCCTCCTAGGTTTACGAAGCCCTCTCCTCAAAGAATTGGGGGGCGTCTACAACTTTGCTGAATGAGCTAGCCAGTGATACCTATGATTAGTAAGTACATGGGAATTGATTTTACAATCCTATAACCTTCCTTGGGCATAGTGAAAAATATAAAATTATTACTGATATTGTGTGGGGCAACTTAATCACCGATGGTAAGAACTGGCGACAAATTTTCAAGGTAAAAGAGTTCCTTGTATCATTTTCATAATTGACTGTAGGATTTTTCCATAGACCTTGACCTTGATTGAGTTCTTCATCAAGAATGGTGCGGAGCGATTTATTGAAGACTGTCGTGACCGTCTTCATAAAATCCGGCAACTTCAAGACTACAATTATTACGAGAATGATATGGACAAGGGTTCTGGGGTTCGTGAAAAATCCAAGCAAATAGTAGAATTGTTGAATAATAATGAAGCTATCCGTTCCGAGCGTGAAAAAGCGAAGGCGTTGAGAAATAAATTTGTTGGGATTGATAGCAGAAATACTGGTGGTCCATACGGTGGTTTTGGTAATAATGGAGGATATTCAGGTTCTGGTGGGGGATATTCTGGTTCTGGTTCCGATAGCTACTCTACTGGGGGAAGATATGATTCTTACGACTCAAGTTCAAAATTTTCTGGAGATCACTTCAATAACAGCAACAACAGGCGTAGTTCAGGAACAACTGAGATATCCAGTGGTCGATATGGAGGGGGAGCTTACGATAGCAACCGCCCACCTCGGTATGATGATGATGCTGCTGCTGCAGTCTCTCAATTTGAAGAGGCGAAAGTTGTTTCTAAGCCATCAACAGGTACAAAGAATACTTCATCTACAACTTCTACTGGTGGCAAATTAAAAGTGAGTATCAAAAAAGTTTCATCTCATTCAGAACCTCAAAATAAAAATATTGAGGTAGATGTTATGCCCACAGGTGATATTGATTTGATTGGAGGTTTTGATAATGGTCCTGTTACTGCTAATGCTGACTTTGATCCATTTACTTCCAGCAATGCTGTCTCGACTTCTCTTTCGGATTTTGATCCATTTGGATCCGAAACACCTGTTTTCACATCTGCTACTTCGTTTGGCGTAGCTCCTGCACCACCAGCTACCAATTTCGACCCATTTGGGATGGGTGCAGTAGCCCCTCCGCCACCCTTCAATGCTTTTCCTCCTAGTGCTCCCATGGGTTTCCCTCAACCACAACCGTCATATGGTGCACCGTATCCAGCTTCCGCACCAATCACTATGGTTTCAGCTAATCCAGGTAGCTATCAAAGCACTCCAACAAATCAACTAGCATCAATCACGGCAGGATCACCAAATATCCATTATAACTCTACTTCAACGATGGCTTCAAACTCGCAAGATGTTGATTTTGGTGATTTTGAAGCAGCACCACAACAAAAAAGTAATGTCGGGAAGGCTCCCAACACTGATAAATGGGGTGATTTAAGCAAGCTAGTTGATTTGTCAAAAATTGAAAAGAATGAAGCAGTTTCTGCCAAACAAAGCTCTTCGAACTCTGCTTCTCAATCCTATGCAAATAATTCTTTTGCTGGACTTGATGGATTTTCAAAAGCACCTCAAAATATGGTATGTTTCAATATTCTATAATGAGATCTCATTATTGATATCATTGTTCTCTTTATAGAATACAACAACTAATCGTCCCCTCGGCACAATGGGAGCATCTCTCAATTCTTCACAGCCCATTATGCTGAACAGACAACCTATGGTGGGGGCATCGATGGGAGGTGGGGTAAATTATAACATGGGACAGAATCCTATGGGGCCAATGGGAGGCAATATGCTTTCAGGTACACCTGTCGGTATGAATATGATGGGTTTTCCCATGAATAGTAGTGGTTATGGTGCTCCGGCAGGTGGAATGCATCCCGGAAATAGCGCTGCCTACAACAATGGAATGATGAATATGGCCGGCAATGCTGCCATAGGGCAACCCGGTATATATCCAGGACAAGGAATGGGGACCAATGGATATCCCCCACAAAACTATGGAATGCCTCCATATAGAAGTAAGCAATCTTTTTATATTAAGGTTTTATTTTTAAGCTTTTCTTGCAGATGCCTTTTAGGACTTTTAGGAGCTTTTGAGTCTACAGGTTGACGTCGATATTTATTACTGTCGTAGATTGCATGTATGTTATTACTTCTTCTAAATTTGCAGCTACCATACATGGGACACTAAAGGTTGCTATATTTCAAGTAATGGGTCAACGAAAATTTCTTCCTTCTTACTACGATAAATGCACCATGCAACTGTGCAGTGCCACTTAGTTTCAGCTGTGAAATATAGCATTACACAATTATCACATCGTCATTGTTCATAATACCATCATCGACATCCATACTTCCGTTTAAACATTGCATCAAAGTTTCATACGCCTCAGTTATAAGTTGAAAAGCGCCTTGAACAGCATATTTATACCGATCAAACCCCGACCATCTGTCTGGATGCCATTGTAGACTTGCTTTATAATATGAACGTTTGATAATTTTGGAGAGATTCTTCTTTGCGGTTTTGGATATAACCTTGTAATTTGTAGGAAGGGATACACCCAATCTCTCTTCCGCTGACATTTCCATTTGCGGTAAACCAATATTTGTCCAGATGGCGTCAACACCTTGTCGATAATCAATCCACATTGCACCATTAGCACTCAAATATGCATTCACATGCCAACTTTTTAAACTTTCCTCGTCAGAACAGTAGATATTGTGCAGATAGTAGGTTGCAGGAGAAAAACTACGAATATTCGG